>Ga0302238_1000006_pt1 | contig 347656 bp, 298 predicted proteins | sample AAG_UR_Asn_MG_FD_193527 | JGI IMG/M metagenome (GOLD analysis project Ga0302238, IMG submission 193527) | Enriched activated sludge microbial communities from anaerobic digester in WTTP, New Holstein, Wisconsin, United States - AAG_UR_Asn | ecosystem: Engineered > Bioreactor > Anaerobic >... | reverse complement strand
TCCCTAGAACCGTTCGAAGTCGCCGTGGTTGATTTGTACGGCGGCGGTGTTTTGTTGTCCGGAGCGTGCGGTGGGTCGGTTGGTTGGAGTGAAGTTTCGTGTAGCCGTTGTGCCGTTGTCGAGTTGGAAGAAAGTCATGGTCTGCTGGAGCTGCTCGGCTTGGGATCCGAGCTCCTCGGCGGTGGCGGCGAGTTCTTCGGAAGCGGAAGCGTTCTGCTGCGTGGCCTGGTTGAGTTGTCCCATGGCGCCATTGATCTGGGCGACGCCGGTGGACTGCTCGGCGGAAGCGGAAGCGATTTCCTGGACGAGATCGGAGGTTTTTCGGATCGACGGCACCATTTCGGTGAGAAGAGAACCCGCCCGTTCGGCCTGCTTGACGGAAGTGGCGGCGAGATCGCCGATTTCCTGAGCGGCGACCTGAGAGCGTTCGGCAAGTTTGCGAACCTCGGCGGCAACGACGGCGAATCCCTTGCCGTGATCGCCGGCGCGAGCGGCCTCGATGGCGGCGTTCAAGGCGAGGAGATTGGTCTGATAAGCGATATCGTCGATGATGCCGATCTTGCCGGCGATGGACTTCATATCCTCGACGGTGCGGGCGACGGCCTCGCCGCCCTCGGCGGCTTCAGTGGCGGCCTTGGAGGCCATGCCGTCGGTGACGCGGGCATTCTCGGTGTTCTGCGTGATCGAAGCGGACATCTGCTCCATAGAGGAAGTGGTTTCCTCGACGGAGGCGGCCTGCTCGGAAGACGACTGTGAGAGCGACTGCGCGGTGGCGGAGACTTGTCCGGCGGCGTTGGACAGGTTGTCGGCGGCACTCCGGACTTCGCCGATGATCTGGGTAAGCTTGCCGATCATGTTTTGCATGGCGCTCATGAGTTGTCCGACTTCGTCCTTGCTGTCGGACTCGAGCTTGACCGTCAGGTCGCCTTCCGAAATCCGGGAGGCCACATCTACTGCCTCGTTGATCGGTCGAGTGATCGAGCGCGTAACCCACCAAGCGAACGCAATCGCGATAAGAACTGCGGAGATCGACATGATCAGAATGATGTTCAACGCACTTTGGGCAGAGGCATCGGCTTCTTGTCCGGATTTCTTCATGAGACCGGTTTGGAACTCGATTAGCTTGCCAGCGGCAGCAAAATAATCGGCTTGGGATTTTCTGAGGTCACCGTTCATCACTGCGTAGGCCTCTTCTTTTTTTCCGGCAAGAATCAGTTCGTTGAGCTGCTGCAGGTCCTTGACATAGGCAATGCGAGTGATTCGAAGGCCTTCGAGGTGTTTTTTGCCTTCTTCAGATTTGATGGTCTTTTCGAGCTTCTCGTAATTTTCAGAAATGATCTTGCTCATTTCCGGGATGCGCTCCATGGCTTGCTTGGTGGCTTCAGGAGTCTTTGCCAGAAGCGCGTTTCGCGTTGAGCGAGCTACGATGTTGACCGCTTCAATAATGGCATTGGCTTGTACGGTTTTGGGGAATTTGTCGTCAACCATGTTTTCGACTTCGCTATTCAATGCGCTCAGCCGGGTGTAGGAAACGATGGAAATACTGATCAACAACAGGACGACCAGACCAAAGCCGATACCGAGGCGGATTCCGATTTTTAGATTCTTGAACATGATTGACGGCTCCTTGAAGTTGAATAACGAGGTCTTTACGGATTTGAATATGTGCTATTGAGCAAGATGCTGCGGGAGTGTTTTTCGCTCTTCCTGTTGCCTGACGGATTGCACCAAGGCAGCGACATCGAGGATGAGTGCCACTTCACCGCTACCGAGGATGGTTGAGCCGCCGATGCCGCGCAGGTTGGCGAACATGCGCCCGAGCGGTTTGATGACGGTCTGGAATTCGCCCATGAGCTGGTCGACGACGATGCCCGCGCGTTGTCCTCCGAATTGCACGACAACGATGCTTTCGCGAGCAGGAGGGGCGCCTTCGACTTCGAAGAGCTCGCGCAGGCGGATGAACGGCAGGGCCTCTCCGCGTAAATTGAGGAAATTTCTATCGCCGGCCAGATTCCGGTGTTCGATGCATTCGACGACGGAATCCAGCGGAATGACGTAAGAAGCTTTGTCGATGCCGACGAGGAAGCCGTCAATGATCGCCAGCGTGAGTGGGAGGCGGATCGTGAAGGTGGAACCTTCGCCTTCCACGGAGGCGACTTCCACGCTGCCGCGCAATGCCGTGATGTTGCGCCGGACAACATCCATGCCGACGCCGCGTCCGGAAAGATTGGAGACCTGGTCAACGGTCGAGAACCCGGGTTCGAAGATCAGGTTGATGATTTCGTTGTCGTTCAGGCTGGCATCGGAGGGGATCAGTTCGCGTTCGATGGCCTTGGCGCGGATTTTTTCCCGATTCAACCCGCCACCGTCGTCCGCGACTTCAATGACGATGCTTCCCGAGTCGTGGTAAGCATTGAGGGATACGCGGCCGCAGAGGGGTTTTCCGCGCTCGAGGCGTGTCTCTGCTGCTTCGATGCCGTGGTCGAGCGAGTTGCGCACGAGATGCATGAGGGGGTCACCGATCTTCTCGACGACGGTCTTGTCGAGTTCGGTTTCGGCGCCGCTGATCGACAGCTCAATTTCCTTGCCGAGGTCTTTGGCGACGTCGCGAACAACGCGATGGAAGCGGTTGAATGTGTCGCCGATTTGCACCATGCGCAGGCGTAATGCTGAGTCGCGAATGTCTTCCACTAGGCGCGAGAGGATCGATGTGGCTTCGACGAGGGTGCTTTCGCCACTTTTGAGCGCGAGCAGGTTGGCCGAGGCGCCGGCGATAACCAGTTCGCCGACGAGATCAATGAGTTGGTCGAGCTTGTCGGCCTGCACGCGGACGAGTTGTGCGTCGCGGGCTTTCTTTTCGTTGACCTGCGTTTGTTTGACAACCGCGGCGTCGACGATTTCCTTTTGCACCACTTTTTTATCGACCAGGATTTCCCCTAGAGGGGAAATGTTGGAAGCCGTTTCCTGCTTGAGGATCGTGCTTTGGGAAAGCAAACTTTCGTCAAGCTCGGATTGAGTCAAGGCGCCGCATCGCACGAGCATTTCGCCGAGGCGCATCGTGTCTTCGGGCAGTTCCTGAATGAGATGCAGGTAATCGGCCACCTTGCTTTGCGGTGGCAGGATTCGGAGTTCGCATTCATCGCGCACGAAATCGAACACACGTTCGATATCGGCCTTGCCTGCGCGCGTCTGCAAGCGAATTTCAAAACCGAGATAGCAGGATTCGGGGTCCATTTCGGCAGCGGCCGGGATGGCGTCGGTCACGGTTTCGATGCCGATGATTTCGCCCAGGCTGCCCAGATACCGGATGAACGAAAGGGGGTCGGTTCCTCCCCGCAGGACATTCTGTCCAAAACGGATCGAGATGTGCCAGCTGTCCGTGTTAACGACACCACCACCACTGGTTTCCACCTCAACCGTGTCATCCTGGACGGTCATGTTCATTCCGGTCGGCATGACGGCCAGTGCATCCTGCAAACGTTGTGTGAGGGTTTCGCCGCGTTCGATCACATTCGTGTCCAGCTCGGTTTGGCCGCAAGCGAGGATGTCGATGAGACTGCCCATATGGTCGCAACATTCAAGCAGTAAGGTGGCCAGTTTTCCGCTGACCGCGATGTCACCGTTCCGTAGGGCGTCAAGAAGGTTTTCGACGCGATGGGTGAATTGTTCGATGAAATGGCATTCTATGACTCCCGATCCTCCCTTGATCGTATGCGCGGCACGGAAGATCGCATTAATGTTGTCAGCATCGTCGGGGTCTTGTTCGAGACGCAGCAGACCAGACTCCATCTCGGCAAGTTGCTCGCGGCTTTCCTGAACGTAAACGCTGGTTAGTTCATCCATGTATTTTCTCCCGTGGGCGTATCGTTATCCGGCAGATTCGGCGGCCGGAATCACGAGCGGGTCGCCAAGTTCGGTTGCGAGGTTGCAGAACTCGATGGCTGAGCGCACGGCTTGGCTGTGAGCATCGATATGCACGCGCTTTCCGGCGCGTTGCGCTTCCTTTTTCAGCAGGACGAGCAGCTGAAGTCCAGCGGTGTCGATGGCGCCGACCTGCATCAAATCGAGTTCAAGTTCATCGCTATTGGCAAGGGCATCGAGGAGTGCCGTCTTTTGCTCAAGCGCGTGGTAGATGGTGAGATCATCGGTCAGGCTTAGTCTTTGGCTGTTGGTCATGGCAATGACTCCGCGGCGTTTTAGAACAATTCGACCTTGCCGGCTTGGGCGGTCTCGGTAGCGAACCCTGTCGTGACTGATGCCGGCGTTCCGGAAAGCGAATGGGTATGGACTGCGCGCTGCTTGTCCATGACGTACGAGGTGTAGAGCGTTTCGAAGATGCTTTTCAGCGGGCGAATTTCGGGGCGTGATTCAGCGCTGTTTTCTTCGTGCTCGAGTATTTTTGCGACGGCTTGGGTATGTTCATCGAGATGATTAATGCCGGTGATCACTTGCTCGATTTGCTGCCGGGTAATGTCTTGGAACTGTATGCTGGCCAGTGCGTCGATGAACATCTCGTTCAGCCGTGTGCTGTTCATGCTGATCCGCTCGAGGATTTCGTTTTCACGAACCGTCAGTTCGCCGTAACTTTTACCCAGCGCTGCAAGTTGTTCGGCGAAGGCTTTCAACGTTTTCTGTTCTTCATCGACATGTGCCGAAGCCAGTTTTTCTTGGTACTGGTTTTCGATGAGCTTGGTGATGGCCAGGATGCCCTCTTCGATTCTTTTGACGGCCTGCTCCGTATCCGTCGACAGCTTGCGCACTTCGTCGGCGACTACCGCGAATCCTCGACCGGCCTCACCGGCGCGAGCGGCCTCGATAGCGGCGTTGAGCGCGAGCAGGTTGATCTGTCCGGCAATGTCGCGGATCAAGTTGACCAGCGATTTCAGTTCCCGACTGTTTTCAACGGCACGGGAGCTCTCCTGGGCCTCGCGTTCAGACTCCTGGATTCGCTGTTGCACGAATGTCTCAAGATGATTGATCAAGGCCCGATTGTCGGCAACTTTCTTCTCGGAATCGTTTAGGTTGTTTGTAGATTGAGCCGTAGCGGTGCGTACAAAATCATCCAGATCAGTAATTACATCGTCGATGGTTTGCAGGCGTGAAGTGACGTCAAAAGCGGCTTGCTCGGTTTGCTCGGTGACACTGCGCAACTGCTTGATCAGCATCTGGTTGTAGGGCGTGATTTGTTTCAGTTCGGGGACGGCGATCGCCTTGCACATTTTGTTTGAAGAGCATGGCGGGCGTGGGTCTTCGATTTTTTCTTTCATGCCGAAATAAGTGTCGCGATAGAGAATCGAGGATAGAAAGGGCTGCAAGACCATGAATGCGAGCAAAACGATTAACGTGGCGATGGCGCTGGCGGTCCGCGTATCGAGTTCAGTCCGGGCAATCAGATCAGCGGGGAAGACGCCATGCAGAGCGTAGACCAGAAATGCAATCAGCATCGCTGCGGTCGTTTGCACTGTCCACGAGCGGAATTCGAAACGGCCCGGCGCTGATTTCGCTGAGGCGTTCATGACAGCCTTTATTTGATGACGAGCTTGATGGTGTTGAGTAATTCGTCGGCGGTTGCCGGTTTTACGATCCATCCTGACGCTCCCGCAGCTTTGGCTTCTTGCTTGCGCGATTGCTGCGATTCGGTGGTCAGGAACAGGATCGGCATGAACTTGCAGGTCGGCAGCTTGCGAACTTCCTGAATCAGCTCGATCCCGTTCATGCCAGGCATGTTCAGGTCGGTGATCATCAGGTCGAATTTGCTACCGTTGTTAAATTTTTGAAGTGCAGCTTCTGCATTCGAGGACTTTTCCACCGTATACCCAGCCTTGGTCAGGATGCTCGATACGCTGAGAAGGATGGTTGCCGAATCGTCTACCAGCATGATTGTGCTCATTACCCGATCTCCTTTGAGAGATTGCATGCTCTCAAAACAAAACGCGTTTGTGCATCCGTGAAAACCGCAAAGAATTGCGGAAACTACGTAGTCGGGTTACAAGGAACAGGCGTGAGCAGGCGATAGAATTTCGCCCGGAATTAGCTCTTGAGCGCAGCGCTGAGCGAAGCGACTTCATCGGCCGATTCGGCGAGAATGTCGCTCAATGTTTCGTCGTCGACCAACATTTCGAGTTCGACATTCATGCCTTTTCGGCTCATGCCAGTAAGCGTATCGAGTGGCGATTCGATCGGTGACAGTTCGTCGGCCAGGAGCAGCGTATCTCCTAGGGTTTCTGGTGGCATCGCGAGGAAGCCGGACCATAGAGTCTCGATCGACGTGACGATGCGATCGGGAACGTTTAGCCCGTTGAGGACGGCACGGCCGACTTTGGCTTCGCTTTCTTCATGCCAGAACTCGAGATCGCTTGCGAACAAATCGGGATAGGTGTTGGCTCGAGATATCAAATAAAAGCTGCCGACCTCATGCACAATGCCGGCGAAGAAAGCATCCTCTGGGTTAATCCGGGTGACTCGCCTGGCGAGAATTCGGGCCAGTGATGCGACGCTGGTCGTATGTTCCCAGAGATTGGCGGCAATTTTGCGGTGGGCTTCATTGCTGGGCATTTCCTGCATTTGGCGAACGATGATGGATGCCGACAATGCCCTTACGGTCGAAAAGCCAAGTCTGGAAATGGCGCTTTTAAGATCGCTGATGGCGCGCCCCGATGGGTTGTAGGAGACCGAATTGGCAGTGCCAAGGATGCGGGCAGCAAGTAGCGGTTCCGCGGTAATCAGCTTGACGAGTGAATCGACAGCGCAGTTGGGGTCGTCAAGCAAGCGTTGAACGCGCAAGGCGATTTCCGTGTGGGTGGGGAAAACCATGTTGCCACGAATCGCTTCGGAGGCGATGTCATCAAGAATTGTTTTGATGTTCATCAAACAGCTCCCGCGGAGTGAGAGTTGCTAAAGTTGATGATGGCTGCATGAATGTCGCTGAGCGGCAGGGTCAAGTCGATGGCACCTAACTTGATGGCCTCTTTCGGCATGCCGAAAACGACGCAACTGGCTTCATCCTGTGCGATGGTTTTAGCTCCGGATTCGTGCATTTCCTTGAGTCCGCGCGCGCCGTCATCGCCCATGCCGGTCATGATGATTCCTAACGCATTGCTGCCGGCATTTTTTGCGACCGAGCGGAAGAGGACGTCGACAGACGGTTTGTGGCGGTTGACCAGGGGACCGTCCGTGACTTCGACGAAATAATGGTTGCCGTTATGCCGGAGTTTCATGTGTTTTCCTCCGGGGGCAACCAGGGCACGACCATTGACGACCTTGTCGCCGTTGCGCGCCTCAAGCACTTCAATCTGGCACAGGCTATTCAAGCGTTCCGAGAACATGGCGGTGAACACTGTCGGCATGTGCTGAACGACGACGATCCCTCCTGTGTTTGCTGGAAGCCTAGTGAGGACGAATTCGAGTGCCTGGGTGCCTCCGGTTGAGGTGCCGATCGCAATGACGCTATCGCGCACGGAAGTGCCGCCTGAACGTAAGTGGTTTCCTAGGCTGGCGGTGGGTTGCTGCATTGTGAACGGCCGAGTGGAAGCCCGATCATCAGTGGGCGAGTTCTTGTACGCGTTATCCATTGCCACACCTTATTTTTGCGCCTTCTCCATCCGGGAAAGCCAGCCAGACATCCCCACTCCACAAGTCAAAATGTAGTTTCCGGCGTCCGTTTCCTGCGACGTGCTGGGCAACCATGGCTATGCCTTGGGAGGCCAGAAAACGTCGTGCGTACTCGATATTCCGGGCGCCGATGTCCATGGCCTCGCCTTGCGGGCCTTTGAACATGTTCGCTCCGCCAAAAACCTTGGCTTGATATTCGGACGGGCGGGTTTTTTCGCGCGCGAAATGGTGCAGGAACATGTCGAAAGCCTCCACCGCGTAGCGACCGTCGAGTGCAGTTTCGTTGGTCCGGAGACGCTCGGTCATCATGAAGTGGCACATCCCCCCAATTCGCTTGCGGGGATGCCACAGGGTGATCGACACACATGATCCGAGCAGGGTCGATATTCGCGTCAGGCCGCCTCCGAAATGAAAGTCGCCAGGTCCGAGGACGATGGTTTTGTGTGAGGGCGAGGTTTCCGGTTTCATGGTTTTCGGTAGATGGTCGGGCGGACGCTGGTGACTTTGCTGGTGATGCCGTTCAGGGTTTCGGAGTGGCCGATGATCAGGTGGCCACCTGATTTCAGGCGCGGTAAAAGATTGTGGACCACCCTGGCCTTGGTTTCCTGATCGAAATAAATCATCACGTTGCGCAGAAAAATGACCTCGAAATCCCCAATGTCGTTGTCGACGGGATTCATCAGGTTGATCTGGTAGAAACGGGTTTTTCGCCGCAATTCGGGATCAATGAGGAATGTTCCCTCATGCGAACGGACACCCTTGAGGCAATACTTGCGCATGTGCCCGGGCGGGATGCCTTCCGTCCTGGCCAGGGAGTAATGTCCGGAAACGGCTTTGCTCAATACCCTGGTGCAGATGTCGGATCCGACCACTTCCCATTGCTTTTCTGGCATGGCGTCGGCTAGCGTCATGGCAATCGAATAAACCTCTTCCCCGGTCGAGCTGGCGGCGCTCCAGACACGAAGCGGTGCGGGGATTGTGCGCTTGGCGATGACTTCCGAGCGCAGGAATTCGAAATGCTGCGGTTCGCGGAAGAAGTAGGTCTCATTCGTAGTCAACAGGTCGACCATGGTCTGGAGTTCTTCCGGATAATCGCCGCTGGCAAGCATCCGGTAGTAATCGCCAAAGTTTTTCAGCCCGTATTGTCGAAGTCGTTTGCCAAGCCGACCGGCAAGCAGTACCTTTTTTGAGTCGTTCAGGCTGATGCCGGCAATTTTGTAGATCAGTCGCCGGAAGAGGGCAAATTCTTCATCAGTGATGTTGGCCTCGATCATCAGAACAGCTCGACTTTCTTATCGACGGATTGAGGTTTGTGGAGTAACGATTCTGCATAAGCGCGTTCTTCGCGGTCGATGACTTCAGCATTCGCCATGTTGGTGACCATGCGTTTGCAGAAAGCTTCGCCGTTGGACGGCAAAAAAATGATCTTGCGCGACCAGGGGCCGAGGAAATCAGAGGATTTCAGTGGAATGCCTTCGCGAGCCAGCCATTCCTTGGTGAAGCTGACGTTGCGCATGCCGATACTGAGCGAACTGTCTTTGGTGTCGATGATGGTGCCGCCACCGAACGCCTTGGCCAGAAGGCGAACCTTTTTGGCACCTTTGACAAGAAGGGCGTTGAGTAACGCCTCCATGGCGAAGTTTCCGGAAAGCAGCGAATCGACGTCGCCGTATTTGCTTCGGTGAATTTCCGGCAGCATGAAGTGATTGATGCCGCCGATTTTCAGCAGCGGGTCAAACAGGCAGACGGCAACGCATGAACCCAACAACGTGGACAAGGGCTGTTGCGTATCAACGGCCCACGCGCCCGGTTGAACGTTGCGCGCAAAGCGCTCCAGATCTTTGGCCGGAAGGCTGGCGTAGTCCAAGGAGTCCTTTCTTGTGATCCGACGCTTTTAATAATTCCGCAAATGGGCCAGGCTTTCGCTGAGCCGTTGCAGTGTGGTTTCCGTGGTTGCACCGCGATTCAACAATTCGGCCATCTGGGTCATGAAATCACCGATCATGTTTTGCAGAAATCTTTCCTGATTGTCTGTCAAGCCAAGACGGTAGAAGGAGTTTAGGAGGGTGTCCTGCAGTTCGCCGATGAGATCGGCGCAGGCAGTGCTGTTCGACTGGTGGGTCATACGTAGTTCCGACATGGTGGCCCGGATGCCCTCCAGTGCCGAGAGAATGCCTTCCTGTGCCCGACGGCTGCTTTCTTCGGCGTGAATGGCCTTTAGCCTTGAGTCGACCCCCTGCGCGGCAACGGAAAGATTGTCACGCAGTCGGCCACAATAGTCAGGATCGTCGAGTGGCAGGTTGTTGACCATCAGGGTGACTCGTTCGAAGTTGTGCACGCTCCGGCGACGAAACTCAAAAATTCGCCCTTGCTGCCGGACATGATCAATGATCGATATTTCAAGCGGTAGATTTTTTCCTGCCGCACTGAGCGTTTCCGTTTCGTGGCCGAGACGGGTTTGCACGACCCCGTCGAGTCGGTAGCGTTGCATGAGTTCGAGTAAGCCTTCCGCAATTTCAGCGGCACTTTCCATGGCGATCAATTTGCTCATGAATTGCAACAGGATGCCGGTTTCATCCATGCTGGCCATGACGATCGATGAGAGCTGTTCAGCCTCGGCAATCTGTTCGGCCAGCGAGCGCTGATTGAGCACCAGATGTTGAGAGACTTTGAGCTTGCGCAACAATTCTTCGGGGGCAAACGGCTTGACAATGAAATCTTCGCCGCCTGCATCATAGCCTTTAAGACGCTCCTCGATCGTGTCGTGACCGGAAACAAACGTGACCGGAACATTACGGAGGGAGGCATCAGCCTTGATGTGCTCGCAAAGGCTGTAGCCGTCCATTCCGGGGAGGCTGACATCCAGAAGGAAAAGGTCCGGCTTTTCAGATTCAAGTTTGTCGAGACATTCCTCGGCACTGGCGAAGGTTTGTAATTCGCTATGGGGATCCAGTATCGAGGCGATGACGTCAAGAACGACTGGGTCATCGTCAACGGCAAATACCTTGAAAGATTGGCTCATGGCTTGCTCCAGATACGAAATACGTGTTGTTGCCGGGTAAATGTCCGATTAGGACAATCGCTTCAGCTGCTACTTTCATTTAAGGCGGCAGAAATGTCGCGGCTCATTTCTTCTGCTGTGCGCTCGAGTTCGTCAAGCCAGAACGCGGTGGGCTCGAAGTTTTTCAGCGCCATTTCAAGTGTTCGTGCAATAGAGTGCAACTCAGCCATGCCGAGCATTCCGGTGCGGCCTTTGAATGCATGCGCGAGGCGGATTGCCGTGTCATGAGAACCGTTGGCGACGGCCATCCGGATTTGGGATGCTGCTGCCGGGCCGTGGCCGATAAATTCAATGAGCCAGTGCCGATAGCGAGCTTCGTCTCCGGCAAATCGGGAAAGGGCTTCGGCGACGCGGACGTTTTTAATGGCGAGTTTCGCGTTAGTCAGCGGCTCTGCAGGGACTGAAGAGCAGGCGGATGGGTTGGCGGAAGAGCACATTGCCTTAATCCTTGCGTAAGGTAGTCTATAAAACTCTAAAGGGTTGGGCTGAATCCTGATCGCATGTTTACAAAGATCGACTGGATTGTGTATCCGTAGTTTGTGCAAGAAATTGCGGAAACTACGGAGTTGACACATTCAGTCCGGTGGAATGCTCGGTCGGCGTGTCAGTTTTGAGCGAGCTTTGCTCGTTCCAGTGCTGAGGTGAAAATGAAACAAACTTGTCGCCTCATTTGCTAATTCGTGCAGAAGTAATATTCGCAAGGAATGCTATATTTAAAAGCCAAACCATGATCGAGGCTTTTCTTCTTTATCCAGGAGCGGTGCAGTGAAGAGTGCCATAATCAAAAACAATATTTTCACGGTGTCCAGGCTTCTTTGCGCTTTCCTGTTGCTGGCATACGTCGGGGCTTGCAGGGCGCAAGATCTTGGTGAAATCAAGGAGCGCGGTGTGTTGCGTCATCTTGGCGTGCCGTATGCCAATTTCGTGGTCAGCAGTACAGAGGGCCTGGACGTGGAAATCGTCCGGATGTTCGCCGAGCATCTTGGCGTGAGGTATGAATATGTACCTGCGGAATGGACAGAGGTTATCCAGGATCTGATTGGACAGGAGCTGGAATTCAGACCTTCAATGCGTGCTTACGGGCACCGACCGGTGCGCGGCGATATTATCGGCAACGGTTTGACCATTCTTGTCAGCCGGCAGAAAGTCATCGATTATTCGGAGCCGACTTTCCCTTCCGCGGTCTGGTTGCTGGCGCGTGCCGATTCGGGCATTAAACCGATCGTGCCGAGCGGGAATCTGGCTCAGGATATCAAAGCAACCAAGAGTCGGTTGAAGCAGGGCAGAACTTTTGTCATGGATAACTCATGCATCGATCCCAGATTGTATGACCTCGAAGGTAAAGGTTACCGACTGCAACGATTCTCAACGAAGGCCAGCCTGAATGACATCGTACCCGCGCTGGTCAAGAAAGAGAGCGAAATGACTTTGCTCGATGTGCCTGACATCATTGTGTCCATGGAAAAATGGTCGAGACACGTTACGGTCATCGGTCCGATTTCGGAAGCGCAGCTGATGGGGGCAGGGTTCCGCAAGAGTTCGCCGGCTTTGCGCCAGGCCTTTAACGAATTTTTAGAGAAGATCCGGAATGATGGCACTTACATGCGGCTGATCCGGAAATACTATCGATCGGCACCGCGATATGTACCTGATTTTTTCGAGGGTATGACCGATCCGGGTCTCGCCGGTTAGTCATCAGGAAAGACTGTATATGACCGCAGTGTTTCAGGAATACAGAAGGAGTTTTCTGACATTCCTGATTTTTATCTCTTATGCCGCTGCGGTTTTTTGGGGGAATTATCAATTCTTGCAAAAGCTGCAGGAAAACGCTTCGATTCAGCAACGGCTGGAGAGCGAGAAGCGTGCCTCGGTCATCGCCTATTATTTTTCTTCCCGTCAGGATGATGTTCGAGATCTCGCGGAATCCGAAGTTATCGGAGGGTTTTTCAATAACCGTGACATGGGCATGAGCTTTCAGTACGGCCTGGGTGTCAATGTTGAATTGATCGAGGCGCGGTTCGAACGCCTGCTTGCCATGAAGCGCGTTGGGGATTATCCGGTGTATTCGGGGTTTGTCCTTCTTGATGACGATGGGGTTACGGTCGCCAGCTGGAACCGTTCCGGAAGCGGCAGGCCGGTGAGAATAGGTGCCGATTCCAATAAAAATGAAGTGACAATTTCGCGCGGCGATAAAAAGCGCGAGTTGCTGATCAAGGCACCGGTGTGGATCAGTCAAGCCCATCGGGGTGAATTGCTGGCATGGGTGAACATCCAGGCTAGTTTGGCCCAGTTTGGATCACATGCCGACGGGAATTTTTTTCTGGTCGACCGCATGAGCGGCGAAATGCTCAGTTCAGGAAGCGATGAGCCCAAACTGAGCGATGCTTATTCACGTGCGCTCAAGACTGTTGCTGGGGCCGGTGGAGGGAAAGGGAAGATCGTTCTGGAAGATTCTGAGGAGGGGGCGCTGACGGTTAATCGAATCGATATCGAGGGAACGCCCTTGTCGTATGTCGAGATTTCGCCTACAAATGCCGGGGCGACTGTCTTTTCCCGGTTTTTTCTTGTCGCGGCGGGGGTCATTCCCGTTGTCGTCCTGCTGCTGGTTTTCCTGGATGTCCGGGAGCGTCGTCGGCTGGAGCTTCTGCGCGAGCAGGCCCGGATTGAGGCGGAGCGTTTGGCGCGGGCGCGCAGTGATTTTCTTGCCAATATGAGCCATGAAATTCGTACGCCGATGAATGCCATCATCGGGATGACCGGCTTGTGCCTGGATAACGAATCCGATCCAAAGCGTCGTAATTACCTGAGCAAGATTCAGCGCGCATCAGATGCGTTGCTAAGAATCGTCAATGACGTTCTCGATTTTTCAAAAATTGAGTCAGGCAAGCTGGAGATCGAGCGCATACCTTTCGATATGGATCGTGTTCTTGAAGGGGTCGGCGCGTTATTTTCGGACAAGGCGGCGGACAAAGGCATCGAATTAATCTTTGACGTTGATGTTTCGGTAACACCGATGTTCATCGGTGACTCGTTGCGCCTTGAGCAGGTCTTGACCAATCTGATTGGTAATGCACTCAAGTTTGCTGATTGCGGCAATGTGGTGGTTCGCATGCGTAGTGAAATGGTCGATAGTGGTTCGGCACGATTGCGTTGCGAGGTGATCGATGAAGGGATCGGCGTATCTCCGGAACAACAAGCGCGTTTGTTTAGTCCGTTCACCCAGGCCGATGCGACGACAACCCGGCGATTTGGTGGCAGCGGGTTGGGGCTGGTGATTTGCAAACGATTGGTCGAGATGATGGATGGCTCGGTTGGGGTCATTAGTCGCCCGGATAAAGGCAGCACCTTTTGGTTTGACGTTCGTCTTGGCGTTGATTTGCGCCGCGCTTCGCCGATCCAGGAAATGACGCAGCAACTTAGGTCTTTCGCTCAACGGCCGGTGCTTGTCGTGGACGCTAATGAGGCTTGTCGGGTTGCGCTCGAAGCTCAGCTTGGGCAACTTGGTTTGGCCTCTGAGTCGTATCCTTCGGTCGAGGCAGCGATATCTGCGGTAGCGCGAGATGATGCGCCAGATTTTCTGGCCGTCATGGTTGATTTCCGTCTTGCGCAAGCGGAGGGGGGGGGCTGGGGCGGTTACGCGAGTTCTCGAAGACAGCGCATTCACTTCCCGTGCTGTTGATGACGGTTTCCAGTCACGATCCTGAAGCAGGGTGGGGTAAGGGCGATGTTGACGGCGTATTGATCAAGCCGACAAGTGCTACACGCCTGTTTGCCGAGTTGGCGCCGCTTCTGGGCGTGGTTCCACGGGCGGTGCGTGTTGTCGAAAAACATACGGTCGCGGGTCTGGAGCGCTTGCGCGGTCGGGAAATTCTGGTTGTCGATGATGTGGCGCTGAATAGAGAGGTTGTTCGCGATATGCTGGAAAATACGGGGGTAAGAATCCGTTTTGCCGGCGATGGGCAAGAAGCCATCGACGCCGTAATGGCTCATCGGCCGGATTGCATTCTCATGGATTGCCAGATGCCGATCATGGATGGCTATGAAGCGACGCGAATCATAAGAGGTTTCGATCAGTGTCAAGATTTGCCGATCATTGCTTTTACCGCCAATGCCCTGGTTTCTGAGCAGGAGCGGTGCCGGGATGCCGGGATGGATGCTTATGTCACCAAGCCGATCAGAAAACATGAGTTGTTATCCGCGCTGGTCGAGCGCTTGTTTCAACTGTCAGGCTACTCTCCGGACGTGTCGCTCACTTCCGATATCGAAATGATTGCGGCGGAAACTCAAGGGGAAAACCAGGAAATTCCCGGCGTTGATCAACAGGTAGGTTTGCGCTACATCGGGGGGAGTGAGCAACATTATCGCCATTTGCTGCATACCTTCGCTGATACCCACGGCAGGGTTTTCGCGGCGGATTTCAATGCCGCCATAAATCGGGGCGACTGGGAAAGTGCGACGCGCTATGCGCATTCCATGAAGAGTTCAGCACGCTTGATCGGTGCGGAAAATCTCGGTGAGCTCGCCAGCAAACTGGAAGCGGCTTGTCTTGGACGTCAGAGTGAAATCGTCACGCAATTGACCGAGCCGGCGTTGCAGGAGCTCGAACGGGTGGTTGAGGGGATTACTCGGACTGTCCAAGATTAAGAAGGGGTAAGGTAATAACGGGCTAAAAACAAGGGAGTACAGAACATCTGTGCTCCCTTGCTTTCTTGCCGTTTTGCCTTTGTGATTTAAGGAACCTCAGGCCGCATAATTCTTTTCGGCAAAGCTCCAGTTCACCAGTTTTTCAAGGAAAGTTTCGACAAATTTAGGGCGCAGGTTGCGGTAATCGATGTAATAAGCGTGTTCCCAGACGTCGATACAGAGCAAGGCTTTGTCGGCCGTGGTCAGCGGGGTACCAGCGGCGCCCATGTTGACGATATCTACTGAACCATCGGCTTTTTTGACCAGCCAGGTCCAGCCGGAACCGAAGTTGCCGACGGCGGAAGTCTGGAAGGCTTTCTTGAACTCTTCGAAAGATCCCCACTTCGCGTTGATCGCCTCGGCCAAGGAACCTGTCGGCGTGCCGCCGCCGTTGGGTTTCAGGCAGTTCCAGAAGAAAGTATGGTTCCAGACTTGGGCGGAATTGTTGTAGATGCCGCCAGCCGGCGCTTTCTTAACAATGGCTTCAAGGTCCAGATTGGCGTACTCGGTATCCTTGATCAGGTTGTTCAGATTGGTCACGTAGGCCTGATGGTGCTTGGCGTAGTGGTATTCGAACGTCTCCTTGGACATGTGAGGCTCGAGTGCATCGATGGCGAAAGGCAGTTGCGGCAGTTTGTGTTCCATGATCTCTCCTAGCTGATGATATTTACACGGCGGTGTTTAGCCATCGTTTTTCGTGGGTTTGCTCACTGTAGTCACAGTGGCTTGAGCATGACCGGAGTGGAAGGTGACTTTAATCCGGTCGCTTGGTTCAAGAGACAGCGTATCGCGCAAAATGTTTCCGGTTTCGTCGGTGACGATGCTGTAGCCTCGCGCCAGTACCGCATGAGGGTTAAGGTGGTCTAGGCTGACGGCGATTTGGGCAAGTTGGGCCGACTTGTCCGACAGCTTGCGTTGCCATTCGCCATGCAGTCTTGGTACGAGGGCGCCAAGACGTTGAGCCAATCGGCCGGTGTCGGGGCGCGCCAGCAGGAGGCGTTGGGTCAGGTCGGCAAGCCGATGGCGTCCGACCATGGCAGATTGTCGGAGGCCGGAGTCCATGCGTCGCCGCAGGTTGAGCAGTTCGCCGCGTTTTTGCGCAAAGCGCTGAGCCGGCGGCTGCAAGCGAAGCGATAGCGTGTCGAGTAGTTGATACCTTTGTTCTGTCGTCTGTCGCCACCAACGGTCGCGCAATGCGCCAAGCTGATCCAGTCTGGACTGGAGTGCGGCTTGTTCCGGCGCGGCGAGTTCGGCAGCAGCCGTTGGCGTCGGTGCGCGTTGGTCGGCTACAAAGTCGGCAATTGTAAAATCGGTTTCGTGGCCGATCCCGCTGATGACCGGAATGGCACTGGCGCGGATTGCGCGGGCCAGGGTTTCGTCGTTGAAAGCCCAAAGGTCTTCAAGGCTGCCGCCGCCCCGGCAGAGAATCAGTATGTCGCATTCTCTGCGCGCGCTGGCGGAGCGCACGGCGTCGGCAATCCGGTCGGCGGCGCCTTCGCCTTGTACCGGTGTCGGGTAAAGGATGATGGTGACCTGCGGGGCTCGACGCCTTAGTGTGGTGAGCACGTCTCGCAAGGCCGCGGCTTGCAGGGAGGTCACAATTCCGATTTGTGATGGATATGACGGCAGTGGGCGCTTGCTTTCTGCCGCAAACAGTCCTTCGCGTTGTAATTTGTCCTTGAGCAGGAGAAATTTTTCGTAGAGGTTGCCGACACCAGCCTTGCGGGCGGTTTCGACGTTTAACTGGAAATCCCCACGCGCCTCGTAAAGCGTGACAAGAACGCGCGCTTCGATGTGCTGGCCGTTTTGCAGTCGCCAGCCGAGCAGTTGTGCACGATTGCGGAACATGACGCAGCGAACCTGTGCGTTCGCATCTTTCAGCGAAAAATAAACGTGTCCGGAAGACGCGTAAACGATGTTGGAAACCTCGCCACAAATCCAGCATAAGGGGAAGGCACTTTCGAGTCGCTCGCGGGCTATCCTGTTGAGTTCGGATATTGAAATGACTGGGCTAGACAGGGCAAGGTTTGCGCTCTGGAAAAGACTCTCGGACATGCGCCAATTCTACATCCTTACCAATTCATGCACACCCTGGCTAGGCTTGCGGTCAGAAACGGCCTGGAAGGCTTGTGTTTGCGTTGATTTTGTGTATTGCTTTGAAAAATAAGGACTATTTGCTTGTGCTCGTTTTCGGGGCAAACTCGGTAACTCTTTGTCGCAGCAAGGTTTGCTGGCCGTTTTACAGGTTAATGCACAAAGTTATCCACAGTTTTTGTGGAAAAGAAATTTTCCTAAACTTCGAGTCCGGGACTTGCCGCTGGCAGCTGGTCAGGCTAAAGTCTAGCGCTGCTGAAATCCTGAAGGGGAAAGTGTGTACTCGATCATTCTGGCTGCCGGTTGGCCCATCTGGCCGTTGCTATTCGCGTCGATCATTGCCGTGGCGTTGATCATCGAGCGTACAGTCGCTTTGCGCCGGTCAAAAGTTCTGCCTGAAGGTCTTTTGCAGGCGGTGATCGTCGAATACAAAAAAAACGGGGTCAGCGAGTCGATGATCGCCAGCCTTGAAGCGCAGTCGCCTTTGGGCCGCGTTCTGGCAGCCGGCTTACGCAACGTCGGTAGTTCGCGCGAGATCATGCGCGAATCGATCGAAGAAGTCGGGGCCGGCGTGGCGCATGGCTTGGAACGTTATCTGACGACACTTGGAACCATTGCTTCGATCAGTCCTCTGATGGGCTTGTTCGGCACGGTCGTCGGTATGATTGAAATCTTCGGCTCTCAGTCGCCGTCGGGCAGCAATCCGATGCAACTCGCGCACGGTATTTCCGTGGCGTTGTACAACACGGGTTTTGGTCTCCTCATTGCGATTCCGGGGATGATCTTCTGGCGCCACTTCCGCGCGCTAGTCAATAGTTTCGTGATGGACATGCAGCAGCAAGCGGTGCGCTTGGTCGAGGTGGTGCACGGCGAGCGCAAGGCTTGAGGAACGTACCATGAATTTTCAACGCGGCCGGGGGTGCGACGAACCGGAGATCAATCTGATTCCTTTGATCGACGTGCTGCTCGTCATTATCATTTTTCTGATGATGACGACGACCTACGCCAAATTCTCAGGGCTGGAAATCAATTTGCCAACAGCGGATGCCGGCAAACAGGTTGAGCAGCCGAACGAGGTCAATGTCGCGGTGACGGCAGGCGGTCAGATTCTGGTCAACAAGGCTCCTCTGGGCGCAGCAGATGTGGCATCGATCAGCGAGGCTTTGCGTCGCGCTGCTGGTGGTAACAAGGATCCGCTTATCGTCATCAATGCCGATGCCAAGGCGACCCATCAAAGCGTCATTGACGTCATGCAGGCATCTCAAACGGCCGGTTTTCCGCGTATTTCGTTCGCCACGCAATCGCCGCGCTGAATCCTGATGAAAAACTCGGGCATCGCCCACTGTCTGACTCGCCAGTGGTTTCGGCGGCAACTGTCGCTGGCACTGCTTCCCTTGATGCCCTTGGCTGGTGTCTTCCGTTGGATTACGGCAGTTCGGCGTAGTTTGTATCGATGTGGCGCGCTACCTTCGTACCGCCTGCCCGTTCCCGTCGTTGTCGTCGGCAATCTGACGGTAGGCGGCAGTGGCAAAACACCATTGGTTCTCTGGCTGGTCGAACAATTGTGCGAGCAGGGGTGGCGACCAGGAATCATTAGCCGGGGTTATGGCGGAAAGAACGAAAAGTCGCGTGAGGTTGTGCCGGCGTCCAATCCGGCGGTTGTCGGCGACGAACCATTGCTACTCTTTCGGCGCAGTAACGTACCGGTTTTTATCGGACGCGATCGGGTGGCTGCTGGACAAGCGCTGCTTGCCGCGTACCCCGACTGCAACGTCATCGTGTCTGACGATGGCTTGCAGCACTACCGGTTGCAACGCTCGGTTGAGATTGTCGTTTTTGACGGTCGCGCCGCTGGTAATCAATTTTTGCTCCCCGCAGGGCCTTTGCGTGAGCCGCTGAGCCGATTGACTGAGGTTACGGCCGTGGTGTGGAATTCGGCAGGGGATGGTCAGGCCAAGCGGATGAAGGAAAAAATCAACCTGCCCCAGTACGAGATGCATCTTGTCGGTGGAGATTTTGTTTCGCTCGTGGATGTCAGGGTCCGAGTCAAAGTCGGCGATCTTCGCGGCAAGCGACTGTACGCGATTGCCGGCATAGGCGACCCGAAGAGGTTCTTTTCGCAACTCACGGCCATGGGGCTGGCGTTCGATGCACATCCGTTTCCCGATCACTTTGCCTACAGCGAGGAAAGTCTGGCCTTCGCCCGGGACGGGGTGCTGCTGATGACTGAGAAAGATGCGGTAAAATGCGCCGCATTGAAGCTGGGCGAGGCGTGGGTTCTGCCCGTCGTCGCCCACATTGACCCCCCGCCCCAAGGCCCGACGCTGCTTGCCACAATTCTGGAGAAAATCAATGGACGCCCGCCTGCTTGACATCCTCGTCTGCCCGGTCTGCAAGGCCAATCTTGAATATCGGAAAGAGACGGCGGAGCTGGTTTGCAAGCCCTGCAAGCTGGCGTTCCCGATCCGGGATGATATTCCGATCATGCTCGAGGACGAGGCGCGCCGTCTCGAGTCCGAAGAGATCTGAGTCGGGGTTTACATGAGCTTCAAAGTTGTCGTACCGGCGCGCTACGCCTCGACTCGTCTGCCCGCCAAACCGTTGCTCGATCTGGGTGGCAAGCCGATGGTCGCCCGGGTGGCCGAACGCGCAACGCTTTCTGGTGCCGGCGAGGTCTGGGTGGCCACCGACCATGCCGAGGTGCGGATGGCCGCCGAAGCGCACGGGCTATCCGTGTTGCTGACACGTGTCGATCACCCGACGGGGACCGACCGTCTATCCGAAGTGGTCGAGCAGTGCGGTTGGGATGATGAAACCGTCGTCGTCAATGTGCAGGGCGACGAGCCGCTGATCGACCCGGATCTCGTTGCCGCCACTGCGCGTCAGCTTGTCGAGAGCGGGGCCGACATCGCGACGGTTGCGCATCCGATCACGGCTGCGGAGGATTTTTTCAATCCTTCCGTGGTTAAAGTGGTGTGCAACAGTGTCGGCGATGCGCTTTATTTTTCCCGTGCGCCGGTGCCTTATGCGCGCGATCATTTTGCGCAGAATCAAGCTAAGACCAGCCTGCCGGAGGGCATGCCGGCGCTTCGACATGTCGGTTTGTACGCGTGCCGCGCGCGTTTTCTCCGCGCTTACGCTAAATTGCCACCGTCGCCGCTGGAAGGTATGGAATCCCTCGAGCAACTGCGTGCGCTCTGGCATGGTTTCCGGATCAGCGTACTGATTTCCGAACATCTGCCGATGCCCGGCGTCGACACGCCGGAGGATGCGGCGCGCATGCAGGCGTGGTTTGCCAAGGCTTGATGTTTAGGGCGCGGTTGATCTGGATACAAATCTATCGTTTGAGTCAGGGAGCTTAAGCCATCAGCAGTTGTGCCGGCTTCAGGGTTTTAAGATTTTCATTTTTCTTCAAGGACGAATCAAGAATGAGGTTGATATTGCTGGGCGCTCCGGGCGCCGGAAAAGGAACGCAGGCAAAATTCATCTGCGAAAAATACGGTATTCCGCAGATTTCCACCGGCGACATGCTGCGAGCTGCTGTCAAGGCCGGAACGCCGCTCGGGATCGAGGCCAAGAAGGTGATGGATGCCGGCGGCCTGGTTTCTGACGACATCATTATTGGGCTCGTCAAGGATCGTCTGAAACAGGACGATTGCAAGGCGGGCTACTTGTTTGACGGTTTTCCGCGCACGATTCCGCAGGCCGAGGCAATGAAGACTGCCGACGTGCGTCTGGACTTTGTTCTCGAAATCGATGTCGCCGACTCCGAGATCGTCGAGCGCATGAGTGGGCGCCGTGTGCATGTGGCTTCCGGCCGAACTTATCACGTCAAGTTCAATCCGCCGAAGGTCGAAGGCAAGGATGATGAAACCGGCGAACCCTTGATTCAGCGCGACGACGATAAAGAAGAAACCGTGTTGAAGCGGCTCGAGGTTTATCACTCACAGACCAAGCCGCTGGTCGACTACTACGGCAAGTGGGCGGCCACCGGCGACCCCAAAGCACCGGCATTTCGCAAGATCGCCGGCGTCGGCAGCGTCGAGGAAATCAAACAGGCCGCTTTTGAAGCACTTCGCTGATCGAAGTTTTTTTGATATTGGTAAAAGGGCAGCGTTGGCTGCCCTTTTGTCTTTAGATGGGTCTAGATCAGGCCGGAACGTTCGGGTTCAACGAATACGTACCTAAAACGCTGGCCTGGGCGAGGATGCGGCCTTGCATTGCGGCGCGCACTTGTAGACCGTCGAAGGTGCCGTTCACGGGCAATTTGTCGATATCCAGCGCGAAGAGCGTGAAAACATAGCGGTGGAGGATTTCGTCGTTCCACGGCGGGCAAGGGCCGTCGTAGCCGAAATAGTCGCCGCGCATGTCGCCGTCGCCAGCGAACCAGTCGGTGTAGCTGTTGATGCCTTGGCGGGCTCCGTGCAAAGCTGCCGGTCCGGGTTTGCCGCGCGGTGTGACGTCGTTCGAGAATTCGCCATTTCTGATTTCGCGCAGGTCAGCTGGCAGATCCACGAGGACCCAGTGAAAGAAATCGACGCGCGGTAACGCCGCCGGTACCGTGCGGTTTGCCTGATTGACGTCGTCACCTTTGCTCGGTACATCCGGGTCGTGGCAGAGGAGCGCAAACGAACGAGTGCCTTCGGGAACGTCGCTCCACGATAGTTGCGGGTTATGGTTTTTCCCCAAGCAAACGTGATGTTCAGGATGTGCGATGCAAAATGCAAAATCTCCCGGGATGGCTTGTCCTTCATTGAAGCTGGTCGTGCTAAGTCTCATGTGTTTTCCTCCTGATTGATCATTCGGCTGCTCGGCGTCTGAAATCGCTCAGGCGGAAACCGGCGAGCCACAGTGCAGCAAAATACGTTCCCGCGCCTATGATGACGATGACCGACAAGCGCAGCAATCGTTCCGCCAAGTTCCAGTGCAGCCATTCGGCAGGGGCGCCGCTGACCCACCAAAGCGTTAGGCCCATGGACAGCAAGGCGATGGCCAGTTTGGCGTAAAACATCGGCCAGCCCGGTTGCGGTGTGTAAATGCCGTGACGGCGCAGACCGCGGTAGAGCAGGAAGGCATTCAAACATGCGGCCAGTCCGATCGCCAGCGCCAAACCGGCGTGTTTTAGCCAGCCGATCAGCGCCAAATTGAGCATCTGCGTGAAGAGCAGTGCGATCAGTGCGATCTTGACCGGTGTGCGTACATTCTGTCGGGCATAGAAGCCGGGTGCTAGAACTTTGACCAGAATCAGGCCAAGAAGTCCAATGCTGTACGCAACCAGCGCATCGCGTGTCCTGAAAACGTCTTCGGGGGTGAACGCGCCATGCTGGAAGAGCGTCGAAATCAAAGGCACGGCAATGATCGCTAGCGCCAAGGCGGCTGGTGCGGCAAGCAGGAGGGTTAGGCGCAGTCCCCAGTCGAGCAGTTTCGAATATTCCTCGAATTGCTCTCTGGCGTGATATCTGGAGAGCGACGGCAACAAAATTGTCCCCAGCGCGGCGCCAAGCATTCCGGCTGGGAATTCCATGAGGCGATCGGCGTAATAGAGCCAGGAAACGCTGCCGGTTTCAAGGAAAGAGGCGAAGATGGTGTTGATCAGCAGACTGATCTGGGTGACTGAAACGCCGACGACTGCCGGGCCCATCAGCTTGAGAATGCGACGGACGCCAGGGTCTTTCCAGTCGAGCGAGAAACGCGGCAGCATGCCGATGCGTTTCAGGCTGGGAATCTGCAGGGCGAATTGCAAAACGCCGCCAATGAAGACTGCCCACCCAAGGCCGATGATCGGTTGCTCTAGGTGAGGTGCGACCAACAGCGCCATGGCGATGAATACGAGATTGAGCAGGACCGGTGTGAATGCCGGAATCGCGAATCGGCTCCAAGTGTTGAGGATGCCGGCAGAAAGCGCGACCAGCGACATGAAGAGAATGTACGGAAAAGTAATGCGCGTCAGCTCAACCGTCAGCGCGAATTTGTCGGGGTTGGTGGCAAATCCAGGGGCAGAGAGGTAGACCAGTACCGGTGCCGCGATCATGCCGAGCAGAGTGATGACCAAAAGCGCCAGGAACAGCAAGGTGGCGACGCGATCAATGAGGCGCTTCGCTTCGGCTTCCCCGCCTTTGTTTCTGTATTCGCCGAGAATCGGCACGAAAGCCTGCGAAAATGCGCCTTCGGCGAACAGGCGGCGCAGCAGGTTGGGGAGTTTGAACGCGACGAAAAAAGCGTCGGTCATCAAGCCAGCGCCAAAACTCCGGGCGATGACGAAGTCACGCACAAATCCGAGAATGCGTGAGAGTAGGGTCATTCCGCTGACGGTGGCGAGGGCTTTAAGCAGGTTCATTGGTGTTTTTGGTGCGCCCGAAGCGTAAGATCCGCCATCTTAGCCGTTTAGCAGGCGATGAAAAACTGCCTCAAATAATTCTTGAGCAATGATTCGAAACGGCTTGCATCCTGAGGTATGAATCTGTACAATTCCGCGTTTTCCAATAACGCATCATAGGACTGACATACATGGCCAACAGCGCACAAGCTCGCAAACGCGCCCGCCAAGCCGTTAAACAACGCGCCCACAACGCCAGCCTGCGCTCTTCGTTGCGCACGGCCGTCAAGCGTGTGCAGAAGGCGATCGTTGCTGGCGACAAGGCTGCTGCGCAAAGCATCTTCCAGGAATCCGTGGCGGTGATCGATCGTATCGCTGACAAGAAGATCGTTCACAAAAACAAGGCTGCTCGCCACAAGAGCCGTCTTTCGGCTCAAATCAAGGCGCTTGCCGCTTGATTTGAATCGGTTGTTTGCTGAATCTCGGAACGGCGCCTATGGGCGCCGTTCTGTTTTGTTGCAACAAACTGACGAATTTTATCGGATTGTGGGTTTTGCGTATCGGTAAGCGATAATAAATAGACACTTGGCCAGAGTTTATATAATTTACTGCATATAGTTAGTGCATCTTATTGAAATTGAGGTGTTTTATGCAGATTTCATCTTCGCCAAAATATGGTTTCCGGATTCGTACGCGTAGTGGCGTGGTGGTCGATAACCTTTCGATATCCGGTAGGGACGAGCCGGACGCTGAACGCAAATTGCGCCAGATTTACCACGGCTGCGAAATTCTCGAGACCCGGCATGTTATTGCCCGGTCGGCGAGAATGAACCCGGTGAACTACGAAGATATCGTAGATTTGATTGCCGGGGATGATCCGTCGGAGCCGAAGGTATAGGTTTCGGAGGATGCGCCAAGGGCGGTCTTCCCGTGTTACAGGAAGCCCTGTTGCCGGAGTTCGTCAAATAAGGCGGAATAATCCTTGGCGCCGGTACTCGATGCGTTGTGACTGAACACGTCGCGTCGTTGCGAGGGGCTTTCTGCGACCGCAACGTTTTCTGAAATGGCAGTGGCAAAGACTTCTTCCCCGTACCGTTCACGCAACTTTTTCCGTACGTCCTCACTCATCCGGCGCCGGCGATCGAATCGCGTGAGCAGGTAGCGGCGTTCGATCCGACGCTTGAGTACGGGTTCAAGAGAGGCAAGCGTCCGTGTCATCTGATCGGCTGCCTGCAGGGAAAGGTAGTCGGTCGAAATCGGAATGATCAGCAGATCGCAGGCGAAAATGGCGTTGAGCGAGAGGACGCCGATATAGGGGCAGCAGTCGATTAGGGTATTCTGGGCTGCGTTGCCGGGGATGGTTTCGTCGATCCGGTCCAATCCTTGGCGCAGCTTGTTGAGGATGGCGGGGCCTTTGCCGAAAATCGAATCCACCTTGATCAATTGCTGGTGCGAAGGAATCAGGCGGCCAATACCGTTCCAAGGGACGATCAGTTCGTCGAGCGCGAAATGACCCTGGTAGAAACCAAACAGGCTACGGGCCGAATCGCGTGGCGCGATCCCGTTGATCGTGGAAAGATGGCACTGCGGATCGATATCGAGCAGAAGCGGATGACCGCCGGCGCGGACGGATGCGGCTGCAAGGTTCAGTGTCGTTGTGGTTTTGCCAACGCCACCCTTTTGATTGAATACGGCGATACGCATGCTTAATTGTAACGTGTTGGCTTCGAGTCGCGAATATCTTTGGCGAAGCCTGTAGTGGTTGGGGGTATTGCCCTCGCGGTCTAGGGGAAGTGACTGTTATGCCCGGGATTTATATACATTCGGGTCGTTTTCCCCTAGAATTCCAAACCTAGCTCTATTGGCGCAAGCGATCGTAGATGTGCTAGTAGTTACCGATCTGGCCCTGATTCGTGACCATACCGGCGGCGCAAGCCGCCGTTTCAGTTTCAAGGGCCTAATCAAGGGGGTTACGATGTCTCACCTGATGAACAATTACGCCCGACTGCCGATTGCGCTCAGCCATGGCGACGGGAGTTGGGTTACCGATACCGAAGGCCGGATTTATCTCGATGCCTTGTCGGGGATTGCCGTGTCGACGCTGGGCCACAATCATCCCGTGCTGGTGGCGGCAATCGCTGCGCAGGCAGGGCGAATTCTGCATTCGTCGAATCTCTATCGGATGCCGCAGCAGGAAGATCTCGCCGACAAGCTGGCGACCTTGTCCGGCATGGATGAAGTCTTTTTCTGCAATTCAGGTTGCGAGGCGAACGAGGCGGCTATCAAGCTGGCGCGTTTCTACGGCCACAAGCTCGGCGTTGAGAATCCGTCGATCATCGTCATGGAGAACGCCTTTCACGGACGTACCATGGCAACGCTGTCGGCCACGGGTAATCGTAAGGCGCAAGCCGGTTTCGAACCCTTGGTCACCGGGTTTGTGCGCGTTCCCTACAACGACATGGACGCGATCCGCAACGTTGGCGAGCATAACCAGAGCGTGGTTGCCGTCATGCTGGAGGTGCTCCAGGGTGAGGGCGGAATTCGCATCGCCGATCTCGATTTTCAACGGGAATTGCGCCAGATTTGCGATGAAAAGGGCTGGTTGCTGATTTGCGATGAGGTTCAGTGTGGCATGGGGCGGACCGGGACGTGGTTCGGGTTCCAGCATGCGGCTATCGTGCCCGACGTGGTGACCCTGGCCAAGGGGCTGGGCGGCGGCGTGCCGGTCGGTGCCTGTATCGCGGGAGGGAAAGCGGCCGGGCTTTTCGGCCCAGGCAATCACGGCTCGACGTTCGGTGGTAATCAACTGGCGACGACGGCGGCATTGACGACGATCGACGTGATCGAAAAGGATCATCTGATGGCCAATGCGACGACGGTTGGCCGCCTGATTCGCGAAGCCTTGGGCGAAGCGCTTGCCGGGCAGTCGGGTGTCATCGATATTCGCGGCCAAGGGCTGATGATCGGGATCGAACTTGACCGGCCGTGCGGCGAACTGGTTCAGCGCGGCCTGGACGCCGGCGTGCTGATCAACGTGACAGCCGAGCGGGTCGTCCGGCTTTTGCCGCCACTGACTTTTAGCGCAGAAGAAGGGCGTGAACTGGTCTCGCGCCTTGCGCCACTGATCGTCGAATTCCTGTCGGCTTGAGGGAGGGGATCATGACAACCGCCAAGCAGCCACTCAGGCATTATCTGCAATTCAAGGATTTCAGCCGCGAGGAGTACGACTACCTTTTCGCGCGTACGCGCTGGATCAAGGAACAGTTCAAGTCTTACAACCGCTACTGGCCGCTGAGCGACCGGACGCTGGTGATGATTTTCGAAAAGGCCAGCACGCGGACACGGCTGTCGTTCGAAGCCGGAATCCAGCAACTCGGCGGTGCGGCGATCTACCTCAATACGCGTGACTCGCAGCTTGGCCGTGGCGAGTCTGTCGAGGATGCGGCCCAGGTCATATCGCGCATGTGCGATCTGGTCATGATCCGTACTTTTGAACAGGAAATTGTCGAACGACTGGCGAACAACTCGCGAGTGCCGGTCATCAATGGCCTGACCAACGAATATCATCCTTGCCAGATCATGGCCGACATCTATACCTATATCGAGCAGCGCGGCCCGATCCAGGGCAAGACGGTAGCCTGGATCGGTGATTCGAACAATGTCTGCAACACCTGGTTGCAAGCGGCAGAGGTTCTCGATTTCAACGTTCATGTGTCGACGCCGCCGGGTTACGAGGTCGAGCCCGAGCGCGCCGGCCTCTACGGTACTGATCATTTCGAGCAGTTCGCCGATCCGATGGATGCTGCGCGAGGCGCTGATATCGTGACGACCGATGTGTGGACGTCGATGGGTTTCGAAGCCGAGAACGAGGAGCGGCGACGCGATTTTGCCGACTGGCAGGTCGACGCCGACATGATGCGCGTGGCGCATCCGCAGGCCTTGTTCCTGCACTGCCTGCCGGCCCATCGCGGCGAGGAAGTGACCGCCGAAGTCATGGACGGCCCCCAAAGCGCAGTCTGGGACGAGGCCGAGAACAGGTTGCATGTGCAAAAGGCGCTGATGGAGTTTCTGCTCCTCGGCCATGTCAATTCGTAAGCAAGAGGTAAAAATGAGCGATGTCAGCAAGGTGGTCCTGGCCTATTCCGGTGGCCTCGATACGTCGGTGATTCTCAAGTGGCTGCAGGATACCTACCAGTGCGAGGTCGTGACGTTCACGGCCGATCTCGGCCAGGGCGAGGAACTGGAGCCAGCGCGCGCCAAGGCGCTCAAGTTCGGCATCAAGCCGGAGAACATCTATATCGATGATTTGCGCGAGGAATTCGTGCGCGATTTCGTCTTTCCGATGTTCCGTGCCAACACGGTCTATGAAGGCGAATATCTTCTCGGCACCTCGATCGCGCGCCCGCTGATCGCCAAGCGCATGATCGAGATCACCAACCTGACCGGCGCCGACGCCATTTCGCACGGCGCGACCGGCAAGGGCAACGATCAGGTGCGCTTCGAACTCGGCGCCTATGCGTTGAAGCCAAACGTCAAGGTCATCGCGCCCTGGCGCGAATGGGACCTGCTATCACGTGAGAAATTGCTAGCTTACGCCGAGCAGCACGGGATTCCGGTTGAAATGAAGCACAAGCAGGGTGGTTCCCCGTACTCGATGGACGCCAATCTCCTGCACATCAGCTACGAAGGCCGCCACCTGGAAGACCCGGCAGCAGAAGCCGAGGAGTCGATGTGGCGGTGGACAGTGTCTCCCGAGGCGGCTCCGGATGCTGCTGAGTACGTCGATCTCGAATTCGAGAAGGGCGATCTGGTGTCGGTCAATGGTCAACGCCTGCCCGCCGACCGTCTGCTGGCGCTTCTCAATCAGCTGGGCGGCAAGCACGGCGTCGGTCGCCTCGATCTCGTTGAGAACCGTTACGTCGGCATGAAGTCGCGCGGTTGCTACGAGACGCCGGGCGGCACCATCCTGCTGCGCGCACATCGCGCCATCGAATCGATCACGCTCGACCGTGAAGTGGCGCATCTCAAGGACGATCTGATGCCGCGCTACGCCAGTCTGATCTACAACGGTTACTGGTGGAGTCCGGAACGTCGTACGCTGCAGGCGCTGATTGACCACACCCAGCAAACGGTCAATGGCTGGGTGCGTGTCAAGCTCTATAAGGGGAACGTCATCGTCACCGGCCGCGATTCGAAAACCGATTCGCTGTTCGATTCGACGATTGCGACCTTCGAGGATGATGCCGGTGCCTACGATCAGAAGGATGCCTCCGGATTCATTAAACTCAATGCGCTACGCATGCGTATTGCCGCCAATCTGGATCAGCGCCGCAAGGGCTGATCCGGCCAGGCCGGTCGATGTTTGGTTTTAGTGAGGAGCAGGTTTCGAGCTTTGGCATGACCTTCGGGGTCGCTGCCTTCATGCTCTTCATGCTTTTCATCATCGGTGAACTGGCTTGGAAATCGAAAGCCGGCAAAACCGGGACGATCGTTCTCTTTCTGGTATTAGCCTTCGGCATGCTTGGTTTTGTCGCCAAGTCTGTCATTCAATTCATATGGGGAATGTAGCCATGTCGCAATTTGAAAATGTTTCTGTGGTCAAGCAGGCCAATGTTTATTTCGACGGCAAGTGCGTCAGTCACACCGTTCAGTTTGCCGACGGGAGCAAGAAGTCGGTGGGGGTCATTATGCCGGCTTCGCTGACCTTCAATACCGGCGCACCGGAGATCATGGAAGGGGTTGCGGGCAACTGCCGTGTACGCCTGAAAGGCGAAACGGAATGGAAGGCTTACGGCGCTGGCCAGTCTTTCAATGTGCCGGGGAACTCGTCCTTCGAAATCACTTGCGACGAGCCTTATCACTACGTCTGCCATTTCGGGTGAGCGGGTATGCCGAGCTTTGACTTTACTTCCGAAGCCGACATGGTGGCGTTGAAGAACGCTGTCGATGTCGCTTCGCGCCAGATCGACAATCGCTACGACTTCAAGGGCACCTCGGCCAAGGTCGAGATGAACGAGAAGGACAAGCTCATCACCTTGTGGGGCGATTCCGATTTTCAGCTCGATCAGATCAAGGACATTCTTTTCCCGGCCATGGAAAAGAAGGAGAAAGATAGTGTCAAGCGCCTCGACCTGCAGAAGGTACAGAGCGTTTCCGGCAACAAAGCCAAGCAGGAAATGAAAATTCGCGACGGGATCGAAAGCGAGTTGGCAAAAAAGATCGTCAAGCTGCTGAAGGATTCTAAGCTCAAGGTGCAAGCAGCCATTCAGGGGGATGCCGTGCGCGTAACTGGCGCCAAGCGCGATGATCTTCAGGAAGCCATTACTCTGGTAAAACAAAAAATTACCGATTTTCCAATCAAGGCCGGAAATTTTCGCGACTAGGTTTTGTTCCCTTCCTGCGTTAATGCCGCTGGACGATGATTCAGTCAGTTCATGTTGTCAAAAATAGTTGAGTCCTTGGCAGAGAGCGAAAGCACGGATTCCGGTGCGCTTTCTTGGGTTGAGGAGTTGCGCCGGGTCTCCGTTGCGGTCAGCAAGACGAGCCACAAGGCTAGCGTCGGTCGCAATCAATTATTTTATCTGCTGCACTGGACGCCGGATCAATGTCACTTTGGAGTGACTGTCCATAAGGGACGGGAACCGGAACTCGCCAGCGAGTGGTGGAGCATCGACCAGGTATTGGATAAGCCCCCGCCTTTTGTCGGCGATGAGGATCTCGCTATCCTCCGCCTGCTTTGGGCTGGGCGCACGCACGAAACGGGGTTGCGCGCTTTTGGCCTGGGGCCGGAGTTTGGGAGCGAAGTGCTGCAGCGAATGGCCAGAACAGGCCGTCTCTGTCCGGCCGAAGATTTGTCCTTGCTGCAGTTGGGTGGCGCAAGGCAAGGCTCAGTGGCCTGGCAGATAGACGCTAATTCGAGGCGGCGGCCTTATTTCAAGGCGGAGCCCGCCGCAACATTGACGATCCCGCTACATCCGCCCTGGTATATCGATCTTGACGAAGGGGTGATCGGTCCGCTTGAGGTGGACGGGAACACTGAGCTTATCGAGCGACTGTTTTCTTTACCGCCGCTTAATGCCGATGAAGCTCTTCGGATCGGCGCGAGATTGGGAGAATCTACCGGTCTGGACTGGCCTTCTGGGGATACGGGGGAGAATCTACGGTGCATCGAGGCTGTCCTAGTACCCATTTTGCATTTTCGGACACTTTCCATCCACGGTATCCGGAATTGGCGGGATTATGAAAGTCGTTATAACGGTGGCGTGTTCGATGTTGCCCAGCCGCTATTCCGTTATCAGGATGCCGAGATCAAACCTGGTGGCGATTACTCCGAGATCGTAATCATGCCCGATGGGGAATCGGTTCATGTTTTGCGGAGAACAGAGCTTGAAGCCGCATTGATGGCGAGCTTGCTCGAAGCCGGATTCCAGAAAGTGCCGGGTTACGCGTTGCATACCTACGGCTGTCCCCCGGGCAATGCATATGGGCTGGCTGGCGAATCGTGTTGGCCGGTGTTCATGCAATCGGGGCTGGAGCGGTTGCGCAACGCTGGCTGGCAGATCGAATTCGACGAGGATTTTCGCCACCATGCGCTTGAGGTCGATGCCTGGGAAGCCGATTTGGTCGATTCCGGAGACGGCTGGTTTAATCTTGACATGGGGATCGTTGTCGAAGGCCAGCGCTTGCCATTGGCGCCTTTGCTGGCTGCGCTGTTTCGCAACGACCCGCGTTGGCTCGAGCCGGCGTTGCTGCACCAGATAAGGGACGACGAAAGGATCGAACTCAAAACGCCCCTTGGGCAAAGGATTCTTGCGCCGGCGGCCCGGCTGAAGCCGCTGGCGGTAACGCTCATGGATCTGTTCGATAAATTTACGGGTGGCCCGAATTTGCGAATTTCGCGTTTCGATGCTTCCCGCCTGAGCGAACTCAACGACACTCGCCGCTGGCAATTCCGTGGTCAGGGCGACGTGATGCAATTGGCTGAAAAATTATTACAGGCGCAGGGCATAGGAGAGGTCATGGCGCCATCGGGATTGAGGTTGCAGCTGCGCCCTTACCAAAAGGAAGGTCTGGCTTGGTTGCAGTTTTTGCGTGAGCAGAATCTTTCCGGTATTTTGGCCGACGATATGGGCCTTGGGAAGACTGCGCAGGCGCTGGCGCATCTGCTCCTGGAAAAAGAATCCGGGCGTCTGGACCGTCCGGCGCTGATCGTTCTGCCGACATCGCTAATTTTTAACTGGAAAAACGAGGCGGCGCGTTTTGCGCCGGGCCTGTCGATTCTTTCCCTGCACGGCGCAGAACGGAAAAAACACTTCGAGGATATCCCGCGTCATGATGTGGTGCTGACGACCTATCCATTGCTGTGGCGCGACGCAGAAGCGCTGACTCGCTACCAGTACCACATGCTGATTCTCGACGAGGCGCAGACCGTCAAGAACGCTCGTAGCCAAGGGGCCAGTGCTGTACGCAGAGTCGAAGCACGGCATCGCTTGTGTCTGACTGGGACGCCGCTTGAAAACCATCTTGGTGAATTGTGGAGTCAATTCGATTTCCTCTTGCCAGGATTTCTCGGTAGTCATAACGCCTTCAATCGTTATTGGCGGCTGCCGATTGAGAAGCAGGGCGATGACGACCGCCGGAATTTGCTGGTTCGCCGGATCCGGCCTTTCATCCTGCGCCGAAAGAAAGAAGAGGTGGCGCGTGAGTTGCCACCAAAAACCATCATCGTGCGCAAGGTTGAACTGGCCGGCAGTCAGCGTGACTTGTACGAGACTGTGCGTTCGGCGATGGACGCCATGGTGCGTGAAGAGGTCGCGAGCAAGGGGTTTGTCCGTAGCCAGATCGTGATTCTCGATGCCTTGCTCAAACTGCGGCAGGTTTGCTGTGACCCACGGCTCGTTAAAGCGAAATCGGCTTTGCGGGTCAAGGAGCGCGCGAAGCTGGATTTATTGATGACCATGCTGCCGGAGCTGGTCGAGGAGGGGCGGCGCATCCTGGTTTTTTCACAATTCACGAGTATGTTGTCGCTGATTGCGAGCGAACTTGAGAGCGCTGGTCTCGATTATGTTGTTCTCACCGGCGATACGATCGATCGTGAAACGCCGGTGGGCCGTTTCCAGAATGGCGAGGTGCCGATTTTCCTGGTTAGCCTCAAGGCAGGAGGTATCGGCCTGAATTTAACGGCGGCCGATACGGTGATCCATTTCGATCCGTGGTGGAATCCGGCCGTAGAAAACCAGGCGACCGATCGTGCGCACCGCTTGGGGCAGGATAAACCGGTTTTCGTCTATAAATTGATTGTCGCGGGCAGCATCGAGGAAAAAATTCTCGCTTTGCAGGAACGCAAGGCGGACCTGGTCGCTGGAATTTTGTCCGAGGAGCGCAGCATCAGCCTCAAATTTGGTGAGGAAGACATTGCAGCGCTCTTTGCGCCTTTGCCGGTTTAGCCCAGCTATTCAACGTGGCTGCGAGGTTATTGCTTTGTTTTGTCAGGTGAATTGGTAGAGAATGTTTGACCCGCAGGGCCATGCTATGCATAATCACACGTTTGCGGTTGAAAGACCTCTCTAGGGTTTGAAGTTCTTTCTTGCACATTTCGGCGGAGCTCGTCCGCCACTACACGTCTTCAGAATAACCAGCAACTTAGGAAGCAACAGGACTTTCCATGACTAAAAATCATCCGGCGCTTGCTGCCGATCCTTACTACGAGGGTGTTCCTGCCTATATGACCGAGGTGTATGACTGGGCGTATGTCGATCCGAAATGTGTTAATTTGCTGGATCGCAATCTGGTCGTCAAGGTTCTGCTGTTTCTGAATGACCAAAGGTTGATGCGTGCCTATCTTGGAGAAGTCAGGGAAGGCATGCGAGTCTGGCAATTGGCCCACGTCTACGGCGATCTGGTCAGCCGCGTGGCGCGCAAGGTCGGGCCGCGTGGCCTCTTCCATCTCACCGACGTGACGCCGGCGCAGATCGAACATGGGACGCGTAAACTTGCCGGCATGGACTGGGCGCGGGTCATTCGTTGCGATGCGGCGCTGTTCCCAGGTGTCGAGTCAGTTGATTACGACGTCATTTGCAGTTTCTTCCTGCTGCACGAAGTGCCTGACGAGAAGAAATACGAGATTGTGGACAACATGCTGGAAAGATTGCCAAAGGGGAGCAAGGCGGTCTTCGTTGATTACCACAACCCGGCAAAGTGGCATCCGGTTCGCTATATTCTCAAGTTGGTGAATCATTATCTTGAGCCGTTTGCCAATGCCCTCTGGAAAAACGAGATCCAGCACTATGCCCGGAATGCCGACAAGTTCGTGTGGCGCAAACGGACGTTCTTCGGCGGCGTCTACCAGTGTGTCGTTGTCGAACATAAAGACTAAGCGTACCTGAAATCTGTTGCGCAGCCCGGTCCCTGCGTTGGGCTGCGCTTGCTTCTCATGAACGGGTTTGTCTGCCCCGCCGTGGCGTTCCGTCGCCTTCACACCCGAGCGAGGCGTGATGATTTGTTTACAACCTCCGGGGTTAACTCAGGCCTTCAAGCCCTTGATCCAGACCGAGTACAACTGATCGGCCAATTCACGCATGGCCGGTAACCGTGACGGCGCTTCCAGCAGCATTTGTTCAGGCGTTTGGATCGTCGGCGGCAAGGCTTCCGGATGCGTGAGCTCCGCTTCCCAAGCGCGACACCATTCTTCGATCATCTCAAACGTCATTTCGATATGGCATTGCATTGCCAGGTGTGGGCCATAGCCAAACATCTGGTTGGGGCAGTGGTCATTGGTCAGTATGCGCTGTCCGCCCGGCGGAATGCTGAATGTTTCGCCGTGCCACTGGAATACATCGGCTTCACCACTGCTTCTTTCAAGAAAATTGCCTAGCCACGACCTGGCCAGGATATTCGATTCTGGACGTGCCTTTCCCCAGCCGATTTCCTTGCACGGGCTGCGGGTGATTGTTCCGCCCAGTGCTTTACTGATCAGTTGTCCGCCAAGGCAATGGCCGATGACTGGGGTGTTGTGTGCGATGGCTTCTTGGATCAGGGCGCAGATCGCATCGATCCAGGGGAGAGGGTCGTTGACACTCATCGGTCCGCCCATCAAGCAAAACCCGGAGTAGCTGTTTGTGCTAGCGGGAACGGCTTCGTTTTTATCAATGGCGATCAATTGCCAAGGAATCTGGTGGGCATCGAGGAATGTGGCAAAATAGCCAGGTCCTTCGGTTACGGAATGGCGAAATATGGCGACGGGTTTCATGAGGGTTTGTTCTCGTTTCAGGGGTTTCAACGCGCAAATCTGTTCCGATTTTACGTGCCTGGCAGTGATCTGCCTAATGCTTATCGCATTTTCGGCGCAAGCGACGGATGTCGGTCTGGCAGGGTTGTTTCCCGGCAAAACCTTGCTGACCATCAACGGCGGATCGCCACGTATCGTGGCCGTTGGCGCTCAGACCGAAGAGGGCGTCAAGGTTTTATCCGTCGCCGGGGAAACGGCGACGCTTGAAATTGACGGCAAGAAACGCGTGCTGCGAGTCGGCCAGAACGTGGCTTCGCAATCCTCGGGCGATGGGCGTGCCACCGCAGTTTTGACGGCCGATCATCAGGGGCATTTCATGTCGACTGGCAATATCAACGGTAAAACGGTACGTTTTCTCGTCGACACGGGAGCGACGATGATTTCGATCGGTGCGTCGGATGCACGACGCCTAGGAATTGACGCGAGCCAGGGGCGAACCGGTTATACCCAGACGGCCAATGGCGTGACGCAGGTGACACAAGTCAAACTCGACAGAGTTCGTGTGGGCGAGATCATGCTGAACAATGTGGATGCGCTTGTTCATGATCAGGATATGCCGATCGTTTTGCTCGGGATGAGTTTTTTAAACCGTATGGAAATGCAGCGTGAAGGGAATACCATGACGCTGAAAAAACGTTACTAGGAGAGTTGAATGCCGCACCGTGACCAGGAAATCACCATGTTGCGCCGCGAACTTGAAATTTTGATGGGCGAGCGGCAGTGCTTGCTTCGTGTCGTTGGCGCGGCCGCAGCACTTATCGCTGGGCTGGACAGCCAGCGTTTGCCCGTGGGGGCCATCGAGTCGGCAGATATGGTGGCGACATCAATCAATGCCCTCTCCGAAGAAACCCTGCAGGATGCATTAGCCTCGGTCAGCGCTGAAATCGAGGAAGAAGCGTCTGGCAACTAGAATTAATGATGCCTTATCGTCGACTGACATGCATCAAGGTGAAATGCCAAGTCTGGAAAGAATACGACGCGTCCTTCATCGTTTGCCTAAGCGGGCGGTACCCGTACAGGAAGAAGGCGTTGCCGAAGCAGGGCTGATCCCCGCGTCTGTCCTGTTTCCCATCGTTTTGCGCGAGGACGGGCCGTCGGTGTTGCTGACGCAACGTACGGAACACCTGAAAGATCACGCGGGGCAGATCAGTTTTCCTGGCGGTCGCTTCGAGCCGGAAGATGAGTCTCCTGTGCATACGGCCTTGCGCGAAGCCGAGGAAGAGATCGGTCTGATGCCTGCGCATGTCGAAATCATCGGTTATCTTCCCGAGTATTGGACGGTCACCGGGTTTCGTGTGACTCCGGTCGTCGGTCTGGTGACGCCGCCTTTCGAATTGTCGCTCGACAGTTTCGAGGTTGCCTCGGTTTTCGAGGTGCCGCTCGCTTTTCTGCTCGATCCAGCCAATCGCCAGCGGCATGCCAGAGAAGTCTTGGGGCGATTGAGGCATTATTACGCCATGCCCTATGGTGACTATTTCATCTGGGGAGCAACGGCTGGCATCATCGTTTCTCTGGCGCAGGCCTTGGATGCGGCTAGCGGCGGTCGGGACTCAATCGATCGGTGAATCTGGTTGCGATGACTTCGGTTGTTTTGTGAGGCATCGATTGTTTGATGTTCGGCCTTGGCGGGCTTGCGTCGATTGTGTTGTCTTGATTGATCCGAATGCCGTGAGGGCGCGCTATTAGCGCGATATATAAAATGGGCCTTTTTTCGCTGGTCGTCGTCCTTCTGATCGAGCAAGTGCGACCCTTGCCTTACCAGAGGCTCATCCATGGCCGTCTGGAGTCATTCGCTCGGTTACTTGAAAGAAAATTAAATGCCGGTGAGCACAGCCACGGTATTCTGGCCTGGGGGTTGGCTGTTCTCGGGGCGCTTATGTTGGCAGGCGGCGCCTATGCGCTATTACAGACCATCAGTCCATTCCTGGCCTGGATCTGGACCGTTACGCTTTTGTATCTCGCGATGGGCTATGGGCAATTCAGCCGAACTTACTCGGAAATCGAGATGGCGTTGCGTATGGACGATCTCCCCGAGGCTCGGCGGCTTCTGGGGCCTTACCATGAGCGATCTTGTGACGAGTTGAGTACGCAGGAAGTTGCTAGGCTGGCCATCGAAAAGGTTTTTGTTACGGCGCATCGACATTTTTTCGGCGTGTTATTTTGCTTCATCCTGTTGCCGGGGCCCTGTGGGGCCGTTCTTTACCGCATGGCAGCCTTTCTTGCTAATTTATGGGGACGGAACGAGGATGCCGATGCGGGTAGTTTCGGTAAATTTTCACGACAGGCGTTCGCGCTCATCGATTGGTTGCCAGCCCGTTTGACTGCAACAGCATTTGCCGTCGTCGGAAATTTTGAAGACGCCATGTATTGCTGGCGTACAAGGGCGGCGCGTCAGACCGAACGGGAGGACGATGTGGCGGCCGGTATCGTTTTGTCCAGTGCCGGTGGGGCCCTCGGTGTGCGTCTCGGCGATTCTCAACCCGGTCCGGGTGAAACTGGCGAGGCGGCTGAATCCTGCCTGCTTGGAGATGCGGGAGTGGACGCAATGCAAGGTGCGGTCAGCATGGTCTGGCGTGCCGTCGTTCTGTGCTTGCTGCTGCTGTTGTTGTTTCGTTTCGCACGCTTGGTGACGGCGTAACCGCCAGGTGTGGCGTCAATAGAGCAAAAAAGCGCTGCGCTCTTCTTTCCACGCGGTTTCGTCGGCGTCGGCGATGGCGTCAAGGTCGGACGGCATGGCCGCCGGATCGTCGACCCATTCGCGCAATAGCGGGCTGCCGTTGATCAGGTCGATGGCCAGGCGCTCGTACTCATATTCGTAGTTGAAATTGCGCCACAGGGCGTATTCGGGCCAAAGGCGCCGTATCGCCTTGAAAGCCAGGCTTTGCAGCCGCCAGGGGCGAAAAACGGGATGCAGGTAGCTGCTGTCCTCAACGTGGATTTGAACGCCGTGGCAGAGTTTGCCGGCATGCTTGTGGAAAGTCGGTTCGAACCAGCAATCGCGGAGGCGGCAGCCAGCCAGCCAGTCGGGGGCGAGTGCCTGCATTTCAGTGATTACTGCCGAAGCGTCGATGTCTGGCGCGCCGAAGAGTTCCAGCGGCCGCGTTGTACCGCGCCCTTCGGAAAGCGTTGTGCCTTCAAGCAATACGGTGCCGGCGTAACAGCGTGCCATCGAGAGGTTGGGGGCGTTCGGACTCGGGTTGATCCAGCAGCGTTCTCCGAGTGGCCAGCCGTAGCCTGGCGTGGCTTCGGGCTGCCAGCCGCGCATGGCAACGACATCGCAGTCGACGTTGATGCCCAAGGTGGAGATGAACCAACGCGCCAGTTCGCCCATGGTCAGGCCATGCCGCATCGGCAAGGGACCGGCTCCGACGAAGCTTTCCCAGCCGTCGCGCAGCATCAGGCCTTCGACCGGTCGGCCGGCTGGATTCGGGCGGTCGAGAATCAGGATGCGCTTGCCGTGTTCGGCAGCGGCTTCTAGCAAATAGCGCAAGGTGGTGATGAAAGTGTAGATCCGGCAACCGAGATCCTGCAGATCGACGAGCAGCACATCGAAGGCCTCCATCATGGCGGCGGTCGGCCGGCGCACGTTGCCGTATAGGCTGAATACCGGAATGCCATGGCGCGGATCGACGTAGTCCGGCGATTCGATCATGTTGTCCTGCTTGTCGCCCCGCAACCCATGCTGCGGGCCGAATGCCGCGGTCAGGCGCAGATCGGGCAGGGCGGCGAGCGCGTCAAGCGCGTGCGTCAGGTCCGCCGTGACCGAGGCAGGATGTGCGAGCAGGGCAATCCGTGCTCCTGCCAGAGGCTTGCGTAGTTCAGGGGTGGTCAACAAGCGGTCGAGGCCGAATTTGATTCCGGTCATGGAGATATCCTTGCTCAGTATTTTTGTGGCGATAGCTCAAACACAAAGCTGTCGGGGTGGTGAAAGTCCGGCCGGTCTGTCGGGTGGTGCAAGGCCCAGTAGCTGCGGTTGTCCTCGACGGTGTCCCGGGTCTCGACGACAGCGGCAAGGCCGATGCGTAGCGGTTTCGACGCTGCGCCTTGAGGCAGAGCGTCGTTGCCGATAACGGCTTGCAGTTTCAGGTGGCCGTCGGTGATTTGCGCGGTGATCTGAGGAGCGGCTGTGTGTAAATCCGACCGCAGCGGCTGTCGGTAGCCGGAAAAATCGTAGCAAGCCCATTGTCCGGAAGGCGAGAAATTGAATTCACGATAACCGGTACATCCGGCTGAGCCTAGGAAGGCCTCGAAGCAGGTATGTTCCCAGAGACGGTCGCATCGTTCACTCGGTTGAGCTTTCGGAACCAGCAAGCGGGCCATGTCGCCGCTAAGATGGTAGGAAAATACGAGCCCCTCCTCGGTGCGCATCACGCTGGAAACGAGTGAACGCACCATGGTTGCCGGCGTTAGCGGATGGTGGTGAAGTTCGAGCATGAAATGATTTCCTGTTTCGGCTGTTGTAAGAGTCAAGATTTCGATTCGTAATGTTATGCCCTCGCTTTCTGACGTTGCTGCTTGCATAAATGCAAAGTCTCAGCTTGCGGGCATGTCTCGAATCCAGGGGCTCAAGGATGTGATTTGACAGGGGTGCAGAGGTCGAAGATACTTGCGGACGATAATAATTAGGCTTGGCAGGGTGTCTACCTGAACATAACCAGAATGCTGGAATGCCCTGCCTGTCGCAGGTCAGGATCATTGCATATAGACGATCAATGGCGCAAGGCGCCGTGAGGAGATTCAGATGGCAGTGCTGGACAGGATCAAAGGGCTCTTTTCCAAAAGCGAGGCGAATTCCGCGCCGCTGACCACGATCATGGATCAGTCGGTTCTGCAGGTTGGCGCCGAGGATGCTGCGCTTCGTCCCCTGCCGCTTATCGGTCATCTCCCGAATCGTACCCAGATGGGGATTCTTCTCGGGACGATGATTGTCTCTGGCGTCTTGTTCCTGATCGTTGCATTCGTTTCTTTTCAGACTTCTGGGCGTAATGCCGAAATGCGCGCTATCTCGAACGAGATGTCGATGCTTTCTCAGCGACTGTCGCGAGGGTTAACTCAGGCGATGCAGGGGGCGGCTGAAGGCTTCGATACTATGGATCGGGCTTACAAACGCTTGGATTCCAGTCTGGAAGCCTTGGAGGGAAAGACCGGTCTCCTGGTGCCGAAGTCCAAGGAATTGGTTGAAATTCGTGAAGTCTGGGATAAGACCTTCCGCCCGGCACCGGGGAAACCCTCGATTCTTTCCTTGCTTGACCAGAAGAACAGTTTGGTGGCTTTGAGTGCCCGTCTTCGTCAGGCCAATGCGGCCGATGCCGTTCTGGAAACGCAAGCAAGAGAGCTCGTTCAGACGGGGGCCGGTCGCCTGTCGTCGCGCGAGGAGTCCTACGCCAGCCAGCTGCCGTTGCTCGTTTTGCGCATGTCGCGCTATTCCAACGCCTTGCTTTCGGGAGATTCCTACAACCCGGAATGGGTGCCGCAGTTGACGGCGGCTGTCGAACGTTTTAACAAGTTGACAATGGCATTCAAAAAAGGTGATTCGTCGCTTGGCATCACGGCGGTCAGCGATCCCGATCTGGTGCGCCAGCTTAATCGCGTCATTGAAAGTGCAAAAGATTACTTGGTGCTACTTGAAATTTTGCGACGGAACAATGCCGGCATGATCGACGCTCGCATCGCCAGCCAGGCCATTCTGCGCGATTCTGAAATCCTGCTGGATAAATCCACCCAGCTGGCTAACGAATACGAGGCCGGTACCGGTACCTTGACGGCCAATATCATTCAGGTTCTGCTCGCTGTCGTTTCGCTGACGTCCCTGTATCTGCTGGTGCGCATGTTCAACCAGGAAGCCTTGCGTCGCCGCCTAGAGTCTGAAAAAGAAAACAAGAATAACCAGGAAGCCATCTTGCGGCTGCTCAATGACATGGCGGATCTTGCCGACGGCGATCTGACGGTACGTGCGGTCGTTACCGAAGACCTGACGGGGGCTATCGCCGACTCGATCAACTATACGATTGAAGAGTTGCGTTCTCTGATTACCGAAATCAACCGGGCGACCGAACAGGTGACGCGCGTCACCGGGCAGGCGCAGCAGGCCTCCAGCGAACTGCTCAGCGCTGCCGAGCGCCAGTCGCAGGAAATTGTCGATACTAATGCCGCAGTCAATCAGATCGTGCATTCGATTCAGGGGGTTACCCAGTCCGCAGCCGAATCGTCGAAGGTGGCCAACGCTTCGTTGTTGGCCGCTGAGACGGGTGCCGAGGCGGTGAACAACCAGATCAAGGGTATGAACGAAATCCGCGAACAGATCCAGGAGACTGCGAAGCGAATCAAGCGCCTTGGCGAATCGTCCCAGGAAATCGGTGAAATCGTCGAACTGATTTCCGACATTACAGAACAGACCAACGTGTTGGCCTTAAACGCGGCGATCCAGGCGGCAGCTGCCGGTGAAGCCGGGCGCGGCTTCTCGGTGGTTGCCGAGGAAGTGCAGCGGCTGGCCGAACGTTCCGGCGAAGCGACCAAACAGATCGGCGCCATCGTGAAGACGATTCAGGCCGATACCCACGACGCCGTGGCCGCCATGGAACTGTCGACCCAGGGCGTGGTTGAAGGGGCCAAGCTGTCTGACGCGGCTGGTACTGCGCTGGCCGAGATCGGCCGGGTGTCACGCGATCTGGCGCGCCTGATCGAGTCGATCGCCCGGGAAACCGAAGGCCAGACCCGGTTGGCGACACAGGTGGATGCTTCGATGAAGGACATTCTGGGGATTACCGAGCAAACATCTCAGGGCACCAAGATTTCTGCCGAAGCGGTCGGCCAGCTTTATAACTTGGCGGCGGAACTGAAGAGCTCGGTTTCGGGCTTCAAGTTGTAAGTCCTTGCCCCGAGGCCTGGCAGCATCGCTTATTGGGGGACATGCTGAAAAGGATATTTCAGCGTTTCGGGGTGCAGGCGACTTCTCCGGATCTCCGCGACGGGCGATGCCGCAGCTTTGCCGCAGTCTTCGACTGCATACTTAACCAGAACACCCGCGACAACGGCGCCGCGCGCTTTCCGGCAGGCGCGACCGGCCGAGAGATTGTTCCGAGATGCGTTCGACAACGAGCAGGGGAGGTTATGCCGCGTCCGGCTTGCCGTCGAGGTGGCCGACCGCATCGAAGTCAGTCTGCCGGATGGATGCGCGCTTGTTGCCGTGCTCGGGGGGATTCGCGCAGTTCGGTCAATTTGTGATGACGAAATCGATCCTGAACCTATGTTGCGTAGCGATCCTCGCAGGATGCGCGACCCTGAGACCGTCGCCGGCGATGACGGCGACGGTGACGGGAATCAGCGCGGGGCGAGTCGATGTGCCGGGGGAACAGATATATGTCCTGCGTTCGGCCGGCGGGCGCGTGTTCATGACACCGCAAGTCATCGATGAAGCACCGAAGATCGGCGATCTCGTTGAAATCGAGGCAGCCGGCAAAGGCCGCGTGCGCATCGTCGGACCGGTCGCGCGATAGAAAAAACGGCCGGCGAGGCGTTTTCCACCTGCCGGCCGATGTTTCGCGTCGACGCTAGGTCAGCCGCGCTTCAGGCGTTCCAGTTGCGGCTTGAGCTTATCCAGCGTCGCCTGAAAGTCGGCCAAGCGTTTTTTCTCCTGCTCGACAACCTGTGCCGGTGCGCGCGCGACGAAGCTCTCGTTGCCGAGTTTGGCTGTGGCCTTGGCGATCTCCCCCTCGAGGCGTGCGATTTCCTTCGACAGGCGCTCGGTTTCGGCAGCGACGTCGATCTCGATCTTGAACATCAGCCGTGTTTCGCCGACAACGGCGATCGGCGCCGTGGCGTCGTCGGGCAGACCGGCGGCGATCTGCACGTCGGCGAGCTTGGCCAGCGCCTTGAGGTAAGGTGCGAATTCGGCGAGTTCGTCGGCGGATTCCTTGCCGCTTGCGACGGCGACCAGCGGCACTTTTTGCGCCGGTGAGAGGTTCATTTCGCCGCGCAGGTTGCGGCAGGCGTAGGCGTAATCCTTGAGCCGTTGTACTTTGGTCTCGTTCGTTTCGTCGATCTTTTCGGACTGGGCTTCAGGGTAGGCGGCGAGCATGACCGAGCCGTGGGTTTTCTTGCCGGCAAGCGGAGCGACGACCTGCCAGAGTTCTTCGGTGATGAAGGGCAGTAGCGGGTGGGCGAGGCGCAGCACGGTTTCCAGTACGCGCAGTAATGTCCGCCGCGTCGCACGGGCCTGTTCCGGCGAGCCGTTCTGGATTTGCACCTTGGCAAGTTCGAGATACCAGTCGCAGAATTCGTCCCAGACGAATTCGTAAATGGAACGCGCCAGCAGGTCGAAACGGTAGTCAGCGAAGTGCTGGGCGACTTCGGCTTCGGTACGCTGCAGCTTGCTGACGATCCAGCGGTCGGCGAACGAGAAGTCGAGCGTGTGGTTGCCTGAACTGCAGCCACAGGCGTCGATACCGCAGTCTTGTCCCTCGGTGTTCATCAACACGAAGCGCGTGGCGTTCCACAGTTTGTTGCAGAAGTTGCGGTACCCCTCACAGCGGGACAGATCAAACTTGATGTCGCGGCCCGGACTGGCCAGCGAGAGGAAGGTGAAGCGCAACGCATCGGTGCCGAAGGCCGGGATGCCCTCCGGATATTCCTTGCGCGTGCGCTTTTCGATCTGCGCTGCCTGCTTCGGGTTCATCAAGCCGGTGGTGCGTTTCTTGACGAGATCCTCGAGCGCGATGCCGTCGATGAGGTCGATGGGGTCGAGCACGTTACCCTTCGACTTGCTCATCTTCTGGCCTTCCGCGTCGCGGATCAGGCCGTGCACGTAGACGTGCTTGAACGGGATCTTGCCGGTGATGTGCTTGGTCATCATGACCATGCGCGCCACCCAGAAGAAAATGATGTCGAAGCCGGTGACGAGCACCGTCGACGGGAGATAGAGGTCGAGCGCCGGGTTCGACTTGGCCGGCCATTCCGGCGTCCAGTCGAGCGTCGAGAACGGCCACAGCGCCGACGAATACCAGGTGTCGAGCACGTCCGGGTCGCGAGTGAGCGGGCCGGTGATGCCCTTGGCGGCGGCTTGTGTTCTGGCCTCCTCTTCGTCGTGGGCGACATAGAAATTGCCTTGCTCGTCGTACCAAGCCGGAATCTGGTGGCCCCACCAGAGTTGCCGCGAGATGCACCAGTCCTGGATGTTGTTCAGCCACTGATTGTAGGTGTTGACCCAGTTCTCAGGGACGAACTTGATCTCGCCGGAGGCTACGCATTCGAGCGCCTTGCCGACGATGCTGGTGCCGTCAGCGCCGGGTTTGCTCATGGCGACGAACCACTGGTCGGTGAGCATCGGCTCGATGACGACGCCGGTGCGGTCGCCACGCGGCACCTTGAGCTTGTGCTTGTCGGCCTTTTCGAGGATGCCGAGTGCTTCGAGGTCTGCGACGACGGCTTTGCGCGCGTCGAAACGATCCATACCGCGGTATTTTTCCGGGGCGTTGTCGTTGATCTTGGCGTCGAGCGTCAGGATCGAGATGATCGGCAACTTGTGGCGTTGGCCGACCGCATAGTCGTTGAAGTCGTGCGCCGGCGTGACCTTGACGCAGCCGGTGCCGAATTCGAGGTCGACGTAGGCGTCGGCGATGATCGGGATTTCACGGTCGGTGAGCGGCAGCTTGACTGTCTTGCCGATCATGTCCTTGTAGCGCTCGTCCTCGGGGTGCACCATCACTGCGGTGTCGCCGAGCATCGTTTCTGGACGCGTGGTGGCGACCGTCAGCGAGCCGGAGCCGTCGGCCAGCGGGTAGCGGATGTGCCACATGAAGCCGTCTTCTTCCTCGCTGACGACTTCGAGGTCGGAAACGGCGGTGTGCAGCACCGGGTCCCAGTTGACGAGCCGCTTGCCGCGGTAGATCAGGCCTTCGTTGTAGAGGCGGACAAAGGTCTCGGTGACGGTCTTCGACAGTCCGGCGTCCATCGTGAAGCGCTCGCGCGTCCAGTCCGGCGAAGTGCCGAGACGGCGCATCTGGCGGGTGATGGTGTTGCCCGAGTATTCCTTCCACTCCCAGACCTTTTCGAGGAATTTCTCGCGGCCGAGGTCGTGGCGCGAGACGCCTTGCGCGTCGAGCTGCCGCTCGACGACGATCTGCGTGGCGATGCCGGCGTGGTCGGTGCCCGGCTGCCAGAGCGTGTTGTCGCCGCGCATGCGGTGATAACGCGTGAGCGCGTCCATGATCGTCTGGTTGAAACCGTGGCCCATGTGCAGCGTGCCGGTGACGTTCGGCGGCGGCAGCAGGATGCAGAAGGCGTTTTCGGACGGTTTGGACGGGTCGAGGCCGGCGTTGAAATAGCTTTTGGCTTCCCAATCGGGGTACCAGCGGCGCTCGATGTCGGCGGGTTCAAAGCTCTTGGCGAGTTCCATAGAATGCGGGACGGATCGGTGAGGAAAGCCCGCGATTATACCGGACGCGAGAGACGGCCGGCGATCCGCTCGCGCAGCCAACGATTACTCGCCGGCTTGCCGCGCGACGTTATTGCGATCAGTTCCGGTCGATGGCGTCGGGTTCTTCGAGCGGCAGGCTGAGTTGTTTGCGGCGGGCGAGATAATCGCGCAGCGCGGAGTCCATGGTCGAGGCGATGCCCGCGCGCAGTTCCTCGCTGGCGTTGAGCAGGGTCGCTTCGAGCAGGGAGGGCAACTCGTAGGCGAGTTGTTTGCCAACCGCCTCAACGATGTCGGCCGCCAAGTGGGCAACCTCTTCCTCGTCGAGTTCGCGTGGGCCGGTTTGCGGCGCTAGTTCCTGTTCATCTTCCTGGGAAGGGACGATCTCGGTCAGCACAGGAAGGTCGTCTTCTTCTTCCGCCAGCGGCCGGGTGTCCGGAAAATCGTCCTCGCTGGCCCGGGGTGAGGCCAGAAAGCTGCGCCGGCGGCGTCCGCTTCGAGGTATGCCGGAAGAGGGATTTCCATCGGGTCGCATAAACGAATCGACGCGATCGACAACGTTTGAAGAATCAGTCATCAGGGCGTCTCCGTGAGATCGAAATATTGGATTTCGTAGCCACGTTCCTTGTAGAACTTGACGCGTTCGCGCGCGGCACGGCGTTCCTCCTCTTCCTGACCGACCACTTCGATCAGGCTGGTAAAACGCGAGAAGCCGGGCGGTACGTCGGGGGAGAGGTTAAGGAGGCGTTCGTTCTGCGGGATGTCGTCCAGTCGGTCGGCGATCAGCACCGGAGTTTCGGCGGCTAGCGGCGAGTGAATGCTTACGTGTGGCGTGAATCCAGTGGGCGGGTGCGTCCACAGTTGTCGGTCGAGCAGGCTGGCGACGTTTACATCCGGGGCGTAAACCAGCAGGGCTTTCTTCTGCCGGCAGGCCTTGCCGATCAGCGCGGCGGTTGCGGCGATACGGTCGGCGGCGTTGTGGTAGAAGAAAACCTGGGTCAATGCAGTTTTCCAGTACGTTTGAGCAAGTAATGGACGAGAAGCGGAACCGGGCGTCCGGTCGCGCCTTTTTCGCCGCCGGATTTCCAGGCGGTGCCAGCGATGTCGAGGTGCGCCCATTTGAACTTGCCGGCGAATCTGGACAGGAAGCAGGCCGCCGAGACGCTGCCGGCCGGCCGGCCGCCGATATTGGCCATGTCGGCAAAGTTGCTTTTCAGAAGATCTTGGTAGTCGTCCCAGAGCGGCATTTGCCAAGCACGATCCTGTGATGCTTCGCCGGCCTCGAGGAGCGCATCGGCCAGTTTGTCGTGATTGGCAAACAGACCGGTGGCGACATTGCCGAGGGCGATGACGCAGGCGCCGGTGAGCGTGGCGATGTCGATGACAGCCTCCGGTTTGAAACGTTCGGCGTAGGTCAGGGCGTCGCACAGGATGAGTCGGCCCTCGGCGTCCGTGTTGAGGATTTCGATCGTTTGCCCGGACATCGAGGTGACGATGTCGCCGGGCTTGCTGGCGTTGCCGCCGGGCATGTTTTCCGAGGCGGGGACGAGGACCGTCAGATTGAGCGGCAGTTGCATCTGTGCGACGGCCTTGAGCGCGCCGAGTACGCTGGCGGCGCCGCACATGTCGAATTTCATTTCGTCCATGCCTTCGCCCGGTTTCAGGGAGATACCGCCGGAGTCGAAAGTGATGCCTTTGCCGATTAGGACGACCGGCTTTTCAGTGGGCTTGCCGCCTTGGTAGTTGAGCACGATGAACTTGGGCGGTTGATGCGATCCCTTGGCGACCGAGAGCAGAGATTGCATACCGAGCTTTTCCATGTCGGCGCGTTCGAGTATTCGGCATTCGAGACCATGGTCGTCGGCAATGCCGATCGCGGTTTCGGCCAAGTAGTTCGGGGTGCAGACGTTCCCCGGCAGGTTGCCGAGTGTTCTCGCCAGTTCGACGCCATCGGCGATGGCTAGCCCTTGCGCCAAGGCCTCTTCGGCTACGCCATGTGCTTTTGTGTTGTCAATCGAGAAGTTGAGCGCCGCAAGTGGGCCTTGCGTGTCGTTTTTCTTGCTCTTGAAGCGGTCGAAACGGTAAAGGGCTTCGCGAGAAACCACTGCAGCCTGACGGATGCGCCAAGGCAGACTACGTTTCCGGACCGGGATTTCGGTGAGGTAAAACGTGGCTTCAGCGGCCCCGGTTTCCTCGATTTTTTTTACGGCATTGCGGATGGCGGCTGTGTAGGCTTTGTCGGTAAACTCCTTTTCCTTGCCGAGACCGACGAGCAATACGCGGTCGCTGCGGATCGACGGGACATGGTGGAGCAGGAGCGTCGTTCCAGCTTTGCCTTCCATATCGCCTCGCTGCAGGAGCGCGGATAGATGACCGTTAGAGGCTTTATCGATGCTCTCGGCAGCTGCGGTCAATTTACGGGACTCGAATATGCCGATGACGACACAGGCGCCTTGCTGCTTCTCCGGGCGTACGCTTTTTATGCTAAATTCCACCGATTGCTCCTCGGGCCACTCAGTTTTCAAGGGCTGATTATCCCTGCAGTTTTTCGATAAAGTCAAAAAATGATCTTTCAGCGTGCCACCCGTCGCGAATTCACCCAGTCGGCGGCCGGCGTCTTCGTCGCCCTTTTCGCGATTCTTCTGACGACACAGCTCATTCGCCTGCTTGGACGAGCCGCAGAAGGGGACATCGCGCCGGAAGCCGTATTTGCGCTGCTCGGTTTCGCGGCTCTCAATTACATTCCCGCGTTACTGTCGATTTCCATGTTTATCGCCATATTGCTGACGCTGTCGCGTTGCTATCGTGATTCAGAGATGGTGGTCTGGTTTGCCTCCGGGCTTTCGCTGTTGGCATGGATTCGGCCGGTGATGGTTTTTATCCTGCCTCTGGTTGTCGCCATTACGGGGCTATCGTTATTTGTTTCTCCGTGGGCCTTGTCGCAGAGTGCTGAGTATCGCGGCAATCTCGATACCCGCAAGGATGCGGGGCAGATAACCCCGGGCACCTTTCAGGAATCGTCTTCCGGAAAACAGGTTGTGTTTGTCGAGGGGGTCGCCGACGATGCGACCTATGTCAGGAACGTTTTCGTCAGTTCGGTGCAGAACCAGCGCCTCGGTGTGACGATGGCAGCAACCGGCTATCAGGAAAACGCCGCCAATGGCGACCGCTTCATGGTGCTGGAGAAAGGGCGCCGTTACGAAGTGGAGCCGGGGTCGCCCGAATTTCGTATCCTTGAGTACGATCGCTACGCGATCCGCATGGAGACCAAGGAGGCGCGTGGCATTGAGAAAACGCCTAGGAATACGCCAACATTCGATTTGATAAAGCTGGATCTGCCAGTTTACCGGGGCGAACTGTTCTGGCGTCTGAGCATGCCCGTTTCGGCTATCGTGCTAGCGTTGCTGGCTATTCCACTTTCCTTTGTCAATCCGCGCGCTGGCCGATCCGCCAACATGTTATTAGCCTTGTTTACCTATCTGCTTTACAACAACCTGATGACCATCGGCCAAGCCTGGATCGCCAGCGGCAGGATTTCATTCGCTACTGGGCTTGTCGTCGTGCATCTTTTCATGCTTTGCCTGCTGCCGCTGTTGTTTTACCGGCGGATCGCTGTGCTTTCCTTTATGCGATTCATACGATGAAAATTTATCGTCGCTATTTGGCTCGCGAGGTTGCTGCCGCGATTTTGCTCGTGCTGGCCGGGTTTCTTGGTTTGTTCGGATTTTTTGACATGATTACCGAGGTCAAAAGTGTCGGACATGGAACCTATCAGTTGCATCATGCGATTATGTTCGTCGCTTTGCGTATGCCAGGAAGAAGCTACGAGTTGATGCCGATTGCCGTGCTTATCGGCACCTTGTACGCCCTGTCTTCGCTGGCCCGGCATTCGGAAATTACCGTGTTGCGGGCTTCGGGCTTGTCGACCGGGCGTCTTCTTGCCGTCTTGTTCCAGATTGCCGCGGTTTTTGCCGTGCTGACCTTATTGCTCGGCGAGTTTGTCGTACCCCCTAGCGAGCGTGCTGCCCAACAATTACGGCTCAAGGAAAAAGGGCAGACGGTCGGTCAGGACTTGCGCAGCGGACTCTGGGTCAAGGACGAACGGAATTTTGTCAATGTTCAGGTTGTTCTCCCAGATACACGTTTGCGGGGCATTCGTATCTATGATTTTGACAAGACGGGGGTCTTGCGCTCGGTGACCGATGCTGCTGAAGGGGTTTATCTTCCGCCGGCCAGCTGGCGGTTGGTCGATGTCGTGCAGACGATTTTGCATGGAGATCGATCCGAGGTGGTACGTAAGCCGGACGAAGTATGGCAGTCTGCGCTCAATCCGGACATCTTATCGGTTTTGATGGTTTCTCCGGAACGCATGTCACTTCTGCATTTGTCCGCTTATACCAAGCACTTGGCTGAAAACAACCAAAAAACGCAGCGTTATGAAATCGCAATCTGGAAGAAGTTGGTTTATCCGTTGGCGGCTTTGGTGATGGTGGCGTTGGCTCTTCCTTTCGGGTACACGCACAACCGAGTCGGCGGCGTCAGCATGAAAATTTTTGCCGGGGTGATGATCGGCGTCTTTTTTCATATGCTGAATGGGTTGTTTTCCAACCTCGGCGCGATCAACAGCTGGTCGCCTGCACTGAGTGCCATGGCTCCGTCGACACTTTTCATGCTGGCTGCCGCGGGGATGGTCTGGTGGGTAGAGCGTCGCTGAGACGTCTTTTGATCAGTACTGGATAAGCTGTGTACCCGCGATGCGATCGTGGAGAAACTGACCTTCGCGGTCAAATAGTGCCCAGAAGATGCCGATGCCGCCGCATCCGAAACTGGGCCAGCACAATAAGTAGCGAAATAATGCCTGTGCTGGTCTTGGCGCTATGCCAGTGGTTGAAACGAGTCGAACGCGCCATGTTTTCATGGCCAGGGTTTGTCCGCCGTAGCTCCAGAACCACGCAAAGTAGATCAGTAAAATCACAAACAGATGTGCCCACAGGACGAGCGGCGTTGCCAGTCGTTGCGTGAAGATTCCGATCAGTGTGTGCGGAGCAACCAGAGTAAAAAGAAGGATGGCCGACAGCAAGATCAAGTCGTAACCCATGCTTGCCAGACGTCGTGAGAGCGTTGCTGGTGACATGACTGTGCGTACTGAGTCAGGATGGGGGCTTCTCATCCGTTGCTGGCGTGGTAGTGGGGGAGGGGGGTTGAGGGTCTTGTTTTGGCATGGTGAGCGCACTCGGCGGATATGGCGGTGTGACGAGCGCCGGATGGCTCGGCTTGGGGGGAGAGACTCGGTTGGCTTGCTGCTTGAATTTTTCCTTTTCCGCTTCGGGCAGGCTAGAGTACTCTTCCCACTTTTGCTTAAGGATTTCCTTTTTTTCCGGGGGGAGGCGGTTGGCTGCCTTGAAATTTTGGCGAGCGATTTCTCTTTGTTCTGGCGTCAGCTTTCCCCATTCCTGCATTTGCATCTGAATTCTGCGTTGCTCCTGCGGGGCCATTTTAAAGAAGCGTTCGGCGATGCCGAGCCATTTTTTTTGGCGAAAGTACTCCAGTGAGTCCCAGTCGACGCAAAGGGGAGCGAGAATGATTTTCTGCTGGACAGTTAGCTCGCTCCACTGAGGTTGGGGAGGCGTCGCAACAAGCGCCGGACTGGGCGTTGTAGCCCAGCTAGGCTTGGAAAGCGCCAGTCCGATAACTAGAATTGCGAGGAGCGCTTTAGCCATGCATCGAAACCCTTGTCAGTAAAAGCGCGTACCGGGAGATCATCGGCGAGAAGGGCGCTGTCGACGGCGCCCATTTCGCTGACACGCTGGTCTGCCATCCAAAAGGTCGAGGCGACCGTACATAACAGGAGTACAAACGAAGCAAGAACTTGTTTGTAGCTAAGGTTTTCGATGTGACTGATCAAAAAATGTCCTGCAAATACCAGAGGGGAGCAGCTTTCCGCGCGTTTTTGACAGGAAATCGCTCTTTCCCGAGCGATTTCAAGTCGGTCGAGGGTTTTCTCAGGGAGTTGCTGAAGCCCACCGTTCAGGTGTTGCCTGATCCGGTAGGCGAAGTGCAGTTCATTCATAACGTAATTCCTTTAGCTTTCAACGCCGTCGCCAGCGCGTGGGTGGCACGCGAGCAATGAGTCTTGACGCTGCCTTCTGAGCAGCCCATTGCGGAGGCGGTTTCCGCAACGTCCATGTCTTCCCAATAACGCATGAGGAAGGCTTCTCGTTGACGTGGCGGTAAATTTTTTATTGCCTCTTCAATGGAAACAAGGGTTTGTGATTGATAAAGCTGGTCTTCCGGGGTGTTTGGACTGTATGAGCCGGATTCGGCTTGAAGCGTTTCCAGCGGGTCCTGATGGTCGTCTTCATTGCTGCTGAAAGAGGAGAGAAGACTGGTCCAAAGCGAACGTACCTTGTTGCGGCGATAAAAATCCCGAATCGAATTTTGCATGATGCGCTGGAAGAGCATCGGGAATTCTTCGGCGGGGCGGTCGCCGTATTTTTCGGCGAGCTTCATCATCGAGTCTTGCACGAGGTCGAGCGCGGATTCTTCGTTACGTACGGCGAACATTGCCTGCTTGAACGCACGGCGCTCGGAAGCGGCAAGAAAATCCGATAATTCTTTCGGGCTGGCCAGGGTTAGGATCCTCGTTGAGGGTCAAGGAGTTTATGTCAATAAAACAGTAAATTGGGCGTTAGTATTGACCAATCATGGTCGAGGCGATAACGTTATAAACTTTTTCCGAATAATGTGCTTGGCAAGGCGGCGACGATGACCATGATAACCGGAGCGGAGATTGTAATCAGGTGCCTGCAGGAAGAAAAGGTCGAATATGTGTTCGGCTATCCTGGTGGTTCGGTTCTCCATATTTACGACGAATTATTCAAGCAGGATTCAATTAAGCACATTCTGGTCCGCCATGAGCAGGCCGCCGTGCATGCGGCAGACGCCTATTCGCGTTCGACGACCCGTGTCGGCGTGGCGCTGGTGACTTCCGGTCCAGGGGCGACCAATGCCGTGACGGGGATCGCGACAGCCTACATGGATTCGATTCCGATGGTGGTGATTTCCGGGCAGGTGCCGACGACCTACATCGGTCAGGATGCATTCCAGGAATGCGATACGGTGGGGATTACCCGTGCCTGCGTGAAGCACAACTTTCTGGTCAAGGATGTGCACGATATTGCCACGACGATCAAGAAGGCGTTCTATATCGCCAATACCGGTCGTCCGGGGCCGGTGGTGGTGGATATTCCCAAAGACATTACGGCCGACAAATGCAAGTTCGAGTATCCGCAAGAAGTCCGGATGCGCTCGTACAATCCGGTCGTCAAGGGGCATTCCGGGCAGATCAAGAAAGCAGTGCATCTGCTGCTCAACGCCAAGCGGCCGATGATTTATACCGGTGGCGGTATCATCCTGTCGAACGCTTCCGAGCAGCTGACCAAGCTGACCCGGCTGCTCGGCTTCCCGATCACCAATACCCTGATGGGGCTTGGCGGCTACCCCGCGACTGATCCGCAGTATCTCGGCATGCCCGGCATGCATGGCACAGTCGAAGCCAACATGGCCATGCAGCACTGCGACGTGCTGCTCGCGATAGGTTCGCGCTTCGATGACCGTGTTATCGGCAATCCGCAAGATTTCGGCACAATCCCCCGTAAGATCATTCACGTCGATATCGATCCGTCGTCGATATCCAAGCGCGTTCGCGTCGACGTGCCGATCGTCGGCAACGTCACCGATGTGCTGGACGAAATGCTCAAATTGCTCGAAGGTGAGCAGAAGCGCCCCGAGATTGCCGACTGGTGGCAAGACATTGAGGCTTGGCGTGCCAAAAAGTGTCTGCGCTACACGATGAAGGACGTGATCATGCCGCAGTTCGTGATCGAAAAATTGTGGGAGGTAACTGGCGGTGATGCCATCATCACCTCCGACGTTGGCCAGCATCAGATGTGGGCGGCGCAGTATTACAAATTTGACAAACCCCGCCGTTGGTTGAACTCGGGTGGTCTCGGTACGATGGGCGTCGGACTCCCTTATGCCATCGGTGCCATTCTGGCGAATCCAGACAAACAGGTTGCTTGTATTACCGGGGACGGTTCGATTCAGATGAACATCCAGGAGTTGTCGACCGCCAAGCAGTTTGGATTGCCGATCAAGATCGTCAATCTCAACAACCGTTATCTGGGCATGGTTCGGCAGTGGCAGGAGATGTTCTATAGCCGGCGCTATTCGCAGACCTATATGGATTCGATTCCGGATTTCGTTAAGCTTGCGGAAGCCTATGGGCACGTCGGCATTCGTGTCGAAAGGCCGGAGGACGTCGAGCCGGCGCTGAAGAAGGCCTTTATCGACCACAAGGACGACCTCGTGTATCTCGATATCCGCACCGCGCGCGAGGCTAACGTCTTCCCGATGGTGGCGGCCGGCAAGGGTCTGTCGGAAATGGTTCTGGCGGCAGAAAATCTGTAAGGAAGGACAGCATGCGACACATCATTTCATTGTTGCTGGAGAACGAAGCGGGAGCGCTTTCCCGCGTTTCCGGCCTGTTTTCTGCGCGCGGCTATAACATCGAGACGCTGACCGTCGCGCCGACGGAAGATCCATCGCTCTCCCGGCTGACGATTGTCACAGCCGGTAGCGACGAAATCATCGAGCAGATCACCAAACAATTGAACAAGCTGATCGACGTTATCAAGGTGGTCGATCTTTCCGAAGCAGCGCACCTTGAACGAGAATTGATGCTGATCAAAGTGCGCGCCTCAGGTAAAGATCGCGAAGAGATGAAGCGCATGGCGGATATCTTCCGTGGCCGCATCATTGACGTCACTGAGACGACCTACGTCATCGAACTCACCGGAACGGGAGCGAAACTCGATTCCTTCATTCAGGGGATTGATGCCAGCTTGATTCTCGAAACCGTTCGTACCGGCGTTTGTGGCATCGGCCGCGGCGACCGAATTCTCAAAGTCTAATTATTATTTCCGGTTTAAATTCCACGAAAGGATCATCATGAAAGTGTATTACGACAAGGACGCCGATCTCTCCCTGATCAAAGGTAAAAAGGTCACCATCGTTGGCTATGGTTCGCAAGGTCACGCCCATGCCCAAAATTTGACCGATTCCGGTGTCAAGGTGACGGTAGGTCTGCGCAAGGGGGGCGCCTCCTGGAGCAAGGTTGAGAAGGCTGGCATCAAGGTCGAGGAAGTTGCCAAGGCCGTCAAAGGCGCCGATGTCGTCATGATGCTCCTGCCGGACGAAAACATTCCGGCCGTCTACTACAATGACGTCGAGCCGAATATCAAAAAAGGTGCGACGCTGGCCTTCGCTCACGGATTTAACGTGCACTACAACCAGGTCGTGCCGCGCGCCGACCTTGATGTCATCATGGTGGCGCCGAAAGGCCCCGGACACACGGTCCGCTCCGAATACCTGAAGGGTGGCGGTGTGCCGACGCTGATCGCCGTCTATCAAGATAAGTCGGGCAAGGCCAAAGATATCGCGCTCTCCTACGCGGCGGCTAACGGCGGCACCAAGGGTGGTGTGATCGAGACCAATTTCCGCGAAGAAACCGAAACCGATCTTTTCGGCGAGCAGGCCGTGCTTTGTGGCGGTGCTGTCGAACTCGTCAAGATGGGCTTCGAAACCTTGGTCGAGGCCGGCTATGCGCCGGAAATGGCCTATTTCGAGTGCCTGCACGAACTGAAGCTGATCGTCGATCTGATGTACGAGGGCGGCATTGCCAACATGAACTATTCGATCTCGAATAACGCTGAGTACGGCGAGTACGTGACCGGGCCGGAAGTCATCAACGAAGAGTCGCGCTATGCCATGCGTAACGCGCTCAAGCGCATTCAGAATGGTGAATACGCCAAGATGTTCATTCAGGAAGGTAAGACGAACTATCCGTCGATGACGGCGCGCCGTCGCCTGACCGCCGAGCATCCGATCGAAACGGTTGGTGCCAAGCTGCGTGACATGATGCCTTGGATCAAAAAGAACAAGCTTGTCGATCAGACGAAAAACTGATTGATACAGTGACGCGGCAGGGCTATGGGGCGATTTCCGCACATCGCCCTTGCCGAATTCTGTTTCAAACCTTATTTACTACAGGCGCTTGATGAATTATCCGCATCCGTTTATAGCCAGGGAGGGATGGCCATTTATCGCCGGCTCGCTGGCGCTTGCTATCCTCACTTCGTCGGCCGGTCTTTGGTCGATGCCGTTTTGGGTGCTGTTTGTTTTCTGCCTGCAGTTTTTCCGCGATCCGGCGCGAGTCATTGCCGGAGGGCCAAAGAGCGTGCTGGCGCCGGCAGACGGTCGCATTGTTGTCGTAGAAGAAGCTGACGATCCGTATCTCGCTCGGCGTGCGCTTAAAGTGAGCGTGTTCATGAATGTGTTCAACGTTCATTCGAACCGTTCGCCGATCAAGAGCCAGGTTGTGCAGAAGTGGTATAACCCGGGAAGTTTTCTCAATGCGGCGCTGGACAAAGCTTCGGTGGAGAACGAGCGTTGTGCGCTGCACCTGAAGACCGAAGACGGCCGAGATATCACTTGTGTCCAGATCGCCGGGTTGGTGGCTCGCCGCATACTTAACTATGTTGATGCCGGTACTCGCCTCGAGCCAGGGCAACGTTTCGGCTTCATTCGTTTCGGCTCGCGGGTTGATCTCTATCTGCCGCTCGATGCCCGGGTCAATGTGGTGATCGGCGACAAAGTTTCTGCGGCGAGCAGCATTCTCGCTGAATTGTCGTAACGCGATGACCGTGCCGGTAATCAAGCCCCGCAAGACATTATTCAATCCTGCGCTGAAGCGACGCGGGATCTATTTGCTGCCAAACTTGTTTACCACGGCGGCCTTGTTCTGCGGTTTCTACGCCATTGTTCAGGCCATGAAAGGTGGGTTCGAAGTGGCAGCGATGGCCATATTCATGGCTATGGTGCTTGATGGCCTCGATGGTCGCGTTGCCCGGCTGACCAATACCCAAAGTGCTTTCGGCGCCGAGTACGATTCGCTTGCCGACATGGTGTCATTCGGCGTGGCTCCTGCGTTGGTGACCTACGAATGGGTACTGAAGGATCTTGGAAGGCTGGGCTGGATTGCCGCCTTTGTCTATTGCGTCGGTGCGGCATTGCGTCTGGCGCGGTTTAATAGCTCATCCGAAGTGACCGACAAACGTTTCTTCCAAGGGATGCCCAGTCCGGCGGCGGCGGCCCTAGTGTCCGGATTTGTCTGGCTCATGATCGACCTCGATATTTCGGCCCACGCAGTTCGCTGGCTTGCCTGTGGCTTGGTTGTATTTGCCGGCATTACCATGGTGAGCAACGTCCGTTTCTATAGTTTCAAGGATTTCAACTTGCGGCGAAGCGTTCCTTTTGTTTCTATTGTGGGCATTGCTCTCGCCCTTGCTTTGTTGGCCTATGATCCCTCCGTGACGCTTTTCGGCATTTTTGCGGTTTATGGCGTCTCCGGATATATTTTTGTTCTCCTCCATCTGGTCCGCCGGAAACCGGCAGCGAGCAGCGATGGGCGGGGGTAACACTGGGTTGGCGTAATTTCAAACCTGAAGCGTCTCTGGTCGGAAGGAAAAAACTTCGATCCGACTGTTTTGTTCATTGATATGAACGCTACGAATTTCTCTGATGGAGAGGTTTTCTTTCTCGACGAGCAGGACGAAGGTTTCATCTTGATTTTCAAGTGTGCCAGAAGGGACGACCAGAAATTCGTCGGGGCGAAGAACCGGAACCTGAGGTAGCAGGAGAACGGGGCTCGGTTTCATCTGGCCGTTTTTTCTGGGTAGGATCAACTGCGCTGCCATAGCATGCGTTGCCAGAAGTTGGAGCCCGATTTCGAAATGTTCCTGATTTTCGGAAATTGCCCAGCGAACGATCGAGGTTTGCCAGCTTTCTCCAGAATCGGTTTTGATTGCGACAATGTCGCCGACAGACAACGTTCCTGTTGTCCCGGAAACATGCATTAGCGCGTATCCGTCCGGACTTTCATTGACGACCATCCAATTCGATGTTTCCACACTTTTGGTGCTGCCGTCTCGGAATAAGTGCCATAGGGTTTCCAAACCGGAGCACAGCGTAACGCGGTAGCTCTGGTTGCGGCGCGGGAAGCGACGTTTGGCAGGGTGCCCCCAATATTTGATTAGGCGGCGGAGAACGCCGAGGCCAGCGGGTGTCTCTGCAAATGCGGGGAGCGTAGGTTTTTGCGTGAGCTTCCCTGATTCAAGGGTCGAGAGCTTGAATTTGATTAGCGAAACCAGTTTGTTGCAGGAAAACGAGAAGACCATCGATTTCGTGGGAGGAGGCTTGCGCGAACATGCCACAGCGGGTTCGTCACGTTCAGGGTCGATCCAGAATGTGGCTTCCGTCTTCAATCCGATGAGATTGATGGACTCAATGTCGTAGGAGAACGAACGGAGGCAGGCGGCGACGAAATCGATTTCGTACGAATTGAATGTTGCCGGTTGTGCGCAGCCGAGCAGAATGGTGGAGAGATAAAGGCTTTGCAGGTTTTGTTCACGACCTTGTGTGGGGCAGGAAACTTCTCCTCCAAGGTTGTGTGCCCGGGAGAAGGAATGGTGAAGCCGAAGCCAGATTCCTCTTTTTGCGGGCGAAGCCGTGAGGTAGCTGATAAACAGGTGTTGCGAGAGTGCGAATATTTGTCTCCAGAGAAGCTGTCTTGCTGGGACGGGCGGGCGGGTCTCTGTCTGCCGGGTCGCGTGGTCGATCGATATCGATAACTCCTCGACAATGTCGTCAAGTAATTTATGTATTGAGCGTACGGTCTGAAGGGGTTTGCGGTGAATGGGAAGTGGAACGCCGATCAACCCGGGAATCAGCCTGGGAATCACCAAAATGGCCCGTGAATACAGCCGATCAAGAAGTGCTGCATGTTCTGCAGCTTTTTCACGAAGCGATTGAATCGTGCCGAGATGTATTTGCAGCAGACTCAACTCATAAGCGGCATTGGCGGAGGGAGGGGTGTCCAGCCATGCCCGGAGCGCATCTTTGTCAGCGCCTTCCGGGGCGGAGATAGTATGGTTGTCCTGGGTGGCGCAAGGCTCTGTCATAGTGCCGATTCGGCGAAATAATTCAATGTGTGAGGCGATTATAGCCGTGACACGGATATTGGTGTGCAATGAGCTGAATTGCCCAGGGTTCTGCCGCAGTGCAAATATCAGCTTGTTTTTTCTTGCTTTCTTGTTATAATTTCGCCCTTTTTCTGAATCTGGAATAGAACCTATGGTCGTTATTCGTCTCGCACGCGGTGGTGCCAAAAAGCGTCCCTTCTACAATATGGTCGTGACCGATTCCCGTTCGCGTCGCGATGGCCGTTTCATCGAGCGGATTGGTTTCTACAACCCGATCGCCTCTGAGAAAGAGGAAGGGCTGCGAATTGCCGCCGACCGTCTGAATTATTGGCAACAGCAGGGTGCGCAGTTGTCCCCGACAGTTGCTCGCTTGGTTAAGCAGTCCGGCGTCAAGGTTGCAGCCTGATCCGAAGGCTGTAACGCCGCCGACCGATATCGTCGTTCTTGGCAAGATCGTGGCCCCGTACGGGCTGCGAGGTGCCGTAAAGGTGCATCCTTTTGCCGACGATCCCGTGGCTTGGTCGAAGCTGCCGCATTGGTGGCTGGGGCGGGAAGGCCAGACGGCGTCGGAATGGAAACAGACGCGCTTGCTTCGGTGTAAGGATCGAGGCGACCTTCTGATTGCCGAATTGGCGTGCCTGCCAGATCGTAACGCTTCCGAAGCGGCGCAGGGCTACTTTGTCGGCGTACCTCGCGAGGCCATGCCGGCAACAGGAGAAGATGAGTTCTACTGGGCTGACTTGCTCGGGTTGGAAGTGGTCAATACGCACGATGAGCGTTTGGGAACAGTGTTGGGATTGATCGAAACGTCGGCTAACGATGTGTTGCGAGTTGGCGATGAGGGGCAGAAAGAGCGCCTGTTGCCCTTCGTAGGAACGGTCGTGCTAGATGTGAATCTTCAAGCGCGACGCATGCGCGTCGATTGGGAAAGCGACTGGTGACTTCCAGGCAGGACGAGTCACCGAATGGGAATGGTCTCGTTGCCGATGTGGTGACCTTGTTTCCCGAAATGTTTGCGGCGCTGACGCAGTCGGGAGTGACGCGGCGGGCGCTGGAAACAAAACGCTGGAGTCTGGATTGCTGGAATCCGCGTGATTTTACCGAGGACGTACATCGCACTGTCGATGATCGTCCTTATGGCGGCGGACCGGGAATGGTCATGCTGCCCGGGCCGCTGGAGGCGGCAATTGAAGCCGCCAAGGCAAGACAGAAGGCGGCCGGTGTAGTCAGGAGCAGGGTGGTTTATCTGTCGCCACAAGGTGCGCAACTGACGCACCGGCGCGTGATGCGCTTCGTGCAGCAGCGTGAAGAAGGCCTGGTGCTGTTGTGCGGACGCTACGAAGGGGTTGACGAACGTTTGATCGAGCGTTGCGTCGATGAGGAAATATCGATCGGGGATTTTGTGCTCTCGGGCGGCGAAGTCCCGGCGATGGCCTTGCTGGACGCTATCGTCAGACAATTGCCGGGCGTGCTTAACGACGCCGAATCGGCAGAACAGGATTCGTTTGTCGCGGGTTTGCTGGATTGCCCGCACTATACGCGGCCGGAGGAATACGAAGGTCGGCGGGTGCCGGACGTGCTGTTGTCCGGTCATCACGAGAAGATTCGTCGCTGGCGTCTGCAGCAGGCGCTAGGGCGGACGTGGCAGCGGCGTCCCGAGTTATTGGCGGGGCGGATGCTGTCGAAAGAGGAAACGCAACTCCTGGGGCAGTTTCAGGAGCAATGCGGTCAGTAAACGATAAATGGAGTCATTAAAAATGAATCTGATAGCGCAACTCGAGCAGGAAGAAATCGCCCGTCTGGGCAAGACCATCCCCGACTTCGCCCCCGGCGACACCGTTGTTGTTCAGGTGAAGGTCAAGGAAGGTACCCGTGAGCGTCTGCAGGCTTACGAAGGCGTCGTCATCGCTAAGCGTAACCGCGGTCTCAATTCCAGTTTCATCGTCCGCAAGATTTCGTCCGGTGAGGGCGTCGAGCGTACGTTCCAGACCTATTCGCCGCTGGTCGCCGCCATCGACGTCAAACGTCGCGGTGACGTGCGTCGTGCCAAGCTGTACTACCTTCGTGAGCGTTCCGGTAAATCCGCACGGATCAAGGAAAAGCTGGTGCGCAAGACCAAGGAAACCAAACAGGACTGACAGAACATCCTTTGGTTTCAAGCAAACGGGGCGGTGTCGTAGGGCACTGCCCCGTTTTTTTCGGTATTGGGGTTGATTCCGATTTTTCTGTCCGAGTCGTTTGCATGTTGCTGGTGCTTGGTCTAGCTTGCAGCTATGAGAAACAAGCATTCGGAGGTGAAGTATGAAGCGGACGATTTTTGGCTTGTCTTTTTTTGTTCTGTCGCTTTGCTCGGTGCCTTATGTGCAGGCGGCGGGTGATGCTGCGGCATTGTCGGGTGTACCTTACGTGACCGGCGGCGTTGGCGAGGAGGAATGGGCCACTTTGCAGGAACAGGCCAACGATTACAGTTTGCAACTTCTTTTCGCACAGAAAGTGACCGGCGCGTATCTGGCTGGCGTCAAAGTGTCCATTGAAAACGCACAAAGGAAGCAAATCTTGGCGGCTGACGATTGCGGCCCGCGCTTCTTGGCCAAGTTGCCGGCGGGAAAGTATCAGTTGACGGTAGAATACGCCGGCAGTCAGCAGAAAAAATTGGTCGGCATCGGCGCAAACCAGGCGACGAAAGCGGTTTTCTACTTTCCCTGATCTCGCCGGGAGCAGGCAATAATCTGGCACTGCCCCCGTCCGGAAGAGTCGGGCGGTAAGCCTTATTTGGTCTTTTCGATCAGGGCGTAGGCCGAGTGGTTGTGAATTGATTCGAAATTCTCGGCCTCGACGACGTAGTGATAGATACGCGGCTCGGCATTGAGGCGCGCAGCGACGTCGCGCACCATGTCTTCAACGAATTTCGGGTTGTCATAGGCGCGTTCGGTGACGAATTTCTCGTCGGGGCGCTTGAGCAGGCCGTAAAGCTCGCAGGAAGCCTCGGACTCGACCATCTCGACGATTTCTTCGATCCAGAGATGCTCGTTGATCCTGGCGCTTACAGTGACGTGCGAGCGTTGATTATGGGCGCCGCGTTCGGAGATTTTTTTTGAACACGGACACAGGCTGGCGACCGGCACCTGGACCTTGACCGTTGAGGCGATTTCACCATGACAGATTTCTCCGATCAGGGTGACCTCGTAATCCATCAGGCTTTGTACGCCCGAAACAGGCGCGGTTTTATTGATGAAATAGGGGAAGCTCATCTCGATATGGCCGGTTTGCGCTTCCAGCTTCTCCACCATTTCGCGCAACATCACCGGGAAATTCTCGACCGAAATCTCGCGGTCGTGGCTGTTCAGGATTTCGACGAAGCGCGACATGTGCGTGCCCTTGAAATCATGAGGCAGACCGACATACATGTTGAACACGGCGATGGTGTGCTGGACGCCGCTTGACTTGTCGAGAACCTTGACCGGGTGGCGGATGGACTTGATGCCGACGCGGTTGATGGCGATCTGCCGTGTGTCGGCCAAATTCTGCACGTCGGCCATGGAGGATTGAGCTGCTTTCGGTGCTTGAGGTGCGTTCATTGCGTTTCCTGAGAGTGTCACTTGGCTTCTGTTTGGTGGGCCAGAGCGGTGCGGATGATGCCGGCGCTGTCGAGCCCAGTTTCTGCCAGCAGGATGGCTTGATCGCCATGATCGATGAAGCGGTCGGGAAGTCCCATTCTGACAAATTGCGCCGGACTGCCGATTTCGTCCAGTACGCGCGCGACTTCGGATCCCGCGCCACCGATCAAGGCATTTTCTTCGACGCTGATCAGCAGCGAATGTTCCCGTGCCAATTCAATAATCAAGTCGCGGTCGATCGGTTTGACGAAGCGCATGTTGGCGACGGTCGCATTGAGCGCTTCCGCTGCCTCGAGCGCGGGTGTCAGCATGCTGCCGAAGGCGAGCAGGGCGATGTCTTTGCCTTTGCGTCGGATTTCGCCTTTGCCAAGTGGCAGCGGAGATAGCGTCGGTTCGGTTGGCACGCCGGGGCCGGTGCCGCGTGGATAGCGCACGGCGCTCGGGCCGTCTAGCTGATAGGCGGTGGTCAGCATCTTCCTGCATTCCTCCTCGTCGGCAGGTGCCATGACGACCATGTTCGGAATGCACGTGATGAAGGAAAGATCGAAGCTGCCATGGTGCGTCGGGCCGTCGGCCCCGACTAGGCCACCACGGTCAAGGGCAAAGACGACCGGCAGGTTTTGCAGGGCGACGTCGTGCAGCAATTGGTCGTAACCGCGTTGCAGGAAGGTCGAATAGATCGCCACGACCGGGCGCATGCCCTCGCAAGCGAGGCCGGCTGCGAAGGTGACAGCGTGCTGCTCGGCGATGCCGACGTCGAAATAACGTTCCGGGTAGCGTTCGGCAAACTGGATCATCCCCGAGCCTTCTCCCATGGCCGGGGTGATGGCGATGAGTCTGGGGTCGGCTTCGGCCATATCGCACAGCCAGTTGCCGAAAACCTGCGTATAAGTCGGTTTGCTACTTCCCTTCCCGCTCTGGATGCCGATTTCCGGCTCGAATTTCGAAACGCCGTGGTAGAGGACGGGGTCGGCTTCAGCCATTTTATAGCCCTGCCCTTTGCGGGTCATGACGTGCAGGAATTGTGGGCCGTCGAGTTTCTGGAGGTTTTGCAGGGTCGGGATCAGCGAATCCAGATCGTGGCCGTCGATCGGGCCGATGTAGTTGAAACCGAGTTCCTCGAACAAGGTGCCCGGCGTAAGCAAGCCCTTAACGTGTTCTTCAACACGGTTGGCAAATTCGAGCAGTGACGGCGAGACGCCGAGAACTTTTTCTCCAGCCTTGCGCGCGGCGTTGAAGGCGCTGCCCGAGAGTAGTCTGGCGAGGTATTTGTTGAGCGCGCCGACCGGTTGCGAGATCGACATGTCGTTGTCGTTAAGGATGACCAGCATATCGGCATCGGCGACACCAGCATTGTTGAGGGCTTCGAAGGCTTGGCCCGCGGACATGGCGCCGTCACCGATAATGGCAATGGTGTTGCGTTTTTCTCCCTTGAGCTTGAAAGCTTGTGCCATGCCGAGTGCAGCCGAAATCGATGTCGAAGAGTGCCCGACGCCGAAAGTGTCGAATTCGCTTTCGCAGCGCTTCGGGAATCCGGAAATGCCGCCATGCATGCGCAATTGGGACATGCCCTCACGGCGGCCAGTCAGTATCTTGTGGGCATAGGTCTGGTGGCCAACATCCCAGACGAGGCGATCGTGCGGGGTATTGAATACGTAATGCAGGGCAACGGTGAGTTCTACCGTGCCAAGATTCGATGACAGATGGCCGCCCGTGCGTGAGACCGACTCGACGAGAAAATCGCGCAACTCCTCAGTAAGCTGTTGAAGCTGCTTGCGGTCGAGATGACGCAGTTGCTCTGGCGAATCGATGGTGTCGAGCAAAGGGTATGGATTCATGGGTTTCTTGCCCCGGCTGTTTACGGTCTCGGTAGCGATCGCTGCCGGGATCGTCGTTAAAACTTTCGATGGGTGATGAAATCGGTCAGTTCGATCAGGCGTCGGCTGCGATCGCCAAAGCAAGCTAGCGCGCCAAGCGCTTGATTTCGCAGTTCCGCGGCAAATTCACGGGCGCCGTCGAGGCCCAAGAGACTGACGTAGGTCGGTTTGTCAGCGGCCGCGTCTTTACCGGCGGTTTTGCCGAGCGTGGCCGTATTCGCCGTGCAATCCAGGATGTCGTCGACAACCTGGAACAGCAAGCCGGCGCGCTTGGCGAAGCGATCCAGCGAATCTCTGGGAGCATCGTCGAGTTCATCACCGCACAGTGCGCCGAGCATGACGGCGGCGCGGATCAGTGCGCCAGTCTTTAATGCGTGCATCAGTTCGAGTTCGGGCTGATTCAGGATTTGCCCGACCGACGCCAGGTCAATGGCCTGGCCGCCAGCCATGCCGCAAGAGCCGCTGGCGTGGGTCAGCAGGCGAACCATCGCTACTCGGCACTCAGCGGCGCCGAGTAGGTCGCTTGTCAGTAATTCAAAAGCCAGGGTTTGCAGGCTGTCGCCAACGAGCAGCGCCGTCGGCTCGTCGTATTCGACATGGCAGGTCGGGCGACCGCGTCGCAGCACGTCATCGTCCATGCAAGGCAAATCGTCATGGACGAGGGAATAGGCATGAATCATCTCGACGGCGCAGGCGGCGATTTCCAGTTTTTCTGGTGTGGCGCCGGTCAATTCGCCGGCCGCAAAAGCAAGCAGGGGCCGGACGCGCTTGCCGCCACCCAGGCAGGCGTAGCGCATGGCCTGATGCAGGCGAGCCGGAATTGCTTCTTCGGGTGGCAGGTGGCGTGAGAGCGCGGCTTCTGTCCGCATCTGAACCGATTGCATCCAGTCGGTGAAAGACAATTCCATATTTTTTTTCGCAGGGACGGTCGATGGTGTCACTGAGTTTCTCCGCTCGCCGGGTCAAAGTCGCGCAGCGCGCCATCTTCGAGAACCTGAATCTTGCGCTCGGCGTCATTCAATTTTTGCTGACAATACTTGAGCAGTTCGCTACCGCGCCGATAGGCATCAATCGATTCTTCAAGCGGCAATCGGCCACTCTCCATGTTCTGGACGATCTGCTCCAGCTCGGCAAGGGCGGTTTCGAATTTCATCTCAGTTGCCGCAGGCGGGGAGTCCGGGGTGTTACGGGCGGCTGGGGCTGGCTTGACCATAGGCATCGTTCAAATCAAACCGGGAAAATAGCGTAAGAACCCGCTCTGGTCAAATGGATCGGTTTGATTGCACGGGCAAATCCCTCTGGACGTGACTGGTGCTACACTGGTGCTGATAATTGCTGTTCATAAGGAGAATGTCATGATCGTCGTTCAGCACCAGCCTGGCCGCGTCGAAGTCAACGTATACGGTGAGTTCACGCTGGCGGACTACAAGGAATTCGAGGAGTTGGTCAATTACAAGTTGAAATTCGAAGGGCCGATCGATCTGTTTTTTGATCTGCGTGAAATGATCGACTTCACCCTCGATGTGGCGTGGGAGGATCTCGTATTTACCCGCAAGCATGCGCAGGACTTCAACCGGATTGCCGTGTTGACCGAAAGCCAGTGGGTAACATGGAGCGCTTGGCTGTCGAGGGCTTTCATTGGCGCTGATATTCAGGTTTTCAAGGAAGAGAGCGAGGCCCGTTCCTGGCTGGAAACCGAAAGCGAATTGCCGGAGTAGGGTGACGGAGAATGGCCTATACGGCGCTGATTGACTGCGCGACGCTGGACGCGCATGTGGACAATCCGGACTGGCGAGTTTTCGATTGCCGGCATCAGTTGTCGGATGTGGGGTACGGCGAGAAGGCCTATCGCGAAGGACATTTGCCGGGCGCCTTCTTCATGCATCTTGACCGCGATCTGTCTGGGCCGATGACCGGACGCAATGGCCGCCATCCATTGCCCGATCCGGCTGTGTTGGCAGGGAAGCTGGGAGCGGCAGGGGTTTCGTCGCAGACGCAGGTCGTCGCTTACGACGATGTCGGGGGGATGATAGCCAGCCGTTTGTGGTGGCTGTTGCGCTGGCTTGGTCATGAGCACGTCGCTGTGCTTGACGGTGGAATCGGACAATGGCTCAGGGAAGGGCGGCTGTTAAGCAGCGAGTTGCCGGTTTCGAGGCCCGCTGCTTCTGAATGGTCTTGCCAGACGGACTGGACCGTGACAAGCGATGACGTCATGGTCAATCTTGAAACCGCAGATTTCTGTGTGGTCGACGCGCGTGGCCCGGATCGTTTTCGTGGAGAGAATGAAACGCTCGATCCGGTTGGCGGGCATATTCCGGGTGCGCGCAATCGTTTCTTCGGAGAAAATCTCGACGCCCAAGGATGCTTTCGCGCTGCCGCCGAGTTACGTCGGGAGTTTCAGGCTTTGTTCGCCGGTTTTTCGCCTGAACGGACAGTCATGCAGTGCGGTTCCGGCGTGACGGCTTGTCATAATCTACTGGCCATGGAAATGGCCGGTTTGCACGGGGCAAGGCTCTACCCCGGCTCTTGGAGCGAGTGGTGCAGCGATCCGTCACGGCCGGTTGCTCGCTAACCGGCGTTGATTGACTCCAAAGCACCGCTCAGAGCGCGTTCGAAGACTTCAACCTGCTGAACGATTTCGGCCTTGCCGTTCCGGATTTGTCGGGCCAGTGCTTCCGGGTCGATCGAAATGGCCTTGGCCGAACGATTGTTGCTGAACACCATGATGCCTCGATGAGGGCTGATCCAGTTGAGACGAACGCGGTTGCTGTCGCCTTTCTCGTCGAGAAAATCGACCCAGTCGCCTCGCTTGAGGTCTTCAACCTGACGGGCGATTTCACGCTCGTCGGCGCGCCAGACCGGCGGGGCGCCGATCAGTACGACCTCCTCGATCTCTACGCCGTCGTCAATGCTGCGTTTTACCTGCAATTCGCCTTCGGTCAGGGGCTTAATCTTTGGTATGGTATCTTTCGGTTCGGTTGCCGGAGCTGGCTGCGGCAGCGGTTCGCCTTTCAGTGCGGCTGAATGGCATTTCACCAGCCTGTCGAAAAATTCCTGGCGCTGCGCGGTTGGCGTGCCGATGCCATCGAGGCCAGTGTTGATGTGAGAAAGCAGCTTGGGGAGCAAACTGATCAGCTTGAGGCGATCGTCCGGTGCCTTCTTGGCTTCAACGCTCCAGACGAGATCCCGCATCGTCTCCAGGCCCGATTGCCATTCCGGGCCGTCGATTACGTTATTCAACGCGATATTCTTCAGGACGCGTATCCAATGCGTTTCGAGGAAAGCGTTAAGTAATTCGGGAATCTGTTTGCCGGCGCGGAATGTGCGGAGCGCGCGTTCCGCTTGTTCGAGCGCTTCAGCTTGTTGTTCGTGTTGCATGGCCAGGTGGGCGGCGGCCAGCGTGGGACGGTTTTCCGTGTTTTCGTTTTCGTTGACGAAGGCGTCGAGTTCGGCGAGGGCCGTGCCGAAGACTTCGACATCCTCCTCGAACTCGGACTGAATGCGTTCCACGAGATCGGCAAGTTTTTGGTAGAAAGGGTCGCTCTCGTCGACCGCTCTTCCCCAGCGGATCGAGATTCCGGAGATGCTGCCCAGAAAGCGTCGGGTAGGGTGTTGGCGATCCGTGAAAAAGCTCGGATTGAGCATCGCGACCTTGAGCACCGGGATCTGCAGCCGGCTAAGCAGAGCCTTGATCGCTACCGGAACGTGAGTGTCGTCAAAGATGAAATCGAACAGCATGGCGACGATGTCGATCGTCACGGCGGTCATTCCACCCGCGTTTTGGGCGTTTTCCGAATCGCGGACCAAATGGATCTGATTGACGATCGGTACGCCGGAAGTGCTCGCCGGGAGAGGCGAGTGCTGGATTTCATTCAGCGTGGAGAAGAGCAGGCGGTTGACTGTTTCCGGATCGATCGGCACCGCCGGTATTCCTCCCGAAAAGTTACTGGCGGTGCCATCGAACGAGCCCGCGTTGGTGCTCGTGAACCCGGAAGCGGTGATTTGCGTTTGTGCTGTGCGGGCGAGAGCAAGTCGCTGTAGGGCTTCCAGGATGCCCGGCCCGGAGGGAGAGGTTGCAGTAGGTTGAGAAGTGGCGGTTGCTTCGGTGTTGCCTGTCATCTGGGGGGATGCGGTCACCACGGGTGTGACGGCTTTGGTTTCGCCGAGTATGGCGCCTTTACGAAAACTCCGTTTGAGGTCAGGCAAGATGCCGCGTTCAATCAGAAAGGCGTTGATTTGCTGATAGATTGGCGGCAGGCCGAGATGCAGGTGGCGCTCCAGTCGGCGCAACAAGAGCAGGCGCTCCTCGGCATTCGAACCAATAGCGCTACAAGCGTCGGATAGCGCATCGCAGACGACTGGAGGCGCTAGCGGATTGGTATTCTCAACGGGGTCGTCGTGGCCGAGCAGGGCGGCGACGCGCCGGTTGAGTGTGTAAAGTTCTTCGTCGCAGGTTTCGGAAACCTGCGCGGCGAATTCGCGCAGGACGATGTGTTCCGTGAGGTCTTCGTCATCGAGCAGTTTCAGCCCCTCGAAATCGGGCAGATCGAGTGGACTCGCATTTTCGTTTTCCTTCATGTTGCCTTGGTTCTGGCAACGTTCGGTCTCGGCCGAGAGATCCCGTCGGAAGGTTTCTACCAGATGCAACCAGTCCTTTTCGATATCGGCGCGCAGATCGAGATAGCGGGTCTGAAGCAGTCGGTCCCGCGTTGAATCGGCGAGTACGAAGAGTTCCTCGGAAATCGGCGCAGCGATGCCTTGGAGCCAGAGGCAAAGGCTGTCGACCAAGCGGTCGCGGCATTCACCGAGCAGGCGTTGTCCCGGGCTGCGTGTACGCCCAAGACTGTTCAGGGAAACGACTCTGCTCGATGCATTGCCCGAAGATGAACTGCTCATGATACGGCTCCCGGTATGACGTTGCGGCTCGACCGAAGCAAATGATACGGCAGGGCTGTCCAGTACGGGAAGGGATCGGTTCGGCAAAAGAGGACGATGTGAGTCACGATATCACGGATTTCTGGTGGTCCCGCTGCCATGGCCCGAATTTCTCGGGCGACAGGCCGGTGACTTTGCGTCGCCGCCTTTCGACGGGTTTGCCCTGTTTCAGAATCCGGCAGGTGCCGGAACGGCCGATTGCGTTCGGTGAAGCCACGGAAACACTTGTTCACGAAAGAAATCTTGTCGAAATATTAGCCGAAAACCTTGGGAAATCAATACCGTTCATCACTCTGACAAATGGCGTTGTTGTAGCGCCCAGCCGACGTGTTCGCGGACGAGCTGCGAAGAATCGTCGGCGCGAGCGCTCAATGCTGCCTTGATTGCTGGCGTGGGCGGTGCGTTACCAAGGGCGACGGCAATATTGCGTAACCAGCGCTCATGGCCGATACGCCGGATGGGGCTGCCGACTAATTTATCTTCAAATTCAGATGCGTTCCAGGCGAAGAGTTCCTCGAGCGGCGTAGCGTCCAACTGATGACGCACGGCGAAGTCGGGGTTCCCGATAGAGGCAAAACGGTTCCACGGGCAGCATGTCTGGCAGTCATCACAGCCGTAAATGCGATTGCCGATGAGTGGTCGAAATTCAAGAGGGATGATCCCGGTGAATTCGATCGTCAGGTAGGAAATGCAGCGTCGGGCATCAACCTCGTAGGGGGCGACAATGGCGCCGGTCGGGCAGGATTCCAAACAACGTAAGCATGTGCCGCAGTGATCCTTGATCGGCATGTCAGGGGGGAGCGGCAAGGAAGTGTAGATTTCGCCGAGAAAATGCCAAGAACCTGAGCGATTCAATGCCAGCGAGTGTTTGCCGCGCCAGGCGATGCCCGCCTTTCGGGCAAATTCGACTTCCATGACGGGCGCCGAGTCGCTGAATACACGGTAGGAGAAGGAACGGTTTGTATCGTGGTCGGCAATTTCATTTTCGATGCGCGTAGCGAGTTTCTGCAGACGCTGGCGCAGCGTCTTGTGATAATCGCGGCCCAGTGCGTAGCGCGAGATATAGCCAAGTTCTCCGTCGGCGAGCACTTGCTCACAATTGGCCGCCTGTGGCCAGTAGGGCAGACTTGCGGAGATGACCGTCAAAGTGCCAGGAAGCAGCTTGTCCGGCTGAGTGCGCAGCGCCGTGTGTTTGGCCATATAATCCATCTCGCCTTGGCGGCCCTGTTCCAGCCAGCGCAAAAAACCGGGGGCTGCTTCCGAAGTATCTGCCCGGGCAATCCCCAAACGTTCGAAGCCCAGTTCCTGCCCCCAAGCCTTGATGCGGGAGGACAGCGCGACCAAATCGAGATCGGAGTCGTTTTTTTGCATAGCCCTCATCATAGCCCTGTTCAAGATCGTGAGACCTTGGTGTTGTGTCTCTCCGACGAGGAGGCGACGATTGCTGTGGGCGGAAAACTCGCGCCGTTGCTACTTCCCGGGATGGTCGTCTGGTTTGAGGGCGACCTCGGCGCGGGCAAAACCACGCTCGTGCGGGCACTCCTGCGCGGTTTGGGTTATGCCGGCCCGGTTAAAAGTCCAACCTATTCTTTGGTTGAAGTTTACGTGGTTTCGAGCTTATACTGGTATCACTTTGATTTCTATCGTTTCAGTGAGCCAGGAGAGTTTGAGGATGCGGGTCTTGGCGAGTATTTCCGGGATGACTCGGTGTGCCTGGTCGAATGGCCCGAAAAGGCTGTCGGCTATGTGCCATCGCCCGATCTCGCCCTTGTGTTTCGTTTCGCACAGAATGCGAACGGATACGGCAGGCGTCTCGAGCTTCAAGCCCGTAGCGAGGCCGGGCGGAAATGTCTAAGCGAATTCAAGAGGTTGCAAGCCGACGGCGCGAACTAATCAAGTTTGCCGGCGCCTCACTTCTCCTGTTAGTCAGCCCCCTCGGGCGGGCGGCCGTTGACCGTAAAAGAGACATCGTTGCCGTGCGAGTCTGGCCGGCGCCAGATTACACGCGGGTAACGATCGAGGGCAGTTCGCCTTTGAAGTTCTCCCATTTCACGATCAAAAACCCCGATCGCCTGGTCGTCGATCTGCAAGGCGTCGAATTCAACAGCGTCCTGGAAAGCCTGCCGGGCAAGGTTATGGCCGACGACCCGAACATCAAGTTGTTGCGCGCCGGTCGATTCAAGCCGGGCGTGGTGCGACTGGTCATGGAGCTTAAGAACGAAGTCAATCCTCAAGTGTTCGAATTGCCGCCTGCTGGGCAGTATGGACATCGTCTCGTGCTTGATGTCTATCCATCGGAACCGCCGGACCCCTTGCTGCAATGGCTTGAGCAAAATGAAAAAAGGCACGGCAATGAGCCAATGCCGGTTGAAGAAACTCCTCAGAAGACGCAAACCGCTAAAGTCGGGAAAGACGAGCGGCGTTCAGGCAAACCGGTGGTCGACCGGATGGTAACGATTACGCTCGATCCCGGGCATGGTGGCGAAGACCCGGGCGCGGTCGGGCGCGGTGGTAGTTACGAAAAGCACGTAACGCTGGCCATCGCCAAGCACCTGAAGGCTAAAATCGATGCTGAGCCCAACATGCGGGCAGTGTTGACGCGCAATACCGATTATTTTGTCCCTCTGCACATGCGTGTGCAAAAAGCCCGGCGCATCCAGTCCGATCTGTTCGTGTCGATCCACGCCGACGCTTTCACGCGGCCGGATGCAAATGGTTCCTCGGTATTTGTGCTGTCCGAGCGCGGGGCTTCGAGTTCAGCGGCGCGCTATTTGGCGCAGCGAGAAAATTCTGCGGACCTCGTTGGGGGCGTCAATATCGACGTCAAGGACCCGATGCTCGCCCGGACGCTGCTTGACCTTTCGCAAACGGCGACGATCAACGACAGCCTCAAATTGGGCAAGGCCGTGCTCGGCGAACTCGGTAGTATCAACCGGCTTCATAAGGAAAGCGTCGAGCAAGCGGGCTTCGCTGTTCTGAAGGCGCCGGATATTCCGTCCATCCTCATCGAGACCGCATTCATCTCAAATCCGCAGGAAGAAAGGCGCCTGAACGACAACGCCTATCAGGACAAGATGGCCGAGGCCATTGTTGCAGGTATCCGCAAATATTTCTCGAAGAACCCGCCGCTCGCGAAATCGAAGTTGGCGCGTCTTGATTAGCCCAAAACGAAAAAGCCCAATCTTGGAGATTGGGCTGATCGTTTGGTGCCGCTGACCGGAATCGAACTGGTGACCTTCGCATTACGAATGCGCTGCTCTACCGACTGAGCTACAGCGGCGATAGGGAGCGCATTGTACCTTCGTATTTGGAGTCTTGCAAACGAGGTGTTAAATAGATTTGATAAGAACCACAAATATTGAAGCGCTTGTTAATAAGATAGCCAAGAATACCATTCGTCGTGGAAACAAGACCGCTGAAACCATTAGCGAGGAAATTTTTTGATAGTTAGATATAGTGGATGCATGGAAAAGACGACTGTCAAAAATATCCGGAAATTATTAAATGCTTTGATTTGGCAATTGAAAAGTATCGTTTGTTAATTAAATGCTTATCAGCCACCGGTGTAAAAGATGAAAAATTTTTTTAGTTATAGCATTGGACATACACGAGGGTTTACGCTGATTGAACTCATGATCACGGTGGCATTACTGGGCATTCTCGTGGCTTTGGCGATGCCATCCTTCAGCGATTTGATGCGGCGAACAAAAATTGAAAGCGCGGCCAGTAACGTAATGGTTTCGCTCGCTACCGCTCGGAACGAGGCTGTTAAACGTGGGCGGAATGTATCAATCTGTTCTAGTACGGACGGTACGAATTGCTCCGGAAGTAATAACTGGGCTACGGGATGGTTAATTTACAGTTCTGCTGGAACGCCGATCAAGGTGTTTGATGCTCTACAAACTGGAATAAGCGTGGTTGGCGATGCAACTCATGTTCAGCACCAAGTTACATTTACTTCATCGGGGTCTACTACGCTGGGAGGTGCCGGGAATATTACGATTTGTATGACTGGGCAGACATCTAGAGTTGTTGATATAGCTGTTTCTGGTCGGGCACGCGTAGCTTTGGGAGGGAGTTGTCCATGAAGCCAATGAACCAGCAAGGTGGTGTAACGCTGATAGAAATTCTCGTTTCAATTGTGATCGTATGTTTTGGGCTTCTTGGCGTGGCAGGGTTGATTACGACTGGCCTAAAAAGCACTCAAAGTTCTCAGTTCAGAACGCAGGCCAGTTTTTTGGCATATGACATTGCCGAAAAGATGCGGATTAACAGAGATGAGGCATTGGCAGGCCAATACAAGACTGCAGTGACCGCAACAAATGCAATTGCGCTTGCTGATAAGGCGGCATGGCAGGCTTCAGTTGGCGCATTACCTTCAGGGGTGGGAACAGTAACTATGCCGTCTGTGAATACCTATGAAATTACGATTCAGTGGGATGATTCCAAGATCGCTGGTGGCGGCGCGACGCAGCAGTTTAAGTTCCGGGGGGAATTGTGATGGGCAATCGGAGTTGGCATTTTTGCCGAATGCGTTCTCAGGCAGGGCTTTCGATCGTGGAGATCATGGTCGCCCTGACGATAGGATTGTTCATTATTGGTGGCATTCTCTATGTGTTTGTCAGTTCTCGAACAGTTTTTTCCACGAACGATGCAATTGCCAGAATTCAAGAAGACGGAAGAATTACCATGGAGATTTTGGCTAGAGAAATTCGCCAAGCAGGTTTCATTGGGTGTGCCAATACGCAGGTCGTGACTCCTAACGTTATTGCGGATGCATCTCCTCATGATGGCGTTCCCGATGTGGTTTTTACGGCTGGGGACGGAATTCGTGTTTTTGACAATGGAATGGATGGGGCTACGGCATGGGTCAATCCGACAACCATAAGTCGTATTGCAGGAACTGATGTGATCCAGATCAAAGGGATGGGGACGTGCTCCGCAAAGTTGACCGGCAACATGACAGCGGATAACGCCAATATCCAGATTGGGACCAATCCATGCGGATGGGCTGCTGGTCAGGTTTTATTGGTTGCCGATTGTACAAATATCGATGTTTTTGTTGCCTCAAACGTTAGCGTCGGGTCGGTTACCATCGCGCATGCCAGTAACGTGAATATTGATCCCAAGTTATCCAAGGCCTACGGCTCAGAGGCTGTCGTCTATGGCTATGGAGAGAAAACCTATTTTGTGGGCATGAATCCGACAATCAATCAGCCAATGCTATACGAGATCAACTATAACGGATCGGCAACTACGGTAAATGATGTCGTTGGCAATGTCTATGACTTGCAAGTCTTGTCTGCTCAACTTGATAGCGATGGGAATCTCGCTCCGGATGTAAATACTCAAGCCGCGGGAAATCCTCCCAGTTTTGCGGCTGCAGTGAACTGGCAGCAGGCATTGGGTATGTCCATCCGGTTTTCAGTCCGTAGTGAATCGGACAACACAGGTACCGAAAGTCTCACTTATACGTTTAATGGGGGTCCGGTAACGGATCGACGAATCAAACGCGATTTTATCTCATCGGTTGGTATCAGGAATCGTTTGCCATGAATATTGGTATGGTATTTGCGCGCTCGCAGCACGGCATTGCATTAGTCACCTCTTTACTGATTCTGGTGCTGGTGACGCTGCTTTCTCTGAGTGCAGTCAGCACAAGTGTGTTTGAGGAGAGAATGGCTGCTAATGCGCGCGATCGGGCCTTGGCTTTTGAGTCGGCTGAGTATGCTCTGAGAGAGGCAGGAGTTTTCTTGTCCAGCGCCGTACTCCCGGCTTTCTCAAATACTGGTGGGGCGTCGGGGGCTTATTACCGCAATCTGAATACTTCTCCTTCTGGCGAGAAGGAAGAAATCTACTGGAGAGATACCCATAACTGGAACGCCAACGCTGTTACGGCAAACAATGCGAACGGGGTATTGAGTGGTCAGGTACAGCCCAAATACGTTATCGAAGAGTATCCGGCAATTTCTTGTGTCGGATATTCAAAAAAATGGCCGCCCCCGCCACCTCGCAACGTGTACAAGATTACGGCTCGTGCGCAAGGGCAAACATCCGAAGCAGTTGTGATTCTACAGGCTTGGTATGACCGCGGATGCGGTTGAGGAAAGGTGATGATCATGAAGCGTTTATTTCAGACATTGATTTCTGTTCTGCTGTTTGCTGGACCGGCGCATGCAGGGATTGCACAGGATCCTCTTTTCATTAGTGCCCAAGCTGATCCACGCGTCATGTTGGTGGCTTCGAGAGATCACCAGCTTTTTATCAAAGCGTATACGGATTATTCCGATCTCGATGGTGATGGGTTTTTAGACACGGCTTTCGTTCCTTATATTGAATACGACGGCTATTTCAACCCGAGAAAATGCTACACCTATCAAAATAATCGTTTCGAGGCGACAGCGGCAGCGACCACCGAGACGATCGTCGTCACTTTTCCAGACGCTACAACTGCAAATAAAACACAATATATTTGTGCCAGCCAGTGGAGTGGAAATTTGCTCAACTGGGCTACGATGACTCGGGTCGATGTTTTACGGAAAGTAATGTATGGAGGCTATCGGTCAGATGATAGCGAAACTCTGACTGTGCTTGAGCGTGCTCACCTCCCTCGGGATGTCCATGCCTTCGCTAAGGTTTATAACGCGACGTCAACGTCGATAATGAGCAAATTCACGCCTTATGCGAGTCAGACAGCCATCAGTTTTTGCAATCTGACTGATGACGGTGCAAGTGCTTCGAAATCTTCCACAAATCCCCCGGTAGTTCAAATCGCGAGTGGGGAGTACCGACTATGGGCTGCGAATGAGCACCCCCAATGTGGCACAGGGTCGGGGACGAAACCTGCCACACTGCTTACTACGCTGAATGTAAGGGTCAAAGTTTGTGATAACGGAGGGGGGGCGGATTCTATCGATGGCCCGGGGCCGAAATGCAAAAGCTATCCAAAAGGTACGGCCAAAAAATCCATCGGAATTCTCCAGCAATACGGTGATGCCGATGTTTCGCTCAGTCTTAAATTCGGCTTGATGACTGGAAGTTGGGCGCATAACAAGTCCGGTGCAGTCTTGAGAAAAAATATCGGTGGCTTGAGTAATAGCAGCAAGAAGTATCCGAATAACTATAACTGTGCGACAGCAGGTGAAGGTTACGTTGCCGGCTCTTCCGATGAAATCGATTTCTGCACTGGTATTTTTGTCAATAACCAGGGTAAGGCTAGAAGTGCAACTTCTGCTGATGACTTGCCTTCGACAGGGGGGGTGATTGGAACATTTAATCGCCTGAGAATCGCTGGCTGGAACGGAAGTAAATACGATGGGGTATGCAATGAGCCAGGAGTGACATCCTTTACAAACGGCAATTGTATCGATTGGGGGAACCCAATTTCAGAAATGTATCTTGAATCGCTTCGCTATCTACAGGCGGATAATGCAACGAACAAATTAGAGAGCGACACAAGCGACGCAACGCCGACAGCGGCCTTCAATGGCAGTGATGCAAGCTATATTGCCGGTTTACCGCAGTTGAATTGGAAAGACCCCATTCCCGCTAAAGAATGGTGCGCCAAATCCAATGTTGTCCTGATATCAACGGGCTTGAACTCTTTCGACTACGATGAAACCGCAAATAGCTTTACTGGTTGGGATAGTACGACAGATTTGACAAATAAAGTTGCCGACGCATCTCATGAGAATCTCAGTGGTAGTTTTATGATTGGAAGCGTTTCAGGTGCTTCTAATTATGAGTCTATTTGTTCTTCTAAACTGTTGAGCACGTTGGCGGCGGCTTCCGGAATTTGTCCCGAGGTGCCGAGTATCGAGGGGAGCTATCATGTGGCTGGTTTGGCTTTAGGAACCTCTCTTTTTGATTTGCGTCCAGGCTATAGCCCCAAGCGAAACTCACTCTGGGGAGTGACGAAACCTGCCTATGCCGCGCGCCAACCGTTAAGTACTTTTGCAATAGCCCTGGCTGAAAATTTACCCGACTTCACGATTGACGTCGGGACAAAGAAGATCAAATTCATCCCGTTTTGCCAGGCAAACTCAACTGCTGCGGCAGCGCTTGGAGCTGTGGGGTGGAGAGCTTGCAGCATGGTCGACCTTGAAGTCGAAGCAGGAACAAACAAAACTGCAGGTAGTTTCAAGGTTATGTGGGAGGATTCGACCTGGGGTAATGACTATGACATGGATGGCGTCGCGCATATCCGATACTGTGTGGGAAATGGGGCGGCTGACGCAACCAATCCCTGCTGGGCTTACAGTGGAACGAATGGCATGCCGGCGACGCCGGCTGCCAATACGCTTTATCTCAAAGTGGCGTCAATGACGGCTGCAGCCGGCCACGCCCTTAAATACGGTTATACGATTTCAGGCAGCACTGCTGACGGTACGGTGATGAATGTGTTGAGACCTGGGGGTAAGGATTATGCGACCTACAATTCGAACAGCGAGTTTACAAAGCCAGTAGCGGAATGGACTGACCCGACTTGGGTGGGGTATACGCCATCGGCCGCGGGTTCAGCGAACTTACTGAAAAATCCCCTCTACTACACGGCTAAGTACGCCGCGTGGCCTGACTGGGATATCAAAATCAATGATGCATCTCGTACCCCTGGATCTGATGGCATTCCTGACAATTTTTTCCAGGTACGCAATCCAGCTGGGTTGGATAAAGCGATTGGTGCGGCTTTGAAAGAATCGCTTGGCGATTCTTCGTCTTCTTCCTCGATTGCAACCAACTCAACCCGGCTTGATACAGACACATTTGTTTATCAGGCGCGGTTTAAGGCCTCAGACTGGAGTGGCCAAGTTTTGGCGTACCCGGTCAATAGCAACGGGAGTATCGGGACTCTGGCTTGGGATGCCGGATTGTTGTCGAAGTTTCCAGCAGCAGCAGACCGCCGTATTTACACCTACAATCGTTCGGCTACGACGAAAGGAGTGGATTTTAAATGGGACCAATTATCCTCAAAGCAGAAAGCAGCGCTTGACAACACCAATGCTGCGAATGCTTCTTCGCAGATCATTTCTTACTTGCGTGGTGATCAAAGTCAGGAGCTGAGGGATACGAATAACGACGGAGCGTTCGATACCGGAGTGTATCGTCCTCGTTCATCGCTAATGGGGGATATTGTCAATTCTGATCCGATATTTATGGGGGGGCAGAATTTTTCTTACGGGAATATCTCTAGTATTGCGGGTTACGATTCTTATGCCAGTCAAGTTGACTTGAAAATTGATTCAACTACTGGATTTGTCAAAAATCCAATTGTTGCAGTCAATTCAAACGATGGAATGATGCATGCCATAGATGCTAAAAATGGCAATGAGATTTTTGCATATCTCCCAAGTTGGCTGATTTGTGCGGATGAGTCGGGCGCCACCGGTTGTACCACGGGAGCAGATAGCAGTCCGCTTAGAAATCTGATTAATGCCAATTTCGTCCATCGCTATTTGCTCGACGGAAACATGGTAGTAGGTGATGCCTATGTCGATACTGGCGCTGGGCTAGGTTGGAAGACAATTCTGGTCGGTGCGGCTGGCGCTGGAGGGAAGGGGATTTACGCGCTAAATATGACTGAAAGTTATCGGGCAACTTCCAGTACGACAAACATATCCAGCGTTGCTGAAACACAATCGAAATATGCGAACCTGACGGCGGAGGCTGCTGTTTTGTGGGAATTCTCGGACAAGCATGGAGACGCTGATTTGGGTTATACCTTCGGGCAGCCTGTCATTGCCAGGATGGCCAATGGAAATTGGGCGGCTATCTTCGGTAACGGGTATGGGTCAACAAATGGTAAGGCGATCCTGTATATCGTTAATCTTGCCAACGGTTCGATCATCAAAAAAATAGATGTCGGTGATGGTTCAACCAGTGCCAGTCCAAACGGATTATCGTCTCCAGCAGCAATCTTCGATTCAGGTTCTGGCAGTTTGTCTGCAATCTTTGCGGGCGATCTGAAAGGGAATCTTTGGAAATTCGATGTTTCTGCGAGTAATACTAATTCTTGGAAAGTTGATAACGGGACATCTTCATCACCAAAGCCCTTATTTACAGCATTCGATGATAGCGGAAACAGGCAGCCGATTACCGGTGGATTGGATATCGGCGTCCATCCACAGGGTGGCTACATGGTGTATTTTGGAACCGGTAAATATTTCGAGAAGGGTGACAATACGTCGACATCTCAGCAGACGATTTATGGAATCTGGGATAAGTCAGCTTCCAACGACGAAATTTCCGCAGCTTCGGTAGACACCGGTGCGGAAAAAGAGTTGGTGCTTCAGAAGCATACCATTCTGTTTGAAATGGCAAACCCTCTGGCTGCCGATGTGAATATCCGGATAACGGATGATGATGGCGTAGCAGTTGGTGTGAAGCGTGGTTGGTACCTCAATTTACAGTTCAACAATGTTGCAAAAGGTGAACGCGTTGTTACATCACCAATTCTTCGTAATAAGCGGATCATTTTTACAACGATGATTCCGAGCGAGTCTCCTTGTGATTTTGGTGGAACCAGCTGGATTATGGAGTTTGATCCCGAAACGGGAAAACGCCCCGATTACTCTATTTTCGATTTGAATGCTGACAATAATATCGGAACGGCGGATTTTATTACGGTGACAATTGGTGGCGTGACGGTCAAGGTTCCGGCTAATGGGATTCAGTCAAAAGAGGGTATTATCAAGACGCCAGCAATCATTTCTGCTGGGGGCAAGGAATACAAGATTGGTAGCGGTACAACTGGTAATGTTCTGGTTGTTTCCGAACAAGGAACGACTCCGAGGCCTCGTCCTGCATGGCGGCAAATTCAATAATCGGTGGGCTGATCATGAACAAAAATGGGTTTTCATTGATTGAATTGATGGTCGTTGTTGCCATTGTCGGAATTCTGGCTGCAGTGGCATATCCGAGTTATCAGGAATATCTGGCGCGGGGAAGGCGAGCCGATGCAAAAACTGTTCTGCTTGAGACTGCCCAATTCCTGGAGCGTTTTTATACGCAGAATGGAACCTATGTCGGAGCCGCATTACCCTTTGCAGAAGCTCCCAAAGACGGAACAGTCAAATACTACGATATTAGTTTTGTGGCAGCTCAAACGGCAAGTACTTATCAAATCCAAGCCGTTCCCAAGAACGCCCAGGCGGGTGACAAATGTGGAAGTTTGCTCGTGAATCAGTCCAATCAAAAAACTGTTTCGGGCGCGACGCTTGATGCAGTGTCGTGTTGGAACCGTTGAAGTTGTTCTCGAATTATTTACTGCTTCGGTTACAACTCCTTGGGTAGGGCAAACGTAATGTTTTCCGGAGTGCCTTCGATTGACTTGATCGAGGTGGCACCCAATTGTCGCAATCGAGCATTGACTCGTTCGACAAGGATTTCCGGCGCGGAAGCGCCAGCAGTGACCCCGATGCATTCGGCGTTTGCTATCAATTCTTCTTGGATGAACTCCGGTCCGTCAATCAAATAAGCCGGGGTGCCATATTTTTCTGCCACTTCACGCAAACGGTTGGAATTAGAGCTCGACGTGCTGCCAACGACGAAGACGACGTCGGTCATCTCGGACAATTGCTTGACGGCATCCTGCCGGTTCTGCGTGGCGTAGCAGATGTCGTCTTTCTTGGGGCCGATGATCGTCGGGAAGCGGGTTTTCAGGGCGGCGACGACTTTTTCTGCATCGTCGATCGAGAGGGTCGTTTGCGTCACGTAGGCGAGGCGGTCGGGATCGTTGACCTGCAGTTTCGGTACGTCGTCAGCGGTTTCGACGAGATACATACCATCTGGGCTCTGGCCCATCGTGCCTTCGACTTCGGGGTGTCCCTTGTGGCCGATCATGACGATTTCGCGGCCGTCTTTGCGCATGCGGGCGACTTCGAGATGAACTTTGGTGACCAGTGGGCAGGTGGCGTCGAAGACTTTGAGGTTGCGCATCTCGGCTTCGTCACGCACGGCTTGGGAAACGCCGTGGGCGCTGAAAATGACGGTGCTGCCCGACGGAACTTCCGACAGCTCCTCGATGAAGACGGCGCCTTTCGCACGCAGATCGTCGCAGACGAATTTGTTGTGCACGACTTCGTGACGAACGTAAATGGGGGCGCCGAATTTCTCGATTGCACGTTCGACGATGGCGATGGCGCGCTCGACGCCGGCGCAGAAACCGCGGGGATTTGCGAGGGTGATATGCATGGGGAGCTTTGCGGGAATTCCGATGGTTTCGACTACAAAGAGACCGCTTATTTTGTCTCCGGTTTCCTGGCGAATTGATCCCAGAGCAGCAGGATGGCGCCAAGCGTGATCGCTGAGTCGGCAAGGTTGAAGGCCGGCCAGTAGTAGCCGGCGACGTGCCACTGGATGAAGTCCACGACCTTGCCGAGATAAAGGCGGTCGATGACGTTGCCGATTGCACCACCGAGCACGAGCGTCAGCGCCAGCGAGAGCCGGAATTCGCCGGCATGCCGGCGCAGCATGATGACGATCCAGCCAGAAACGCAGATGGCGAGGGCAGTGAAGAACCAGCGCTGCCAGCCGCCGGCATCGGACAGGAAACTGAATGCCGCGCCGGTGTTGAAGGTCAGCACCCAGTTCCAGAACGGCGCGACATAAATGCTGTCGCCGGGCCGCAGCGTGCCGAGAACGACCCATTTGCTGGCCTGGTCGAGCAGGATAATCGCAGCCGCCAGCCAAAGCCAGGCGTTGGCATTACGCGAAGGCACGTGATTCGTCCTCGCCTTGCAGGTTGGCAGCGCAACGCCCACAGATTTCCGGATGCGCTGGATCAGTGCCGACGTCTTCGCGCACATGCCAGCAGCGTTCGCACTTCGCGTGCGTCAGCGAGACGCATTCGAGCTTGTCCTCGGCGCTGCGCGCGACGCCGGCTTGCGATGTGATCAGGACGAAGCGCAGGTCGTCGCCGAGCGAAGCCAGAATGTCGAATTTCTCACCCTCGGTGTGAATCGTCACCCCGGCTTGCAGCGACGAACCGATCTTGCCTTCGACGCGCAGTTCTTCCAGCGCCTTCATGACGTCGCCCCGGTATTGGCGAATCTTGCTCCATTTGTCGAGCAGGACGGCTTCGTCGGCGACTTCCGGTAGCGCTTGCCAAGTCTGCAACATGATCGACTGATCTGGGCCGTTGAGCGTCCGCCAGACTTCCTCGGCGGTAAAGCTGAGGATCGGCGCCATCAGCTTCACGAAAGTCTGGGTGATATGCCACAGCGCGCTTTGCGCCGAACGCCGCGCTGCCGAATCGGCGGCGGAGGTGTACAGGCGATCCTTGAGAATGTCGAGGTAGAAGCCGCCGAGATCTTCCGAGCAGTAGGTCTGCAAGGACTGGACGACGCGGTGGAATTCGAACTTGCCATAATCGGCCTCGCACTGCATTTGCATCTGGCGCGTCATGGCCAGCGCGTAACGGTCGATTTCCAGCCATTGTTCCGGCGGCAGCAAATCCTTGGAGGGATCGAAGTCCGAGGTGTTGGCGAGCAGGAAGCGCAGGGTGTTGCGGATGCGACGATACGCTTCGACGACGCGCTTGAGGATTTCGTCCGAGATCGACAATTCACCGGAATAGTCTGTGGCGGCTGCCCACAGCCGCAGGATGTCGGCGCCGAGGGTGTCGGAGACTTTCTGCGGCGCGATCACATTGCCCATCGACTTGGACATCTTGCGGCCCTTGCCGTCGACGACGAAGCCGTGCGTGAGCAGCGCCTTGTACGGCGCGCGGCCGTCAATCGCGCAGCCAGTGAGCAGCGAGCTTTGGAACCAGCCGCGGTGCTGATCGGAACCTTCCAGGTAGAGGTCGGCCGGGTAGGCGAGTTGCTCACGATGCGAGCCGCGCATGACGCTCGAATGGGTGACGCCGGAGTCGAACCAGACGTCGAGCGTGTCGCTCATTTTGCGGTACTGATCCGCCTCGCCGCCGAGCAGTTCCTTGGCGTCGAGCGAGAACCAAGCTTCGATCCCGGATTGTTCGACGCGCAAGGCGACCTGCTCGATCAGTTCCGGTGTGCGCGGATGCAGGGCGCCGGTTTCCTTGTGCAGGAAGAAGGGAATCGGTACGCCCCAATTGCGCTGGCGCGAGACGCACCAGTCGGGTCGGGTCTTCATCATCGCTTCGAGACGGGCGCGCCCCCAGGCCGGGAAGAATTGCGTTTCGTCGACGGCGCGCTCGGCGATCCAGCGCAGGGTGGCGGCGTCTTCCTTGTCCTTGTGATCCATGCCGACGAACCATTGTGTCGTGGCGCGGAAAATGATCGGCGTCTTGTGTCGCCAGCAGTGCGGGTAGCTGTGCTGGATTTTCTCGACCTTGAGCAGACGGTTGCGGGCTTCGAGTTCTTGTAGCACCAGCGGATTAGCTTCCCAGACGGTCTTGCCGGCCAGCGGCGAAACTGAGAGCGCCGGTGTGTTGGATAGGAATTTGCCGTCGTCGCCGACCGGGTTGTTGACCGGCAGACCGTATTTCTTGCCGATGTTGTAGTCGTCGACGCCGTGCGCCGGCGCCGTGTGCACGAGGCCGGTACCGGCCTCGACAGTGACGTGGGTGCCGCAGATGATGGCAACGTCGCGGTCCTGGAATGGATGTTTGAGCAGGACATGTTCGAGCGTCGCGCCCTTGGTCGTGCCGGCGACAGTGCCTTCGAGCCCATAGCGCTTGAGGCAGGTTTCGGCGAGTTCACGCACAAGGATCAGCGTGCCCTTGGGGGTTTCGATGAGATCGTAATCGAAGTCCGGATGTGCGCTGACCGCTTCGTTGGCCGGCAAGGTCCACGGCGTTGTCGTCCAGATCACGGCGAAGGCCGGCGAACGCAAATGGCTCAGGCCGAAGGCCTTGGCGACCTTCTCGGCGTGGTTGGGATGGACCTCGAAAGCGACGTCGATGGCCGGTGAGGTTTTGTCTTCATACTCGACCTCGGCCTCGGCCAGTGCCGAGCCGCAATCCAGGCACCAGTTGACCGGCTTAAGGCCTTGGTAGAGGTAACCCTTTTCAAGAATGCGGCCGAGGGCGCGGATTTCGTCGGCCTCGGTCTTGAACGCCATCGTCAGGTACGGATTGTCCCATTCGCCGAGCACGCCGAGGCGAATGAAGTCCTTCTTCTGGCGCTCGACTTGCTCACCCGCGAAGGCGCGGCACAATTCGCGCACCTTGTCGCCAGGGATATGCTTGCCGTGCTGTTTCTCGATCTGGTGCTCGATCGGCAGGCCGTGGCAGTCCCAGCCGGGCACATAGGGCGCGTCAAATCCAGCCAGCGTCTTCGAGCGGATGATGATGTCCTTGAGGATCTTGTTGACGGCATGGCCGATGTGGATGTCGCCGTTGGCGTAGGGCGGGCCGTCGTGCAACACGAAACGCGGACGCCCTTTGCAGACTTTCCGAATCTGCTCATACAGCTTCTTCTCTTGCCAGTCGGCGACCCATTGCGGCTCGCGCTTGGCGAGGTCGCCACGCATGGGGAAGGGCGTGTCGGTGAGGTTCAGGGTGTTTTTATAGTCAGCCATGGTATGTGCTCAATGCTTGAAATAATTTCTTGCGGAATCGACGTCGGTCGCGATTTGGCGCTTCAGCGATTCCAGGTCGGGGAAGTGTACTTCGTTTCTCAATTTGTGCAGGAAACGGACGTTCAGGTGCTTGCCGTAAATGTCGGCGGAAAAATCGAGTAGATGGACTTCGAGCAGCGGACGAGAGCCGCCCCCAACGCTTGGACGCAGGCCGAGATTGGCAACGCCCTGATGCGGGCCGTCGTCGAGGCCGTGCGCTTCGACGGCGAAGACACCTTGCAGCGGCGGCCGGTCGTGCTTGATGCGGATGTTTGCTGTGGCGAAGCCCAGTTGTTTGCCAATCTTTTCGCCATGCACGACGCGGCCATCGATCGAATAGGGACGGCCGAGCAGTTGTGCGGCATACTCCATGCGTCCTTCGGCGAGCGCTACGCGGACGGCGGAACTGGATGCCCGTGTTCCCGCCGTGACGATGCTATGCATGGCTTCAACCGTGAAGCCGAAGCGAGCGCCTGCTTCACGCAGGGTGTGTAGATTGCCTTGGCGACGGGCGCCGAAGCAAAAATCGTCGCCGATGACGAGATGCCTGACCTGCATGCAGTCAACGAGAATCTTGCGGATGAATTCTTCTGCTGAGAGGGCGGCGAAAGCGGCGTTAAAGTGGCAGACGCAGGCCAGCTCGACCTTCTCATCGTCAAGTTGCTCGAGCTTCTCGCGCAAGGTGGCGAGACGGGCAGGGGCGGATTCGGGGGAGAAAAACTCGCGCGGATGCGGCTCGAAGGTGATAACCGCCGGCATCAGGGTTTCCCGGGCAGCAATTTCACGGACGCGGGCAAGCAAAGCGCGATGGCCAAGATGCAGACCATCGAAATTGCCAATGGTGAGCACGGTGGCTGCGGGCGATTTGTGCTTGAATCCGCGAAATACGATCATCAGGGGTGCTGAAAGCCGGGAAAATCGAAAAAGCTTGAATTATAACGGCTTTCAGCCGAGGGTTGCGGTGTTCCAGCGTGTTCGGATAGGGCTTGGGGAACTGACTTATACTCTTCGGAGTCCCTTGCGCGGGCAATGAATTTTGACAAAAACAATGACAATGGGCGGATTCGATCGGCAATGAGCCAGGATACGTGTTACCACTGCGGTTTGCCGATTCCTGTGGGGGGGGAACTCTCGGTGCGGATTAACGGTCAGGCGCGGGCCATGTGCTGCATCGGCTGTCAGGCGGTTGCCCAAGCGATTGTCGATAACGGGCTGGCCGACTATTACCGCAATCGCGACGCTTTGCCTGAATCGCCGCGCGAAGCGCTGCCGTCGGTTGTCGACGGTCTGGCACTTTACGATCATGCCGATTTCCAGAAAAGTTTTGTTCGCCAACTTGACGACCATGAGCGCGAGGCAACGCTGATCATCGAGGGAATCACCTGTGCCGCCTGCATCTGGCTGAACGAACAACACGTCGCCCAGCTCGACGGCGTTGTCGGGGTCGATATTAATTTCACCACCCGTCGCGCGAGGGTGCGCTGGGATGAACGCCGGATCAGGCTTTCGGACATTCTGGCGGCGATCGCAGCCATCGGCTACCGCGCTTATCCCTACGACGCGGCCTTGAACGAGGAACGGGCGCGCAAGGAAAGGCGTCGTGCGCTCTGGCGGTTGTTCGTCGCCGGTTTCGGCATGATGCAGGTCATGATGTACGCCATTCCGATGTATCTTGCCGGCGACGGCGACATGGCGCCAGAGATCGAACTTTTGTTGCGCTGGGCCAGTCTGGTGCTGACCGTGCCAGTCGTTGTTTATTCGGCGGCGCCATTTTTCCGTGGGGCGTGGCGCGATCTTCGATTGTTTCGGGCTGGGATGGACGTGCCGGTCGCGCTTGGCGTTGGCACCGCTTTCGCTGCCAGTGTTTTGGCGACCGTGACCGCCTCGGGTGAAGTGTATTTCGACTCGGTGGCGATGTTTGTCTTCTTTCTGCTCGCCGGCAGATACCTCGAAATGATGGCGCGGCAACGTGCGGTCGCGGTTACCGAAGCGCTGGCACGGCTGATGCCGTCGTTTGCCGAACGGGTCAAGGCTTATCCTCACGATCAATCTTCAGAACGGGTTCTCGTCGCCGATTTGCGTGCCGGCGATACGGTGTTGGTCCGGGCCGGAGAAACGATTCCCGCCGACGGTTGTGTCCTTGAGGGGGTGAGCAGCGTCAATGAGTCCTTACTTACAGGGGAAGGCTTGCCAGCTCATAAGGGTGCCGGTGCAGAGGTGACCGGCGGGGCCGTGAATATGGAGAGCCCCTTGTTTATCCGGGTCGATCGGGTCGGTGAAACGACGCGACTATCGGCAATCATCCGCCTGATGGAACGTGCCGCGATGGAGAAGCCGCGCCTCGTCGAACTGGCCGATCGCTTTGCCGGGCGATTTATCCTTGGAGTACTTCTGGTTGCTGTTGTCGTAGCGGTCGCCTGGCATTTCATCGATCCGGAAAAAGCCCTGTGGGTGACGGTCTCCGTGCTCGTGGTGACTTGTCCTTGTGCCTTGTCGCTGGCGACGCCGGTGACGCTGACCGTCGCCAGTGGGGCCATGGCGCGCGCCGGATTGCTGGTGACGCGCAGTCATGCCATCGAGACGCTGGCACGCGCCACTCATTTCGTTTTCGACAAGACCGGCACACTGACGATCGGGAAAATGAAGGTCCAGGACGTGCTGCCACTGGGCGCAGTAGACGGGGAGAGTTGTCTGGCCTTGGCCGCGGCCGTTGAGCAGACCTCGGAGCATCCGGTCGGCGAAGCGCTGCGCAAGGCGGCCGCCGGGCTTGTTTTGCCCGCAACCCGCGAGGTCGAGAATGCCCCTGGCTTGGGTATGAGCGCAGTTTTCGAAGACCAGCGCTTGCGCATTGGACGCGTCGATCATGTGTTGGCGCTGCATGGCATGCCCCTGCCGGAAGCGGCGCAGTCTTTTGTCGCAGGTGGTGAGACCGTGATCGCGCTCGGAAACGAATCGGGCTGGCTGGCCCTGTTTCGCTTGGTCGACGAGATTCGTCCACAAGCTCGCAGGATGCTGGCCGCACTGCGCGCCGACGGTTGCCGGATTGTTCTCTTGACCGGGGATACGGCGCAGGCCGCTGATCGGCTGGCGCGGACGCTCGGCATCGAGGAGGTTCATGCCGGCGTCTCGCCGCAGGAAAAACATGCTTATGTTTGTCGCTTGCAGGCGCAGGGCGCTGTGGTTGCGATGGTTGGCGATGGTATCAACGACGCCCCAGTGCTGGCGCAAGCCCAGGTCTCGATTGCCATGGGTGGGGGGGCGCAATTGGCGAGGACGCAGGGCGACCTGATTCTGCTTTCGGAAAACCTTGACCATTTGACCCAGGGGTTTCACGTGGCAAGACAATCCCTGCGTGTCGTTCGTCAGAATCTGACTTGGGCCGTCGCTTATAACCTTGTTGCGCTACCGTTGGCCATAGCGGGGTTTGTTACCCCGTGGATGGCCGGCATCGGCATGTCGGGCAGTTCCCTGCTTGTTGTGCTTAATTCGTTGCGTCTGCAGCGGACGGGAGAACATTGATGGAAATCATGTATCTGTTGGTGCCTGTCTCGGTCCTCTTGGTTTTCTTTGTCGGCCTTGCTTTTTGGTGGTCGTTGAAGAGCGGGCAGTACGACGACCTCGAAGGACCGGGTTACCGGATACTGATGGATAAGGACAAAATCGCGAACGGGGCAGGGAATGAAGAAAGGATGAAGAAGGGGCCGAAATAAGCTTAACGTCGGCAAGAACTGAAGTGGGAACTGATGGTCCATTCGAAAGTTGACGAGTTGCGTGGTCCGGGTGTTTTTTTTGCGGATTGATATAGATCAATCTGGCGGTTTGTGTCTACAATAACATTGTCCTGTTTGTGGTCTTTTTTCAACGGGGCGAGCTTCAATAATCAAGCGAGGTGGGTCATGTCGGAAATACAGTCAACGTACAACTACAAGGTTGTACGGCAATTCAGTGTGATGGCAGTGATCTGGGGCGTTGTGGGTATGCTGGTTGGCGTGATCATCGCCGCGCAACTGGTTTGGCCTGAGTTGAACGTCGGATTTTTACACTTCGGGCGATTGAGGCCCTTGCATACTAACGCCGTGATTTTTGCCTTTGGCGGGTGTGCGCTGATGGCGACGTCTTTCTATGTCGTTCAGCGTACCTGTCATACGCGGCTCTTTTCAGACGCTTTGGCGTCTTTCGTTTTTTGGGGTTGGCAACTCGTCATCGTGCTGGCGGCGGTGACCTTGCCTCTGGGATTGACTCAAGGCAAGGAGTACGCCGAACTCGAATGGCCGATCGATATCTTGATCGCGCTGGTCTGGGTGGCTTATGCGATCGTCTTCTTCGGCACGATCTTCAAGCGCAAGATATCGCATATTTACGTCGCCAACTGGTTCTACGGCAGCTTTATCCTTGCTGTGGCGCTCTTGCATATCGTGAATAGCGCAGCCATTCCGGTGTCGTGGACAAAGTCCTATTCAGCTTACGCTGGCGTGCAGGATGCCATGGTGCAATGGTGGTACGGCCATAACGCCGTCGGGTTCTTCTTGACGGCGGGCTTTCTCGGCATGATGTACTACTTCGTGCCCAAACAAGCCGAACGCCCCATCTATTCGTATCGCCTCTCGGTCGTTCACTTCTGGGCCCTGATCTTCACCTACATGTGGGCGGGGCCGCACCATCTGCATTACACGGCGCTGCCCGACTGGACGCAATCGGTCGGCATGGTTTTCTCGCTGATCCTGCTGGCGCCGTCCTGGGGCGGCATGATCAACGGCATCATGACGCTCTCCGGCGCCTGGCACAAATTGCGTGACGACCCGATCCTCAAATTCCTGATCACCTCGCTGTCTTTTTACGGCATGTCGACCTTCGAAGGACCGATGATGTCGATCAAAACCGTCAATGCCCTTTCGCATTACACGGACTGGACAATCGGGCATGTGCATTCCGGTGCGCTGGGCTGGGTGGCGATGATTTCGATCGGCTCTCTCTACTATCTTCTGCCACGTTTGTTCGGCAAACCGCAGATGCATAGCGTCAAGTTGATTACTGTGCATTTCTGGGTAGCGACGATCGGCGTCGTGCTTTACATTGCTTCGATGTGGATTTCCGGCGTCATGCAAGGGTTGATGTGGCGGACGGTCAATGCGGACGGTACGCTGGCGTACAGCTTTGTCGAGTCGGTCAAGGTTTCCTATCCGTTCTGGGGCATCCGCTTGCTTGGCGGCATATTATTCCTTGCCGGCATGCTGATCATGACTTACAACATGTTCAAGACGATGGTTGGCGGTATCACCGAGGACGCTGCGGTGTTACTTCCGGCGGGTCACCACGCTTAAGGGGAGCAGAAATGAAACTGACTCATGATGCAATTGAGCGTAACGTCGGACTTCTGGCCATCCTGACCCTGCTGGTCATTAGCGTCGGTGGCTTACTCGAGATCGTTCCGCTTTTTTTTCAGAAGTCGACCACGACACCGGTCCAGGGATTAAAACCCTATGATCCGGTACGCTTGAGTGGACGCGACATCTATATCCGCGAAGGCTGTTTTCTTTGTCATTCGCAGATGATCCGGCCTTTCCGCGCCGAAACAGAGCGTTACGGGCATTATTCCGTGGCCGGAGAATATGTCTATGATCATCCCTTCCAGTGGGGGTCCAAGCGAACCGGTCCGGATCTGGCTCGTGTCGGCGGACGCTATTCCGACGAGTGGCACCGGGCGCATCTCATCAATCCGCGTGACGTGGTTCCAGAATCAAACATGCCGGCTTTCGGCTGGCTCGCGAAAAATCCTGCCGATGCGGACGGTGTCGCGGCAAAAATGCGGGCCTTGCGCAAGGTCGGCGTGCCTTATACCGAGGAGGAAATCGCTGGCGCCAAGGCGGCGGTCGAAGGCAAAACAGAACTCGATGTCCTGATTGCTTACCTGCAAGGGCTTGGCCTGGCGTTGAAAGAAACCAGGTGACGTCATGGACATCAATGACCTGCGATCGATCGTGACCGTGGTTTCTCTGCTGACTTTTCTCGGAATTGTCTGGTGGGCTTACGGGGTGAAAAGCAACAAGCAACGTTTTGAAGAGGCCGCCAATTTGCCTTTCTCGGACCCGGATGAAGAACGGGGCGAACTCGGTCTTGCCGCCCGCAATGAACAAAGGAAAACATCATGAGCGATTTCGTCAACGAGTTCTGGAACTGGTATGTCATCCTGATCGTACTCTTCAGTATCCTGGCGTGTGCCGTATTCCTTTGGTCGCAGAGCATCCATCGACCGGCGGGGGGGAAGACGACCGAGACCACCGGCCACGTCTGGGACGAAACCCTTCAGGAATACAACAATCCCCTGCCCCGCTGGTGGATGTGGTTGTTCTATGGAACCGTTGCTTTTGCACTCCTTTATGTCACCTTGTACCCCGCGCTTGGTCGATTTTCGGGGGTGCATGGCTGGACGTCAGTCGGTCAGTATGGGAAAGAGGTTAAAAATGTCGAAGCCCAAATCAATCCGCTGTTTGAAAAGTATTTGAAGATGGATCTGGTGGCAGTTGCTGCTGACAAAGAGGCGATGGATATGGCCGGTCGCCTATTCCAGACGTATTGCATGCAGTGCCACGGGGCGACCGGTCAGGGGTCGCGAGATAAAGGTTTTCCGAACCTAACCGATAAGGATTGGCAGTGGGGCGGAGAGCCCGCGCAGATCGTTGAAACGATTACCTATGGGCGGATCGGCATGATGCCGCCGTATGGCGGCAATCCGGATGCGATTGGAGGGGAGGGCGGGGCTCGCGAGGTTGCCAATTATGTCCGATCCCTGTCTGGATTGAAGCATGACTCGGTTCTCGCAGAGAAAGGCAAGGCGAAATACGATATGGTCTGTTTGGCCTGCCATGGGATGGATGGCAAGGGGATGCAGATGCTCGGGGCACCCAACTTGACGGACCGAGTCTGGCTCTACGGAAGTTCCGAAGCAAAAATCATCGAGACCATCACACAAGGCCGGACGAATCAAATGCCGCCCTGGAAGGATTTTTTGGGTGAAGCCAAGATTCACTTGTTAGCTGCTTACGTATTGCATTTGAGTGCGGGTGGCGAGGCTAAATAATTCAGCGTTTACGGGGGAGCGATTCGCTCCCCCGTTTTCCAGGAGATTCGCACGCTTCCATTTCGGAATGGGATGGATGGGAAAAGGTGTATTGGATTCGGTTTCAATTCTGAAATTGCTGTGGACATTGGGTCATGGAAAAGGCGGCAAAGGATTCCGTCAAACCGGTTGTCGTCGATACGACTGGCTTGTACGAAAAACATAAAACCATTTATGCACGCAGTGTGGCCGGCCTGTTTAACACCTGGCGCTGGGGCATGGTGTTTTTTACCCAGTTACTCTTCTACGGGGTCTGCTGGCTCGAGTGGGGCGGGCGGCAAGCGGTCCTTTTTCACCTCGTTGAGCGTAAGTTCTATATTTTCGGCTGGGTATTCCTGCCGCAGGATGCGATTTATCTGGCCGTTCTGCTGGTCATCTCCGCGTATCTGCTGTTCCTCGTGACCGCCGTTGGCGGGCGCCTTTTCTGCGGCTATGCGTGCCCACAAACGGTCTATACCGAGATTCTCATGTGGGTCGAGCGCAAGATCGAAGGCGACCGGGCGGCGCGGATGAAACTCGATGCGCAGCCGATGTCGGCGCGGAAGTTCCGCCTCAAGGCGACCAAGCATTTTTTATGGCTAACCATCGCCTTGTGGACGGGATTCACCTTCGTCGGCTATTTCACGCCGATCCGGGAACTGGCTGCATCCGTGACGACGTTATCGCTAGGGCCGTGGGAGATCTTTTGGATATTCTTCTACGCCGGATTCCTTTACATGATGGCCGGTTTCTTGCGCGAACAGGTGTGCAAGTACATGTGCCCATACGCCCGCTTTCAGGGCGTGATGTTCGATCCGGATACTTTGATCATCACCTACGACGCGAATCGCGGCGAACCGCGCGGGGCACGCAAGAAAAACGCCGATTATCGTGAGCAGGGACTGGGCGATTGCGTTGATTGCAGTCTGTGCGTTCAGGTCTGTCCGACGGGAATTGATATCCGTAACGGTTTGCAATATGAATGTATCGCCTGTGCCGCTTGCATTGACGCCTGCGACGAGGTGATGGACAAGGTGGGCAGTCCGCGTGGTCTGGTGCGTTATTCGACCGAAAACGCGATGGATAAACATTTCCGACCGAAAGATATTCTCGTCAGTCTGGGACGTCCCCGTACGCTCGTCTATCTGGCCATCCTGTTCTTGATTGTGGGGGCGACCGGTTGGAGCTTGGTTAACCGCGTATCCTTCAGGCTCGACATCCTGCGTGATCGTTCGACGTTGTACCTCGAAGCCGACGAAGGACAGATCGAGAACGTTTATACCTTGCGTGTCATGAACGCTGACGAGTCCGCGCAGCGCTTTACGATCAAGGTTGGCGGAATCGAGGGCATCCATATCGTCGGCAAAACATCGCTCGAAGTTGAGGGGGCTCAGACAAAGACAATTCAACTGGCCGTGAGTGTCGAAGAGGGCGCCGGTCGGCAGGGATCAAATCCGGTTTTCTTTGAACTTGTGCCGGAATCCGGTGGTCGGACCAGCATCCGCGAGAAAACGACATTCTTCATGCCATGAGCAATCAACTTCGTCTTGACGTCAAACCTTGGTATGCCCACCCTTGGCCCTGGTTACTGATGGCAGGGCCTTTCGTGGTTATCCTCGCCGGACTGTTTACGGCTTATTTGGCGATATCCAGCAATGACGGACTGGTCGATGACGATTATTACAAGCAGGGTCTGGCAATAAACAGGATCGTCGAGCGTGACCGGAATGCGTCGCAACTTGGGTTGCAGGCAGACGTGTTTCAGAATGCCGATCAATCTTCAGTGCGCGTCATGATTCAGGGCAGCGCTGCTCTGGCGATGCCGGAGGCCATTGTCCTGCGAGCGGTTCATCCGACGCGTACTGGAGAAGACCAGATTGTTGTCCTGCGTCGTGAGGCAAACGGAGTGTATTCCGGTACTTTGAAAGCTTCACTGAGCGGACGTTGGCTCATTGCCCTGGAAGACGAAAAGCGGGCATGGCGCCTATTCGGGTCTTGGTCACCCGAAAAGGAGGCACGCCTTCACCTGTCGCCTGCAGTGAGCCAATAAAGGCCTGAGAGGGGAGTTATCGGCGGTTCTTCCCGAATTTCTCGACAAGCTGACTGAGTTTTTCGGTGCGCTGACGTTCGCGTGCCTCGGCTTCGCGTTGTGCCTTGCGCCGTTCAGCGTCCTTCCTGAAGCGTTCGCGCAAAGTCTCGCTGGCGTGTTTGCGATGCTCCTCTGTTACTTCCTCGCCGGCGTTCCCGTCAAGATCGAATCGATGCGTCGCCTTTTCCATGGACTTGAGGTAGCGCAGCGAGTTGGTGTGCAGGCCGAGAGCGACCCGCAAAACCTTGCGTTCAAGTTCGGGACGGCGCGCAAGTAATTGTTTGTCGATTCCAATAGCCAACGGCGCGTAGTCGCGAAATACGACAAAGGATTCCTGGAGCGATTTGAGCAGGGTGCGTGCGTTCTGGGCCGGGCTGCCGGCGGGGGTATTTGTGTTCATGAGCAGGGCGTAAGGTTAAGCAAAGACATTCGGCCGGGGCGACAGCTTATCATGAGCATCGGATTGGCGCCTTATTCGCGAATCTCGTTTGCTGGTTACCTCAACCTTCTGACGAACGCTTGCTAAAGTATTTCGGTCGGCGTACGTTATTTCCTTTCGTGAGGCCGTGTTGAAATTTGTCGGCTAATCTATTGATTCATAGATGGAGGCGGCAATGAGAACTGAGGCAGATGAAGGGCATGTTTCTGCAGAGGACTCGGACAATAAACCGAAATTCCCGATCGTGATCATTTTGGCCGTGGTGATTGGCGTATTGCTGACGTTCGTCATTGCCAGCAGTATCGTTTTTGTCCAGCAGCGCTCAGCATTGAAAGCGGAAGTGGTCGAGGCCAAGAAAAAACTCAAGGAAAAGGAGCTCGCGTTGGCTGATATGCGCAAGCAGCTTGAAGAGCTTTCTTTGCAAATGTTGACCTTGAAAGAATATGCAATCGCCAGCTCGGATTCGGCGCAGAAGGGCAAAGCGTCGGCGAGTAATCTGGTTGCAGATAAAATTCCGGCTACGAGTGAAATGGATGCGTCGAAGACCGGAAGCCATCAGTCCGTGGTCGCCGTGCCGTTAAGGAAGGATGTGGCACCGAAAAAGCAGAAAGCGGCGACAGCAGAACCGGCGTCGGTGAGTTGCGAGCTGATCGGGAAATCGCCCAAGGAGCAAGAGGAAATCCTGCGTCGCTGTGTCGGCCTGATGGACGGAACCTCTCCGGAAAAATCGCGGCGCTGAACGGTGTCGTGATGGCGAGCTATTGCTTCGGTTGATGGGGATCAACCTCAAGATTCAATTTTTACCATGGCGGATTCAGCGATTACATCGGGCTAGCAAATAGCTAGTGTGTTTTTTTAATCGCCGATTGGGCGAATGCAAAGGAAACACAATAATTCAAGCCTTTCGCGGTACCCGTTGTGTTCGCCATGGTTATCCGCTTTTTCCCGGATCAATTTCCGGCGGCTTCCGAACGTAGCGCACGAAAGACCACATAACGCCGTCGATCGATTTCCCCACGTTCCAGTGCGGCAAGCACGGCGCAACCGGGTTCGCGGTCGTGGCGACAGTCGCGGAAGCGGCATTGTCCGTGCAAGCGTCGCAGTTCAGGAAAGCCGTGTTCAATCGCGTCCGCTGACAGGTGGTTCAGTCCGAATTCCTGCAGTCCCGGCGAGTCGATCAGCGATGACTGTTCATCGAGTCGGTAGAGCGTCGCATGGGTGGTCGTGTGTTTGCCTGAGTCGAGCGCCGCGGAAATTTCGCGCGTCGCGGTCGCGGCGTCGGGGACGAGCGCATTGATCAGGGTCGATTTGCCCATGCCGGATTGGCCGACGAGAACGCTGGTCTGGCCGTTAAGATAGGGGCGAATTTGATGGCCGCCGGCGCGGGCGGAAAGTCGGAGCACGCTGTAGCCAAGCGCCTCGAACGGCGCCAGGATTCTTTCGCAGCTTTCGACGCGATCGGCCAGGTCGCATTTGTTGAGCACGATCAGGGCCTGTATGTCCTGGCTTTCTGCGGCGACCAGGCAGCGTGTGATCAGTTCGTCGGAAAACGACGGTTCAGTAGCGACGACGACGACGATCTGCGTGACGTTCGCCGCGATCAGTTTCTGCCGGAATTCGTTCGAGCGGTAGAGCAGTGTGCTCCGCGGTGCGACCGATTCGATCACGCCCTGGTCTTCACCGCTACGCTTTACCGTAACGCGGTCGCCGCAGGCGATTTCGCTTTTCTTGCCGCGCGGGAAACAGGGCAGGATTTCCCCGCCGGGCAGTTCGACCCGGTATTGGCGGCCATGCGCCGCGATGATCGTTCCCGGAATAGTCAAGACAGTCGCTCAATGCGTTGGGCCGCTGGCGGGTGCGAATCGTAGAAGAGGGAATGCAGCGGGTCCGGGGTCAGGGTGGCGGCGTTGTCCTCATAAAGTTTGACCAGCGCATTGGCCAGGTCGGTTGCCGAGGATTGTTGCGCGGCGTAGCGGTCGGCTTCGAACTCGTGCCGGCGCGAGAGTTGGCTCGTTAGCGGTGTCAACAGGAACGTAAAGACGGGCACGACCAGAAAGAACAGAATCAGTGCAAGCGCAGTATTCTGCACCTGCACGCCAAGTCCGTTGAAAAACCAGGGCGCCTGCATCAACTGGCCGAGAATCGCCAGAAAAGCCAGCGACATCGCGAACAGCAGAGCGATGCGCTTGAGAACGTGCCGGTGCTTGAAGTGGCCGAGTTCGTGGGCAAGCACGGCTTCAACTTCGCCGGGTTGCAGACGCTTGAGCAGGGTGTCGAAGAAGACGATGCGCTTGGTTTTGCCGAAGCCGGTGAAATAGGCGTTACCGTGGCTGGAGCGCTTCGATCCGTCCATGACGAACAGGCCCGAGGTGGCGAAGCCGCAGCGCGCCAGTAGCGACTCGATGCGTACTCGGAGCGGTGCATCGTCGAGCGGGGTGAATTTGTTGAAGAGCGGTGCGATCCAGGTCGGGTAGATGAACAGGATGAGCAGATTGAAGCTGCACCAGAACAGCCAGACATAAAACCACCAGTAGGCGCCCATCTGGTCCATTAGCCAGAGTACGGCCAGCAAAACCGGCACGCCGATGATGATGCCAAGGCTGGTTTGCTTGATGAAATCGGTGATGAATAATTTCAGGGTCATGCGGTTGAAACCGAATTTCTCCTCGATGACGAACTGGCTATAGAGCGAGAGCGGCAGGTCGATGATCCCGGAGAGGGCCATGACGCTGAAAATCAGGGTGACACCATAAGCCAGCCCCTGCACTTTCGCGTACCAGAAATCGTGCAGCATCTGCAGGCCACCGCCGAATGTGTAGAAGAGCAGGAGCGCGACTTCGACGGCAAGCATGACGCGGCCGAAACGGGTCTTCGTCACGGTGTAGTCGGCGGCTTTCCGGTGCTCCGACAATCCGACCTTGTTGGCGAATTGCGCGGGCACGGCGTCCCGGTGCGCCAGAACGTGCGCAATCTGTCGGCCGGACAGCCACAGGCGCAGCGCGACCATCAGCGTCAGGGCGAAGAGGAAGGCAAGGGTGAAGGAATGGCTCATCCGGTTGTGAGAGAATGCGGGGTTTGGAACAATGGACAGATTATATGGCACAGGACGCAAATAACCTCGTTTGGCTCGACATGGAAATGACCGGTCTTGATCCCGAGCGAGATCGCATTCTCGAACTGGCGATGATCGTCACCGACAGCAATCTGCAGTTGATCGCCGAATCGCCCGTCTGGGTCGTGCATCAATCCGACGCTTTGCTCGACGCGATGGACGACTGGAACAAGAATACGCACGGCAATTCCGGGTTGATCGCCAGAGTCAAGGCGTCGACGCTGGACGAGGCGGCGGTGGAAGCCGCCGCCCTGGCGTTCATGCAGGAATATGTGCCCCAGCGCGAAAGCCCGATGTGCGGCAATTCGATCGGCCAGGATCGGCGGTTCATGGTGCGTTACATGCCGGTGCTTGAGGATTGGTTTCATTACCGCAACCTGGACGTGAGCACGCTCAAGGAGTTGTGCAAACGCTGGAGGCCGGAAGTGGCAAAGGGTTTCGTGAAAACGGCCAATCACACGGCGCTCGCGGACATCCGCGAATCGATCGAGGAGTTGAAGTATTACCGGGAGCACTTTATTCGGATCGAAGCGTGAGAATCCGACCTTGCAGTTGCAGCGTTCGCTATTTCGGGTGGGGCCGCTGATTCCCCCCCCACCCGCCGTGCTTCGTTCGCAAGCCGGGCGGCCCAAGCGAGCATGTGTCGTCTTAACGCGGCAGGACCAGTAGTTCGGGGTTTTCGACCTCGATTTCAGGGAGTGCATCGGCGCGTTTGGCCTTCCCTCCGCGCCGGTAAAGGTGGAACAGGTCGCCCTCATGGCGGTCGCCGGGGCGTTTTCCTTCCCAAACCTGCCGCCAGCCGGATGCTGTGATCGTTTCCGGGTCGCGCGGCGAACCTTGAAGCAGCAGCCATGAGCATTTGGCGGAAGCCTCGCTCCTGAGGGGGACCGTGCGGATGCCTTCGAAGTAATCCAGCGTGGCAAGGATGGAGTCAGGCAGGTTGGCGCTGGCGATGCAGTCCATCTTTTCCGGCAGGGCCGATGCAAGGGATCTGGCCAGCGGTCGATACGATTTTCCATAGTCGATCCAGGGCATCCACAGGCTGGCAATCAGGAGCCAGAACAAGGTCAGGCCGGCCATCCAGTGCATGACGCCGCGCATCGGTGAGCGCGGGCTGGTGGCGATTATCCAGAGCCAAGCGGCGGTAACGGCGGCGGCAAAAACGAAGGCGATCAGGTTGAAATGCCCGATAAACCCGGGTTCAAGGCGTACCGCTTGGCGCGCAAGCCGTTGTGGCCAGCCGAAAACCATGGCACTCCACGCAATCCAGGCGACGGCAGCGAGAAAGGTAAAGGTCATCATGCCGAACCAGTCGAAAGCGTTGGCGGCGCCACGGCGCAGGCGGTCGACGCCGGGCACGGCAAGCAGAACCAGAGGCGGGAGCAGGAGCAAGGCAACTGAACTGCGCTGTTCGATAAAGAGACCTTGCAGGATCAGCAGGCTGATGAAGGAGAAAAGCGGCAGCGCCAGTGGTCGGGTCAGCAGGACGCGGCGTTTTGCCCAAAGCGCCCAAGCCGCGAGCGGGAGTGCTGGCCAAGCATACCAAAGTAAAAGGTTCAGGTAGCGGAGCGTATTGGAATAGGTGGATACGCCCTTGGTCAGCGACGCAATTTCGTGCTGCGTGAATGCGGAAAAGGACTCCGGAGAAAACACTCGCAGCGGCACCAGCCATAACGCGGCAACGATAACGGCAATAAGTAAGGCCACTACGACCATGATTGCATTTTTTCCACGGTTTTCCGAAAAAACGATCGAGGTCAGGGTGGCAGGAAGCAGCGCGACGATGGGGAGCAGGCCGTTGGCCAGGAAACCCAGTCCGGCGGCGAATCCGAAAACGATCGTGGCGTAACGCGGACGGCGCGGCAGAAGCGCCAGCGCCCAGTAAGCGGCCGTGAGCGCGGTCAGCGCGGCCAGCATCGGCTGGGCCTCATGGGCATGAAACAGGAAACCGATGCTGCCGGCCAAGATCAGCGGCGCTGCAGCGGCCTGTTCCTTGCCATGCAGTTCGCGTGCGGCAAGGAGGATGAACTCCAGCGCCAGCAAGGTGTAGATGCCGCTGGCCAGTCGCGCGGCATCATGGATGGGGAGCAGCCACGAGAAGAGGTGCGAGGTCAGCGCAGCCGTCCAGTAATACAGTGGTGCATCGGGATAAGGTTGTCCGGCAAGATGCGGCAACAGCCAGTTGCCGCGGCTAAACATATCAAAAGCGACGCCGATGCTGATTGCGTCGTCGTGTTTCCAGGGGGCGTGACCGATCAGGCCAACAAAGATATAAACGACGAGCAGAACCGTCAGTACCCAGCCGCTCGGTGGCAGGGTGATTCCTTTAAAGCGTGAACGGTTCTGAAAGTGGGGCATGGTCGGTTCTGTACGAGAGCGGATTCGGGGGGGGCAAACTAAAAAGGCAGCCAGGGGCTGCCTTTTTTGCCGATCCGACAAGAACTCGCGGCGTGTATCAGGCCGTTTTGACGCGGCTGCCGTACTTGCGGTTGAACTTCTCGACACGGCCAGCGGTGTCGATGATCTTCTGCTTGCCGGTGTAGAACGGGTGGCATTCGGAACAAACTTCGATGTGCAGCGCTTTGTTCATCGTCGATTTGGTCTTGAACACGTTGCCACAGGAGCAGGTGACTTCGATTTCGTTGTATGTGGGATGGATATCGGATTTCATCTTGGGAAATTCCTGTAAGTCAAATCTAGCCGGCTCGAAGATATCAGTATGACTTCGTTGGCCGACTCCGGAGAACGCAAGATTATCCTTGTATTTCAAATAATTTGCAATCCCCAATGGGGGCGCTGCCTACAGACGGGAGCGCCGGCGCTCGCGGAGCCTGGTTTCTGGGTCAGCGGCGCATGGAATCGAAGAATTCGTTATTGTTTTTCGTGGCCTTGATCTTGTCGAGCAGGAATTCCATCGCTTCGAGATCATCCATGTTGTACAACAACTTGCGCAAAACCCACATTTTTTGTAGCACATCGGGCATGAGCAGCAACTCTTCGCGACGGGTGCCGGAACGGTTGACGTTGATCGCCGGATAAACACGTTTTTCGGCCATGCGGCGGTCCAGATGGATTTCCAGGTTGCCCGTGCCCTTGAATTCCTCGTAGATCACGTCGTCCATGCGGCTGCCGGTATCGATCAGCGCGGTGGCGATGATGGTCAGCGAACCGCCCTCTTCAATGTTGCGTGCTGCGCCGAAGAAGCGTTTCGGTTTTTGCAGGGCGTTGGCGTCGACGCCGCCGGTCAGTACCTTACCCGAAGCCGGCTGCACGGTGTTGTAGGCGCGGGCCAGACGGGTGATTGAATCGAGCAGGATGACGACATCTTTCTTGTGCTCAACCAGACGCTTGGCTTTCTCGATGACCATTTCGGCAACCTGAACGTGGCGAGTGGCCGGTTCGTCGAAGGTCGAGGCGACAACCTCACCGCGCACCGAGCGTGTCATTTCGGTGACTTCCTCAGGGCGTTCGTCGATCAGGAGAACGATCAGCGTGATGTCCGGATGGTTGGCGGTGATGGCGTGCGCAATGTGCTGCATCATTACCGTCTTGCCGCTTTTCGGGCTGGCGACGAGCAGGCCGCGCTGCCCTTTGCCGATGGGGGCGATGATGTCGACGATGCGGCTGGTGATGTTTTCCTCGCCGCGAATATCTCGCTCCAGCTTGAGGTGCTGCTCCGGGTGTAGCGGGGTCAGGTTCTCGAAAAGGATCTTGTTTTTCGAGGCTTCCGGGGATTCGCCGTTGATCTTGTCGACTTTGACCAGTGCAAAGTAACGCTCGCCGTCTTTGGGGGTGCGAATTTCTCCTTCGATGGTGTCGCCGGTGTGCAGATTGAAGCGGCGAATCTGGCTGGGGCTGACATAAATATCGTCAGTGCTGGCCAGATAGGAGGTGTCGGGAGAGCGCAGGAACCCAAATCCGTCGGGCAAGGTTTCGAGCGTGCCGTCGCCGAAAATGGTTTCGCCCTTTTTTGCCTGGTTCTTGAGCAGGGCAAAGATCAATTCATGCTTGCGCAGCCGGTTGGCGCCTTCGATGTCGTTGGCAACGGCCATGTCGAGAAGCTGGCTTACATGAAGGGCTTTTAATTCTGAGAGGTGCATGAGCGGATATAAATCGAGTGGGTTGCCGGAAAACGGTGTTTTGTCGCGAGCGGGATGCGTGCGAAGAGGAGGCGGGAAACGCAGGGGTTCTAAATAGGGGTTGCAACCAGGATTTGCGCCTGAATTCCCGTGCGGATTCGAGTTGCTGTTGTCAGTCGCCGCCGGGCAGAGTGTTCAGGCGCAGATTATCGGCTTTACAGATTGCTGTCAATAAAGGCGGAGAGCTGGGATTTCGACAGGGCGCCGACCTTGGTTGCTTCGACATTGCCGTTCTTGAACAGCATTAGCGTCGGGATGCCGCGCACGCCATAGCTGGCCGGAGTCGTCTGGTTGTCGTCAATATTCAGCTTGGCGACCTTCAGGCGTCCGGCATATTCCTTGGCGATTTCGTCGAGAATCGGCGAGATCATCTTGCAAGGGCCGCACCATTCGGCCCAATAATCGACGAGGACAGGCTGTTGCGACTGCAGGACCTCAGCGGCAAAAGTGTCGTCGGAGACGTAATGGATATGTTCGCTCATCGATAAGCCTCTTGGAATTGAAGGGAGAGTAGGCTGGTGCCTGCACGGCATCCGGAGTGACGCTTATCGTAGCGAAAAATTAACGGCATGGGAAGAATGGTCGGCGTTTTTGATGCGCTTGCCATTCCTGGGCCAGGTCACGGCGCTCCATTTTGCGGAGATTTACAGTCTGACTGTCGATACGTATCATGCAGCGATAACGTGAAGGGAGCGGAAGACAATCATGAATCTGGAAAAAGTTATTTTTGGTTTTTTTGTCATTCTGGCGTGCACCCTCAATTTCGGTTTTTTCATCGGCGATATTGGAAACGAACAGCTGCATCATCCGGCTCATCTCTTCGCGGCGGTAGTCGTCAACCTGATTGCACTGGTCATGAAGTTTGGTGATCGTACCCACATTGGGGCCACGCACCTGGCGACGAGCCTGGTGGCTATGCTGCAATTGCTGGCGGCGGCATTCGTCTGGATGTGGCACGTTAGCATCAAGCATCTGCCGATGACCCTCGATACCATGGCGAACATCATTTCCCTGAGTGGTGGAGCGCTGATCGCCAACCTTATCTCGGTCGTTCTCCTCGTCAGTGAAACCTTGCGCCAGACGCGCTGATCCGTTCGTCGAAGCGTGAACGAAATCCTTTTCGTTATCCTGCGCCGGCTGCGTCGGCCGCTGATCATCCTGATCATTGCCTATGCCGTTTCGGTGTGGGGGCTGGTGTTGATCCCGGGAGTGGACAAGGATGGCAACGTCGTTTATCTGGGGTTTTTCCACGCGCTCTATTTCATCAGCTATACGGCGACGACGATCGGGTTCGGCGAGCTGCCGTTCGAGTTCACCGATGCGCAACGCGCGTGGACCATTTTCTGCATCTATTCCTGTGTCGTATCGTGGGCCTACGCCCTTGGTAGCATCTTTCACCTGTCGCAGGATCAGACCTTCCGCGACGCGATTGCGCGTCGACGCTTTGCATTGCGCGTGGCGGCCCTACAAGAGCCGTTCATTCTGATCGTTGGTTATGGGCAGAGCGGAATCATGCTGGCCCGCATGCTCGATCGGATGGGGCTCAGAATGGTGATTGTCGAGATGCGCAAGGATCGTGCGGCGAGCATCGAAATCAGCGAATTCGAGCATCCTCCCGAGTTTCTAGCCGCAGACGGCCGTTTGCCGGATGTCCTGGTCGATGCCGGTGTGACGCATCGCAAGTGCATGGCCATGGTGGCGATAGCCGGGAATGACGATTCCAACCAGTCGGTGGCGATCGGTGGTACCGTTCTCAATCCGTCGGTGCGTATCATCGCGCGCGTGCATACGCCGATAGCCCGGGCCAACCTGGAATCGTTCAGAAACATCGAACTGATCAATCCCTACGAGCTTTTTGCCGGGAATATCAGGCTCGATCTCGGCAACCCCGAGAAGCTGCGCGTGATCGAATGGCTGTCCGGACTGCCCGGCGGCCTGCGGCCGGACCCCTTGAATCTGCCGAAAGGCCACTGGGTCGTTTGCGGAAAAGGCAATTTTGCCCGTTACGTGGCAGCGGCGCTTGATTCAGCAGGCGTCACCTGGTCGATCGCCGATTACGATCCGCGAGTGCATGTTGAAAGCGACGACATGTTGCGACAGGGGAGTGCGCAAGATGAATTGGTCGCAGCAGGGGTTGATCGGGCGGTTGGCCTTGTCGCTTGTACAGAGAGCGATGCGGTCAACCTGGCGATAGTGACGCGGGCGCGCTCGATCAATCCTGGCGTGTATGTCGTGATTCGGCAGGTGAATGCGGCAAATGCCAGTCTGATCGAGGCTTCGATGGCCTCCTTGCGATTCCTCAAGGCGGAAGTGGTTTCGCACAAGGTGCGGCAGTTGCTGACTTCGCCGCTGCTGATCCGCTTCCTTCGTCATGTTGACGAAAATGAAGCATTGGCCGGGCAAACCAGCGCCTTGCTGGAGAAGTTTGTTGGCGACAAGGTGCCGTTCATGTGGGTGTTCGATTGCTATACCGCCTATGCCGGCCTGAAGGAAGCGCTTTCCCCCGAAATCGATCCGCCGCTGTCTATCGGCGATATCTTGATCAATCCCGAGAGTCACGCTGAACACCTGAAAGCTGTTCCCCTCCTTTTACTGCGTAAAAAGAAAGAATTGGCCTTGCCTTCCGGGGATACCCGTTTGTTGCCCGGCGACCGGATCCTGTTTGCCGGGCAACGCGACGTCGAAGCGGTGCAGAAGCGGTTTTATCTCGAACCGAGTCCTCTTGCCTATGTGCGTACCGGTGTGGAACCTCCACGCAGTTGGTTGTTCAAGGGGGTTGTCCGTAACCTCAAGGCGAGATTGAGCGTTGCCGGTGGGCAGGACTGAAAAAGCGTCGCCGGTCTTCGTACAGACTGTCGTTAAAAAAACGGCTTAACCTTGTCCTGCGTCAAATAGGCTATAGTTTTCTTTCCACCCTTCCGCGAAATTGAAAATGGCTTACGTCGTTACCGAAAACTGTATCAAGTGCAAATACACCGATTGCGTGGATGTCTGTCCGGTCGATTGTTTTCACGAAGGGCCGAATTTCCTCGTGATCGATCCCGAGGAGTGTATCGATTGCACTTTGTGTGTGGCCGAATGTCCGGCTGAAGCCATCTTTGCCGAGGATGATGTGCCGGAGCACCAGCAGCACTTCATCGCGCTCAATGCGGACATGGCCGCTGTTTGGCCAGTCATCTCCGAGCGTAAGGAACCGCCGGCCGATGCCGATGACTGGAACGGAAAGCCGGATAAGTTCAAAATCCTCGAACGTTGATTCCGGGTCTTCCGGAAGTATGGCGATGGCGGGTGAAGTTGTCGAACTGAGGTGCACGTCTTTACCGGCCGGTCCCGGCTTTTTCGACGATCTGGCGGTCGCCATGCTCGCCGCCTGTGCAAGCGAGGTCGAGGCCGGAGATTTGTCGGCGGTTTGCATCCTTGTTCCGGCATTGCCGATGGCTGCTGAGTTGCGTGCGGCGATCATGCGTATGGTTGGCCGACCATTGCTCTTGCCGCGTTTCGATACCCTGAAATCCTGGGTACATTCTCAGGCGGCAGCATTTGTACCCGACGCCTTTCCTGACAGCCAAAGACGCGTGTTGTTACATGAGGTACTGCGCGAGCGCGGCTGGTTCGACGAGGCAGCGTTGTGGGGGATTGCCGATGAAATGGCCGGGCTCTTCGACGAGCTGAGCGGCGCCGCGCTTGATTTGCCCGAAGACGAAACAGCGCTTGCCGAACAACTGCAGCGTACCTATGCCGTTCGGGCGTCTTCACCGCTCGCCTTCGAAGCGCGCGTCGTCTATGAATTGTGGCATGCACTGACCGCGTCCGGACAGGTCGATGCGGCTGCTGTCTATCGGTTTCGCCTCGCTGAATTGCTTCGGCAATCCGAAGGGAATGCGGAATCCGCCCCGCGCTTATTGGTGCTTCTCGATGCCGCGCCTGAAGAGTCGCTTGATCCTGCCGAACGTGTTTTCCTAGGGCGGTATGGCGATCTGAAACCCGTCCGAGTTTATTACCCGCTGCCGCGCAGGTCGCACTCCTCTCCCCTGTTGGCCGTTCTTGATACGGCCTGGCTGGACGGAAACTCTCGGGAAACTACTGCTCCCCTGTTCGAACGCGCGGCTAAACTCGCTCTGCAGCTTCCGGAAAGCCCTCTACTCGGCAGGCTGCAACTGGTCCCGGCGAGTGGCCGGGAGGCCGAGGCACGGGCCGTCGTTAGCCAAGTCGGTGAATGGTTGACGGCCGGGTTGCGACGGATAGCCCTTATTGCCCAAGACCGCTTGACGGCCCGGCGTGTGCGCGCGCTACTTGAACGCGAGGGGGTGTTGATTAGCGACGAAACTGGATGGAAGTTGTCGACCTCGCGTGCGGCGGCGGCTGTCGACGCCTTATTAGAGACTGTTGCCGGAAACGCTTATTTCCGAGATTTGCTCGATTTGTGCAAATCGCCGCACGTTTTCGTGGATATTGCCGAAGACGAGCGCAAGGCGGCTGTTTTTATCCTCGAATCGGCTCTGCGTAAGGCTTCGGTCAAATCCGGTTTGCCCCGGATTAGACGTTGTCTCCAGACAATCGGATCCGATCCTGCAACGGAGCGGGCATTGCTGTTGCTGGGTCGTATTGAAGCCGCATGCGCCCTTCTTGACGCGCGTCCAGCATCGCTTGTGCGCTGGATCGGTCGCTTGCAGAAGGCGCTGGAGGTGCTGGGCGCGATCGATGCCCTGCGAGGCGATGCTGCGGGCCAGGTGCTGCTCGATTTGCTGGAGATGCGACGGGGCGAGCTCGATGGCAGCTTGGTTCAGTTTTCGTTCAATGCTTGGCGGGACTGGCTCAATCGCGAGTTCGAGTCGGCGAATTTTCGGGACGCCGCGATCAACAGTCCGATAGTGCTGACGCCATTGAATGCCGTTTGCTTGCGTCGATTCGAAGCCGCGGTGCTTATCGGTGGCGATGCCCGGCAGTTGTCGTCGGAGAACGGTGGCGCTTTCTTTAATCAATCTGTACGGCGGGAGCTCGGGCTGCGGACCCGCGAAGACGATGAGCGTGCTCTTCGTCGTGACCTGGAATTGTTGCTGGCCACCGTGCCGCGTGTGGTTGTGACCTGGCAATCCGAGCGAGACGGGGAAGCCAATCTGTTGGCGCCTGAACTGGCGCTGTTGTCCACGCTGCACCGTTTGGCTTGGCAAGATGACCTTTGTCGGCCCCCTTTGCTGGTTCGTCCCGAAAGCAGCGCCGATGTTGAAACCGCGCCGCAAACGACGTTGTCGGCGGCACCCGTCGCGCCATTGTCGCTCATTCCGGGGCGGGTTTCGGTTAGCGCCTATGCCAACCTGGTCGCTTGTCCCTACCGCTTCTTTGCTCGCTATGTCCTTGGATTGGTCGAGATGGACGAGGTACAGGAAGAGATCGACAAAAGCGAATACGGTTTGCTGGTGCATCGCGTCCTCGAACGTTTCCATCGCCAATGTCCTGTGGTTTCCCGACTGTCGGAAGCGCAAGCGCTGGATGCTTTGCAGGCCTGTGTGGACGATATTTTCGCGTCAGCGGTCGAAGACAACTTTCTGGCCATCGGCTGGAAGCAGCGCTGGGAAAAGCGATTGTCGGCCTATCTTGATTGGCAGCGCGAGGTCGAGGCCGAAGGTTGGCGTTGGGCACAGGCTGAAACGCCCGTCAGCCATTATGTTTCACTGGCGGGCGATGCGGGCGGCGGTTTTGGGGCTCATGAAGCTTCCGGGGTCGAACTCTACGGCCGGATTGATCGTATCGATATCCGGAGCAGTGACGCGTGTGCCGTGTCCTATGCCTTGATCGACTACAAGACGCAGTCAATCAAGGCCGTTCGCGAACGTTTGTCCGACGATATTCAGTTGGCCTCGTATGCGCTCCTGCATGGTGGTGCCGAAAAAGCGAGTTACCTTGCACTCGATGATGAACGGATCGTTGCGGTCAGTTCCGATGAGGGCAGTCAATTGGCTGATGCCGCGAAAGCGCAGGGGCGACGGCTTGGCGCTGTATTTGGGGCCATGCGCCAGGGGACGAAGTTGCCCGCACATGGCACAGAGTCTGTTTGTGCCTGGTGCGAAATGAGAGGGTTGTGCCGGAAGGATTTTGCGGCCGCCCCTTAAACTTGTTGAGGATGAAAAAAGGCCGCCGGAGGGAATCCGGCGGCCTTTATCAGTCCAGCTTGAGAGATTACTTGGCCGGAGCAGCCATCGGTGCAACCGGAGCCGGAGCCGGGGCAGCCTTGGCGGCGGCAACCGGAGCCTTGCTCGGATCGATGTATTTGATCGGCGCCGAGAATTTCCAGACCATCGGGATGATGATGACGGAGACGATGAAACAGACCAGCATCAGACCCGAACCCGCTTTCATGTAGTCCATGAACTTGTAGCCGCCGGGGCCGAGAACCAGGGTGTTCGGCGGGGTGCCGACCGGGGTGGCGAAGGCGCAGGAGGCAGCGATGGCGATGGCCATCATGACCGGGGCCGGGCTCACGCCGAGACCCTTGGCGATGCCGATGCCGATCGGAGCGAGCAGCGCCGTACAGGCGGTGTTGGACATGAACTGAGTCAGCGTGGCGGAAAGCGCGAAGAGCACGGCGGTGATCAACAGCGGGCTCGGAGCATCGCCCATGCCGCTGACGACCATGTCGGCGATCATCTTGCCGGCGCCGGATTTGTCCATCGCGGTGGCGATCGGCAACATGCCGGCGAACAGGAAGATCGTCACCCAGTCGATACCCTTGTACGCGTCTTTTTCAGCGATACACTTGGTCACCACCAGGAACAGGGCGCCAATGGTGGCAGCAATGTGCAGCGGAACCGCCTTGATGCCGAGCGCCATGACGACGACAACGGAAATCAGCGTCATGCCGGTCAGCCATTGCTTGGTCGCGCTGGTGTCACCGGCCTTGGCTTCGGCCGCGGCTTCGGAGTCGACCTTGGCGCTGACGGCACCGCCCTTCGGCAGCAGGTGTTTGCCGACGAACATCATGTAGAACATGGCCGCAATGGTGATCGGGACGCCGATCCAGGCGAACTCGAAGAATCCGAACGGTTCGATGTTGGCGGCTTTCATGGCGCCAGCAGCGATGATGTTCGGCGGCGTACCCACCAGCGTGATCGTGCCGCCAACGCCAGCAGCAAACGCCAAAGGCATCAGCTGACGGTTGGCCGGGATGTTCGACGCGGCGCAGATGCCGACGACGACCGGGATCAAACAGGCGGTGGTGGCCGTGTTGGAGGTGAAGGCGGAAAGCACGGCGGCAACCAGCATGGTGCCGAACATCAGCGAGTTTTCGCCGGTGCCGGTGAATTTAACCACCGTCGTTCCGACTTTCTGCGCCAGTCCGGTGTGGAACATGGCCGCGCCGATGACGAACATGGCCGCAAAGAGAACCACGGTGGAGTTCGACAGTCCAGAGAAGACCATCTTCATCGGAATGATGCCAAGAACGCCGCAGGCGATTGCGCCTGCCAGAGCCGTGACCGCCAACGGCAGCAATTCGGTCACGAAGAAGAACGCGACGACACCCAAGACGATGAGTGTCATTGTTGCATTACTCATGCTGACTACCTCCTATATGATTATCTGACAAATGTTGACCACAGGATGAAATTATCTATATGGAATTTTTAACTTCGTACTCCCGGCGTGATATTACGACAGTTTTTCCTGGGGTTTGGGTTGTTTTTTGTGCAAAGCAGTTACTAATACGTAAGTCGGCAAAGGCTTGCCAGCGCTAGGCTTCGAGCTATCTGGCGTAGTGGATTATTGTTATCCCATATGGATATAGAGTTAAAAATAGATAAAAGAGTTTATATTTAGGAAAACAATGCAAAAATCTGTCAGTTGTAATGATCAAGAAAGCTTTGCAATGATTGGTCGAGCCCTTGATCCCACACGTAGTGTTGTTGTCGAAGCTTGCGCCGGCAGCGGCAAAACCTGGCTACTGGCTTCTCGCATTTTGCGGTTGCTGCTGGGGGGGGCTGCTCCCGGTCAGATTCTGGCGATCACTTTTACGCGTAAGGCAGCATGCGAGATCGAGGAGCGTGTTGTCGGGTGGTTGCAGTACATGGCCACGTGCGATTCCGGGCATTTGCGGGATTTTCTCGCCGAGCGCGGTGTCGCTGACGACGGCGTCGTTGCTCGTCGCTCCCGCGAACTGTATGAGATCGTGCTGACCGCCCGCCCCGGTTTGACCGTCAACACCTTTCATGGCTGGTTTCTGCAGCTTGTCGATGCGGCACCGTTGTCGGCCAATCTGGCGGGAGCCACCCTGAAGGAATTCGATTCGCGTTTATTCGATGAGCTCTGGCAGTCATTCGCTGCGGAACTGGCCAAGGAAACGACTAGCGAAGTGGCGACAAGCCTGGTCCAGCTTGTCGATATGGCCGGGATGGAGGCAGCACGTCGCATGATCCGCCGGGCATTCGATCGGCGCAGCGAATGGCTTTCCTTCGGAGAAGGGGGGGGCAACGATGTGCCAACGCTTCTGCGCACACTTCGCGAACAGCTTGGCGTCGGAGCCGATGTGATGGCGCTCGATGCTTTCTTTGCCCGTGACTGGCAAACCGATTTTCACGCTTATCTTGGCTTTCTAGAAATGAGCGAATTGAAAACGGATCTGGAGGCGGCATCCAAGCTGAAAGCCGCTCTGAACGAAGTCGATCCGGCGCGATGCTTCCGGATGCTGTGCAAGGTATTTCTGACTGGCGATGAAAGTATCCGTCAGAAGAAGGCTGGGGCAGCTCTGGATAAACGCTTCACGCCCAGCGGTGCCGAACGATTTCTTGACTTGCATGCGCGTCTGGGGGGGCGTCTCGCCGATGGCCTGGAACGGCAACGTGCGGAGCGTATTCTGGCCTTCAATCGCGACGCCTACGGGGTTTTTGCGGCGTTTTTGCGCCATGTCGACGCGTTCAAAAAGGCCCGTCGACAGATCGATTTCGTGGATGCTGAATGGAATGTTCTGAAGCTTCTGCACGAGGAGGATACCGCGGCTTTCTTGCAAGCTCGTCTCGATGCGCGCTATGCGCACGTTCTACTCGACGAATTCCAGGACACCAATCCGTTGCAGTGGCAGATACTCCTGGCCTGGCTTGCGGCCTATTCGGATGCCGATCGCCCGTGTGTGTTTTTGGTGGGAGATCCCAAGCAGTCGATTTATCGCTTCCGTCGCGCCGAGCCGAAATTGTTTTCGGTTGCCGCCGATTTTTTAGAACGTGATTTTGGTGCTTTGCGCTGCGTACAGGATACGACACGACGTAATGCGCAAGCCATCGTCGATGTGGTCAACGCCCTGTTTCTTGATAAGCCGGCATTTGCGCCGTTCCGCCGGCAGTCTTCACATGCCGCCGATTTGCCGGGTTGGGTCGAACTGCTTCCTCTGTGTGCTAATACAGGGGGCGAACCGAAGGCGGCCGATGAACGGTCGGCACAGGCGTTACGCGACCCTCTTGTTGAACCTGATATCGAGCAGGAAGACTCGCGCCTCCGCCTGGAGGCCGAAATGCTCGCAGGGAAAATCGGTGAGATGGTCGGCCGCAACGGAGAGGCTTGGCTGATTGAGGGCAGGAACGAAGGCGGCGGAAGCGCCGGACAGCGTCCTGTGTGCTATGGCGATATCATGCTGTTGGTGCGCACACGCGCCCATCTCGCCGTTTACGAGCGGGCACTCAGTGCTGCCGGTATCCCTTTCGAGGCGGGATCGCGAGGGGGGCTGCTCAAGACGCTGGAAGCCTGGGACATCATGGCGCTGCTCGAGTTTCTCGTGACGCCGCCGGCTAATCTCAAGCTTGCCCATGCCCTGCGATCCCCGATATTTGCTTGTACCGATGAGGATTTGTCTTTGCTGGCCACACGGCAGGAGTTCAGTTGGTGGTGTCGCCTGCAGGCGGTTGTGGCGGACGGTGCGGCTTCTGTACGGCTCGAGCGCGCGGCACGACTTCTTGGCGAATGGTTGCAGGCAGCAGACCGTTTGCCCGTGCATGATCTCCTCGACCTGATCTTTCATCGTGGCGAAGTGGTCGAGCGTTATCGTCTGGCCGTGCCGGAAGCGACAGCGGCGAGCGTTGAGGCTAATCTTCGCGCCTTTCTTCTGTTGGCGCTGGATCTCGATGGTGGGCGTTATCCGAGTCTGCCACGCTTCATTGACGAGTTGCAGGAATTGCGCAGGGCCGACATCAATGACGCTCCCGATGAAGGGGACATCGAGAACCGGCAGGCCGATTCGGGCCGGGTACGCATCCTGACCATTCACGGAGCCAAAGGGCTGGAGGCTCCTGTGGTCTGGTTGCTCGGTGCGAACGCCTCGCCACGTGCGCAGGATGCGTGGGATGTATTGGTCGATTGGCCACCGGAAGCGCCGGCACCCCGGCATTTCTCTTTCTTTGGGCGCAAGGAGGAGCGGGGCCGGGCACGCCAGTTCTTGTTTGATGCGGAGGTCGAGGCTTCCCGTCGAGAGGAATTGAATCTGCTCTACGTCGCAATGACTCGTGCGCGACAGGTATTTATCGCCAGTGGCATTGAAAACGCGCGTGAACGCGAGGATACGCCATATCGGCTTCTGGCAACGGCACTGGACTCCTTGAGTAACCGCACTGTTTATGGACCGGGCTTGCCGGTAGGCAGGGGGTCGGTAGTTGTTCCGGCTGTCCCTGAGGCCATAGCTCATCAACCCTTGCCACCGGTTGGCGAGTACCGTCCCACCAAGGACGTCGATGAGCGGTTCGGAATTCTGCTGCATGCTTTGCTCGAGCGTCGAACCACAGGTGTCGGCCCGGTCACGTCGGGAGATCGCTGGTGGGCCAAGCTCGGCTTTGACGATAGCGAATACCAGCGTGCATTGCCAGTCGCCGAAAGGGTGCTTTCTGCCGCGCATTTGCGCCGTTTTTTCGAGCCGTCGCACTATGTCCGTGCTTGGAACGAAGTCGACCTGAAGAGTCGTGCCGGGCAATTGTTGCGTATCGACCGTCTGGTTGAAAGCGAGGAGGCTTTCTGGGTGGTCGATTACAAGAGTTCGCGTCGCACGACCGAGCGCCTGGCTGAGTATCGCCTGCAGGTGACCGGTTATTGTGCTGCGGTTGCCGATATATTTCCAGGCCGCAGGGTGCGTGGCGTTCTCGTTTTTTCGGACGCGTCCATGCTGGAGGTGGAGATTGGCCGGGCGCAGTAGGGAAACGAGCACGGCTTCCGCAACACGTGCGGATGGTCTAGTATCCTCGTACAGGCGCCTCCGGATCAACAATCCAGAATGATCAAGGGTTGCGGCGTGTTTTGATTTCAACCGGTGCAAATAATAATTACGGGAATCACTGCGAGCGGAGGGGGAATGGAGAGAATCTGGCTGCAGAGCTACGAACCCGGCGTTCCGGCCGAGATCGATCCCGATGAATTCCGGTCGCTCGGAGAGTTTTTCGAGAACTGCTTCCGCAAGTACGGCGATTGCAAGGCTTTCATCTGCATGGGCGCGGAGATGACTTACGCGGAACTCGATACGTATTCGGGCCATTTTTCCGCTTACCTGCAAAGTGTGCTCAAGCTGCCGAAGGGAGCGCGCGTCGCCATCGTCCTTCCCAATGTTTTGCAATATCCGGTGTGCATGGTTGGTGTCTTGCGCGCCGGCTATACCGTCGTCAATTGCAATCCGCTTTTTACGGGCAGGGAACTGGCCGCACAACTCAGAGATTCGGGCGCCGAAACTGTCGTCATTCTTGAGAATTTTGCCCATACGCTGGCGCAAGTGATCGACAAGACGGCGGTAAAGCATGTCGTTGTCGCGCGCTTGGGCGATATGCTGGGCTTCCCCAGAGGAATGATTGTCAATTTCGTGGCCCAATACCTCAAGCGAATCGTCCCGGCTTGGCGCCTCAGCGATGCTGTTGGTTTTAGGGATGCGCTGGCTCAGGGCAAAAACTTCGGGTTGCAGCCGGTCGATGTCGGCCATGAAGATGTGGCTTTTCTGCAATACACCGGCGGGACGACAGGCTTGTCCAAGGGGGCGATGCTGACGCATCGCAACCTGTTGGCCAATATGACGCAGGCTCATGCGTGGGTCAGATCCACCCTTGTTGAGAAAAATGAACTGGTTGTGACGGCTTTACCGCTTTATCATATTTTTGCGTTAACGGCGAATTGCTTCATCTTTCTGAAAATCGGTGCGTGCAATCTGCTGATCACCAACCCGCGCGATATTTCTAGGTTTGTCTCTGAGTTGACCAGGCATCCCTTTTCAGTACTGACGGGAGTGAACACGTTGTTCAATGCCTTGCTCAATAACAAGAATTTTTGTGCGCTCGATTTCAGCAGGGTCAAAGTGACGCTGGGGGGAGGGACTTCCGTCCAGAAGAGTGTCGCTGATCGCTGGATGATGGTCACCGGAAAGCCCCTGATCGAAGCTTATGGGTTGACCGAGACTTCTCCGGCGGTAACCATCAATCCGATCCATATTCCTCAATTCAACGGGTCGATTGGCCTGCCGATTCCTTCGACCGAAGTCGCGATACGCGATGACAACGGCGACGATCTGCCGATCGGCGTGGCAGGGGAACTCTGCATCCGAGGGCCGCAGGTCATGAGCGGCTACTACAATCAACCGGAAGAGACTGCGCGTGTTTTCCTGCCGGATGGATTCTTGTGTACCGGCGATATTGCCGTGATCGACGATAAAGGCTTCTTGCGCATTGTCGATCGCAAAAAGGACATGATCCTGGTGTCGGGGTTCAACGTTTATCCAAACGAAGTCGAGGATGTCCTGGCCATGCATCCGGGGATTCTCGAAGCCGCCGCGATCGGTGTGCCCAGCACGGATACCGGCGAAGCGGTTAAGGTGTTTGTTGTGAGGAAAGATCCCGCGCTGACAGAAAAACAGATCATCGCGTTTTGCCGGAAAAATTTGACGCGCTATAAGGTCCCCACTCAGGTCGAATTCCGCGCCGACTTGCCAAAGACGAATGTTGGCAAGATACTGAGGCGGAAATTGAGGGAGGATGCGGTGATAGAGGTGAGTGAAAGATTATGAGTTGGCTATCGCCCGTTTGTTGAGCGTATGACGACGGAGCGTGCTGTGGTCGGGGATGCGAGTAAGACACCACAATCAATGCACAGGGTTATGCACAGATTTTGTGGACAGTACGGGATGTTAATTGAAATCGAGAAGTTGATGTGCTGGCATTGGACGGTTTTTTCAGTCAGTGCACGAGGGCGCTTTATGGGGTTGGCTCCGTGATGGGTTCAGGAAATACTTTTATGTGGAAATCTATTCTCGCTGTTGCCGTTGGTGCAGCGCTTGGTGCTTTGCTACGTTGGCAGCTTGGCGCAAGATTGAACAGCATTTTCCCGACGATTCCACCGGGAACCCTTCTGGCCAACCTGATTGGCGCGTATGTCATAGGTTTGTTCATCGCCGCTTTTGCGATTTCTCCTGCACTTTCTGCAGAGTGGAGGTTGTTGGTGATTACTGGCTTTTGCGGTGGACTGACAACATTTTCGACATTTTCCGCCGAGATTGCGGGGCTGCTGCAACAGGGTAGAATCACTTGGGCTCTGGGGGCTGTTGCCATTCACGTCGCGGGATCGGTCGTCATGACGTTTGCAGGCATCGGAACGGTCTATCTGTTCAGGAATCCGGCTTGATTCAGGAGCGGTCATTACATCGGAGGTTTTTATGCAAGGATCATTTATCCGGTTTTATGTTGACGAGAACCAAAGTCATCATGGTGTGCTGTTGTGGGAGTGGCTGCTCAATCAGGCTAACGAGCTCGGGCTGAGTGGCGGTTCGGCATTTCGTGCGATCGGCGGTTTCGGGCGGCGTCACAATTTGCACGAGGATCGTTTCTTCGAACTGGCTGGAACGGCCGGGATCGAAGTCGAATTTGTTGTTTCCGACGACGAGGCGAACGCCCTCATCGAGTTGGTGAAGAAGGAAGGAATTCGCGTTTTTTACGCGCGCATGCCCGCGCTCTTTGAAGTGATTAATTCCGACAAGGTGAATTGATCTCTGTTGAGGTCGTGCAAGACGTAAAGCAGTTTTTCAGGATTGCCAGAACAGCGAAGAGTGATTACATTTCAATAGATATTCGCCTTTGATGTCTGTTCTTTGATTGGTTTTTTACTTCTGGATTGGAAAACAACATGGCCAAAACAACTAAAGCAGTCACTCCAAAGAAAATCACTCCTAGTAAAGCTGCTCCCGCGAAAAAAACGGTCGTTGCTCAGAAAACGGTTGTTGCCAAGAAACCTGCAGCAGCCCCTGTACGGACTGCTGCCGTCAAGTCCTTCGTCAAGATCACCAAGGTGACGGGGCGCCAAATTCTGGATTCACGAGGGAATCCCACCGTCGAAGTTGACATCCTGCTCGACAATGGTTTCCTGGCGCGCGCTGCTGTGCCCTCCGGGGCGTCAACCGGTGAGTTCGAGGCTTGCGAATTGCGCGACGGAAACAAGAAGGTCTATCTCGGTAAAGGCGTGACCAAGGCTGTCGAGGCGGTGAACGGGCCGATCGCCAAGTTGCTCAAAGGCAAGAATCCGCTCAACCAGCGCGAACTAGACGAGGCGATGATTGCTCTCGACGGGACACCGAACAAGTCCAAGCTTGGTGCCAACGCTATTCTCGGCGCGTCGATGGCGATCACCGTGGCGGCCGCCAATGTCAGCAAGATGCCGCTCTGGAAGTACATCGGCAAACTGCACAAAAACAAGGAATTCGTTCTGCCGACGCCGATGGCCAACATCATCAACGGTGGGCACCACGCCGACAATCTGATCGATTTCCAGGAATTCATGATCATGCCGGTTGGCGCCAAGACTTTCTCGGAAGGCTTGCGCTGGATCACCGAAATCTTCCACGCGCTCAAGACGATTCTCAAGAAGGGCAAGCACATCACGGCTGTCGGCGACGAAGGCGGCTTTGCTCCTGACTTGTCGAACGACGAGGCGCTGGAAGTGATCATGCAGGCTATCGCCGCTGCCGGCTACAAGCCCGGGAAACAGATCGCCATTGCGCTCGATTGCGCGTCGTCGGAGTTGTTCGATGAAGGCGGGCGTCAGGGCTACAAGTTCTGGAAGTCGAATCCCGACAAACTGTTCACTTCCTCCGAAATGATCGCCAAGTACGAAGAGTGGTGCAAAAAATATCCGATCGTCTCGATTGAAGACGGCCTCGACCAAAGTGACTGGGAGGGCTATGTTCAGCTGACCAAGGCCCTCGGTAAGAAAGTCCAGATTGTCGGTGATGACTTTTTCGTGACCAACCCAGCACGCCTGAAAAAAGGCATTGACATGGGCGCCGCCAATGCGATCCTGATCAAGGTCAACCAGATCGGCACCGTGACCGAAACCTTGGATGCCATCAAGATGGCGCAGAAATCCGGCTATGGCGTGATTTCTTCGCACCGTTCCGGGGAAACCGAGGATTCCTTCATTGCCGATCTGGCGGTTGGAACCGGCGCTGGCCAGATCAAGACCGGCTCGCTGTCGCGTACTGACCGTATCTGCAAGTACAACCAACTGTTGCGAATCGAGGAGCAATTGGGCGCCAAGGCCGTCTATAAGGGCCTCAAAGCCATCAAGGGCGCGGGTTTCCGGTAATCGATAGCGGCACTGCCAGGAAAAGCACCGTTCCGGCGGTGCTTTTTTATTGCCCGCGCATAATGTTCGACTGGGTGGGGCGTTTTGGCAAACGACAAGCCAGTTCAAGGTTAAGTTGCCATTGAGAGTGAAAAGCCGATCGGCAGGCGGCGCGTCGTGGGCAACGGTTTGTCGGCCACTAGGAGGCAGCGATCCTGTCGGGGATAGTCGGAATGCATTTGATTGTGAAGAATTCTCATAAAGCTGCTAGATTGAGAAGACAAGCGTCAAAATTCCATCCACGGAATTGCCGATAACAGAATCTCGCGTTGTGGGTTTGCAGAAGCCTGCCAATGGGGAAAGCATGGATCGCTCTATCGTCAGCCGAATCTCTCTCAAGACCAAGATTATTTTGGTGACGCTGGCTGTTTTCCTGGCCGGAATCTGGTCATTGGCGTTTTATGTTTCCCAGATGTTGCGCAAGGATATGGAGCGTTTGTTGGGAGAGCAGCAGTTCTCGACCGTTTCCATGGTTGCGGCGCAAATCAATCGCGAACTTGAGGGGCGGATCGAAACCCTGAAGGAAGTAGCGCGAGCCGCCGTTCCGGCCATGCAAAAGGGGGGGGCTGCCATGCAGGTGTTCATGGAACAGCGCCGAGAGCTCTCTCTTCAATTCAACGCGTTTACTTATGCTTCCGACGCTCAAGGGATTTCGGTCGCTGCCATTCCTTATTCAGTTTCGCGGATCGGCGTTGACTACAGCGACCGGGAATACCTTAGGGCGGCCTTGGATCAAGGGCGAACCGTTATTAGCAAGCCGATTATGGGGCGGACATCGCATGCTCCTGTCATCGTCGTGGCGGTGCCGATCAAAAACGATCAGGGAAAGGTGATCGGTGGGTTGTCCGGTGTCATTAATATGGGGTTGCCGAATTTTTTTGATCAGATCACCGAGAGCCGCCACGGCAAGACAGGCGGTTTTCAGCTGGTGGCGCCACAGTATCGACTGATCGCCACTGCGACTGACAAGCGGCGCATCATGGAAACGCTTCCGGCGCCGGGGGCTAACCCGCTCGTCGATGCTTTCATTCAGGGATTCGAAGGCTCATCGGTTGGCGTCAATCCGCAAGGGGTGGAGGTGCTTGCTTCGGCGAAGGGCATTCCGGTGACGGGCTGGTACGTCGTCATCGTGATGCCGACTGCGGAAGCCTTTGCGCCGATTCACGACATGCAACATCGCATGCGGATTGCGACGGTGATCCTGACGGTGCTAGCCGGGCTTCTGGTCTGGTGGGTGCTGAAACAGCAGTTATCCCCACTGCTGTCGACTGCGCGCAAGCTCGCGAACATGTCCGACGAAAGCCAGCCGATGCGGCCCTTACCGATTCTGCGCGACGACGAAATCGGCCAACTGATTGGCGGCTTCAATCGCTTGCTGGAGATTTTGGGGCAACGTGAAAACCTGCTCAAGCAGATCATGGATACGTCGAGCGTGGCGATTTTCCTCGTCGATATGGACGGCAGGATCGCCATGGCCAACCAGCGCATGGCAGAAATGTTTGGTCGACCTCTCAAGGATTTGGTCGGCAGTGAGTACATGAGCCTCGTTCCGCAGCGTGAGCGGATGTCGAGGCAGCAGATGCTGTTTTCCCTGCTGGCCAGTGATAATGATTCGGTGACCCTCGACCGGCATTATTTGCGTGCGGACGCGTCGGAATTCTGGGGATACGTTACCGTCAGTCGTTTTCATGACAGCAACGGCGTCGATCGCGGCCTCATCGGTGTCATTTCCGATATCACCGAGCGCAAGCGGTCGGAAGAAAGCCTCCAGCTTGCAGCGAGTGTGTTCACCCATTCTCGGGAAGGTATTCTTATCACTGAAGCCGATGGAACCATCATCGATATCAATGAATCGTTCACACGCATCACGGGTTATTCGCGTGAAGAAGTGCTTGGGCGCAATCCTCGGATTCTCAAATCCGAGCATCATGGCCCAGAGTTCTATCTTGAATTCTGGCGTGTGCTTCTCGAAAAGGGATTCTGGTCGGGCGAAGTCTGGAATCGACGCAAGAACGGCGAGTTATATCCGGAATTTTTGACCATCAGTGCTGTACGTGATGAAAACGGGATTACACAGCATTACGTCGCTCTGTTTACCGATATTTCGCCGCTGAAAGCGCATGAACGCCAGCTCGAAAAAATGGCGCACTTCGATGCGTTGACCATGCTGCCCAACCGCGTCCTGCTGGCCGACCGTCTGCATCAGGCAATGGCCCAGGCGCAACGGCGCGGACAACGTCTGGCCGTCGTATATCTTGATCTTGACGGTTTCAAGGCGGTTAACGACATGCATGGGCACAAAGTGGGCGACCAGTTGCTGATTGCGCTCGCCAATCGCATGAAACAGGCCTTGCGCGAGGGCGACACGCTGGCGCGGATGGGCGGTGACGAGTTCGTCATTGTCCTGCTCGACCTGGGCGATATCCATGCCTGCGCGCCCATGCTCGATCGACTGCTTTCGGCGGCATCGTTGCCATTGACGGTCGACGATTTCGTCTTGCGCGTTTCAGCGAGCCTTGGCGTGACTTTCTACCCCCAGGCGGAAGAGGCCGACGCCGACCAATTGTTGCGACAGGCCGACCAGGCCATGTATCAGGCCAAGCTGGCAGGAAGAAATCGTTACCATTTCTTCGATGCCGAACAGGACCGCAATGTGCGGGGGCACCACGAAAATCTTGAGCGTATCCGCATTGCACTCGATGATCGTCAGTTTGTCCTGCATTACCAGCCGAAGGTGAACATGCGCACGGGACAGGTCGTTGGCGCCGAGGCCTTGATTCGCTGGCAGCACCCGGAACGTGGTTTGTTGTTGCCCGGGGCGTTTTTGCCGGTCGTTGAAAACCACCAATTGGCGATTGATATTGGCGAATGGGTGATCACAACCGCGCTGACGCAAATAGAAGCTTGGCGTGCTGCCGGTTTGAATCTACCGATCAGTGTCAATGTCAGTGCGCGTCAGTTGCAACAATGGGATTTTGCCCTGTGTTTGCGTGAGCTTTTGTCCGCGCATCCGACGGTCGATCCTGCTGATCTTGAGCTAGAGGTGCTGGAAACGAGCGCATTGGAAGACCTCGAACGGGCAAGCATGATCATCGAGCACTGCCAGGGTCTCGGCGTAAATTTCGCGCTAGACGATTTTGGTACCGGTTATTCTTCGCTGACTTATCTCAAACGACTGTCGGTCAATCAGTTGAAAATCGGGCCAAGCTTTGTCCGCGACATGGTCGACGATCCGGACGACCTCTCCATTCTGGAGGGAATCATCGGTCTGGCGGAGGCTTTCCGTCGGCGGGTGATCGCCGAGGGGGTGGAAACGGTCGAACACGGCAAAATGCTGTTGCAACTGGGCTGTGAGCTCGCGCAGGGGTATGGCATTGCGCGGCCAATGCCGGCGGACGAGTTGCCAGCTTGGGTGGCTGGCTGGCGACCCGACCCGAGCTGGATCGGGTGTCAGGGGCTCAACCGGCAGGGCGTATCGCTATTGTTCGCTTGTACGGCCCACCGCGCCTGGATTCGCGGTGTCGAAGCCTATCTCAATCGCTTGCGTGACATACGACCGCCACTGGACGTGCACGGTTGTCAATTTGGGGCGTGGCTGGATGCCGAGGAAGATTTGCTGAACGGTGAAAGCGTTCTCTTGGCGTCGGTGCAAAAATTGCATCGCGATATTCACGATCTGGGCAGAGAATTAATTGAGCTTCACGCCTCGGGAAGAAACGACGAGGCGCTTTCGAAGATTCCGCAACTTCATGTTCAGAGCGATGAGTTGATTGCCTTGTTGATGAGCGTGCTCGGAAATGGCAAGTTCATCAAGGAATGATTGCGGGGGCGTTATCGAATACCTCGGCGAGGAGAATGGGGCTCAATTCTTGAGGGCTATCGGTTTAAGATTTCGATTCCGATCCTGCTTGAAATTCTTGGGAGCAGCCCCCATACTGTGCGTATGGTTGTAATTCCGGCAATCTGGAGGCGTTCTGGACGCGGGTTCGATTCCCGCCATCTCCACCCAAGGGTTTCGGTCGGAAATTCTGAATTCTTGGGTGGGGATGTACTGGTTTCGACAGGGCGGGCGAAGGTGAGCAGGCAACCCGAAAGGCGACGAACGTAATTCGCGCAAAACCACAAACGCCAACGATGAGCGTTTTGCTCTGGCCGCTTAAGGCCTAAGCCGAGGCCGCTTTAGCCTTGTCACCGAAGAAAAGCCGGCGGGGACTTCGGTCCCCGTCGTCACGTCCGGAGTTCGTTCGCTGCCAAGTCCTGATTCAGAGGCGTTTCTTCGTCCCCGATTTGAGCAGCACCCATAAGGCGCCTTCGCCGCCATCGGAAGACGGGGCGTGACAAAAGGCCAGGACGTCCTTGGAGTGTGCCAGCCAACCCTTGACGAGGCGGCGGAGGATGCCCTCGCGTCCTGGGGAGCCATATCCTCGACCATGCACGATGCGAATGCAGCGTTTTCCGTCGTTCAGCGATTCGGCCAGGAAACGTCCGACTTCTTCGTGCGCCTCGTGTCGATTGAGTCCGTGCAGATCGGTGTGGTTTTGGATCGACCAGCGTCCGCGCCGCAGGTCGCGCATGACATTGCGTGGCAACCCCGGGCGCAGGAAGGAATCCGCATCGCCGATGGCCAACAGGTCGTCGAGATCGAACGGGCCGTGCAACGATTCGGCAATCGCTGCCGCTTCATCGAGTTCGCGCTGGCGCGGACGGGGCAGGGGCTTGGGACGCTCATGCACGACGCGCGGCGGCGACTTCAAGGGGGTTGCCCCTTCGACGGCCGCATGAAACGCGGCGACTTCTTCCGGCGACGGTTTCTGGCGCTGGTTCATCAGTGCGGAAATATGGAATCAGGAAAACAATTAACCACAACGAGCACGACGAACACGACGAAACCCTTATTGAACAACTCGGAAGTGCCCCTACTCCGCTAAACACTCACTCAATTATTAGTTTTCGTTGCGCCCGTCGTGTTCGTTGTGGTTAATCTTGCTTCATCATTTCTCCAGCGCATCAAGGTAGCGCTCGGCGTCGAGCGCTGCCATGCAGCCGGTGCCGGCGGAGGTGCAGGCCTGGCGGTAGATGTGGTCCTGCACGTCGCCGGCAGCGAAGACCCCCGGAATGTTAGTCTGCGTGGCGTTGCCCTGCCGTCCGCCTTGGGTGACCAGATAGCCGCCGTCCATTTCTAGTTGTCCGGTGAAAAGATCGGTATTCGGTTTGTGGCCGATGGCAATGAAAACGCCATCGAGCGCAATGTCTTCGGCTGTTCCGGTCTTCACGTTCTTGATCCGCATGCCGGTGACACCGGTTTGGTCGCCCAGGATTTCCTCGAGCGTCGAATCCCACTTGATCGTGACCTTGCCGGCTTTTTCCTTCTCGAACAGGTGATCTTGCAGGATCTTCTCGCTGCGCAGTTTGTCCCGGCGATGCACGAGCGTGACGTGGCTGGCGATGTTGGCCAGGTAAAGCGCTTCCTCGACGGCTGTGTTGCCGCCGCCGATGACAGCGACAGGCTTGTTCTTGTAAAAGAAGCCGTCGCAGGTCGCGCAGGCGGAAACGCCGCGGCCGGAAAATTCCTCTTCCGAGGGCAGGCCAAGGTATTGTGCTGACGCGCCGGTGGCGATAATCAGTGCATCGCAGGTATAGGTGCCGGCATCACCGATCAGCGTAAAGGGTTTCTCGGTCAGTTTTGCCGTGTGGATATGGTCGAAGACGATTTCGGTCTCGAAACGACGGGCGTGAGCTTCCAGGCGTTGCATCAATTCAGGTCCTTGGACCCCTGCAGCGTCGCCCGGCCAATTGTCCACTTCGGTGGTGGTCATCAACTGGCCGCCTTGTGCCAGGCCGGTGATCAGCAAGGGTTTCAAGTTGGCGCGAGCGGCATAAACTGCTGCCGTATAGCCGGCCGGGCCGGAACCGAGGATGAGAAGCCGGCTGTGTCGTTGTGTCTGCGTCATTTGAATATCTCCGGGGCATGATTTGCAAAAGATTATACCCGGCAATCGTTGTCGGGATTTTCGATGGCTGCTCGGGTTGAAACTGACCGCTTGATTATTTGTCGCAACGCTATACTGCTACCCATTGAAGCCGTTCCTCAATAAAGAGAATCATCATGCTTGCCGCCGTAAAGATCGATATCTCAAGATTGCAGGGCATTCCGCTGTTCGCAGGGGTGCCGGAAGCGCAATTGGCACAGATTGCGCACATGATGTTCGGACGTCGTGTGCCGCGAAACAAGACGATTGTGCACGCCGGGGATCTCACCGGATCGCTTTACGTCATTGTGAGGGGTAGCGCCAAGGTGATGAATCGCGATCTCGAAGGCAACGAGGTGATTCTCACTTTGCTTGGTGCCGGCGAATGTTTTGGCGAGATGGGGCTGATCGACGGTTCGCCGCGTTCGGCCGATGTCGTCGCCAATGAGGAGTGCGAATTGCTCGAAATATCGAAATCGGACTTCAAGCGGGCGCTGGCCGAGAATGTCGAACTCGGCCTGAACATCATGAAAAGTTTGGTCTTGCGGCTACGAGAGGCAAATCGGAAGATCGAGAGCCTGGCCTTGATGGATGTTTATGGCCGGGTGGCCAAGCTGCTGCTCGATCTCTCTGAAAAGGAGGGGGCGTTGCGCGTGATTCGCCGCAAGATAACCAAACAGGACATGGCCAAGATGGTTGGTGCTTCGCGCGAGATGGTCAGCCGGGTGATGAAAGACCTCGAAGCGAGCGGTTATCTCAGCGTCGAATCGGGGCGTATCGTTCTCCATGAGGATTGAGAACCTGTCGACTGTGCGCAGGTTCGGTGGGGATAAATGCTAAAGCGAGTGGCAGAGGCCATCGCCGGCTATAATCGACTTTTGTCCAGTAGCAAACGATATTGATGGCTTTATTGAACAAGACCAGAGGGCCGATGCAAAGCGCTTCTGGAGAGAATAATCCCCTTCCGGAGAAGATCGCCGATATCCTGCAGGAGTCGCGATGGCTGGCCTTGATCGTCTTGGCGGCGTTCATCGGTCTGGCGTTGTCGGGGTACCAACGCGGCGATCCGGGCTGGTCGCATGCCATGCCGGGCGGCATGGTTCATAATCCGGCAGGACGCGGCGGCGCCTGGATTGCCGATCTGTTGCTCTACGTTTTCGGACTTTCGGCCTGGTGGTGGATCGTTCTGTTCGTGGCGCTGGTTTGGTGGGGGTATCGTCGCCTCGACGGCTTTCGCACGACCGACCGCCGACCGCTTTATATCGCGTTATCGGGGTTCATCGTCCTCATCGTTGCCAGCAGCGGTCTTGAGGCCTTGCGTTTTTACACCCTCAAAGCAGAATTGCCGTTGGCGCCCGGCGGGATGCTGGGGATCGAGTTCGGTAAGCTGGTTGTCCGCTATTTCGGGTATACCGGCGCCACTTTGACACTGATTGCGGCTGCCGCTTTAGGATGGAGCCTGTTTTCCGGGATGTCCTGGCTGAACGCGGCGGAACGTTTGGGCGCCTTGCTCGAGCTTTCGATTACGGGGACAAGCGAGTTGATCGACCGCTGGCAGGACCGTCGGATCGGGCGCGAAGTGGCGCGGGAGCGCGAGGCTGTTGTCGAGGACGAAAAACGTCGTGTGGAACACCACGAGCCCATCATCATCGAAGTGCCGGAACCCGTCGAGACGCGTTCGGCTAAGGTCGAGAAACGCATCGAACGCGAACGGCAGACGCCATTGTTCCCGGAGGCTGTCGTCGGCGGCTTGATGCCGCCGCTGCATTTGCTTGAACCGGCACCCGCGCAGACCGATCGCATCAGCCCGGAAAGCCTCGAATACACGTCACGTCTGATCGAGCGCAAGCTGGCCGATTTCGGGGTTCAGGTCAAAGTGCTGGCGGCGTATCCGGGGCCGGTGATTACCCGCTACGAGATCGAACCCGCCGTCGGCGTGAAGGGCGCACAGATCGTCAATCTGGCCAAGGACATGGCACGCGCCCTGTCAATGGTGTCGATCCGGGTCGTCGAAACCGTCCCGGGCAAGTCGTGCATGGCGCTCGAATTGCCGAACAACAAGCGCCAGATCGTACGCCTTTCCGAGATCATTTCCAGCCCGGTTTATCATGACATGGCATCGCCATTGACCATGGCGCTCGGCAAGGACATCGGTGGCCAACCGGTCGTTGTCGATCTCGCCAAGATGCCGCACCTGCTGGTGGCGGGCACGACCGGGTCGGGTAAGTCGGTTGGCATCAATGCGATGATCCTCTCGCTGCTCTACAAGTCGGAGCCGGACAGGGTGCGGCTGATTCTCGTCGATCCAAAGATGCTCGAACTGTCGATCTACGAGGGTATTCCGCATCTGCTGGCGCCGGTTGTCGTCGATATGAAGCAGGCCGCCAATGCCCTGAACTGGTGTGTTGGCGAAATGGAGCGGCGCTACAAGCTGATGTCGGCAGTGGGCGTGCGCAACATCGCTGGTCTCAATCATCGCATCCGCGACGCCGAGAAAACTGGATCGAAATTGCCGAATCCGCTGTCGCTGACGCCGGAATCGCCGGAGCCGTTGTCGTCGATGCCGAACATCGTCGTCGTCATCGACGAACTCGCCGACCTGATGATGGTCGCCGGCAAGAAGGTTGAACAGTTGATTGCGAGATTGGCGCAGAAGGCGCGGGCGGCCGGCATTCACCTGATCCTGGCGACGCAACGGCCGTCGGTCGATGTTATTACCGGCCTGATCAAGGCGAATATTCCGACGCGCATGTCGTTCCAAGTGTCGTCGAAAATCGATTCGCGCACCATCCTCGACCAGATGGGGGCCGAGGCCCTGCTCGGGCAGGGTGACATGCTCTACCTAGCACCAGGAACCGGCTATCCAACCCGTGTTCATGGCGCCTTCGTCGCCGACGAGGAAGTGCATCACGTCGTCGATTATCTGAAGCGCGCCGGCGCGCCGGACTACGTCGAGGGGGTGCTTTCCGGCGGCGGTTTTGACGATGAGGAGGGCGGGGGCAACGGCAGTGCTGGTGAAAACGGCGGTGACGCCGAAGCCGATCCGCTTTACGACCAGGCCGTCGAAATCGTGCTCAAGAACCGTCGCGCTTCGATTTCGCTGGTGCAACGGCATCTGCGCATCGGTTACAACCGCTCGGCCCGGTTGATCGAAGCCATGGAGAAAGCCGGGCTGGTGTCGACAATGGACGGACGCGGCGGTCGCGAAGTGCTGGCGAGGAAGGAAGAAAATTGATGAAGCGATTGATTGCCGTTGCGGCCGGATTGTTGGTTCTGGGCGTGACGCCCTTGGCGCACGCCGGTGCCATCGATAAGCTGCATCGTTTTCTAGAGTCGACAAAAACCCTGAAAGCCGACTTCACGCAGATCGTCGTTGCCCGTAATGGCAAACGCCCGCAACAGTCGAGCGGCGTGATGATGATTTCACGTCCCGGCAAGTTCCGCTGGCAGATCGATAAACCCTACGCTCAATTGCTCGTCGGCGACGGGCAAAAGGTCTGGATCTACGATCCCGACCTGCTGCAGGTGACGGTGAAAAAATTCGATACGGCGCTCGGCAGCACGCCGGCCGCTTTGCTCGTCGGCAGCGACAACACGCTGGAAAAGAGTTTCAAACTGCGCGAAGCTGGCGAGAGCGAGGGGTTGGAGTGGCTCGAAGCGACACCCAAATCGGCCGACAGCGGTTTTGAAAAACTGAGGCTTGGCTTTGCCGGCAACGACCTGCAAGCGATGGAACTTTTCGACAATTTCGGGCAGACGACGTCCTTGCTCTTTTCGCGGATCGAGCGTAATCCGCCACTTGCCGCCACACAGTTCCGTTTCGTTCCGCCCAAGGGCGTGGATGTCATCGGCGAGTAGGGCGGCCGGAAATTTCCAAACAACGTGGACGATCTTTTCTCCCAAACCCCTCCGGTGCCGCTTGCCGAGGCGCTTCGTCCGAAGACGCTCGACGAGGTGATCGGTCAACAGCATCTGCTCGGGCCGGGCAAGCCGCTGCGTCTCGCGTTCGAAGCGCGCAAGCTGCATTCGCTGATTCTCTGGGGACCGCCCGGCGTGGGGAAAACAACGCTTGCACGGCTGATGGCCGATGCTTTCGACGCCGAATTCGTTGCGCTCTCGGCGGTTTTTTCCGGGGTCAAGGATATCCGCGAGGCCGTCGCCCGTGCCGAGGCCGTGCGCGCGCAATACGGCCGCCAGACCATCCTTTTCGTCGATGAAGTGCATCGCTTCAACAAGGCGCAGCAGGACGCCTTCCTGCCTTACGTCGAGGGCGGGCTACTGACCTTCGTCGGTGCGACGACCGAGAATCCCTCGTTCGAGGTGAACTCCGCCCTGCTCTCGCGGGCCGCAGTCTATGTGCTCAACCCGTTGTCCGACGACGAAATGGGGCGGCTTTTCGCACGCGCCTGCGCGCAGGCGCTGCAGGGCTTGAGTTTCGATGACGATGCGCGTTCGCGCCTGATCGGTCAGGCCGATGGCGACGCGCGCCGGCTGATCAACCTGCTCGAACAGACGCGAACGGCGGCGGCGACCGCCAACCTTGCGCAGATCGATGGCGCCTTCATTGACAGTACGCTGGCGCAAAGCCTGCGTCGTTTCGACAAGGGCGGTGATGCCTTCTACGACCAGATTTCGGCCCTGCACAAGTCGGTGCGCGGTTCCAACCCCGATGCCGCGTTGTACTGGTTCTGTCGCATGCTCGACGGCGGCGCCGATCCGCGCTATCTGGCGCGGCGTATCGTGCGCATGGCTTGGGAGGATATCGGTCTCGCTGATCCACGCGCTGCGCAAATCACCGCGAGCGCAGCCGAAGCCTACGAGCGGCTGGGGTCGCCGGAAGGTGAGCTGGCCCTGGCGGAAGCGGTCATCTACTTGGCGTTGGCGGCCAAATCGAACGCGGCCTACGTCGCGTATAATGCCGCGCGAGGGTTCGTCGCCAAGGATGCGTCCCGGCCGGTGCCGATGCACTTGCGCAATGCGCCGACGCGCCTGATGAAGGAACTCGATTACGGCAAGGACTACCGTTATGCCCACGACGAAGCCGAAGGGTATGCGGCCGGGGAAAACTATTTTCCCGAGGGAATGCCGCGGGTCGAGTGGTATCGCCCCGTCGAACGCGGGTTGGAAATAAAAATTGCCGAGAAAATGGCCCACCTGCGCGAACTGGATCGCGAAGCGCGGGCAGCGAATACGAAAAAACCGAAGAATACCGAGGACTGAACATGCTTGACATCCAACTGTTGCGCACCAACATCGACGCCGTGGCTGAACGGCTGGCCACGCGTGGTTACACGCTCGATATCGCCGCCTTCCAGAAGCTTGAATCCGAGCGCAAGACCTTGCAGACGCGCACCCAGGATTTGCAGGCGAGCCGCAACAGCCTGTCCAAGCAGATCGGCATGCTCAAGGGCAAGGGCGAGGATGCGTCCGCCGTCATGGCCGAAGTTGCCGCGATGAAGGCAGAACTCGAAGCCAATGAAGCGCGTCTCGGCGAACTGCTCAAGGCATTCGATGCTTTCGTTGCCTTGATTCCGAACCTGCCGCAGGAGAGTGTTCCGGTCGGCAAATCAGAGGCTGACAACGTCGAGATCCATCGTTGGGGAACGCCGCGCCAATACAACTTTGCCGTCAAGGATCACGTCGATCTCGGCGAAGCGCTGGGGCAACTCGACTTTGCCACGGCGGCCAAGATTTCCGGTGCGCGTTTTTCGCTAATGAAGGGGCAGTTGGCCCGACTGCACCGTGCGCTTGCCCAGTTCATGCTCGATGTGCATTCCGGCGAACACGGCTACACCGAAGTGTATGCGCCGTATCTGGTCAATGCCGCGAGCCTGTTCGGCACCGGACAGTTGCCCAAGTTCGAGGAGGACCTGTTCAAGGTGCCGCGTGCCGAAGCCGATCCGCTCTATCTGATTCCGACTGCCGAGGTGCCGGTGACCAACATCGTGCGCGACGAAATCCTGTCGTCCGATGCGCTGCCCGTGAAACTTGTCTGCCATACACCGTGTTTCCGTTCCGAGGCCGGTTCCTACGGCAAGGACACGCGCGGCATGATTCGCCAGCACCAGTTCGATAAAGTCGAATTGGTGCAGATCGTTTCCCCGGAGAAGTCGAACGAGGCGCACGAGCAACTGACGCGCCACGCCGAAATCATTCTCGAAAAACTGGAATTGCCGTATCGTCGTGTGGCCCTGTGCACGGGCGACATGGGGTTCTCGTCAGCAAAGACCTACGACCTCGAAGTCTGGCTGCCGGCGCAGAATACCTACCGCGAGATTTCCTCGTGTTCCAACTTCGAGGCTTTCCAGGCGCGGCGCATGCAGGCGCGTTACCGCAACGAAAAGAACAAACCCGAACTCGTGCACACGCTTAACGGCTCGGGGCTGGCTGTCGGTAGGACGCTCGTCGCCATCATGGAGAATGGACAGAACGCGGACGGCAGCATTACCGTTCCGGTTGTATTGCGCCCCTATATGGGCGGGCTTGACCGGATCGGGGCGACTTCCTGCGCTGAAGAGGCCGAGGGCGGCTGCGGCTTCTGAGTTCATCCCGGCGGCCGTTATTGAATCGAACCCGCCGCCTTCCACGAAGCCTTGCTTATCCGGGCGAGTTCGCCTTGTTTCATGTCGAGTGGCCGGTAAGCTGGTTGGTAGCGTTTGAGAATGTCATAGAAGATGCGGATGTTTTCCGTGAGGATGACGGCTTCTCCGCCGCGCCCTTTGCCTGATTTCAGTCGGCTGTAGTACTGGGGTTTCGATAACAGGGGCAGGACTTTTTTCATCTCGTACCAGGAATCGGGATCGGCGTTGAGCGTCTTGGCGATGAAACGGGCGCCGTTCAGATGGCCCATGCCAAGGTTGTAGGCGGCCAAGGCAAACCAGAGTCGATCGGGTTCCTTGACACTGGGCGGGAGCGCGTTGCGCAAGCTGTCCAGGTATTCCGAACCGGCGCGGATGCTTTCGACCGGGTCGAGCCGGTTTTTTACTTTGAGCTGGTCGGCGGTGTCTTCGGTCAGCATCATCATGCCGCGGACCCCCGTCGGGCTGGTGGCCAGAGGATCCCAGTGCGATTCCTGATAGGACAGCGCGGCCAGGAGGCGCCAGTCGATCCCGGTGCTGACCTGTGCCGCATGGAACAGGGGGCGGTATTTCGGCAACACGGTATGCATGCGCTCGATGAATTTTCCCCGATCTTCCTGGTCGAGCCGGTTGATATGACCAAAATAACGGTCTCTAAGGGCAGCCAGGTCGCCATTGGACTGGATGCGTTCGAGGAATGCGTCGGCTTTGGCGACCAGTTCCGGATCGACGCCGGGGGCGAAAAGCCAGGCAATGGGTTTTTCCGGCCCGACGCGCATCGCGTCTTGCAGTTCGGGGAAAAAATTGATGCCGATGCTGAATTCCGCATTATTCACCAGTGCGGCTTCGAAACGCTGGTTTGCCACCCCCTTCAGGATGTCGATTTCATTATTGTGATCCGTCGCGATTTTCAGTCCCGGCACCTGATCCTGGACGGCACGCAGCGCGGCTTCTTGTCTTGAGCCCTCAACGACCTGGACTGTTCGGCCAGCGAGTTGCCCAATGTCGTTCAGCGGTAGCGAAGCCTCATGCGTGACCAGAACGTTCTGGCTTTTGAAGTAAGGCGTGCTGTTGAGGATTTCAGGTTCATTGCCCGGGAGGAGCCAGGCGGCGGCGAAGTGGGCGTCGCCATTTTTCAGCCGGCGCAGAATCTCAGCGTCGTTGGCGACGACAACGAAGCGACATTTGATGCCCAGTTCCTGCGCGAACATCTGGACGATGTCGTGGTCGAATCCGGCGATTTTTTTCTGTTCGGTTTTGTTGTAGGTTGTCAGACCGTTTCGCGTCAGGACGACGAGTTCACGGGTTTCTTTGAGCGGTAAACGCACATCCGGGCCGCAGCCGGCAAAAAAAACAACAAGAAAAAGCAAGACAAAGCGCATCTGTTTGATCTCTTGTGCTAGAATCGCGCCCCTACGGAGAGGTGGCAGAGTGGTCGAATGTACCTGACTCGAAATCAGGCGTACTGCAAGGTACCGTGGGTTCGAATCCCACCCTCTCCGCCAGACTACCAAGCCCTGATCTTTCGGTCAGGGCTTTGTTTTTATGGCTTAATTTCGCGAGTCCAGCTGGCGAAGTGGCGAGGCTGCGGTCGAACTATGCCACGACATTCCGTTTTTTCGCAATTCGCGCGAGGATCCGGGCAGTGTGCAGCCGATTCGATTTCCGAGCTTGGCGGATTCAGGCCGGAATATCGGGAACCAGCATCTGCTCGAACTGGTTGATCTTGTCCTTGAGCAAGAGCTTTCGTTTCTTGAGGCGCTGGATCAGCAGTTGATCCTGTTCGGGGAGCGGCGTGGCGGCCAGATGGTCGATGACCAGATTGAGGTCGCGGTGTTCGACCTGAAGTTCGTGCAGGGCGGCGCGCGTCTCTACAATTTCCTGTTCGTTCAGTATCATCGGGACGATCCTTGTGTGGGTGTGTTCATCCGGAGAAACGACGTTTGCGGCTGGGACCGACGAAGGCTATGGTAGGCCTGCCGGCCGCAAAAGACAATGCCGTTTCCTGGCGGACGCAAACACGGAATGCGCATAATACGCCGTGGGCCGGATTCGCCTGGTGCACCCGGCGCCGGTCTGGAGAAGGAAGGATATTCAATGGGTTGGGAGGTAAATGGCGATGAACAAGGCGTTGACTCGCGAGGCCGATAGCGACGACGAGGACGAAGGCTCGGCCTTGCCGCCGCTGCCGCAGGGCAGCCGCAACTACATGACGCCGGGCGGCCATGCGCGCATTCATGAAGAACTCGATCATCTGCTGCGCACCGAACGCCCGAAGGTGGTCGAGGTCGTACACTGGGCGGCATCCAACGGCGATCGCTCGGAGAACGGCGACTACATCTACGGCAAACGGCGGCTGCGCGAAATCGACCGCCGCATCCGTTTCCTGACCAAGCGGCTGGATCAGGCAGAAGTAGTCGATCCCTTGCGACAGCAGAACGTCGAGCAGGTATTTTTCGGCGCGACCGTCACCATTTGCGACGAGCAGGGCGACGATCAGACCTACCAGATCGTCGGCATCGATGAGACCGACCTGTCCCGTGGCCGGATCAGCTGGATTTCGCCCTTGGCAAGGGCGCTGCTCAAGGCGCGCGAGGGTGATCAGGTGCGTTTCCAGAGTCCGGCCGGCTGGCGTGAAATCGAGGTCGTTGCCATCGAATATGTGACCATCGAGCCTTGATTGGCTTCGGGATGAGAATTCCGAAGCAACCGTGTTGTTGCCAAATCTGGATCGGGTGGTGCTGCCACTGAGGTTTTCCCGGCTGAACGATCTGAAATTCCCGGATGGAATTTTCCGGGGATGCTGATAACATGGCGGCTCAATGCGAACCGAACCGGTGAGGCTGAAAATGTTCGGAAATAATCGTGGTCTGTCCCCTATTGTTAGGCGGCTTAAACCCCGGCAGAAATATCACTTATAAAGACCGAAATTCTGTCCAACCCACCAGGGTCACCTCTTAATGCAACCATCTGCTATAGCAAAATTTAAACCAAAGCTTTGAAGGGTAATATGAAAACGCTAAACCTAATGTTGCTTTGTTTAATAACCTTTGTCTTGAGTGCTTGCCAAGATACTATTAATCCCCCTGCTACAGATGAAAGTGGTTTTTATTTATATCCGAACCAAAAAATAGTAATTTTTGGAGAATTAAAGATTTTAATCAATCCAAAATTAAATGACCCATCTTCAATCGCAAAGCTAACAGGGCTCATGAAATGCCCTCATCCAAGTACTTTTAATGAATATGTTCGTGTAATAGGCACTCCAGATAGTAATGAATATAATAATTGTCTAATTTTGGATAGAGACAATTATGACATCCCAGATGTCATATCCGTGATTACGCCGCATGCAAAACAAATCACAATAAAAGTAAAATACTTCAACAAACATTATTTGAGCCACGTCTTTTTATACTGGCCTGATGGCTACAATAAGGGTGGTTACCAGTTAGTTACCCCAGTAGAGAGATTTAATACCAAACCATGAATCTATTGGCACGAAATTCTAAATGTAATTATGTAATGACTCCTAAGGCCGAAATTGAGCCCGTTCACCCCGCCCACAACGGCGGTTCGTCCATCAGGGCGATCCATTGTTCGCGTTAGAAACTTTCTACACGCTATAGGTACTTGAGGCGGTCGTTCCGCCTGTTCCCGTCCAGTTGGTGTGGAAGAACTTGCCGCGCGGCTGGTCGATGCGTTCGTAAGTGTGCGCGCCGAAATAATCGCGTTGCGCCTGCAGCAGGTTGGCCGGCAAGACGGCGCTGCGGTACTGGTCGTAGAAGGCGAGGGCAGTGCCGAACGCCGGCGCCGGAATGCCTCTTTTTGCCGCCGTTGCCACGACGTTGCGCCAGCCTTTCTGAGCGGTACGGATTTCGCCGCGGAAGTAGTCGTCGAGCAGGAGGTTGCTCAGTTTCGGATTCCGGTCGAAGGCGTTCTTGATCCGGCCGAGGAAGCGTGAGCGGATGATGCAACCGCCGCGCCACATCAAGGCGATGCCGCCGTAGTTCAGCGACCAGCCGTACTCGTTGGCTGCGGCGCGCATGAGCATGTAGCCCTGTGCGTAGCTCACGATCTTCGAGGCGTAAAGCGCATTGCGGATGTCGTCGAGGAAAGCCTTTTTGCGTTCGGGGTGCCGGGAGATTGCGGTCAGCAAGGGGCGCGGCCCTTTCAACTTGCGCGACGCCTTGACGCGTTCGTCCTTGAGCGCTGAAACGCAGCGTGAATAGACCGCTTCGGCCATCAGTGTGATCGGGATGCCGAGATCCTGCGAATTGATGACGGTCCATTTGCCGGTGCCTTTCTGGCCGGCGGTGTCGAGGATGTTATCGACGAGCGGACTGCCGTCGGCGTCGCGCGTGGCGAGGATGTCGCGGGTGATTTCGACAAGATAGCTGTCGAGTTCGCCGGTGTTCCATTCGCGGAAAACTTCGTGCATTTCGTCGGCGCTCATGCCGAGACCGAGTTTCATCAGGTTGTACGCTTCGCAGATGAGCTGCATGTCGCCGTACTCGATGCCGTTATGCACCATCTTCACGTAATGGCCGGCGCCCATTTCGCCGACCCACTCGCAGCACGGCGAACCGTCCTCGACCTTGGCGGCGATGGCCTGGAAAATATCCTTGACGTGCGGCCAGGCGGCGGGCGATCCGCCGGGCATGATGCTCGGGCCGTGGCGCGCGCCGTCCTCGCCGCCGCTGACGCCAGCACCGACGTAAAGCAGTCCCTTGCTTTCAAGAGACTTCTGGCGGCGGTTGGTGTCTTCGAAGAGCGAATTGCCGCCGTCGATCAGGATGTCGCCGGGCTGCAGGTGGGGGACGATCTGTTCGATCAGGTCGTCGACCGCCTGACCGGCCTTGACCATCATCATGATCCGGTGCGGCGATTTCAGTTGCGCCACCATGGCCTCGATCGAGTGCGCACCGATGATGCGGGTGCCCTTGGCTTCGTTAGCCAGGAAACGATCCACCTTGTCGGTTGAACGGTTGTAGGCGACGACGGTAAATCCGTGGTCGTTCATGTTCAGGATCAGGTTCTGGCCCATGACGGCCAGCCCGATCAGGGCGATGTCGGCGTGCGGTTCCATGTGCGCGTCTTTCGAGATTCGGTACGGTGGGAGGGTAAGCGGCGCCAAACATGACAGCCGCTTGCGTCGAAAACATTAAACCCGAAGTGCCGGCGAAAGACAACGCGCTAGGCCGAAGCGTTCCGTTTTTCCGGCGAGCTTGAAATCGCCGGATTCGTCCCCATGTAGCTTCCCGTTGCCGGATGCTGGGGGCGTCCGGTTTTCGCTTTCCGTCCAATTCAACGCAATCATGGAGTGATTCAATGGGTGCCAACAAGGAGACTCTGGGTTTTCAGGCCGAGGTCAAACAACTGCTCAACCTGATGATCCATTCGCTGTACAGCAACAAGGAAATTTTCCTGCGCGAACTGATCTCGAACGCGTCCGACGCCTGCGACAAGCTGCGTTTCGAGGCTTTGAACAACGCCGCGCTTTACGGCGACGATTCCGAACTCAAGATTCGTCTGTCCTTCGACAAGGAAGCACGCACGATCACCATCGCCGACAACGGCATCGGCTTGTCGCGCGAGGAGGCCGTCGAGCACCTGGGCACCATCGCCAAGTCGGGGACCCGTGAATTCTTCTCGTCGCTGACCGGCGATCAGGCCAAGGATGCGCACCTGATCGGGCAGTTCGGTGTCGGCTTCTATTCTTCCTACATCGTCGCCGACAAGGTGACCGTCGTCTCGCGTCGCGCCGGGCTGGAAGCCAATCAGGCCGTCAAGTGGGAATCGGCGGGCGAAGGCGAGTTCTCGGTCGAGATGGTCGAGAAGGCGGGACGTGGCACCGAAGTGACCCTTCACCTTCGTGAAGGCGAAGACGAGTTCCTCTCCAGCTGGAAACTGCGCCAGACGGTGCGCAAGTACTCCGACCACATCACGCTGCCGATCCTGATGAAGCAGGAAAAGTGGGACGAAGAGAAGAAAGAGCAAGTCGTCACTGACGAGGACGAGACGATCAATCAAGCCTCCGCCTTGTGGGCGCGTCCCAAGTCCGAAATCAGCGAAGAGCAGTACAAGGAGTTCTACAAGCACGTCGCGCACGATTTCGAAGATCCGCTGGCCTACGTGCATGCCAAGGTCGAGGGCAAGCAGGAATACACCCAGCTGCTCTACATTCCGCAACGCGCGCCGTTCGATCTCTGGGACCGCAACGCGCGCCATGGCGTCAAACTCTATGTGAAGCGCGTCTTCATCATGGACGACGCCGAGCAGCTGATGCCGCTCTACTTGCGCTTCGTGCGCGGCATTGTCGATTCGAGCAATTTGCCGCTCAACGTCTCGCGGGAAATCCTGCAGGAATCAAAGGATATCGAGACGATCCGCGGCGGTTGCGTCAAGAAGGTACTCGGCATGCTGGAAAACCTGGCCGACAGCGAGGACGCCGCCGAGAAGGAAAAGTACGCGAAATTCTGGAAGGAATTCGGCCGTGTGCTCAAGGAAGGTACCGGCGAGGACTTCGCCAACAAGGAGCGCATCGCCAAGTTGCTGCGTTTCGCCTCGACGCATGCCGATACCCCGGACGAGACTGTTTCTCTGGCCGACTACGTGTCGCGCATGAAGGAAGGCCAGGAGAAGATCTACTTCGTTACCGCCGAGACCTTTACCGCCGCCAAGAACAGCCCGCACCTCGAAATCTTCCGTAAGAAGGGCATCGAAGTGCTGTTGCTCTCCGACCGCGTCGATGAATGGGTGACCGGCAACCTGACCGAGTTCGACGGCAAGCAACTGCAGTCCGTCGCCAAGGGCGGTCTCGATCTCGGCAAGCTCGAAGACGAAGCCGAGAAGAAGGAAGCCGAGCAGGCGGCCGACGAATACAAGGAACTGCTCGAAAAGATCAAGACGACACTCGGCGACAAGATCAAGGACGTGCGCGTGACGCACCGCCTGACTGATTCGCCGTCGTGCATCGTCGCCGACGAGCACGACCTCGGCGGCAACTTGGCACGCATCCTCAAGGCGGCCGGCCAGAAGGCGCCGGAGAGCAAGCCGATCCTCGAGATCAACCCCAAGCACCCGGCCGTGCAGCGCCTGAAGTACGAGGAAACCCGTTTCGACGACTGGGCCAACCTGCTGCTCGAACAGGCGACGCTGGCCGAAGGCGGCACGCTCGACGACCCGGCCGGATTCGTCAAGCGCATCAACGAACTGATGATGGCGCTATCGGGCGGCAAGTAAAGGCTTTTTTAACCACAACGGGCACGACGGGCACAACGAAGTTCTTTTTTGTATTTCGTCGTGACCGTTGCGTCGTTGTGGTGATTGTCTTTATGTCTGTCGAATCAACCCTTCTCATCGGCCTGCCGCCGATTATCGATGTCGGCGTCGAGACGTTGATTCTCGGCAGTTTCCCGTCGCCGGTGTCGCTTGCCGCGCAGCAGTACTACGCGCATCGGCAGAACCAGTTCTGGCGCATCATGGCGGCGATCGTCGGCGAGCCGCTGGCGGATTTCGTCTATGCCGAAAAGCAGCGGGCCTTGCTCCGGCATCGCATCGGCGTCTGGGACGTCTATCGTAGTTGCCGACGCGAAGGCGCGCTCGACGCGGCAATTCAGTGCGCCGAGGAGAACGATTTTTCAAGGCTCACGCAGGAGGTGCCGCAGTTGCGCCGCGTCTGTTTCAACGGCAAAACGTCAGGGCGATTCGAGCGTCTTTTCCGCAAACTCGGTTACACCACTTGCGTGCTGCCGTCGACAAGTCCGGCGTATACCCTGGCGTTCGAGCGCAAGCTCGAGGCGTGGCAAGCAGGAGTATTCGGTAAGTAACCCAAGGCGCTGCGGTAGTGGATCAGAGAAGTTCCGGGAAATCGACGTTCAGTTCGCCCGCCTGCAGCGAAGCGATGAAAACGGCCTGACAGACCGGGCAGCGGTGTTCTCGCGGAACGTCGTCGACCTCGATCAGCATGCGCTTGCCGCATTTCTGGCAAAGGATGTTCTTGAACTGGGCGGTTGTTTCCGTTGCCATGCTGCATTCCTTGGTGGGCGTTTTAACTTTTTCCGCGAGCGGCGGAGTTACGACGGCGGGTGATCCTGCTCCGGCGCCTTGTCTAGCCGCAAGGCGCCAAGGCGTCGAGGTGCTTTGCCGGAGGCGAGCCAGTCCTGCATTGCAGCCGGCGAACCCAGGGCCAGAGCGGTTTTTCCGTCGAGTGCGGTGAGCCGGATATCGGCGGGAACGGTGGCGACTTCGTTGGCGACGAGCACCGACATGACGAGCCGCGGGTCGGCGGCGGCGAGCAGTTCGGCCGTGCGCACGCAAGACAGGCGGCGGATGACGCGGCTGACCAGACAGGCGCGATCCGGGCTGGCGTGGAAGAGGATCAGGGCGGAAGCGTGGCCGTCGGCGCTGAGTTTGTCCGAGGTGCCGTAAAAGGCTTCCATCTGCAGGCCGCGCCCGGAGAAAACATCGGACACGCTATGCACTGCGCCGGGCCGGTCGTGCAGGCCAATGGCAAGGATGTGGAGCGGATAGTCGACAGTCGGGCTATTCATGGGTCCACTCCCGGATCTTGTTCTGGCATCGCTGGCCGCAGGCCTGCAGCAGGGCGATCTCCTCGTCGCTGAGGTCGTCGCCGGGAACGACACGGCTAACCGCGCTTTCCAGGATCAGTCGGTTGCCGATCGGGCCATGGATACCCAGTTCGCCGCAGTGTTGGTACTGGGCGCAGACTTCGACGGCGCGGCCTTCGCAGAGCGCGGTGACCAGATCGACGGTGGCGCTGGCGGTGGCGGCGATGGTTTTGGCTTGCGAGTAATGCACGGGGAAGGGCTTGAGGGCGACGCGCAGGTCCGGGGGGAGTTCGGCGACGCGGGCCAGTGCCTTGACCGGTCCGCCAATGGGGTCGGCCATCATGGCGGCCATCAAGGCAGAGTGTTCGGCGGCCAGCCGTGCCGGGAAATCCGCTGAGAGGGTGCCGTCGCGCAGGCGCGCGATCGTCGATGCCAGTTCATCGCCCTGCATGCCGTGGATGCGCACAGTGGACCACAGCGGCACCATGCCCAGGCCGTGTTCTCCGGCCATCGCGGCATGCACGCGCTGGCGGCCGAGACCGAGCTGGCTGGCGATTTCCCAGCGGAAGCGCTGGGAATCGCTGAAGGCGCCCATGCCGAGCACGCATTCGCGCGGCAGATGGCGGCAGAAAACATGCACGCCGAGTTCGACCGGATTGCTGACGACGATGACCACGGGCGGGTTGCCCTTGCGGTTGCGGGCGACGGCGACCGCGAAATGCTCGAATAACGATGCATTGGCGCGCGCCAGGTCGTCGCGGCTTTGCAGCCCCGCCACGCGCGCGGCGTCGGTCGGGAAAGTTGCGCCGGCAGTCATGACGACGATGTCGCCGACGATTTCGCCGGCGTCGTCGGTGACGTCGATTTCCGGGATGTTCTCGGCGTAGGCGTCCTGCAGGTCGGCGCGCAGGCCGTGCAGGTAGCTGGGGCGGCTCGATGCCGGGTTGCCGCCGACCAGTTGCAGCAGCTCACCGCGTCCGAGCACGCCTTCGCCAACGAGCCGGGTGACGATTTCGCGACCGCAACCGCCGCTGGCGCCGATGACCGAGATGTCCATTCAGTAATCGTCCTGGCCCGATGCCTGACGTTTTATTTTTTGGGAACCAGGATGTTGCGCAGACACTGGCGGTGCTCGTCGCCGAGTTTGTTCTGGCAGACCTCGTGCGCTTTCAGGAAACGCAGGCAGCGCGCCGGCTCGGTGGCAGCGCGACAGGTTTCGACTTTTTCCTGATAGGCCAGGCATTGCTGCAGTTTTTTGCCTTTTTTACCCGCGCAGGCTTTCAGGGCCTCGGGGGAGGGGGCGTTATCCGGCGTGGCGTGTTTAATCGGGGCCGCTTTTTCCGAAGAGGCCGGCAGGACTTCGTCGACCAGGCCGAAAAGTCCGGGAACGCCAGCCGGTCCTTGTTGCGCGAGAACCGGTGCGGCGAACAGCGAAATGACCAGCGACAAGGCAAAAATCAGTTTTTTCATCGGTCGAACCTTTGGGTGTGCCGGGGTTTCCGGTTGGGGGCAATGCATGCAATTGTAATCGTCGGCCTGACGAATCGCCAGTGGCAGAAGTGCACGGTGGGAGGAGCGCATGGAGTACCGAAAGAGCGGGGGAGTCGGGTATAGTCTCCCGATTGCAATTACGAGATGATCGATATGACCCAAGCGACCGATCTGGCGGCCGGCGCTGTCTCCGAACACCGTCTGACCTTGCCGGAAATCCTCGGCCTACTGGTCGCCGATGGCTTGGTTGACCAGGCTGATGCCGACGCGCTGATCGCCGAAAGCCGCCTGAAACGCCTGAAGGCCCATCCCTTGACGATTGTTGCCGACCAGAAATGGAAATCGCGGCGGGCGCCGCAACGACCGCTGACCATCGACGATCTTGGAGAATGGTTTTCCGGCAAAGTGGGCCTGGAGTACTTTCATATCGATCCGCTGAAAATCGACTTCACGGCCGTCACTGACGTCATGTCGAGTGCCTACGCGACGCGTTTCGGCATCCTGCCGGTGCAGGTGAATGCGAGCGAGGTTGTGGTGGCGACGATGGAGCCCTACCTGCGCGATTGGGAAGGCGAGATCAAGTCCATCGCGCGCAAGAACATTCGGCGGGTATTGGCCAATCCGGCCGATGTGTCGCGTTATTTAGTCGAGTTCTACAACCTCGCGCGCTCGGTCAAGAAAGTGACGCAGTCCGGCGGACAGGCGGCGGGGCTGTCCTCGTTCGAGCAACTCGTCGAACTCGGGCGCAGCAACAAGCAGTTCGACGCCAACGACCAGCACATCGTCAATATCGTCGACTGGCTCTGGCAATACGCTTTCGAGCAGCGCGCCAGCGACATCCACATCGAGCCACGCCGCGAGCTCGGCATCGTGCGCTTTCGCATCGACGGCGTTCTGCATCAGGTGTACCAGATTCCGATGAGCGTCATGGCGGCGATGGTCAGTCGGATCAAGATTCTCGGCCGCATGGACCTGGTCGAGAAACGCCGCCCGCAGGACGGTCGCATCAAGACGCGCACGGCCGACGGGCTGGAGGCGGAAATGCGCCTATCGACGCTGCCGACGGCCTTCGGCGAAAAGCTCGTGATGCGGATTTTCGACCCCGAAGTGCTGGTGCGCAATTTCACTGACCTCGGATTTTCGAACGAGGATCTGGCGCGCTGGAATGCGATGACGGCCAATCCTAATGGCATCATCCTGGTAACCGGCCCAACCGGATCGGGCAAGACGACGACACTCTACTCGACGCTCAAGCAGCTGGCGACGCCGGCGGTCAACGTGTGCACGATCGAAGACCCGATCGAAATGGTCGAACCGGCGTTCAACCAGATGCAAGTGCAGAGCGCGGTCGATCTCGATTTCGCCCAAGGCGTGCGCGCCCTGATGCGACAGGACCCGGACATCATCATGGTCGGCGAAATCCGCGACCTTGAAACTGCCGAGATGGCGATTCAGGCGGCCTTGACCGGGCACCTCGTGCTGTCGACGCTGCATACTAACGATGCGCCCCTGGCGGTGACGCGCCTACTCGACCTCGGCGTGCCGTCCTATCTGCTCGGCGCCACCGTGCTCGGCATCATGGCGCAGCGGCTGGTGCGCGTGCTCTGTCCGTCGTGCAAGAAGTCCGCCCCGGCGACGCCCGAGGACGACGCGCTCTGGGATCGTCTGGTGTCGCCGTGGAAGGCCGCGCGCCCGGCGCATTTCCATCATCCCGTCGGCTGTCTGGAGTGCCGCATGACCGGCTACCGGGGCCGCATCGGCATCTACGAGATCCTGATGCTGTCGCCCGAGATCAAGCAGTTGATCGGCGAGAACGCCGATGTCGCGCAGATTCGCGAACTGGCCTACCGCGAGGGCATGAAGCCCTTGCGCATCTCCGGGGCGATGAAGGTTGCCGCCGGTATGACGACGCTGGTCGAGGTGTTCAAGGTAGCGCCGCCGTCCGAGCGTGTTTGAGTGATCATTTGAGGCTGCCCATGCGTTTTCAACAAGGCATCGATCGCGCGCTGTGGCAGATCGCCGTCGATCTGTCCAACACCATGCCAGGCGAAATCCAGTTTCAGCGCCTGGTGTCCGCGATTGGCTCGGTGCTGCCCTGCGACGCCGTGAGCCTCATGCATCTGCAGGACGGCGTGCTGGTGCCGATGGCCAGCCACGGACTGGCGCCCGAGTTGATGGGCCGGCGTTTCGATCCGGCGGCGCATCCGCGTCTGGCGGCGATTCTGGCATCGATCGACCCCGTGCGTTTTGCCGCCGATAGCGATCTCCCCGACCCTTTTGATGGGCTACTCGCCGTCGACACGGAACGCGAAAAGCCGATTCATGCCTGCATGGGCTGCAGCCTGCACGTGGATCGCGAACTGGTCGGCGTGCTGACGCTCGACGCGCTCGACGACAAGGCCTTCGAGCGGTTATCCGACGCGACCGTCGCAGCTTTCGCCGCGTTGGCAGCAGCGACCTTGCGCAACGTGGCCCTGATCCGTGCTTTGGAGCAGGCGAGCGAACGCCAGCGCGCAATCGCCCGCGACCTGATGCAGGAAGCGCTGCGCCGCGAGGGCGACCTGATCGGCAATAGCCGGGTGATGGCGCATCTGCGCCAGGAAATCGCGATGGTCGCGGCAACCGATCTCGCCGTGCTGATCACTGGCGAGACCGGTACCGGTAAGGAGCTCGTGGCGCGTACGGTGCATGCCCAGTCGGCGCGCAACGAGCAGGCCATGGTGCAGGTCAACTGCGCGGCGCTGCCCGAATCGGTGGCTGAGAGCGAACTCTTCGGCCACAAGCGCGGCGCGTTTACCGGCGCCACCAGCGACCGCGCCGGCAAGTTCGAACTCGCGCACGGCGGCACGCTCTTCCTCGACGAAATCGGCGAATTGCCGCTGGGCGTTCAGGCCAAGCTGTTGCGCGCCCTGCAGCAGGGCGAAATCCAGCGCGTCGGCACCGACGAAGTGATCCGCGTCGATGTGCGCATCATCGCTGCCACCAACCGCGATCTACGGCACGAGGTCGAGGCCGGGCGCTTCCGCAGCGACCTCTATCATCGCCTGCACGTTTATCCGATCGCCGTGCCTCCGCTGCGTGAGCACCGCGAGGATCTGGCCGTGCTCGCCGGCTATTTTCTCGAAGCGGCGCGGCACAAGCTCGGCATCGAGCGCATCGACCTGCATCCGCTGGCGCTTTCGGCGCTGGCGGCGTACGACTGGCCGGGCAACGTGCGCGAACTCGAACACCTGCTGCTGCGTGCCAGCTTGAAAGCGGCGCAACGCGATCCTCAGCGGGTCCTGGTGTGTGCCGGCGATCTCGGGCTACCGGCGGCGGCTCCGTCAATCGAAACGGTAGCACCGGTCACGGCTCTCGCCTTGCCGAACGTCGTTCTGCGCGACGCCGTTGATGACTTCCAGCGGCGGATGATCGCCGCCGCCCTCGCCGAGGCCGGGGGCAATCGGGCGCAAGCCGCTAAACGCCTCGGACTGGACCGGGCCAACCTGCTGCGTCTGGCCAAACGGCTGGGCATTTGAGATTGGCGGGGGCGCCTAATTTCAGGAAAGCAAGAAGGCCCGGGTTCCCAGTGACAATGGGTGTAGGAATTTTTCTGATTTTATGAGGACGCCAGCTGTCGTATAGTTCTCGCCCAAAAATGCGTTAGCGTTCCTTTCCTATTCCGACTCCCTTCTTTTTCTGAAAGGTCGTTAGGTTGGATATGCCTGATATTTCTGGCTGTTCATGCCCATGATCTTTTCCAGACTTCCTTCGCTCGCCTTTTCTTCTGTTTCTTTTAGGCTGAGCAGTAGTGTTTGCTAATATAGTCCGGCTTTTCATGCAGAACTTGGGCGCTCATCATGCCAATGAATTCGATTGACATCTTTCCCTGGAGCGACAATTTCAACACGGGGCTGCCAAAGGTTGATGAACAGCACCGAAAACTGGTGCAGTTGCTTAACCTCCTGGCTAACCAGGTCGCCTTCAATGCCGATATCGGAGCCTTGGACCGGATTTTTGACGAACTGGCCGAATACGCCGTTTACCACTTCGCCACCGAAGAAGCGATCTGGCACGAATACCTGGCCGATGACTCGGCTGAAGCCGAACACCAGGCGATCCATCAGTTCTTCATCCAGGAAGTCGGGCGCCTCAAGGCCTCCCAAACGTCTAACCCTCTGTCCGATGTGGCCGAGGAAACTCTCGGTTTTCTCGCACGCTGGTTGGTTTCCCACATCCTGGAGCACGACCGCCAAATGGCCTACGTGGTGCTGGCGCTGCGGGAAGGGGTACCACTGGAGGCTGCCAAGCTCCGTGCCAAGGAGCAGATGGGAGGAACAACGCGGGCGCTGATCGACATCATCCTATCGATCTATTCCGCGCTTTCCGCCAAAACCCTGCACCTAGTGCGCGAACTTTCCGCCCACCGCCAGGATAAGGAGGCGTTGCTGCGCGCCAGCACGAGGCTGCAGGAAAGCGAAGGCAACCTGCGGACCTTCTTTGATAGCATCAACGATTTTCTGTTCGTCCTTGACGAACAGCGCAATATTATCCAAGCGAACCGCACCGTCTTGGATCGCTTGGGTTACGCCGAAGCGGATCTCGTGGGTCAAAATGCGCTCAAGGTTCGCGCGGCCGAGCATCATGAGGAAGCCTTGCGCATCATGGCCGATATGGTCGCCGGAATTCGTGAGTCCTGTCCTCTTCCTTTGCTGGCGGCGGATGGTCAATTGATTCCCGTTGAGACGAGAGTCTCCGCCGGCCAGTGGAACGGCCAGCCGGCCCTGTTTGCCGTCAGCCGGGATGTCAGCGAACGAAAAAAGGCTGAAGCAGCGCTTCGCGAAAGCGAAAACCGCTTCCGCACGATCTTCGAGTTGTCGCCGGACCCCATGTGGATCATTGATAACCACCGTTTCGTCGATTGCAATGATTCCGCCATGCGCATGCTCGGCTATCGCAACAAGGCAGAATTTCTCAACAAGCATCCTTCGGAACTTTCGCCGGAATACCAGCCCGATGGTCAACTGTCTTATGTGAAGGCTGAAGACCTCATGAGTCAGGCTAACAAGGCGGGGGTGTACAGGTTCGAATGGGTGCATGTCCGCGCTGACGGTAGCGAATTCGATGCCGAAGTCACGTTGACCCGAATGCTGCTGCAAGACCAACCCATCATGTATTGCATCTGGCGAGACATCACCGAGCGCAACACTGCAGAAAAACGGTTGAAAGAAAGTGAGCGGCGCTTTGATCTGGCGATGCGCGCCGCCAATGATGGCTTGTGGGACTGGGACATGCAGACCAATGCGGTCTATTATTCGCCGCGCTGGAAATCGATGCTGGGCTATGCCGACCTTGAGTTGGAAAACGCCTTCTCCGTTTGGGAACAATTGACCGATGAGGCCGGGCGAGCCAGGACCATGGCCATGATCGGTGACTGTATCGAAGGCAGGGCCGATGGCTTTGTTTCCGAGTTTCGCATGCGGCACAAGGATGGGCACTGGGTTGATGTCCTGTCCCGGGCAATTCTGATACGGGATGAAGCAGGCAATGCCCTGCGCATGGTTGGCACCCATGTGGACATCAGTGAACACAAGCGGATCGAACGGGAACTGAAAACGCGCGAGCGCTATCAACGGGCGTTGCTGGATAATTTTCCCTTCCTGATCTGGTTGAAGGACAAAGAGAGTCGCTTTCTGGCCGTCAATCGCCCATTCGCCGAGGCTTGCAAACGGGATTCGGCAGATGAATTGGCTGGATTGACGGACCTGGATGTCTGGCCAGCAGATCTTGCTGAGGCATACCGTACCGATGATCGAGAGGTTTTGTCCTCTGGCCGGGCGAAACAGGTCGAAGAAACGATCGAGACGCCGGATGGCCGTGTGTGGTTCGAGACTTACAAATCCCCGGTCATGATAGACGATGAAGTCTTGGGAACAGTGGGATTTGCTCGCGACATCACCGACCGCAAAAATGCCGAAGCCGCTTTGCTCAAGAGCGAATCATCCTTGGCTGAGGCCCAACATCTGGCCAAGATAGGCAGTTGGGAGCTGGATATTCCGAGCAACCAACTGAGGTGGTCCGACGAGATCTACCGTATCTTCGAGATCGACCCGACCAGATTCGGCGCCAGCTACGATGCCTTTCTTGATGCCATCCACCCGGACGATCGCGAGACGGTCAACATGGCTTACTCCGATTCTCTGAGAACGCGAGAACCCTATAACATACGCCACCGCCTACGCATGGCGGACGGCCGGATCAAGTATGTCCATGAGCAATGTCGAAGCGAGTTTGATGCCGACGGAACCCCATTGCGTTCGATCGGTACCGTGCAAGACGTCACCGGTCAGGTCCTCGCCGAACAGTCTCTTCAGGAGTCGCGAAACCTGTTACAACTTGTTATCGACAATGTACCCATGCGGGTGTTTTGGAAAGACCGTGCATTGAGCTATCTCGGCAGCAATCCCTTATTTGCCAGGGATGCCGGCAAGGACAGCCCAAGCGAAATGGTCGGCAAAGACGACTACCAAATGGGATGGTCCCGTGAAGCCGACCGCTATCGCGCCGACGACCGGCAGGTCATTGATTCCGGTATTGCCAAGATCAATTTCGTAGAACCGCAAACCACACCGGATGGCCGGACCATCTGGCTGCGCACTTCTAAGGTGCCGTTGAGAAGCTCGGCCAACGAAGTGATCGGGGTGCTCGGAATTTATGACGACATCACTGAGCGCAAACAGATGGAGGATGAGTTGCTCGAGGCTAAGGCTGAGGCAGAGCGGTTGCTGGATGAGGCCGGTGATCGTGAGTTTTTTCTGCATCAAAGCCAGCAGGTTGGGCAAATTGGCGGATGGCGCGCCGACCCGGTGAGCAACTCGGTGATGTGGACCGAAGGCGTATACGAGATCGTCGAGATGCCCCAGGACTACCGGCCGGATCTGGAAACCGCGTTGGATTTCTATCTGCCAGACTCTCGTTTACGCGTGGTGGAGCACTTGCAGCGAGCCTTGGCGACCGGAGAGTCTTTCACTATCCAGGTCCAGCTACAAGGAGCAAAAAGCGCTCAAGTGAAGTGGGTCGAGCTTCGAGGACATCCCCACCTGAACGACGAAGGGCACATCGACTATTTGATGGGGACGCTTCAGGATGTTTCTGAACGGATGCGGGCCGAGATCGAGCTCAAGAGCATCAATGCCTTCAATCATTCCCTAATCGAGACAATGATCGACGGCGTTGCCGTTTGTCATGGCGTTTGCGAGCCACCCTATGTCGAGTTCACTGTCTGGAACACGGCCATGAAGAAGTTGACGGGCTACAGCATCGAGGACATCAATAAACTTGGCTGGTACCAGACTGTTTATGTCGATCCTGAGGTGCAGGATAAGGCTCGGCAAAGAATGGAGCGCATGCGCCAAGGGGACAACCTGAATCAGGAGGAATGGGAGATTACCCGCAAGGACGGTGATAAGCGAACGGTGGAAATCACGACTGTTGTACTAGCGTCGTCGGAAAAGGGGGGGCATGTGATGGCAGTGATGCGCGACATCACCCGTCGCAAGCGGGCCGAAACAAAAATCGCGCAGCTCGCCTTCTTTGATCCGTTGACCGGCCTGCCCAACCGGACGCTCTTGCAGGATCGGATCAAAAAGGCCATGGCCAGCAGCCAGAGAACCGGCGCTTATGGTGCGTTGCTGCTCATCGATCTTGACCATTTTAAAACCATTAATGACACCCTTGGTCACGACATGGGGGATCTCTTGCTGAAGCAGGTCGCCCAGCGCCTCACCGACTGTGTGCGTGAAGAGGACACGGTGGCTCGCCTTGGAGGCGATGAGTTCGTCGTGATGCTGGTAAACCTGAGCAATAATCTGAGTGAAGCGGTCGCCCGGGTCGAAATGATTGGAAGAAAAATCGGCGCGGTACTCAATTCCGTCTTTGAACTCGACGAAGCGACTTGCCATACTTCGATGAGCGCTGGTGCAAGCGTTTTTCTGGGGCGGCAGACCAATATCGATACCCTCCTGAAGCAAGCCGATCTGGCCTTGTACAAGGCCAAGGATGCCGGGCGTAACACCCTGCGATTTTTTGATCCGGATATGGCACGCGACGCCCTGAAACGTGCTGCGCTGGAGCGAGATCTCCACGATGCCGTCCAGAACAAACAATTCGTGGTCCACTACCAGGCTCAGATCTCAGGCGGACAAATAACGGGCGCAGAGTCCCTGTTGCGCTGGCAGCACCCCGTGCGCGGTCTGGTTGCCCCCGGTGAATTCATTGCCGTAATCGAAGAGTCCGGACTCATCTGTCCGGTAGGCCAATGGGTGCTGGAAACCGCCTGCCAGCAATTGGCAGAATGGTCGAGACAATCCGAGATGTCGCATCTCACGATATCGGTCAATGTCAGCGCACACCAGTTAAACCAAGAGGATTTTGTCGATCAAGTGGTCATGGCACTTGATCGCACTGGGGCAAATCCCCGCCGACTTAAATTGGAGTTGACCGAAAGTTTGCTGGTCAACAATGTTGAAAAGACCATCGGCAAGATGATTGCCTTGAAAGCGAAGGGGGTCGGGTTCTCATTGGATGACTTTGGCACTGGCTATTCGTCGCTTACGTATTTGAAGCGTTTACCGCTCGACCAGTTGAAAATTGACCTGAGTTTTGTGAGGGACATCCTGTCTGATCCAAATGATGTCGCGATTGCCAAAATGATCGTTCTCCTTGCCGATAGTCTGGGTCTGGATGTTATCGCGGAGGGTGTGGAGACCGAGGCGCAGAGAGATTTACTCGCGCAGCTTGGTTGCCATGCTTATCAGGGCTATTGGTTCAGCCGGCCCTTGCCGATCGATGAATTCGAATCGTACGCCAAGCGTGGGTTTGGCAAGAAATAAAAGAATGCCCGGTCTGTTTGTCTGATATTCGCTCAGTCGTTATGGCCGTGACCGCAACGGCTCCGGGCTTTGACTTCATAAACTAGGAACACGCTGATTTGTTGCGGCACGAAGTGGTGTTTGAACTCGATGCCATGCGAGATCGATGCATTGAGGACGGAATGGGTGGGACAGATGGAGAAGAGATTTGCTGATCTGGCGTGCGCGGTGAAGGGCAAGACGACGTGGCGTGAGCGCATTTTTTCGGAACTGAAGCGGAACACGCATTTTGTTCTACTTCTGCTTTTTTTTGCAGGGTTGAATTGCGCGTATGCCGAAACTGAGGTTCGATTAACAAAGGATACTCAGTCCGTCTCATTAAGGGCGTTTGTCGATGTTCTTGAGGATGTCGAAGGGCGTCTGAATATTGAGGCAATTGTAAGGCCTGAGATGGCCGCAAACTTTCACCATGTCCCCGGCGAAACCGATCTCAATTTTGGATATTCCGCATCGACTTTCTGGCTTCGTGTGCGATTGACTTCTGAGGCCAGCGCTTCCGATCATTGGCTTGTTGAAATCGCGTATCCCTCGCTAGACCAGGTGATATTGTTTTCCCGTTCAGATAATGCGTTGCTCCAGCAGGTTGCAGGAGACGAGCTGGCTTTTTCAGGAAAACCGTTTCCGCACCGTAATCTGGTCTTCCCCCTCAAGCTGACGCCTGGGGCCAGTCAGACTATTTATCTCCGCGTCAATTCTGAAGGTAGTCTCACTCTGCCGCTCATGCTTTGGTCGCCTTCCGCGATGCACAGCCAGGATCAAGCGACATACAGCCTGTTGTCACTCTACTTTGGCATGCTCCTGGCGCTAGGACTGTACAACTTATTGCTCTATATCTCTTTGCGTGACCGGGTATACCTGTCTTATGTCGCTTGTGTCACCTCGATGGTGATTGCCCAATCTTCAATGCTCGGCTTGGGTAACCAGTACCTTTGGCCAAGCTGGCCCACTTGGGGGAATGTTGCGCTACCGGTAGGTTTTTGTCTTACCGGGTTTTTCGGGGCGATGTTTACACGGCAATTTCTCAATACCCGTAACGCCTTGCCGGGGTTCGACAAACTGATTCGGTTTTTGCAGCTGGCCTTTGTTGGCGCTGTATTATTAACGGTTTTTTATGCCTATCGTCCGGGCGGAATTGCAACCGCTCTGGTTGGAATGGCCTTTTCGGTCACTGCTGTGGCTTGCGGCTTGCTTGCGCTGAAGCGTGGGCAGGCAGGCGCCGGCCTGTTTCTTACCGCATGGACTTTTTTACTGGTCGGTGTTGCCATGCTGGCCATGAGGACCTTGAACTGGCTGCCGACAAACTTTCTGACTTCGTATGGCATGCAGATCGGGTCGGCATTTGAAATGTTGCTGTTCTCCTTTGCGCTGGCGGCCAGAATCCATATCCTGCGACAGGAAAAGGAACTTGCGCAGGCCGAGGCTTTGCATGCCGAGCGTGTGGCTACTGCGGCTTTGAAGCAATCGGAGAAAGCGCTCGAAGCGCGCATTGCTCAACGCACCTCCGAGCTGGCAGAAACGCATCGGCGCTCGAGTCAACTGGCGTCCATGCTGCGCATGATGTGTGACAACGTGCCGGACATGATCTGGGCAAAAGACTTAAATAAGCAATATCTCTTTGCCAATCAGGCGATGTGCTCCCGTTTGCTAAATGCCGTCGATACGGATGAGCCTGTTGGAAAATCGGACTTGTTTTTTGCGCAACGCGAACGCGAAGCACATCCGGAAAATCGGCAATGGCACACTTTCGGCGAGCTTTGCCAGGATAGCGATACGATTACGCTTGAGCGTGGTGAACCCTCAGTGTTTGAGGAGTCGGGAAACGTCAAAGGTTCCTTTGTGTGCCTCGAAGTGAACAAAGCCCCATTTTTCGACGCGAACGGCCAGGTGATTGGTACCGTGGGCTCTGCTCGCGACATTACCGAACGTAAGATCGAAGAAGAGCAAGTCAGAGCCTACGCATTCAATGATCCGCTCACAAAGTTGCCGAACCGACGACTGTTTGTCGACCGGCTGAACAATGCGATTGCGGCCTGCAAGCGGAGCGGTCAACACATCGCAGTATTATTTCTTGACCTCGATAATTTCAAGCAGCTGAACGACTCGCATGGTCATGCCTTCGGAGACTTGCTTCTGATCGAGGTGGGGCAACGATTGAATAACTGTGTTCGTGAGATGGATACGGTCAGTCGTTTCGGTGGCGATGAATTCGCGATATTGATTGGTAATCTGAGTGCGGATGAGTCAGAAGCCCGTTTCCTTGCCACCAGCCTCGCGGAAAAAATTCGCGTCCGGTTGGGGGCGTTATATGCACTCACCCTGGTTCCCGAAAGTGAGGTCGCAGAAAGGGTGGAGCATCGTTGTACCTCCAGTATTGGAATCGTGTTGTCCAACGGGAGCGGCGCTACATCTGATAGTCTTCTGATCGTGGCCGATACCGCCATGTATCAAGCCAAAAAAGCGGGACGCGATTCAATACATTTCGCGGGTTGTTGACCTTAAATTCGACGCCGCAAGGCGGCGGAGGCTTGTCCGGGGCTATAGATCGCCAGTGCGTTGAGCGAACTGGAATCCGGCGTCGAACGGCTTGGGATCGATTGTGTCCAAATGGAGCGATAGGCGCGCCGTTTGGGTATTGTGTGGAAATCGTCATGCGGAGTTATTGGGCACAGGTGACGTACATTAAATCAAGGCTGATCATCGCGGTGTTTTTCGCGGCAACCCTGATATTTATTGGGGGGTGCGATAGTCATCCGGATTCGGCAAATGCGCCGCCGTTGAAAAGTCCGGTGACTTTTCTGCACTATTTTTCGGATTCGCTCAGTGGCGGCGTTGCCGAGCTGACCGCGGATTTCAATACCAGCAATTCCGGGCACGAACTCAGATCGGTCTCGCTGGATCACGAATCGTTCAAGTCCGGTATCCATGACACGCTGAAGATGGGGAATCCGCCGGATCTGTATTCGTATTGGGCCGGGGCGAGAACAGCGGCGATTGTCGACCAGCTTATGCCGATCGATGAAGTCTGGCAGCAAGCCGGCATGGATAGCCGTTTTGATCCGCAGATTGTCGAGGCCGCCGTGACGTATCACGGGAAAAAATATCTGCTCCCGATCAGTCAGCACTTCATTGCATTTTTTTATAACAAACGCGTTTTTGAACAACACCGAATTCGTCCTCCAGCAAACTGGGGCGATTTGATGCAAGCGTGCTCCATTTTGCGTTCAGCCGGCATTACGCCGATTGCCCTGGGCGCGCGGGATAAATGGCCGGCTCAATTCTGGTTTGACTATATTCTGTTGCGTAGCGAACCCTTGGCGTTCCGCAATCGGTTGGTGCAGGGGCGCGAGCGTTACGATGATCCCCGTGTGTTGGCCGTGTTCTCCCGATGGAAACAAGCGATCGACGCTGGGTGTTTCAACCAGACGCCGCACCCGAACGATCTGGCCTGGGATAGCGGGGCCAATGAAATGGTGTTTCGTGGCGACGCCGCGATGACTCTCATGGGAACCTGGACGATCGCTCATTTCGAGAGCAAGGCTCCTCAGGGATATGATTTCTTTCCTTTTCCGGTCATTGATCCCGAGCTTCCGCGCGTTGCGATCGGGCCTGTCGATGGGCTCGTCATTCCGAAGCGCGCCGCCAATCCCGCGGGGGCGAAGGCCGTGCTGGTGCGTTTCTCGCAAAAAGATGCGCAACAGGCCTTCAGCCGCGGCTCTGGCGCACTGGTGCCGAACAAGGCGGTCGAGTTCGATTCCTACAGTGATATCCAGCGGCGGATCCGGCAGGAAATATTGCGCAGCCAACACTTTACGTTTGCCTTCGATCTGTCGACGCCGCCGGCGATTGCCACGCTGGGTCTGGATGCGTTTGCCGAATTTCTGGCGTTTCCCGAGGTCTACCCGGATATTGCACGAAATTTTGCGGATAAAGCCGGTGCGTATTACACGTCCGCTACGCTTTCTCGCTGATCGGTCATGAAATATTTACCACGCCTGAAACTCAGGGATAAGCTCGGCCTCAGCTTTGCTGCGCTGATTTCCCTGATTGGTCTGAATGCCGTTGTCGTCATCGTTACGATCTTCATCGCGTCCCTTCGTATCGATGGCCAACTCCATACGGCTGAGCTCCTCAGCGGCCTTAGCCAGATCAACAGTTCCGTCGGGCGCTATGCGCAAACCCCTTCGCGAGAACTGGCGAACGACATTTTTGTGTCGGTCGATCGTATGCGCCAACTCGCCATACAAACCATTCGCTATGAAGGCGGAGACGAAGCGCTCTTGCCGCTGATTGACGATTTTCGGGCCTCGTTTCACAAGCATGTGGTCGAGGCTGATCAAAAAGCGTCTTTGAAAAGTCACGCCCGAGCGCAGTTGCTCGGTATCAAACAGGGATTGCGTATGCTCTTGAGGCCAGCGCCTGGCGCCCGCTTAGTCCAAGGCCGGCAGGCGCTGAATGAATTCCTCATGGATCTTCTCGATCAGGATGCTCAGTTGCAGCAGTCTGCAATCGCTGGCGTCGTCGAGAAGGCGAAAGTCCGGCTTTCGAGCCTAAGGCAAAGCACGCTAGCTGAGGGAAACGATTTTCAGCAGCGCAGGGAAATGTATCGACTTCTGCAGATTGCTGGCGATTACGTCAATACCCTGGAAAAACTCTCGAGCGCCGAAACCGCCGGACAACGCACCATGGCCGATCTTGCCCGGCTTTCCTTGTGGCTCGAAGAGATTTCGGCCCGTATCGACAGGGAGGCGCAGCGTCTTGTTCGCCAGCAACTTCTTATTGCCGGTGCCTTCATGGCCGCCTTCTTTTTGCTTTCTGTCGTTGGTGCCGTCTTCCTGTCAAGGGGCGTGACACGGGAAATCTTGCGCCCGATCCAGGTCTTGCTGGGCACCATCCGCGCTATTGACGAGGGGGATCTCAGCCAGCGCGCGGTCGTCGAGACGCGCGACGAGGTTGGGGAGTTGGCACAGGCCTTCAACCGGATGGCCGACGGTTTGCAGCGCTCGTATGCCACGCTGGAGGATCAGGTCATCGAAAGGACACGCCAGTTGACCGCGTCCGAACAGCGTTTCCGCGACATCGTCGATACGACCGATGGGATCGTCTGGGAAGCGAATGCCAGCGATTGCACATTTACCTTTGTCAGCAAGAAGGCCGAGAGCATGCTCGGCTATCCGCTCGGCGATTGGTACAAACCGGGTTTCTGGTTTGAACGCCTGCATGACGATGATCGGGCGAGAGTGCGGGAATACTGTACGGCCCGGATTGCCAAGGCGGAACCACACCGGCTCGAATACCGCATGCTCGCACGGGACGGGCGATGGGTGTGGTTGCAAAACATTGTTGCAGTTGTCAAGGAGGACGGTCGGTCGGCCTGGTTGCGCGGCATCATGCTTGACGTGACCGCGATAAAGCATTCTGCCGAAGCACCCGAACGGGTTTCACACAATTACCAGATGCTCTTTCAGGAGATGCTTAACGGCTTTTCCCTGCATGAAATCATTTGCGATGAGGCTGGGACGCCGGTGGATTACCGTTTTATCGTCGTCAATCCGGCGTTTGAGCGCATGACCGGCCTGGCCGCCGCCGATGTCACGGGAAAAACCGCGCGCCAAGTGCTGCCTAAGCTGGAGTCGTATTGGGTCGAGGCCTATGGCCGGGTGGCGCTGTCCGGGGAGCCGGCTTTCTTCGAGAATTATTCCGAAGATATCGATAAATACTTCGAGGTGATGGTTTATTGTCCTTCGCCGCGCCAGTTCGCTTGTGTTTTTCAGGATGTGACCGAGCGCAAGCGTGCCGAGTTGACGATCAGGCATCTGGCGTTCTCGGATCAGCTCACCGGATTGCCCAATCGTGCCAGTCTCCACGAGCGCCTGATTCAGGCGCTGGCCGGGGCGGAACGGAACCGAACCCGGTTGGCCGTGATGGTCATTGATCTCGACAATTTCAAGGCCATCAATGACACCCTCGGACATTCGGCTGGGGACAAGCTGCTCGCGCTGGTGGCCCAGCGATTGAGTGCCTGTGTGCGTCACAGCGATCTTGTGGCGCGCGTGGGTGGGGACGAGTTTGTCATTGTTCTTTCTGAAATCGAGCAGCCAGAGGAGGCGGCCATTGTGGCGGGCAAACTCGTTGGCGCCGTTTCCGATCCTTATCGCCTTGAGACGAAGGAACTTCGCACTTCTCCGAGTATCGGAATTTGTCTTTACCCGGACGACTCGTTAGACGCCGAAGATCTGCTGAAAAAGGCCGATGTGGCGATGTATCAGGCTAAAGCGGGCGGGAAACGCAATTACCAGTTCTTTCACCCTGACTTTCAGCAAGCGGTGGTCAGCCGGCTGGCATTGGAATCCGAGTTGCGCCAAGGGGTGGAGGAGAAACAATTCGTTCTCTACTATCAGCCTCAGTACGATCTGAGCACACATCGGTTGTGCGGTGTTGAGGCCTTGGTTCGCTGGCGACACCCGCAGCGCGGCCTGGTCATGCCTTCTGAATTTATCGCCATGGCCGAGGAAACCGGGCTCATTGTGCCGCTGGGGCAATGGATACTGCAGGAGGCTTGTCGGCAGATGGCCGACTGGCATGCTCAGGGCTTGGAAGGGGTCCAGGTTTCGGTCAATCTTTCTGGGGCTCAATTCAACGATCCGGCGTTGCCACAGCATGTGGCCGATGCGGTTTCGCAAGCCGGTTTGCCCGCGCATTGTCTCAACCTGGAAATTACGGAGACGATGGCCATGGCCTGTCCCGAAACGGCGGAATCGATTATCCGCACGATCGCGAACTCGGGGCCAACGTTTTCGATCGACGATTTTGGCACCGGCTATTCATCGCTGGCTTATCTCAAGCAATTCTCCATTCATGGGATCAAGATTGATCGTTCGTTTGTCAGCGGTAGCGAAACAGACGCCAACGATGCGGACATCTGCGAGGTCAGCATCATGCTGGCGCAGCGGTTGGGGTTACAGGTTCTGGCGGAAGGCGTCGAAACCGTTGCCCAGTCGGAGTTTTTGAGGCAAGTCGGTTGCGAAATGATTCAAGGGTATCTGGTCAGCCGTCCTTTACCTGCTGAAATGGTTCCGGAGTTTTTCCGGTCGTTCGAATTTTCAGCCTTGGGATAAGCTGATCGTTCGGGCGTGAATTCGATGGCGCCTTCGTCGAAGGCGATCGCGAAAAGCAGCGCGGGAGCATCTTCGGATGTCATCGTGCTCGATCAGTGCAATAATCGACCGCTCGCTGTGTCGGCATGCGGTTGTGCCGGGAAAGATGCCCGCCGAATTCATTTAAGAGGAGAGCCTCAATGAAGCTGGTTGTACGTGCCATTCTTGCCGCGGCTGCGGCCCTTTTATGTCTTGTTCCATCCGTCGGCGCGGCGGAAAAGGCCAAGCCGCTGATCGTCGGCATGGAATTGGCCTACCCGCCGTTCGAAATGACCGATCCGAGCGGCAAGCCCACCGGTATCAGCGTCGATCTGGCCAGCGATCTTGCGCAAGCCTTGGGCCGTCCGGTTGTCATCGAAAACATGGCCTTCGACGGGCTGATCCCGGCGCTGAAAACGGGCAAGGTCGATCTGGTGATTTCCTCGATGACCGCCACGGCCGAGCGGGCGAAGTCGATCGATTTTTCCGATCCCTACATCGCGACCGGATTATGCCTGTTGCTGAAAAAGGATTCGATGGCCAAAGGCGTTGCCGACCTAGACAAACCCGGTGTCAAGGTCGCGGTGAAAAAGGGGACGACCGGTCACCTTTATGCGACGGTTCACCTAAAACAGGCGGAGGTTCTCGTGCTCGACAAGGAATCGGCCGCCGTGCTCGAAGTTTCGCAAGGCAAGGCCGACGCTTTCATTTACGACCAGATGTCGACCTACCAGAACTGGCAGCGCAATCAAGAAACGACAAAGGCTATTCTCGATCCGTTCCAGAAGGAGTCGTGGGCGGTCGGCATTCGTAAGGGCAACGATGAGCTGCGTGCCCAGGTGAATGTCTTCCTTAAGGATTACCGTGCGAAGGGCGGTTTCGAGCGGCTTGGTGACCGCTATCTGAAGGCTATGAAAGACGAATTCAAGCGTATGGGTTCGGCGTTTTTCATGTGAGCGGGTACCACGTCCCGTGAATTTTCTTTTTGCCCCGACACCGAGAGCGCCGCATGCCAGAGCGGCGCAAGTAGCTTCGTGGTGTCTGGTCGTCGTCTTGGCTACCGGACTTTTCAGCTTCGCTTTTGCTCAGTTGCACTATGGTTGGAACTGGGGCGCGATCTGGGCCTATCGGCAGAAATTTCTGCAGGGCTGGCTGATGACGCTGGCGATCTCGGTGGCTTCTCTGGCGGCCAGCCTGCTGATCGGTGTCGCTATCGCGCTAGCCCGGCGTGCGCATTTTCTGCCGCTGCGCTACGCCGCCACTCTCTACGTCGAGGTGATTCGCGGCACGCCGCTGCTGGTGCAGATATTGATCCTCTTCTACGTCGTCGCCAATGCTTTTGGCCTTGAGAACCGCTATCTCGTCGGCGTCCTCGCGCTGTCGCTGTTTGCCGGCGCCTATCTCGCCGAAATGATCCGCGCCGGCATCGAGAGCATCCGCGACTCGCAGCTCGAATCGGCCCGGGCCATCGGGCTGACGCCGGCGCAGACCTACCGCTACGTCATCTTTCCGCAAGTGGTGCGCCAACTCGTTCCGCCACTCGCCGGACAGTTTGCGTCGATCATCAAGGATTCGTCGCTGCTGTCGATCATCGCCGTCAGCGAATTCACGCTCAACGCACAGGAGGTCAATGCTTTCACCTATAGCACGCTCGAAAGCTACTTGCCGCTGGCTGCAGGGTACCTGTTGCTAACCTTGCCGATCTCGCTGCTCGGCCGCGTTCTCGAACGGAGATTCCACTTTGCGGCTTGAATTGAACGCGCTAGGCAAACGCTTTGGAGAAAATCGAGCGCTACGCGATGTCACGCTGTCTCTCCCGGATTTTCAATCTCTGGCGATTATCGGCCCGTCGGGCGGGGGCAAGACTACCTTGTTGCGCATCTTGGCCGGGCTGGCCTTGCCCGATTCCGGCAGCATCGCCATTGACGGGCAGGCACTCGAGTTTTCGGAGGCGGCTTTGCTCGCGCACCGGCGCAGCATCGGCACGGTGTTCCAGGCCTACAACCTGTTTCCGCACCTGACGGCGCGGGAAAACGTTCTGCTGCCGCTGGTCCGGGTGCATGGCGTTCCCGTTCCGGAAGCCGAAGCCATCGTCGCGGCGCTGTTCGAGCGCTTCCAGTTGTCGCGTTATGCGCAGCAGAGACCCGCAGAACTCTCCGGTGGTCAGCAGCAGCGCGTGGCGATCGTCCGCGCCATCGCCATCAAGCCGCGCTTCCTCGTCTTCGATGAGCCGACCTCGGCGCTTGATCCCGAAATGACCGCTGAAGTGCTGGATTTCATCGCCGAACTGCGTGACGAAGGGCGCGACCTGATCATCGTCACCCACAACATCGGTTTTGCCCGGCGTGTTTCCGATCGCTGCCTGTTCATTGCCGACGGCCAGGCGCTCGAAGAGGGGCCGACCGGTGTCATGTTCGATAGGCCGCAACATCCCCAGTTGGCGGGTTTCCTGGAACGCGTGCTGCGTTATTGAGAGCGGAGTCATTATGACCCTATGCAGTCATAATGACTCGTTTTACGTTGAGTCAAACTGACACGATTATGCCTGGCTTGCCGTCGGTTCTTTTGTAAATCAATTGCCTACAGTTCTGGCACGGTCTTCGCAATACCCCTTCCTGTTATCAATCTCAACAGGCAAGGAAATCCTATGTTTTGCGTGCAATGTGAACACACCATCCGTACTCCCCAAGGCGACGCCGGTTGCACTTTTGCCCGCGGCATGTGCGGCAAGACCAGCGAAGTTTCCGATTTACAGGATATGCTCGTGCATCTGTTGCAGGCCGTTTCCACCTACGCCGTCGCTGCACGCAAGGTCGGCATCGTCGACGCTGAAATTGACGCCTATGTGCCGCAGGCGTTTTTCGCGACGCTGACCAACGTCAATTTCGACGCCGAGCGCATCGTCGACTTCAGCCGCCGTGCCGAAACCTATCGCAACGACCTGCGCGTCCGCTACGTGGCCGCATGTGCCGAAAAAGGCATCGCCGCCGAGCAGCTGCCGGCTGCTGCGCACTATCGTCTGCCGGACGCGAAGACGGTGATGCTCTCGGATGCGCTGTCCTTTGCACTGAACCGCGGCAAGAAGGAAGTCGGCGAGGACGTGATCGGCCTGCGCCTGCTCAGCCTGTACGGTCTCAAGGGCGCCGCGGCTTACATGGAACACGCACGCGTGCTCGGTCAGACCGACGCCGATGTCGCCGGCAAGTTCCACGAGTTCATGGCCTTCCTCGGCACGCAGCCGGCCGACGCCGGTGCGCTCTTCCAGTGCGCGATGGACATTGGCACGCTCAACTACCGCATCATGGAAATGCTCGACACCGGCGAGACTGAGACCTTCGGCCATCCCGAGCCGACGCGCGTCAACACTCAGCCGGTCGCCGGCAAGGCCATCGTCGTTTCCGGTCATGATCTGCACGACCTCGAATTGATCCTGCAGCAGACCGAAGGCAAGGGCATCAACGTCTATACCAACGGCGAGATGCTGCCGGCGCACGCCTATCCGGCGTTCAAGAAGTACAAGCACCTCGTCGGCAACTTCGGCACGGCCTGGCAAAACCAGCAGAAGGAATTCGCTGCCTTCCCCGGTGCCATCGTGATGACCTCCAACTGCATCATCGATCCGAACGTCGGGCAGTACGGTGCGCGCATCTTCACGCGCAGCATCGTCGGTTGGCCGGGCGTCAAGCACATCGAGGGCAACGATTTCTCCGCCGCCATCGCCTGCGCGCTCGAGCAACCGGGCTTTATCGCCGACGCCGAGCCGGTCTACACGACTACCGGCTTCGCCCGCAACGCGCTGATGGGCGCCGCGCCGACGGTCATCGAACAGGTCAAGGCCGGCAACATCAAGCACTTCTTCCTGGTTGGCGGCTGCGACGGCGACAAGAAGGAGCGCAGCTACTACGCCGATTTCGTCAAGGCCGCGCCAAATGACACGGTGATCCTGACCCTGGCTTGCGGCAAGTTCCGCTTCAACACGATGGAACTTGGCGACATCAACGGCATCCCGCGCCTGCTCGATATCGGCCAGTGCAACGACGCCTACTCGGCGATCCAGCTCGCGCTGGCGCTCGCCGATGCCTTCGGCTGCAGCGTCAACGAACTGCCGCTGTCGCTGGTGCTGTCGTGGTTCGAGCAGAAAGCCATCGTCATCCTGCTCACGCTGCTCTCGCTCGGCATCAAGGATATCCGCGTCGGCCCGACCGCGCCCGCCTTCCTGACGCCGAACCTGATCGGTGTGCTCAACGAGAAATTCGGCCTGCGCCTGATTTCGACGGTCGAGGACGATCTGGCCGAGATGCTGGCGGCTTAACGGGAGAGTTTTTTACCACAACGAACACAACGGTCACGACGAAAATCAAGATGCGATTCTTATTCAAAGAAGCTCGTTTCTTTATCGGTTTTCGTTGTGTTCGTTGCGCTCGTTGTGGTTGATTTGTGGTCATGTCTATATGAAAAGTATCGCAGAGCACAACTTCTGGCAGGGCGAGACGCCCCTGCTTTGCGTCGGGCGGCGCGAGGAAACGCACGACACGGCGAGCTTCGAGCTGGCCGCGTCGGACGGCAAGCCTTTCGATTTTCTGCCCGGCCAGTTTCTCCCGCTCGGCGTCGAGATCGACGGGCAGACGCACTGGCGGGCCTATTCGATCGCCTCCAGTCCGGCGCAGTCGCAACGCGTCACGCTCGCCGTCAAGCGCGTTGCCGGCGGTTGCGTTTCCAACTGGCTGCTCGATACGCTACAACCCGGCATGCCGTTGCCGGCGATGAAACCGGCGGGCGATTTCGCCTTGCCGCCGGACGGCGTGCCGTCGTCGCTGGCACTGTTTTCCTCCGGTTGCGGCATCACGCCGATGATGTCGATGACGCGCTGGCTGCTAGAAAAGCGGCCGGACGTCGATATCCATTTCTTTCACAGCGCCCGCCGCGAAGACGAGTTCATTTTCCGTGAACAAGTTCTGGCGCTCGCCGCGGCGTATCCGCGCTTCCGCTTGCATCTCTTCCTGACACAGCCACAGGGCAAGCTGCCATGCCACGTAGGGCGGCTCGACCATGCGCGCCTGCAGGCACTGCTGCCCCATGCTACGGACATCGGTGCTTTCATCTGCGGGCCGGACGGCTACATGGACGATGTCGAAGGCTGGCTCATCGCCGACGGCATGCCGGCTGAAGCCGTGTGCCGCGAGAGCTTCGCGCCGATTGTTTGTGAAACAGCAACCGACGCGCCGCGCTTCACGTTCAGCGCGCCGGCCTTCGGCAAGACTTCGGAAATCGCTCACGGCGAGAGCCTGCTCGTGGTGATGGAGCGCGAAGGACTGCCGATCATCGCCGCCTGTCGTACCGGGGTCTGCGGTTCGTGCAAATGCAAGGTTGTCGAAGGAGCGGTGGACTTCACGAATACCGGGGCATTGCATCCGGAGGACGTTGCCGCTGGCTACGTGCTGGCGTGCAGCAGCACGGTAAAAAGCGATCTGGCGATCGAACTGGGGTGATGTCGATTATGCCTTGCCGGCCCGATTGTTTCGGCCCGGCAAGGTGTTCTGCGGAACCGGAATTCCGGGTTATTGAGCCCCTTTGGCGTTGAGGTCCTTCGCTAGCGCCTTGTCGACCTTGAGGATGTGGTTGAGCAGCCAGTCGCGGATGAAGCCGAGCAGTTCGACGGTGATGGCGGCTTCGCCGCTGTCGAATTTTGCCTTGAAGGCGCTGACTTCGGCGACCAGCTTGCGGTGTGCTTCCTTGTGCGCTTCCTGGTCCGCGTAGCCGTGCTTGTTCATCTGGCTTTCTTCGTAAGCGAAGTGCTTGACCGTGTAGTCGACCAGTTCGTTGAGGATCTTGCCCGCCGCCTGGGTACCGCCGCCTGAATGCATCGCGGTGTTGAGATCGTTGGCGATTTCGACGAGCCGCTGGTGTTGCTTGTCGATTTCCGGAAAGCCAACCTGGATCGCCGGCGACCATTCGATCAGCGGGCGAATTTTTTCCTGCGGGCCAGTTGAGTTTTCTTGGGTGGCGTTGTTCCCCAGTTTGAAGCGGCGGGTCATCTGATAGAGTTTGCTGGCCTCGTGTTCGAGGCTGGTCGAGGTGTCCTGCGACTGCCGGATCGCTTCATCGGCGCGGACGGTGGACTGGGTGACTTGGTCGACTTGTTCAACGATTTCGCCGATCCGTTGCGTTTGCTGGGCGGTCGATTCGGCCAGCTTCTTCATTTTTTCGAGCGAGGCGATTGCATGCGCCTCGATCTCGTGCAGCGTCTGGGCGGCGACATTCGATTGCTCGACGCCGGAGGCGATGACCGGCGCCGCCGCTTTCATTCCGTCGACGGCGCGTGTGGTTTCACCCTGGATAGTCTGCAGGATCTGGCTGATTTCGACGGTGCTGGCCGTCGTCCGCTCGGCCAGTTTCCGGACCTCGTCGGCAACGACGGCGAAGCCGCGGCCCTGTTCACCGGCACGCGCGGCTTCGATGGCGGCGTTGAGTGCCAGCAGGTTGGTCTGGTCGGCGATTTCCTTGATGACGGTGGCCATCTTGTTGATTTCCTGCATGCGGTCGACCAGTTGCGTGACTTCGTCCGACGAGGTGCTGACCAGCTGGGCGATGTTTTGCATTTCGGAAGAAACTTTGTTTGCCAAGATGGCGCCGTCCTTGGAGCGTTGCGCCACCTCTTGGGAACTGGCTTCGGTCTCCCCGGCCAGTGAATTGACCGTATCCACGCTGGTGGAGAGGTCCATCACACCATCACGCGTGTCCTTGACGACGCTCGCCTGAAGCTGGGTTGCCAAGGTGATCTGGTTCGACTCCGAGGAGAGCTTCTCGAGGCTGGACTGGACGGCCTTGGTGCTGGTGCCAATGGTCGTCAGCACTTCGCGGAGCTTTGTCTGCATTTGCGACAGTGCGTACAAGAGACTGGACGTGTCGCCCTCGCGCAAGCGAAGTTCGCCGGTTAAATCGCCTTCGGCAATTTGCCGCGCCATCTTCATGGCAACACGGGGTTCACCACCGAATTCGTTCATGATGCTGCTGGCGATCAAGCGGCCAATGACGATCAGCACAATGATGGCGACCAGGGCAACGGTGCCAAATCCCATGGCAGCTTTCTGGAAGGCAGTGTCCAGATCATCAATATAGACTCCCGTTCCGATGACCCAGCCCCAGGGTTCGTAAAGTCGGACAAAAGAGATTTTCGGTTCAGTCTTTTTCGTATCCGGTTTGATACCGACGTAATCGACGAAGCCGGAACCTTTGCCTTCCTTGACCGCTTTCAGGAATTCGAGATAGAGCGGCTTGCCATTCGGGTCCTTGGTTCCTGACTGATCCTTGCCTTCGATCTGCGGGCGGATCGGGTGCATGACCGAGCGCGGTTGCAGGTCGTTGAGCCAGAAATATTCATTTTCATCGTAGCGTGCCTTTCTCAGGCTCTCCTTGGCTTGGGTCTGGGCCTGTTCAAGGGTCAGGGTGCCGGCCTTGGCGAGGCCGTCATAGTACGCCAGTTGCGTGTGGGCGTATTCGACGAGTCCTTTCAGTTTTTGCTTGCGTCCATCGAGCATGCAATCCCTGAGCGTGAGCATGGCGAATATGGCAATGATCACCAGTCCGACGGCGCTCAGGGTCGCCAGCAGGTACATGCGCGAGGAGAGTTTCATTCCTGAAAAATTAAGCATTGAGAGCCCCTTCCCGATTCCCGTGCGTGTCAGGTAACGCGTACCGAACCGCATGATTGATGATTAGAGATTTCTGAATTTCATATTATGCGCGCACTTCAAAGGCAAATGAAACATGAAATCGGCCAGTTGTCGGAGATTATGTTTTCCTTTCCCCGTTTTTCGGCAAATGCCAGCTAGCGTCGATATGTCGTGGTTTTGTTTCAATGAAGTTGTCTTGACATATGAATATTAAGGGTTTTTTATTGACCTGGCGGTTGAATTCCAATACGCTTCGCGGGTTTTGGTGCGCCCAATCTCACATCCCTCAGGAGGAATTTTTTCTATGCAAAAATCGACTCTGGTCAAAGTTTTCGCCGCGGCTTTTGCTTCCGCTGCGTTCAGCCTTCCCGTCCTAGCTGCCGACACGATCAAAATCGGCGTTGCCGGTCCGCATACCGGGGATCTCGCGCCCTACGGCTTGCCGAGCAAGGATGCGGCTGAGATGGTGGTGGCCGAGGTTAACGCCAAGGGAGGGATCAACGGCAAGAAAGTCGAGTTGATGATCGGTGATGAGCAGTGTAAGCCAGAGCTTGCGACCAACGTGGCGACCAAGCTGGTCTCCGAAGGGGTGAATATTGTCATCGGTCACGTTTGCTCCGGCGCGACCAAGGCCGCCCTTGGTATTTACAAAGAGGCCAAGATCATCACCATCAGCCCGTCGGCGACGAATCCGCCGCTGACCAAGGGCGGCGAGTACCCGAATTTTTACCGCACCATCGCGCCGGACGATGATCAGGCACAACTGGCAGCGATGTTTGTCATCGAGAAACTCGGCGCCAAGAAAGTCGCCGTTCTCCATGACAAGGGCGATTACGGCAAGGGCTTCGCCGATTTCTCCAAGGAAGCGATCGAAAAGAGCGGCAAGGCCAAGGTTGTCATGTACGAAGGGGTCCAACCCGGCGCTATGGATTATTCGGCGGTGATCCAGAAATTGGGCCGGGAAAAGGTCGATGCCGTGATCTTCGGCGGCTATCATCCCGAGGCCTCCAAACTGCTGGCGCAAATGGGCAAGAAGAAGATCAAGGTTCCGTTCGTTGGTCCTGACGGCATCAAGGGCGACGGTTTCCTGAAGATCGCGGGCAAGGACGCCGAAGGCGTTTATGCCACGGGACCGAAAGACGTGACGCAGTATCCGCTCAATGCCAAGGTGCGCGCCGAGTACAAGGCCAAGTACGGCAAGGAGCCTGGCACCTTCTTCGATCAGGCTTATGCGGCCACGTTGGCCGCCGTCAATGCGATCAAAGTCGCAGGTGGCACCAACTACGACGCTTTGGGCAAGGCGCTCAAGACCAGCCCCGTGGAAACCACCGTTGGCAAGATCAAGTTTGACGCCAAGGGCGATGCCGAAGGTGTCGGCTTTGCCGTCTATCAAGTCAAGAACGGCGCCTTTGCCGAGGTCAAGTAAGCCAGTTGACCAATAGGCTCAACCGGGAGGGGACAATGTCTCCCTCCCGGTTTTCAGTTTGATGCATCGAAGGCGGTTCTTTCATGGATTTTGAGTATCTATTTCAGCTGTTGTGCAGCGGCGTGGTCAAGGGAAGCATTTACGCATTGATTGCGCTCGGCTACACGATGGTCTACGGGATCATCCAGCTCATCAATTTTGCCCACGGTGAGATTTACATGATCGGTGCTTTCGTGGCGCTGATTATTACCGGGGTGGTGACGCTGAGCGGCTATAGCGGTTTTTCGGTCTTGATTCTTGCCGCCGTCGTCGCGGCGATTTACGCCGCGGCCTACGGTTTTACCTTGGAGAAGATTGCCTACCGTCCTTTGCGCGGAGCGCCTCGTCTTTCTCCCTTGATCAGCGCCATCGGCGCTTCGATTTTTCTGATGAATTACGTGCAACTGGCTCAGACGCCCGATTTTTTGCCGTTCCCTGAGCTGGTGCCCGAGTTCGAGTTCATGGAACCGTGGGTCCAGTACGTGAGTTCGGTGGATATGGTGATTCTGGTCGTGACGGCGCTGGTCATGGTGGCGTTGACGGTGCTGATCAAATACACCCGGATCGGCAAGGCCATGCGTGCCACGCAGCAGGATCAGGTGATGGCGCGCCTCGTTGGGATCAATGTCGATCGCGTGATTTCGGCGACTTTCGTCATCGGTTCCATCCTGGCCGCGATCGGCGGGGTGTTGATTGCCTCGCGCACCGGTCAGATCAACACGGCGATCGGTTTCATGGCGGGCATCAAGGCGTTTACCGCCGCTGTGCTCGGGGGCATCGGCAACATTCCTGGCGCCGTGCTCGGCGGACTCGTCCTCGGCATCGCGGAAACGTTCGGCGCGGGCTACATTTCCAGTGCCTACGAGGATGTGTTCGCGTTTGGCCTGTTGGTTCTGATTCTTGTCTTGCGTCCGGCCGGCCTGCTCGGCAAGGCGGTCAAGCAGAAGGTGTAATCATGATGCATTTGAAACGTTCCCTGAGCATTGGCCTGTGGTTCATGTTCCTCACGCTGCCGTTGATGGTCGTGCGTGTGAATACCGTCAGCCGCGAGATTGAATGGCGCTGGATGAATCTCGTCTGGGCGGGGGTGTGTGCTTTTGCCATTGCCTGGCTCTGGCAGTTTTCCATCGAACGTCGCGCCGCCAAGCGAATGCAGGTTGCGACCGACGACCACCCGGAAAAGCGCCAACATTCGCTGGCGCAACGTCTGGCTGACGATCCCGTGCTCAGCCGTCGGGTATTGATCGGGGTCGGGCTACTGGCGCTGGTTTTCCCCTGGCTCGTCTCCAGCGGGAATAGCTTCTATCACATCAATGTCATGGTCAGTGCGTTGATTTTCGTCGTGCTGGGCCTGGGGCTGAACATCACCGTTGGCCTGGCAGGGTTGCTCGATCTCGGTTACATCGCCTTTTTTGCCGTTGGCGCCTATACCTACGCTTTACTGTCCAAGAACTTCGACCTGGGTTTCTGGACCTGCCTGCCGATTGGCGGGGTGATGGGCATGCTGTTTGGCGTTGTTCTCGGATTTCCGATCCTTCGCCTGCGTGGCGATTATCTGGCCATCGTGACCCTCGGTTTTGCCTCGATTACCAAGATCGTGCTCGAGAACTGGGATACCGTGTTCGGCGGCGCCGCCGGTATCGCTAACATTCCGCGGCCCGATCTTTTCGGCTTCGAACTCGATGGGCGTCAGAAGGCGATCTACATTTATTACATCGTTCTCGCGCTGGTGGCATTGACGGTTGTCGTCACGACCCGATTGAAGAATTCCCGCGTCGGACGCGCCTGGATGGCCTTGCGCGAAGACGAGATTGCCAGTGTGGCGATGGGGGTGGATATGGCGCAGACCAAGCTCTCGGCCTACGCGCTCGGCGCGTTCTGGGCCGGGCTGGTCGGGGTGGTCTTCGCGGCGCACAACAACTTCATCAATCCGGACAGTTTTACGTTCATGGATTCGGCGATGATTCTGGCCATGGTCGTGCTTGGCGGCATGGGGTCGATTCTCGGCGTCATCATCGCCGCGCTGGTCTTGAAGTTGTTGCCGGAGTATTTACGGGCTTTTGCCGAGTACCGCATGCTGGTTTTCGGCGCCGTGATGGTGCTGATGATGATTTTCCGTCCGCAAGGTCTCATCAACGATATGCGGCGCAAGTACGAGTGTGATACCGCCGGAGGGGAGAGCGACAATGGCGGCAAATGAGACTGGACACAAGCTGCTGGAAGTTAGCGGCCTGACAATGGACTTCGGCGGCTTGCGTGCCATCGATAACGTCGGACTAGATATCTACGAAGGCGAGATCGTTGCCTTGATCGGCCCGAACGGGGCCGGCAAGACGACTTTCTTTAACTGTGTCACCGGTATTTACGAACCCACCGGCGGTGACGTGAAGATTTATCCCAAGGGGAATGGTTCGAAGCGGATCAACGGCATGAAGCCCAACCGCATTACCGCGCTGGGAATGGCCAGAACTTTCCAGAATATTCGCTTGTTTCCGGCCATGACGGTGCTCGAGAACGTGATGATCGGTCGCCATTGCCGGACCCGGAACGGTATCCTTCGAGCGATTATTGGCGGCGCGGCAATGGCGCGCGAGGAAAAGGAGTCGATCGAGAAGAGCTACCAGTTGCTCAAGAAGGTGGGGCTCGCCGATGTCGCCGACGAATTTTCCCGCAATCTCTCCTATGGCGCGCAGCGCCGCCTGGAAATCGCCCGTGCGCTGGCGACCGATCCCTTCCTGTTGCTGCTGGACGAACCGGCCGCCGGGATGAACCCCCAGGAGACGCTAGAGCTCGATGCGCTGATCACGCGCATCCGCGACGAGGAAAAAGTGGCGATCCTGCTCATCGAGCACGATATGAAACTGGTGATGAATATTTCCGATCGCATCTACGTGATGGAATACGGCAAGAAAATCGCGCAGGGAACGCCCTTGGAAATCAAGGAAAACCCGAAAGTGATCGAGGCCTATCTCGGTGAGGAAGCCCATGCTTGAACTGCGTCGCATCCAGACCTACTACGGCAACATCCAGGCGCTAAAAAGCGTCTCGCTGACCATCAACGAAGGCGAGATCGTCACCCTGATCGGTGCCAATGGGGCCGGCAAGAGCACGACCTTGATGTCGATCTGCGGCATCAATCCGCCACGCCAGGGCGAGATTCTTTTTCGCGGGCAACCGATTCAGGATTTTAGCGCCGAAGCCATCGTAACGTTGGGGATTTGCCAGGTGCCGGAAGGGCGCCATATTTTTCCGCAAATGAGCGTCATGGAAAACCTCGAAATGGGGGCTTATCTGCGCAAGGACAAAGCTGGCATCAAGGCCGACATGGATCAGGCGTTTGCGCGATTCCCGATTCTCGAAAAGCGCCGTCATCAGGCGGGAGGAACGCTCTCGGGCGGTGAGCAGCAGATGCTCGCCATTTCACGCGCCTTGCTTGCTAGGCCGTCGCTTCTGCTGCTCGATGAGCCCTCATTGGGGTTGGCGCCGCTCATCATCAAGCAGATTTTCGAGATCATCAAACAGATCAATGCCGAAAACAACACGACCGTTTTCCTCGTCGAGCAGAATGCCAATCAGGCACTGAAGATTGCGCACCGGGGCTACGTCATGGAAAACGGGGCGATTACGCTTGAGGATCGTGCCGAGAATCTGCTCAGCAACGAAGAGGTGAAAAAAGCCTATCTCGGTTTGTAAAACATGCAGATTCGAAGGCTGCTTCAGAGTTTTTTTACTGATTGGCGTCGTGGGTCGGGGACCAATCCAGCGCCATCACATGACTTGCCCGTGCCTCCCGACGGCGCGTTTTTTATTCACATCTAGGAGATTTTTATGTTCAAGAAATTGATTCCAGCCGCGGCGTTGTTGGCCACGGTCGGGGTTGCCCATGCTGAATTGAACGTCTACGGACTGGTCGACGTCAGCTATGGGAAAAGCATTGCCGACGATGCCAACGGCAAAGGCGCGCGCTGGCATTCCGGCGGTGACGACGGCGGTAACGGTGGCGGTGGCCAAGGCAATTCGACGACGCGTTTCGGTATCAAGGGCGGGATGGAGCTTAGCGAAGGATTGCGCGCGAACTTCAAGCTGGAATCCGCCGAAATCGATCATTATCTGAAGGTCGGTCAGAACTCGAAGACGTTCTTTGCCCGTCAGGCGTGGGCCGGTTTGTCGGGCGGTTTCGGTGAAGTCCGTTTCGGCCGTCAGGATTCCGTCCCGTTCCAAGTGATGGGGGCCTATGATTTCAACGGTCAGGCCAATGTGGTGTCGGCATTGGCCAACTCAGGCGTCGCGCCGTGGGGACGTGGACGTCAAACCCAATCGCTGCAGTACATTTCGCCGTCGGTGAATGGTTTCAAGGCGCAAATCGGGGTTGCCGCCAAGGAAGACAGCACGGATAACGCCAAGGCAGCGACTTCGGGTGCGTTGACCTATGCCGCCGGCAAATTCTCGGTGAGCGTCGCCGCAGAGAGCAGTCGTACCCAAGGCGGTGAAAATTTCACCGGGGTGGCCGGTAGCTACGATTTCGGGTTTGCCAAGGTCATGGCCGGTTATGCCGAAGGGTTCTACGGATCGAAGAGCTACGGCCCCAGTTTTGGCGTTGTTGCCCCGATCGCCGGCTTCAATGTCGGTATGCACTACGGCAAGGACAACGAAAGCAAGGTTGATGCGACCGAGTTCTTCGTCAATCGCGAAATCTTCAAAAATACCTATGCCTATTTCGATTACGGGCACAAGGACAACCATCACGCCCGATCCAACAAGGCTTATGCCTTGGGCGTGATTTACGTTTTTGACCTCGAAGTTCTGGGACGCTGATTCGACGAGAGCGTCAGGCCCATTTCGCCGGATAAGACTGGCGGAATGGGCCAGCGACACCGCACCGAAGGTGTCGAGTAGAAAAAATTTCACTGTCAGAGGATTGCACCCAGTTCAATAGGGTGGTCCGCCAGATTGACGTCAAACCGGATCAGTCCGATTTCCAGCAGAGTTTAGCCAGGAAACCCGGGATCGGCCTTAATTTCGGCTGGCCCGCAGCACGCATTCGAGATACGCGGCGCCGTCGATCGGCGCTTTGTCGCGCTGGGACCGCCACAGGGCTTCGCCCAAGCATTCCATGATCGCATGTTCGGCGTCGTGCACGTCGAGTTTCCGGCGCAATGAATCATAAGCGGCGCGAATGCCGGCGGGTTGATCGATACTGATCTGCTCGGCGATCGCCAGATGCAGCGACAAGTGGAGAAAAGGATTCATCTGTCCGCCTTCCGGCGTGTATTCCTTTTCCATGACCGCATCCGGATTTTCGAGCAGGGCGTGGTATTCCGGGTGTTCGGCGATCAGGTCGGCCGCTGTTGCCTCAGCCCCTTCGAGAACCCGGCGCTCGCGGTGCTTGCGCCAGGATTCACAGAAGAAGAGTCGGACTTGTTCGCGCGAGGGATTGAACATGGTGTGTTAGGCGATAAAAAGCGATGAACCACAACGTGCACAACGGGCACGACGTAAAGGCAAGCAAGGTTGCGCTACCTGTCGGTTCACTTTGGGATGGAAGCACAAACTCGCGAAAGGCATCTGATTTCGTTGTCTCATAGGGATTGGCTTCGCGGTATGTCCGTTGTGTTCGCTGTGGTTATGGGCCGGGCTTTCTGAATTAAACCTCCAGCGCGCCGATCAGGCTCTTGATGTCGGCGACGCCGTTGGCGACGAGCCAGGCTTCCATCTCCTCGGCGATGGTCTGTGCCGCGCCGGGGTTGATGAAGCTGGCGGTGCCGACCTGCACGGCGCTGGCGCCAGCGAGGATGAATTCGAGCGCGTCGGTGGCGTTCATGATGCCGCCGATGCCGATGATCGGCACCTTCACCGCCCGGGCCACCTGCCAGACCATGCGCAGGGCGACCGGCTTGATCGCCGGGCCCGAGAAGCCGCCGGTCACATTGGCGAGCACCGGGCGGCGCTTCTTCAGGTCGATGGCCATGCCGATCAGCGTGTTGATCAGCGACAGCGCATCGGCGCCGGCATCGACGCAGGCCTTGGCCATGGTGACGACGTCGGTGACATTGGGCGAGAGCTTGACGATCAGCGGCTTGTTCGTCGCGGCGCGGCAGGCGGCGACGACGCTGGCCGCACACTCCGGGTCGGTGCCGAAGACGATGCCGCCGTGCTTGACGTTGGGGCAGGAAATGTTCATCTCGAGCGCGGCGATCTCCGGGATTTCGTTGAGTCGGCGTGCCATCTCGGCGTATTCGTCGACCGAGTCGCCGAAGAAGTTGGCGACGGCCGGCGTGTCCACCGTACGCAGGAAGGGGACTTTTTTGTCGATGAAGGCGTCGATGCCGACGTTCTGCAGGCCGATGGCGTTGAGCATGCCGCCGGGCGTTTCGACGATGCGCGGCGTCGGGTTGCCGGCGCGGGGTTTGAGCGACAGGCCCTTGGTGACGAAGGCGCCGATGCGACGCAGGTCGACGTGTTCGGCGAATTCCTCGCCGTAGCCGAAGGTGCCGGAAGCGGTCATCACCGGGTTGCGCAATTGCATTCCGGCCAGGTTGACGGTCAGGTCGGGTCTGCTCATGTCTTACGCTCCCATCTTCAGTTCGCTGGCATCGAAGACCGGGCCTTCGGTGCATACGCAGCGGTAATCCGGCGTCGCCGGCGAATGATTCTTGCCCGGCGTCACGCAGCCGAGGCAGGCGCCGACGCCGCAGGCCATGTAGCCTTCGAGCGAAACCTGGCAGGGGATGCCGCGCTCGCCGGCGATTTTGGCGACCGCGTGCAGCATGCCGTCCGGTCCGCAAGCGTAGATCGTTGCCTTGCCCTTGAGGCTGTCGAGGCGGCGCGTCAGCGCGGCGGTGACAAAGCCCTGTTCGCCGAGCGAGCCATCTTCGGTGGCGGTGTAGCACTCGACGCCGAGGCGTTCGAATTCGGTGATGCAGAGGACGTCGTCGCGCGTGCGACCGCCGACGAAAAGACGGACCGGCGGCGTGCCGGACGATTTTTTCTGCACCAGATCCTTGGCCAGCATGTACAGCGGCGCCAAACCGATACCCCCACCGACGAGGATTTTCTCTTCGTCCGGATCGCCCTGGTCGAAGCCGGTGCCGAGCGGGCCGAGGATGTCGACGAGATCGGTTTCATGCAGCGAGGACAGCATCGCCGTGCCCTTGCCGACGACGCGGTAGAGCATTTCGAAATACGCCTGAGAAACGGCGCCGCTTTGCGCCGGGGTATGCACACCGGTATCGAAAACGGCGAAGGGACGGCGCAGCAGCGGATCGATGGCGCTGTTGATGCGCACCATGACGAACTGGCCGGGCGTCGCGGTCAGGAATCCCTGCGGGGCGGTCAGACGGATGCGCCAGTAGCCGGGCGAGACTTCCGCGTTGGAAAGAATCATCGAGGTGAATTGCATGGGGTGTCTCCGGTTAAATCCTCAGTCAATGGCGCCGAAAGGGCGTCTGGCGATGTCGATGTGTCGTGGGGCATTATTGTGCATGATCGCCGATCAGGGCGGTGACGACCGCGTTCTGCAAATGCTGGCTTCGGGCCGGCCCGGCCGGGGCGATTTGTCCGGTGCCGTAGGCGCCGAGAATGGGCAGGTCGGGAAAGCGGTGGCGCAGGGTTTCCAGGTCGCGGTCCTCGCCGCCATAAAAATAAGGGCCACGGCCGATGCACGAGAACATCAACGCGCCTGCCGGGGAAGGCATGTCTTGCGCCAGGCGATCAACGGCGGCTTGCATGTCGGCCTCGGCGGCAACCGGTTGGCGAACGGCCCAGGCCAGCGTTTGCCCTGGGTCAATGCGTTCAGCGAGTGTCAGCGAGTTATCGGCGTTGGCGGCAATGATCGCAATTGGACGGTAACGGCCTTCGGCGAGTGCGCGCTCCGGCGATTCATCGTCTTCTGGCAGCAGGGCCGTCAGGTGATGCGGTTGCAGGTCCGGGCAGGTGCGCAGTTCGGGCGGCAATTCGTGCAGCAGGCTGTGCCGGGCGGACATGCCGCCGAGGGCTTCCAGATCGAAACCGTTGCAGCGCTCGACACGATGCGGCCGGCCGAGTGGATACAAGCCGCGCGAGACGCCGAAGGCGAGTTTGGCGCCGACGATGCGTGCTTCGCAACGATTCGTGTCTGACGGTCGGCCTTGTTGCCAGACGACGGGATCGGCGGCGATCGCGCTGCCTGCGAAGCTGCCGCTAAAGGTGCCGCCGAAGCGTTGGCCCGTCGCCGACCAGTCCGGCGGGAACGTTCCGCCGGAATAGCTGAACAGGCAGGCGGCGTCCGTCACCGGCGGCACAAGCGTAATTTCTTCGCCAAAGACCATGACGGCGGCGGCCGGCCGGTCGAGCGCCCAGCCGGATTCGGTCAGCACGCCCGAAGCGATGCCGCCGGCCAGTTGCAGGCATTGCGCGGCACGCGCTGCGGCGGTGACGGCTTGCCGCGCCTGGCGGGCGAATTCCGGCGTCAGGAACAACAGGACGCCGCTGGCCTGCGTCAGCCCGGCCTTTTCGAGCGCTTGCGCGACCGCCTCCTCTGCCAGTTGGGGCAGGGGGTCGTTGCCGGTGACGAGTGCGGTGGCGAGGGGCATGGGTTCAATAAAGTTCGGTCTTGTCTTTGTATTCGCAGAGGTCGTGGATCGGGCAGCGCCAGCATTCCGGTTTGCGCGCCTTGCAAATGTAACGACCGTGCAGGATCAACCAGTGGTGGGCGTCGTGTCTGAATTCGCCGGGTACGGATTTTAACAGCTTGAGTTCGACGGCCAGCGGCGTTTTGCCGCGCGCGAGGCCGATCCGGTTGGCGACACGAAAAATGTGCGTGTCGACGGCGATGGTCGGCTCGCCGAAGGCGGTGTTGAGGACGACATTGGCCGTCTTGCGGCCGACGCCGGGCAGCGCTTCGAGCGCCTCCCGCTCGCGCGGCACATCGCCGCCGTGTTTCTGGATGAGCTGGCGGCAGGTGGCGATGACGTTCTTCGCCTTGCTGTTGAACAAGCCGATGCGGTTGATATAGGCGGCCAGTCCGTCCTCGCCGAGCGCGAGCATCGCCGCTGGCGTCGGCGCATCGGCGAAGAGCCGGCGCGTGGCCAGGTTGACGCTTTTGTCGGTGGCTTGTGCGGAGAGAATGACAGCAATCAGCAACTGGAACGGCGTTGCGTATTCAAGCTCGGTGGTTGGCGTCGGATTCGCCGCGCGCAGGCGTTCGAAAATTTCGGCGCGTTGGGCCGCGTTCATGTTCTTGTCGACAATGAATCAATGGCAACCGGCGGCGGCGACCGGCTCCGGCGCACGGCGGTTCTCGCGGGCGGCGGCGCGCGCCTCGATCCAGTTTTTCCAGGCGATCAGGCAGCCGAGCAGGATGAAGGCGCCGGGCGGCAGCAGGGCGATCAGGAAGCCCGGATAGTCGGCGGGTAGCAATTGCAGCGGTTGCAGGCCGGGGAAGATCATGTCGATGCCCGAGAACAGGGTGCCGTTGCCGATCAGTTCGCGCAGGCCGCCAAGCAGCGCCAGCGTCCACAGCAGGCCGACGCCCATCAGCACGCCGTCGAGCGTCGCCTGCAAGGGCGGATTCTTGTTGGCGAAAGCTTCGACGCGGGCGAGGACGATGCAGTTGGTGACGATCAGTGGGATGAAGATGCCAAGCACCAGATAGAGTTGGTGCAGGTAGGCGTTGAAGAAAAGATCGACGACGGTGACCAGCGAGGCGACGACGAGGATGAAGACCGGGATGCGGATTTCGTGCGGAATGAGGTTGCGCAAGACGGCGACGCCCAGCCCGGCGATGGCCATGACGAGCGTGGTCGCCAAGGACAGCATGACCCCATTGACCAGATTGGTGGTCACCGCCAGCAAGGGGCACAGGCCGAGCAACTGGACCAGGCTGGCGTTCTGCGTCCACAGGCCGTTGCGGGCAATCTTGCGGAATTCATCGTAAGTCATTGTTCTTTTCCTGATCCGAAAAACGTCGCGTGGTTTTCCGCGACATACACGGCCGCTTTGCGGATGGCTTTGACGACGGCGCGTGGCGTCACCGTGGCGCCGGCGACCGAATCGAAGCGGCCGCCGTCTTTTTTGACCTTCCATTCGCGTTCGTCGACCATCGCTGGTTTCAGGCCGTCGAATTGGCCGATCCACGGGTGCGCCTTGTTCTTGTCCTTTTTCGGCTCGATATAGTCGCCGAGTCCGGGCGTTTCCCGGTGCTGCGTGACGCGCACGCCGAGCAGCGCGCCGTCGGGGGCCAGCGCCAGCAGCATGCGGATGTTGCCCGAGTAGCCGTCGGGCGCCACGGCTTCGATGACGATGGCGCTGATCGCGCCGTTACGTCGCGCGACATACGCGGTCGAGGTTTCTTTCTGTCCGAGTTCGGGAGTGGGGGCGAGGCGCAATGTGGCCTTGAGCAGGTTGTTGTCGTAGCTGCCACGCGGCAGGACTTCATCGATCAGCTTCATCTTTTCCTCGGCCGCAGCCGCTTCGATCGCCGGTTTTGTCAGGGTGTAGGCGCCCGAGAGCAGGGCGGTGAAGATGACGACGAAGACGAACAGGATGATCGCCGTGCGCACGGCCATTTTCGTGGCGCTGATGGGTTTGGCCGAATGCGTCATGGCTTCATCCCGAAAATGGGCGGCTGCGTGTACATGTCGATCAGCGGTACGCACAGGTTCATGAGCAGCACGGCGAAGGCGACGCCGTCCGGGTAGCCGCCGAAGACGCGGATCAGGTAGGCGATGATGCCGGCGGCAAAACCAAAGATCAGCTTGCCTCTAGAGGTGGTGCAGCCGGAGACCGGGTCGGTGACGATGAAGAAGGCACCGAGCATCGTGCCGCCGGAAAAGAGGTGGAACACCGGGTTGGCGAAACGTGCGGGGTCGAGCAGCCAGAGCGCTGTGGCCAGGACGCCAAGCCCGGCAAGGAAAGCGACCGGTGCGTGCCAACTGACGATCTTGCGTTGCCAGAGGAAGAGGCCACCGAGCAGATAGGCGGCGCTCACCCATTCCCAGCCCTGGCCGGCGATGCGACCGAAGACGCCGGAATCGGCCATGATCGCGGCGACCGTGGCATTGCCCTCGCCGAGCTTGAGTGCGGTCTTTAGTGCGTCGAGCGGTGTCGCGCCGCTCATCGCGTCGAGGCGCGGTATCTGGCCGAAAATGGTGGCCAGTTGCCGGGAGAAGTCGACGTCGAGGCTGGCGGGCGGCCATTGTGACATCAGCGCCGGGAAGGAGACGATGCAGACGGCAAAGGCAATCATCGCCGGATTGAATGGGTTCTGCCCGAGTCCGCCGTAGAGATGCTTGGCGACGACAATGGCGAACAGCGTGCCGACGACGATCAGCCACCAGGGCGAGAGCGGCGGGAAGGCGAGCGCGATCAGCCAGGCGGTGACCAGGGCGCTGCCGTCGCCGAGGAAGAGACCGATCGGTTTGCCGACCAGACGCAGCATTACGGCCTCGCCGACGAGGGCGGCGGCGCTGGCGACAGCGATCTGCACGAGAACGATCGGGCCAATCAGCCAGACGTAGGCCGCGATGCCCGGAACGAGCGCCAGCAGCACCTGCAGCATGATGCGCGTCACGCTGACGTTCTGGCTCAGATAGGGCGGGGTGTTGAAGTTCATTGTTTGTTAACCTCTTTCAACACAGAGGGCACAGAGATACAGAGAACACGGAGAAAAGCGAGCAAATAAGCGAACATTATTCATCTCTCTGTGTCCTCCGTGCTTCTGTGTCCTCTGTGTCGAGAGCGGTTTGCGGCACTTGCAGGGGCGCTCTGCGTGCTTCGATCTCGGCGATTTCCTTGCGCTGGGCGATGGTCAGCCCTTCCGTGTTTTTCGGCTGCGCGGCCTCGCGCTGCTGTCGGGCGCGTTCCATGGCGGCGGCGATGGCGGCTTTCTTCGCCGCATCGGCATCGACGGGCGCGATGGCCACCGCGACTTCGTTGCTTGCTGGAGCTTCATTCTGTTCCGGCTTGGCCGTGGCTTTGGCCGCAGCAGCCTTGGCCAGTCGCTCGGCCTTTTCGGCTTTCTCGCGCTCTTCGCGCTCGTTGCGGAATTCGAAACGCGCCTTGGCAGCGTCGGCCTGGTTCTTGTCACGTTCACGCGACCAGATTTCGCTCTTGGCAAAACGGAAGTACTGCACCAGCGGAATGCGCGAGGGGCAAACGTAGCTGCAGCAGCCACATTCGATGCAGTCGAAGAGGTCGTATTCCTGGGCCTTGCCGAAGTTGCGCGAACGGGCGAACCAGTACAGTTCGAAAGGCTGCAGTTCGTGCGGGCAGGCCTGGGCGCAGGCCCCGCAACGGATGCACGGCATTTCCGGCGGCGGCGGCGGGAATAGCGCCTTCGATCCGGCGATCAGGCAGTTGGTGGCCTTGACGACTGGCGCGTCGAGACTCGGCAGTTCGAAGCCCATCATCGGGCCGCCCATCAGGTAGCGATCGGTGTCGCCTTTCGGTCTGGCCAGCGCGAGGATGTCGCGGATCGGCGTGCCGAGCAAGATTTCCCAGTTGCGCGGCTGTTCAACGTTGCCGGTGAGAGTGACGATGCGCGACAGGACCGGTTCGCCGAAGGCGACGGCGCGCCAAGCCGTATAAGCGGTGGCGACGTTGAAGCATTGCACGCCCATTTCCGGCGAGCGCTTGTTGGCCGGGATTTCCTTGCCGGTGAGGACGCGGATCAGTTGCTTGGCGCCACCGGCCGGGTAGCGCGTCGGCACGGCAACGACCTCGAAATTCTCGCCGGATTTTTCGACGGCGGCCTGCATGGCGGCAACGGCTTCCGGTTTGTTGTCCTCGATGCCGATCAGGACGCGCTTCGGTTCGAGCAGGTCGCGGAAGATGCGCACCCCCTCGATAATGCCGTCGGCACGCTCGCGCATCAGACGGTCGTCGCAGGTCATGAACGGTTCGCATTCGGCGCCGTTGATGACCAGTTCTTCCATGGGCACCGATTTCGCGGCGGCGAGCTTGGCGTGGCTCGGGAAAACGGCGCCGCCGAGCCCGACAACGCCTGAGTCGCGCAGGATTTCGCGTACCTGTTCGGGTTCGAGTCGCTTGTAATCGATGACCTCACGCCCGATCCATTCGTCGCGGCCGTCGGCTTCGATGATGACCGACAGCGTCGGCAGGCCGGAGGGGTGGGCGGCGACGCGTTCCTCGACGGCAAGGACAGTGCCCGAGGTCGGGGCATGCACGGCCGACGAAATCCATTTTTCGGCACGGCCAATGCATTGGCCCTTGCGGACGCAATCACCGGCCTGGACCAGCGGTTGCGGCAGGCCGCCAATGCTTTGGTGCAGCGGGACGACAAGCCGGGCGGGCAATGGCGCGACGCCGATGGGAGTATCCATCGAGTCGGTCTTGTGGGTTTCCGGCTTGACGCCGCCCTTGAATTTGAAGAGTTGCTTGAGCATCAGGTTCAGGCTACGCGCTTGATTTCAATCACCGGATATTTCCATTTCCAGTTTTCGATGTTCTCGCCGATCGGCTCCATGCGAATGCATTCCACCGGGCAGGGTTTTACGCACAGTTCACAGCCGGTGCACAGCGACGAAACGACGGTATGCATCTGCTTGGCAGCGCCAACGATCGCATCGACCGGGCAGGCCTGGATACACAAGGTGCAGCCAATACAGAGTTGTTCGTCGATGATGGCCAGTTGTTTGGGCTTTTCCTCGGCTTCCAGCGGTTTGACTTCGCGACCAAGCAGGTCGGCGAGCTTGCGCACCCCTTCCATACCACCGGGTGGGCAGAGATTGATGTCGACTTCGCCGTTGGCGATGGCTTCCGCGTAGGGCTTGCAACCGGGATAGCCGCACTGACCGCATTGCGTTTGCGGCAGGATGGCTTCGATCTTCTCGACGAGCGGATTGCCCTCGACCTTGAACTTGACCGAGGCGTAGCCCAATGCGGCACCGAGAACGACGGCGCCGAGCGCCATGATGAGGATGGCGGTAAGCATTATTGGTATTTGTCCAGCCCGGCAAACCCCATGAAGGCGAGCGACATCAGGCCGGCGGTGACCATGGCGATGGCGACGCCACGGAAATGGACGGGAACGTCGGCGCCTTCGACGCGTTCGCGAATGCCGGCAAAAAGCACCAGCACCAGCGAAAAGCCGATGGCGCTGCTGGCGCCGAAAACCAGCGATTCAAGAAAGTTGTAGCCGTTGGCAATGTTCAGCAGCGGCACGCCGAGCACGGCGCAGTTGGTGGTGATCAGCGGCAGGTAGATACCGAGCACCTGATGCAGCAGCGGGCTGGTTTTCTGGATCACCGTTTCGGTGATTTGCACGATGGCGGCGATGGTAACGATGAAGGACAGCGTGCGCAGGTATTCCAGGCCGAATGGGGCGAGCAGGAAATGGTCGATCACATAGCTGGCGCCGGTGGCCATGGTCAGTACGAAGGTCGTGGCGGCGCCCATGCCGAAGGCGGTTTCCAGCTTTTTGGAGACACCCATGAACGGGCACAGGCCGAGAATTTTCACCAGCACGACGTTGTTGACGAGAACAGCGCCGATGATGATGAATAAGTAGTGGGTCATGGTTTTTCAGGCAGGGAGATGCAATACGGCAAAGATTCGGGATTATCGCCGTTTGCCCTGGCTTCTTCAACCACGTCGGCAGTAGTTCTATTCCCGAATTTCGGTCGTTTCCTCCGAAACCAGGGAATCATCGGCGAGCTGGAGACTGGGGCGGGCACTCGCTTGCAACCACTTGAGCAGGATGGCATATAGCTGGTCCGGTTCGAATGGTTTGGCGATGAAGTCCGTCATGCCCGCCTCCAGGCAGCGAGATCTATCCTCGGCGAAAGCGTTGGCGGTCATCGCCAGGATCGGGGTGTTCCGGTGAGCCGGGAGGGTTCGGATTTGACGCGCTGCTTCCAGGCCATCCATGCGCGGCATTTGCATGTCCATGAAGATGATGGCGTAAGGTTCTTCACGGGCCTGACGCACGGCCTGAATGCCGTCCACGGCGGTGTGGACGCAAAGCCCCGCTTCTTCGAGCAGAAACTGGGCGATCTCCATGTTGATCGGCTCGTCGTCGACGAGCAGGATGCGCTGGCCGCAAAACTGTTCCCGGACCATCGTTTCCGCATCGTTCTCGCAAGATGCCGGAGTGGCCGTGTCGGATGTGGTCACGCGTGACAGGCGAGCCGTGAACCAGAAGCAACTGCCGGCGCCGGGAGTGCTTTTGACGCCGACCTCACCGCCCATCATTTCGGCCAGACGGCGGGTGATTGCCAGACCGAGGCCGGTGCCGCCATAGCGCCGTGTCGTCGAATTGTCCGCCTGTTCAAAGGCGGAAAACAGGCGGGGCAGGATTTCCGGTTCGATGCCGATTCCGGTGTCCTCGACTTCAAAACGCAATACGGCCGAGTCGGCGGATTCGGACTGCGTGGAGATACGCAAGGTAATACTGCCGCTTTCCGTGAATTTGAGCGCATTGGTCGCATAGTTGAGCAGGGCTTGCTGGAGACGGGTCGCATCGCCCTGTAGCCCGCTCGGAATATTTCCGCATTCGATATTCAGCGGCAATCCCTTGTTTCGGGCCCGTTCAGTGAGAATCGAGCGGACGTTGTCGAGGAGTCCTTGGGCAACGAGCGGTGCATTGTGCAAAACGAATTTTCCGGCTTCGATTTTCGACAGGTCGAGGATGTCGTTGATGATTCCGAGCAGGTGGTTGACCGAGGTGTCGATCTTGTCGAGGCGCTGAAGGGCTTGTTCGCCGGTGACACCGTTGCGTCGCAGCAGATAGGTCATGCCGACAATGGCGTTCATCGGTGTGCGGATTTCGTGGCTCATGTTGGCCAGGAAGGCGCTCTTGGCGCGGTTGGCGCTTTCAGCGGCGTCGCGCGCTTCGGTCAGTTCGGTGGTGCGCTCGCGGATGATATCTTCGAGGTGCTCGCGGTGCTGTGCCAGTTCGGCTTCGATTTTTTTGCGCTCGGTGATGTCCCGAGCCGATCCGACGGTGCCGATGACTTCACCGTTTTCATTGCGGAAGGGCGCTTTGTGAACGTCGAGGTAAAGCAGCTTGCCACTGACGTTGCCAAATTCCTCGAAGGTCGATGGAGCATTCTTTTCCAGCGTGATGGCGTCGCTATCCTGGCATAGCTCGCCGAAGGTATGCCAATGCGGATCGTCAGGGTGAGCGTCCCGCTGGCGCAGGGCAAAGAAGAGGTCGGTTTTTCCGATCGGCTCCTGCGTATCCGTTGCGATCAGGAGTTGTTCACAAATCGCCTTGTTGGCGAAGAGATAACGCTTTTGCAGGTCTTTGGCCCAGATCAAGTCGGGAACGTTGTCACACATCAGACGGAGTAGGCTCATCAGGCTGCGCGCATTTTCTTCGCTACGTTGGAGCGATTCGTCTTTGCGTCGTTGCTCCGTAATGTCATGGCCGACGCCGAGTACCCCGATCAGTTTCCCGAGTTTGTCGAAGATCGGCGTTTTGGTCGTTTCGATCAGCTCCCGGTGGCCATCGTCGGCGAAGGTGAGCCATTCTTCATTGACGCTGGATCTCCCTCTCTCAATCGCCAGTTGATCGTGGCGTCTGAAAAAATCGGCGAGCTCCTTGTCGTTGAAGTCGTAATCGGTTTTTCCGACGATGTCTTTCTCTAGGGCGCCGAAGAGTCGTTCGAAGCGCTGGTTGCAGGTCAGATAGACGCCTTCGGCGTTCTTCAGCCAGACTAGATCCGGGATGGCGTGCATCAGGGTGCGCAGCAGCGTTTCACTTTCTGCGAGACGGGCTTCGGTTTGCCGGCGCTCCTGCAATTCCTTGTCGAGATCGCGAGTCCGTTCGGCGACCAGTGCGGCAAGCCGTTCCTTTTCCTGGGCTTGTGCCTGGTTCGCTGCTTTGATCCGGCGCATGGCACGGATTTGCGCGATGAATTCGGTTTCGTCGAACGGCTTGGAGAGAAAACCCTCGGCGCCGGCGTTGAGGGCCTTGACCCGGTTTTCGCGGTCGGCTCGCAGGGCCGTCAGAAAAACGACGGGGATCGACGTCAGGCTCGGATCGGCTTTCAGGTGGCGGCAGACCTCGAATCCATCCATGCGCGGCATCACGATGTCGAGCAGGATGACGTCAGGATCTTCGGCGTGCGCGAGGCGGAGGCCTTCCGTGGCGTCGAGTGTGGTGAGAACGGTACACTCGGGCAGAATGTCTTGGATGACGGCTTTGAGCGTGATCAGGTTGTCCGCATTGTCATCGATCGCAAGCAGTTTGAAGGGGGTGGTGTGCATGGTGGTCTCCCCGCTCAAGCGAGCGATTTTCGCAAGGTTTCGAATAGCTGGATTTCATCGATGGGTTTGCTCAGGCAGGCGTCAAAACCCTGGGTGAGCAAGTCTTCGCTATCGCCTTTCATCGCGAAGGCGGTGACGGCGATGACCGGCGTCGTGGCCAAGCGGGGATCGGCGCGCAGCAAGCGTAAGGCCTGGACACCGTCGAGGGCGGGCATGGCAATGTCCATGAGAATGATGTCGGGACGGTGCAGGCGGGCCAGTTCGACGCCGGAGCGTCCGTCCGCCGCTTCGATGGTGCGGTAATGGTCCTGCAACAGCGCGGTTAGCGTGAGCCGATTGTCATGGTTGTCTTCGACGATCAGTACGAGCGGTTGCGTTGGGGTCGGGCCGTGGCCCTCGATTTTTGTGGCGTTGGAAAGATGCTGCTCCTGCACGCTGGAATCCAGCAGGGCCGAAATGGCGTCGAGCAGGCCGTCACGATTGATGTCGCCTTTCTGGATCAACTGGAAAACATGGTTGTGCTTGAGGAATCCGAGTTCTTCCTGGCTGATGTGCTTTGCGGTCAGGATCAGGATGGGCAATTGGCTGGTTTCCGGGCGCTCGCGGACGCTGCGGATGACCTGGAAACCATCGACCTCGGGCATCATGAGGTCGAGGATCATGGCGTCCGGGATCGTTTGTTCGATGCTGGCCAGCGCTTCCTTGCCGTTGCGCGCAACATGCAGGTTGTACCCGCCGGGCTGGAGAATGTCGGTCAGTTGAATGATGGCCGGTTCGCTGTCTTCGACGATCAGGAGGTTTGTATGCGTCTTGGCGGGCGTGGGCAACAAAGAGGGCGATACGGCTTTGTCAACCATCGGACGTTCCGGCGCGGTTTCGGTTCGTAGCGGCAGAAGCAGGGTGAACGTGGAGCCTTCTCCCGGTTTGCTGCGTACGGAAATGTTGCCCTCAAGCATGCGCGCGTATTTTCTGGCAATCGCAAGGCCGAGGCCGGTACCTTCATATTTGCGGGAGGTGCTGCCATCGCCTTGGCGGAACTCGTCGAAAATGAAAGGCAGTTCACTGGCCGCAATGCCGATGCCGGTATCGGCGATGGTTATCTCGATATGGTCTCCCGCGGTTTTCGCCTTGATCGAGACTTCGCCCTGTTCGGTGAATTTGACGGCGTTGCCGACAATGTTTTGCAGGATGTGCCGGCATTTGGTGCGGTCGGAATAGAGTACCGGCAGGTCGTTGATTGCCTGATACGTCAGGGCAAGATGTTTTTCCAGTGTCAGCGGTTCGAGCATGCCGACGATTTCGTCGATGAGCTCGTTCATGGAAAAATGGCTTGGGTTGATTTCCTCGTAACCGGCTTCGATACGCGAGAGGTCGAGAATGTCGTTGATCAGCTCGAGCAGGTTCTTGCCGTTGCGTTCGATGATCTGAAGGTAACCGAACTCTTCTTCGGGAATATTTGCCGACAGTCGGCGCGATAGCACCCCGGAGAGCGCGATCACTGAGTTGAGCGGGGTGCGCAGCTCGTGGCTCATGTTGGAAAGAAAGGCACTCTTGAGGCGATTGGCCTCGTCGAGATGTTTTTTCTGCATTTCAAGTTCAATGTTCTGCTCGGCCAGTTCACTCGCCTGTGCCGAAAGTTCACGCCGTTGGTCGTCGAGTTGTTGATTATTCAACTCGAGTCGTTCGGCAAGTGATGCGAGTTTCCTGAAAATCAGGATGCCTTCAATGCGGGCCGAGAGAAGCGTCCTGAGATCATTGATCAGTTTGACGGTCGTCGCGTCGTAGGCGTGTACGCTGGCCAGGGAAATGACGGCCACGACAGTGTTCTCGGAAAGGACAGGGATGCTCAGAATCTCACGCGGCAAGATATCCCCGCTCATGGTGCTGTGGCGGAAACGTGTATCGCTCGGAATGTCGGTGATTCGCCGGATTTCACGTGCGGCTGCTGTGGCGCCCGGTTCGCCCTCGAAGGCCGTGGCAGAGAACGGGGGGTGATCCGCTACGGTGAGGCCGATCGATTCGATCCGTTCAAATTCCGTTTTCGCTTCGTTGAGAACATAGATGGCGCCAGCCTGGGAGCCGGTGTGGTCGAGCAGGGATTTCAGCAGGACTTGGCAGAAAGCATGGATTTCTTCTTCACGCATCATCGTGGCCGAAAGTGCTGCGGCGCGCTCCGAGACCTGGGCTTGTCTCTGGATGGCGTCGGCCATGGCGTTGAAGGCCGTTGAAAGTAGCCCGAATTCATTGGTTGAAGCATATTGGCTGCGGGCATCGAGCCGGCCGTGTCCAAATTCTTCGGAAAGCCGGGTCAGTTCCGAGAGCGGCTGCTTGATTCTTCGCAGGAGGAGCCCCCCGATCAGTAGCGTCGCTAGGAAAATGGCGGCGACGATGATGGCCAGTTGGCGATTCAGGGAGGAGTTCTGGTCGGTGGCGTTTTTAAAAAACTCATCGGCCTTATTGCGGGCGAAGGCATCAATTTTCTGCAACTGCAAATCAACAATTCTGGCTTGCGAATCCTGGACGCCTCCGGAGCGGATGCGATCTTCGGCGCTGGTTTTGTCGCCGCTTCTCAGCAGGCGAACGGTTTCATCGCGCAAAGCGTTCCATTTCGCAAATTCGCGTTGCAGGATTTCAATGTCTTCCCGTGGTCCGAGATAACGGTCGAACAGGATGGCGAACAAGGGGGTTGCTCGTGCCTTATCCGCTTCAATCTCTTGCAGGATTGCCATTGTTTCCGGCGTGGCTTGCGCGAAAAGCATCCTTTGAGCGTGCAGTGACAGATCGCGTACGGTTGTTTTGAGTTCGCCGAGTGTCCGGCTAACGGTGAGCGGGTGCTTGTACAAGCCCTGGGTTTGCTCCCAGAGAACATCGGTTTGGCGCCAGGAGAGAGTGCCGATGAGGAGTACGAGCATCAGAATTGTTCCGAGCCCCAGGCGTAACAAACTGCTGATTCTCATGTTTGAAAATATCATCAAAAGCATCCTTGAACGTCATGGGGTCGTTTGCGGAATATCGTGGACGTCGGCGTAACGAGTGCAAAATTCGCGCCCTCTTTCAACATGTCGCGTTCGGCATCGCCGGTTACGAGATAGCCGTCGGGCTGGAGAGCGCTGCAGAGTTTTTTGATCACACGTTTTCGGACGTCCTGGCGATAGTAGAAAAGGACGTTACTGCAGAGTAATAGATCGAAGTCGCCGTAGATGCCGGCAGCGGGCGTCGGCGTGCTGTCATCGAGCAAATCATAGAATGAAAAATCGACTCGGTTTCTCAAGGCCGGGCCGATGGTGAAAGTGTCATTGCAGGTCGTGAAATACTTGCGGATGAATCTCAGCGGCGTGTTAAGCACGGTTTCAGCGTCATAAACGCCGTGGCGCGCTGCCGAGAGGAGTTCGCTGGAAATGTCGGTGGCGATGATCTGAAAGGGGATCTGGGTGTTCCGCTCCTCGCTGAGTTGATCGAGCAGCATGGCAATGGACCAGGCTTCCTGGCCGGCTGCGCAACCCGCCGACCATACGCGGAGGCTGTGCCGGCCGCTACGTTTCGTGGCGTCGATCAATCGGGGCAGGATCGTCTCGGCGAGCAGGGCAAAAGTCTGCGCACCGCGAAAGAACTCGCTGAAGCCGATCGTCAGCGAGGAACGCAGGGTCCAGGCTTCCTTATCGTCGACGGACAGGCGGTCGATATAGGCCGCCTTGTCGGGCGAGCCGCTCAAGACGCGGCGGTTTTCTAGCGATTTGGCCAGGAAGGACGGCTCGTATACACGGAGGTCGGTTGCGCACTGCTTTTCAAGAATGAGCGCGACTTTTTCGAGTTCGAAGGGGGACCAGGTCGCGATGGCTTCCCGAAGGGAATCCATGGTGCTTTTCATCAGCGGACGTTTCCGTTATTCGGGACAAATTTCCCGAGAAAGCCGAGGCCGCCCACAGAGTGGCAGGCTAGGTCGGCCACGACCGGAGGGGCGTTCCGGATCGGGCGCGTACCCTGGGGGCGCACCGGGCAATTTGCCGTTTGCTTGAGGAACATGATTGTTTTTGCGTGCGAAGACGTGCAACGCGGACAACATACTACAAAGGTCGGGGGGCGTCCATGACGAAGGTTGTTTGAGCGGTATGCTTTCAGCCTTCCGAGGGTAATTCCTGCCAGATACCGTTAATTAAGCCCTCGATCGGGCGGAAATTGGCTTTGTAGGCCATTTTTGCGCTGGCACGAATCCAGTAGCCGAGGTAAAGGTAAGGCAGTTTGTTGGCGGCGCATTGCCCGATTTGCCAGAGGATATTGTAGGTGCCGAAACTGGCGCCTTTAATGTCCGGGTCGAAAAAGGTATAGACCGAGGATAATCCGTCGTCGAGGACATCGATGACACTGACCATGCGCAGAATGCCATTCTCGGAAAATTCGATCAGCCGCGAGTTGACGCAGCTTTGCAGCAGAAAGTGAGCGTACTGTTCATCGTCGTCCTGGTCCATGCCGCCGCCTGCGTGGCGAGCCGCCTGGTAACGCTGGTAGAGGCGGTAGTGCTCGTCGAAAAACATCAGTGGGCGTTCGCGAACCTTCAGGTGAGCGTGCATTTTCAGGCAGCGTCGTTGCGTCCGATTGGGCTGGTTCCGGGCAGCAGGCAGACGGACGGGAATGCACGCCTTGCATTCGGGGCAGTCGGGTCGGTAGGTGAACAGGCCGCTGCGGCGAAACCCGCGGCGGACGAGTTCGCTATAGATTTCCTCCGTGATGACATGTGCCGGGGCGGCAACTTCCGAGAGGGCTCGCTTCCCGGCAAGATAGCTGCATGGGTAATCCACGGTGCGGAAAAACTGGAGCAGCGAAAAAGGGCGTTGCGAATCGTCGGGGAGGGACATGTGTACCTCTAGCTACCAGAGCGTTGTCGCGGCGTCGGACGGCCAGCGGCCCGGCGTCGGTGGGTCGGCCGTCAATGCCTGCAGGCAGCGAATGAAGTCGGAACGGTCGATTTCGCGTGCGCCGAGCGATGCCAGATGCGAGGTCTTCATCTGGCAGTCGATGAGACCAAAACCCTGTTCGTCGAGAAATCTGACGAGGTGGGCGAAGGCGATTTTCGAAGCATCCCGGGCATGCGCGAACATGGATTCTCCGTAGAACATCCTGCCGATGGCCAAGCCATAGAGACCGCCGACCAGGCGGTTATCGACCCACGTTTCGACCGAGTGCGCAAAGCCGAGTTCGAACAATGTGCAGTAGGCCGCCTGCATTTCCGGGGTAATCCAGGTGCCGGGTTGGCCGTCACGTGGGGTGTCGGCGCAGGCTCGGATAACGGCTGGGAAATGGCGGTCGAATTCGATCCTGTAGTTGCCGTTGCGCAGGGTCTTGCGTAATGAGCGTGAAATCTTGAACTCGTGAGGTACGAGGACCATGCGCGGATCCGGACACCACCAGAGAATCGGTTCGTCCTTGACGTACCATGGGAAGATGCCGTGCCGATAGGCTTCCAGAATTCGCTGCGGCGACAGGTCTCCGCCAGCGCAGAGCAGACCGTTCGGTTCGCGCAGGGCGCGTTCGACGGGGGGGAATGCGAGCGAATTGTCCAGCCAGGGAATCATTGTCGACGATCTCGGAAAGAAGCGTCTGAATGTCGGGGCATCTCGTTTGAACTGACGGTTCCGCACCGGGCGGCTGGCGGTCCGCCGAGGCTACTCGACGACGCGGCGGGCGCCGTTGTAGCGCTTGACCCAGTAGCTTTGGCTCATGTCTTCGACGCGAATTTCGGCGCCGGAGCGCGGGGCATGCATGAAGCGGTTATCGCCGAGGTAGATGCCGACATGGGAAAAGGCGCGGCGCATGGTGTTGAAAAAGACGAGATCGCCGGCTTTGAGCTCTTTCCGATCAACGGCTTCACCAACGTGGCTTTGCTCTTTGGCAGTCCGGGGCAGGATTTTTCCGAGCGCGTCTTTGAAGACGACCTGAACGAAGCCGCTGCAGTCGAGTCCACTGTCAGGGTCGGTCCCTCCGCGGCGGTATTTGATCCCCACCAGTTCCAAGCCCTTCAGAATCAGATCCTGGGTGCTGTTGGTGTAGCGCTCAAGCAGCGAGACTTCCTCTCCGGGTTTTTGTGTTTGTTCTGAGGCGACAGCGACGCCCGAGAACGCGATGCTCGCAGCGAAAAACACGGCGGTGAAGAGTTTGTAACGAGGCATGGGGGCGGAATCTAAAAGAATTTCGGCCAGCTGTAAACTTTAGGTTGCTTTCAGATTTTGTGAAATGATGCCGTTATGGGTCTAACTCAATGATTGGCAATGGTTTAATATGCAAGAGTGGAGACTCAGTCAGGAAGGCTTTGCTACCCGCACAATGGCGGCTCCGGTCATGATTCGGAAGGGGGCGTAGTATCTTGTTATCGATTGGCGGGTAATTCAGGTACGCATGCCGCGCTTGCATGTTTGGTGAAGCGATGAAAGTGAAAAGGTCCGTACTGATATGGAAATTTCGGGACAAAATTCTCGGATATTGATCGTCGATGAGTCGCGCATGGTGCGTGCCATGATCGGTCGGCATATCCGCGAGCGTTACGATTTCCGCGAAGAAGGCAACGGTGAGGCGGCCTGGCAAGTCCTGGTGCTTGACCACGCCATCGAATTGGTGATTTGTGCGTTGTCTTTGCCGGTGCTTGATGGGAACGGCCTGCTAACCCGGGTTCGTTCTTCAAAATTGCCGCGTCTGGCGCGAATGCCGATGCTGATGATCTCGGGCGACGACACTCAGGCGATGGAGCGCGCCAACTCCAATGGGGCTTCGGATTTTATCCATCGCAATACGCCCGGACCGGAATTACTTGCTCGTGTCGATTCCTTGCTCAAACTTTCACAGGCACAGAACCAGCTTGAGGAAGATCAGCAGCGCCATGTGCAAAATTCTGAAACCGGATTGTTTACACGCAAATACATCGAGCTCCAGGCGGTGCAGGCGATGTCGCACGCGATGCGCCATGGTAGCGAGGTCAGCGCCATGGTCATCGGCTTCGACAACGTCGGTGAGTTGCGTGACGAACATGGGGTCGAGGCGGTCAAGCAGTTACAGGCACGCTTCATCAAGATGCTGGCGGGCAAGATTCGCAAGGAAGACAGCCTCGGACATTTCATCGGAAGCCAGTTGGTCGTGATTTCTCCGGGAACTTCTTTTACGGACTGCGATTCTTTCGGCAATCGGTTGCGCAAGGCGATTCAGGATGCCAACATTTCCATTCACGGTCGTCGCCTGGATCTTTCCGTCAGCATCGGCGTGAGCAATAGTCCGAGTGATGCGGTGAGTTCGGCCGGTGCGCTGATCGAACTGGCTGGCGCCAGACTTAAGGAAGCGCAACAGGCGGGCGGGAATCGCGTCATCGCTTGTGTTGCGAAGGTGGTTTCGGTGGTTGACGATTGCCCTGGTCTGGACGAGGCGCTTGTTTTGCTGCGAGATGGGCGCAGGCGGCGACTTGTCCCACATCTTCCCGTTCTTGGTAATCGATTACTTCCCTTGCTCGGATTGATGGATCAGGAGTTGTCGCTGGGGTTGCCGATGGCGCGCCTGCAAGAGCGCTTGGGTGCGGTGCCCAAGGACGAATCGGCTTCAGACGAAGAGGCTTGAAACGCGACCGCAGTATCGGTTTTTTTTGCCTTCCTTCGAGGGGAAACCCAGAATGCCGGTTCAGGGTCGTCGCGGACGAAAAAAATCATTGATTATCAAGCCCCGAAAGGCTAAAATGCCCGCCTTTTCCACCTTGCTCCACCGTTCGCATGGCGGGGGGCTTCAACCATGAGGAGTGTTCATGCGCCATTACGAAATCGTTTTTATCGTCCATCCGGACCAGAGTGAACAGGTGCCGGCGATGGTCGAGCGTTACAAGACGCTCATTACCTCGCGCAACGGTCAGATTCACCGTCTTGAAGACTGGGGCCGCCGTCAGCTCGCCTACCCGATCCAGAAATTGCACAAGGCCCATTACGTGCTCATGAACATCGAGTGCGATGGCGAAACGCTGGCTGAACTCGAGCACGGCTTCAAGTTCAACGACGCCGTTCTCCGCCACCTGACCATCAAGATGAAGAAGGCCGTCACTACGCCTTCGCCGATGATGAAGGAAGAGAAGTCGAAGTCGATGCTGGAAACCCCGGAAGCTTCCGAAGCGCCGGTGGCCGAAGAGCAGCCGACGATCTGATTGCCGAGGCTCAGCTGAATCGCGTTGAACTGACCGGAGTCCTGGTCGAGCGCAAGGCGCAACGTTTTACCCCGGCGGGGGTGCCGGTCACCGAATGCGTGATCAGGCACGAGTCGGAACAAGTCGAGGCGGGAAGCCCGAGGATGATCTGGTGTGAAGTGCCGGTCGTCGGACTCGGGGAGGTTTCCAGGTGGTTGCAAGCCGCCACGCCCGGAATGGCCGTCCGATTGAGCGGTTTTTTCGCCGCCCGCAGCCGGAATAGCAAACAGCTGAGATTACATGTGAATACGATTGAATTTGTCGAAGGAAAGCAAAATGAGCAGGTTCTTTAAGAAGAAGGATGACAAGGGTGGCAAGAAGCGCGGCGGCGGTATGTTCAAGCGTCGCAAGTTCTGCCGCTTCACGGCCGAGAAGATGGAATACATCGACTACAAGGATGTCGATCTGTTCAAGGAATACATCGCCGAGAACGCCAAGATCATGCCGGCGCGTCTGACCGGCACCAAGGCGGGCTACCAGCGTCAGCTGTCGATCGCCATCAAGCGCGCCCGTTTCCTGGCGCTGTTGCCGTATACCGATAACCACCAATAATCAAGGATAAGACGATGCAAATTATTCTGATGGAAAAAGTCGTCAATCTCGGTAACCTCGGCGATCTGGTCAAGGTGAAGGATGGCTATGCCCGTAACTTTCTGATCCCGCAAGGCAAGGCCAAGCGTGCCACGCCGGCGGCCAAGGCCGAGTTCGAAGCCAAGCGTGCCGAGTTGGAAAAAGTCGCCGCTGAGAAGCTGGCTGCAGCCCAAGCCGTTGCCGAGAAGATGGAAGGCACGGTGGTGAGCATCACCCGCAAGGCTGGTGTCGATGGCCGTCTGTTCGGTTCGGTGACGAATCACGACGTCGCCGAAGGGCTCGAAGCACTTGGCTTCAAGGTCGAAAAATCGGATGTGCGTATGCCTGAAGGTCCGCTGAAGATGATCGGCGAGGTCGAGCTGACGGTTGCTCTGCACACCGACGTTGTTGCTGCCATCAAGGTTGCCGTGGTTGGCGAAGTGATTGGCTGACCGCGCAGAACGCGCTACGCCATCCTGAAAAAAGCCTTGCCTCACGGCAGGGCTTTTTTTGTTTTGGGACAGCATTGAACACCCGCCTCAGGGTAAACTCGTCCCCTTGTCCGTCTCGTTTCCCCTTGTGGTTTTAACATGGCCAAGTCGTTTACCTCCCCGCGCTCGCAGAATTTTTCCGGATCGAAAATTGATCCGGCCATTGCCCAGTTGCGCGTTCCCCCACATTCGATCGAGGCCGAACAATCGGTGCTCGGCGGGCTGCTGCTCGACAACGCCGCTTTCGACAAGATTGCCGATTTGGTTGGCGAGGCGGATTTTTATCGCGACGAGCACCGCCGCATTTATCGCCAGATCCGGATGCTGCTCGAACGCAGCAAGCCAGTGGATGTCATTACTGTTGCTGAAAGCCTTGACACCGCTGGCGACGGGGGGGATACGGGAGGACTGGCCTATCTTGGCGAACTGGCGGCCAATACGCCCTCCGCGGCAAATATCCGCCGTTACGCCGAAATCGTCCGCGAGCGAGCGATTCTGCGCCAGCTGGTGACGGTCGGCGACGAGATCGCTGGCAGCGCCCTCAATCCGGTTGGCCGGGAACCCAAACAACTCCTCGACGAAGCCGAGGCCAAAGTGTTTGCCATCGCTGAGAGCGGTTTCCGGCATCAGACCGGCTTCCAGCACATCAATCCGCTGTTGACGCAAGTGGTCGAACGGATCCAGGAACTGCACGACCGCGACAATCCTTCCGATATCACCGGCGTGCCGACGGGATATCACGATCTCGATGCGAGAACCTCCGGCCTGCAACCCGGCGATCTGCTGATCGTCGCTGGTCGGCCGTCGATGGGTAAAACCTCGTTTGCGCTGAATATGGCCGAGCACGTTGCTATCGAAGTCGGTTTGCCTGTCGCGGTTTTTTCGATGGAAATGGGCGGTGCCCAGCTTGCCATGCGTATGCTGTCGTCGGTCGGTCGCCTCGATGCGCACCGCGTGCGGACCGGTCGGCTGAATGACGATGAATGGTCGCGCCTGTCCTTCGCGCTTGGCAAGATGCACGAAGCGCCGTTGTATATCGACGAGACGCCGGCACTCAATCCCATCGACCTGCGCGCGCGGGCGCGTCGTCTGCATCGCCAGTGCGGCAAGCTCGGGCTGATCGTCATCGACTACCTGCAGCTGATGTCGGTCGCTAACGGCGGCGGCGAGAACCGCGCGACCGAGATTTCCGAAATTTCCCGCTCGCTCAAAGGATTGGCCAAGGAATTGCACGTGCCGGTGATTGCGCTTTCACAGTTGAATCGCTCGCTTGAGCAACGCCCGAACAAGCGGCCGGTGATGTCCGACCTGCGCGAATCCGGCGCCATTGAGCAGGATGCCGACGTGATCATGTTCATCTATCGCGACGAGGTCTACCATCCCGACTCGCCGGACAAGGGCAGCGCCGAAATCATTATCGGCAAGCAGCGTAACGGTCCGATCGGCACCGTCCGCCTGACCTTCATGGGTGAGTACACGCGCTTCGAGAATTTTGCCAGCCCGGATTCGTATTAAGCAGCATTTGTGCTTGATCAAGCCTGGCTGAACCGCACTTAAGCAAAAACGTCAGCTTTTGCTACCAGACAGCGGCAATAGAGTGTGCCGATCGGCTGGCGTTGCTTCCGTTGCGGTGAACATTTGCGGCGTCAAGTTTCCACCCGGTTGGCGGTGACACTGTAACGAACACGGTCTTTGTTGCGGCTGTCAAAGCGTCCTTCTCGGGTTTCGATGACCGGGGTGTTCAGGTAAGGCAGCAATGCGCCGGTGGAGCCCTGCAGACCGACATCCTGAGCGGCGTTAAAACCGATCCAATTCATTTCCCAGAATCCGAACAACAGTTTTTTGAGCACGGGTAGCTTGGAATCACTGTCATTCAGGCGTTCTTCGCGGATTGCCTTGCGTACGTCGGCGGGGTCGACGGGGATCCAGCCGTAGCCAGGGGTATAGAACTCGGCGCGGCAGTGCTGGGCTTCGCTAAGTTCGCCTACGACTCCCAGACTGTCGAAGAGGCGGGAACTGTCTACGCGCAAACCGAAAACGGGGCGCGCGGGTATGCCGACGGCGCGGCACAGGCCGACGAATAGGAGAGCAATGTCGGCGCTGCGGCCAGTGAGATTTCCCGTTTCCAGCATTTCCGATATCGGGCGTTCGACGGCATTGTTAAGCGCGGGGTCGTAAGCGGTATTTTCGACGACCCAGTCATAGATCGCTTTGCCTTGGGCGAGGGGATTCTTGATACGTCCGACGGCGCGCTCTGCGGTGCGTCTGACCATGCCGTCGCCTGAGAGCAGTTCGGTCGAACGCAGGCAGCGGCGCAGGACTTCAGTGCGTTCCGCGACAGGTTGGCGCTGAGTAATGTCGAAATGCCGATCCTGCGTGGCGATTTGGCTGGCAATTTGTAGCGTGGGATGGTCGATACCTTCTGGCCAATCGGCGTAGAAGACTTCCATTTCCGCCACCGGGTCGCGGTAAATCCCGGCCGTTGCGAAATTGCCTTGCCAACGGTGGCCAAGCGAGCGCTCCCACGGGGTGTCCTTGTATCGAGGAAGGGGAAGCCAGAGCCTCGTCTTGCCTGTGGGTTCAGTCAGGGAGAGCGTTGAAACGATATCGTAAGTTTTCCATTGCGCTGGCGGTTCTTCGGGCAGGCTGACGGCTGCACGGCTTTCAGGTTCTCTGGCGGTATCGGTCTGTTCTGCCGGTTTTTTCGCTGGCTTTTTCGGAGTGGGTTTTTTGTGCGCCGTCTTTTTGGCGGCGTGGGCAGGCGAAGAGGACAGCAGGGCGAGAGCGGCCGAGGCCGCGAGGAAATCGCGTCGTTTCATCGATTCTCCGGTAACGGGCATTGGTTACCCGACGGCAGCGTGTTGTTGCGGTGCTCAGAAACAGCCGGGCCGTGTCATCGACACGGCCCGGTGGTGTCGCCGGATCATAACACTTCGGTCGCGTGATCGGCGAGCCGGGAGCGCTCGCCACGCTGCAGGGTGACATGTCCGGAATGTTCCCAGCCCTTGAAACGGTCGACGACGTAGGTCAGGCCTGAACTGCCTTCGGTGAGGTAAGGCGTGTCAATCTGGGAAATGTTGCCGAGGCAGACAACCTTGCTGCCTGGCCCGGCGCGCGTGATCAGCGTTTTCATCTGCTTCGGCGTCAGGTTTTGAGCTTCGTCGATGATGATGAACTTGTTCAGGAAAGTACGCCCGCGCATGAAGTTCAGCGACTTGATCTTGATCCGGTTGCGGATCAGGTCGTGCGTCGCCGCGCGCCCCCAGTCGCCGGCCTCGTCGTCGGTCTTGTTGAGCACTTCCAGATTGTCTTCGAGGGCGCCCATCCACGGGCCCATTTTTTCTTCTTCGGAGCCGGGGAGGAATCCGATGTCCTCGCCAACCGGCACGGTGACCCGGGTCATGATGATTTCCGAATAAAGTTTCGTTTCGAGCACCTGGGTGAGCGCAGCGGCCAGCGTCAGCAAGGTCTTGCCCGTTCCGGCCTGTCCGAGCAGGCTGACGAAATCGATTTCCGGGTCCATCAGCAGGTTGAATGCGAAATTCTGCTCGCGGTTACGTGCCGTGATGCCCCAGACGCCGTTTTTCGGATGGGTGTAGTCAATCAGGGTTTCGAACTGGGCGGTTTTGCCCTCAACTTTCCTGACGATGGCGTAAAGAGGTTGTGCACCCTCCTGATACAGGAATTCGTTGACCAGAAGCTTGGAGCACAAGGGGCCACTGACGCGGAACAAGGTACGGTTTTCCTGTTTCCAGGATTTCATGCCTTCACCGTGCTTGTCCCAGAAATTGGCCGGGAGTTCGCGCGCGCCGGGGTAGAGCAGGTCGGTGTCTTCGATAACCTTGTCGTTGAAATAATCCTGGGCTTGCAGGTCGAGGGCGCGCGCCTTGATCCGCATGTTGATGTCTTTCGACACCAGGATGACGGCCCGGTCGGGGTTCATGCGCTGCAGGTGGATGACGACTGCCAGAATCTGATTGTCGGCCTTGGCGGTAGGCAGCCCGGTCGGCAAATCCTGAGAGATCGCTTCGGTTTGCAGCAGCAGCTTGCCACTGGCCTGTTTGTGTGAGGGGCCGGAGAGCGGGATGCCATTCTCGATGCCGTCGTCGAAACCGCTGACGATCTCATCAAGGGTGCGCGTGACCTGACGGGCATTGCGCGAGACTTCAGAGAGGCCTTTCTTGTTGTTGTCGAGTTCCTCGAGCGTCATGATCGGCAGGAAGACATCGTGTTCTTCGAAACGGTAGACGCTGGTCGGGTCGTGCAGCAGGACGTTGGTGTCGAGAACGAAGATTTTTCTCAGCGCGGGTTCCGCGGATTTTGTCTTTTTCCGACCGGATATTTTATGGATCATGAACGAGATATCTCCAATGGTTTTCAATAAGACTTCGGCCTGATCAAAGCGTTCTGACGAAATCGAGCACTTCCTGAGCGTGTCCCGGAACCTTGATGCCGCGCCATTCGCGCAGCAGTTTTCCCTGGCCGTCGATGACGAAGGTGCTGCGCTCGATGCCGCGCACCAATTTGCCGTAAAGCTTTTTCTCCTTGATCACGGAAAATTGCGAACACAGCAATTCGTCGGCGTCTGAAAGCAGGTCGAACGGCAAATTCTGCTTGGCCTTGAAATTTTCGTGTGAGCGGATGCTGTCTCGGGAAACACCAACGACGCAGCAGCCTGCTGCGACGAATTCATCGTGCAGGTCGCGGAACTGCTGGGCCTCGGTCGTACATCCTGGGGTGCTGTCTTTGGGGTAGAAATAAACGACCAGAGTGCGATTGCGAGCGTCGGACAATGAAAAGTTCTTGGCCCCCGTAGCCGGGAGCGAAAAGTTGGCGATGGCTTGTTGTGTCATGAGTTTTTTCCTTTGGTCTGGCTCGATTGTTGTAAGAAAAGCAGGGAATGGTCAAGCCTGAAGGTCTGGAGAGAGCGAAATTTGATCTTCCGGGATTTTCCGCTGACTTGCCTATGGTCCGTGGTGAAGGCAGATGATGCGGCAGGGGGGGCAGAAGTATGGATATCGCTGCTGGTGGATGCGCTTTGTCACCGAATCCTGTAACCTTCACCGATTTTCCGAAACGATTCAAATTACTACTGGAGATTCCCATGCCGGTCATCGAGGTCAATCACCCGCTCGTCAAGCATAAGATCGGGCTTCTGCGCGAAGACGAGATCAGCACCAAGAAATTTCGTGAATTGACGGCTGAACTGGCGCGTCTGTTGACGTACGAGGCCTGCCGGGATTTTGAGCTCGAAGAAGATACGATCAAGGGTTGGGCCGGCTCGGTCAAAATCCAGCAGATCAAGGGCAAGAAAGTGACGGTGGTCCCCATTCTACGGGCGGGCCTGGGGATGCTCGACGGCGTGCTGGATCTGATCCCGAGTGCCAAGGTCAGTGTTGTCGGGATTGCTCGCAACCACGAGACCTTGATGCCGGAACCGTATTTCGAACGGTTTGTCGGTAAACTCGACGAGCGGATGGGACTGGTTATCGATCCCATGCTGGCGACGGGTGGTTCTTTGATCGCCACGATCGACATGTTGAAGCGTCAGGGGTGCATGCAGGTTCGTGCCATTGTCCTGGTGGCCGCCCCCGAGGGGATTGAGGCACTACAAGCCGCACATCCGGATGTCGATGTCTACACGGCAGCGATCGACAGCCATCTCAATGAGATTGGATACATCATTCCGGGGCTTGGCGATGCCGGGGATAAGATTTTCGGCACAAAGTAAGGAGGGGGGCATGACTTCGGGGATAAGTCCGCATTCTGATCGAACCAAGGAACCGGTCTGGCGGACTGCGCTTTCCGGCGCGCAAATCCTGTTTGTTGCCTTTGGTGCGACGGTGCTTGTGCCCCTGTTAACCGGGCTGAATCCAAGTTTGGCCTTGCTCGGCGCGGGGATCGGCACCCTGGTCTTTCAGTTATGCACCCGCCGGGAAGTGCCTATCTATCTCGGTTCAAGTTTTGCGTTCATCGCGCCCGTGATTTATTCCGTCCAAACCTGGGGCATGCCGGCCACTTTCGGTGCTCTGGCAGCGGCGAGTTTTTTTTATTACGTTGCTGCAGGCCTGATCAAATGGCGTGGGGTTGGCTTCATCCATCGCTTGCTGCCCCCCGTCGTTATCGGGCCGGTGGTGATGGTGATCGGACTTGGACTCGCCCAGGTGGCGGTTAACATGGCCACTGGAAAAGCCGGAGACCAGCAAATCATGCCTTACGGCACAGCGTTGTCGGTTGCCGCAATTTCCTTGCTGGCAACGATGCTGACGGCAATCCGTGCCCGTCGCTTGCTGAAACTGGTGCCGATTCTCGTCGGGGTGGCGGTCGGTTACGGGTATTCGATCTTTCTCGGGATCGTCGACTTTTCGAAAATCACACAAGCGGCTTGGTTGGCGGTTCCGGAATTTGGTAAACCGGAATTCAATCTGGCGGCAATCCTGTTCATGATTCCCGTGGCCATTGCACCGATTGTCGAGCATGTCGGTGGCATTCTGGCCATTGGTTCGGTGGCGGGGAAGGATTTTACCGAATCGCCAGGGCTGCACCGGACCCTGTTCGGCGACGGGTTGGCGGTCAATATCGCCGGCTTGTTCGGTGGCCCTCCTGTGACGACCTACGGTGAAGTGACCGGCGCGGTCATGTTGACCAAAAACTACAACCCGGTCGTGATGACCTGGGCTGCCGTCTTCGCCATTCTGATGGCGTTTGTCGGCAAATTCGGGGCTTTCCTGCAAACGATTCCGATGCCCGTCATGGGGGGGATTATGATGCTTCTTTTCGGTTCGATTGCAGGCATCGGGTTGAAAGCGATCATGGACGGACGAGTCGATCTGTCGAGCGCGCGCAACCTGTGTATCGTTTCGGTAACGCTGGTCACCGGGATTGGCGGCCTCGGGGTCACCATCGGCAATTTCTCGCTACAGGGCATCAGCTTGTGTGGCGTGTTGGCCGTCTTGTTGAACCTGCTATTACCGGGCGAGCCAGCCGCGGAGAAATAGTCATTTTTCGGATTTTTTCCTGGAGGAATAGAATGAAAAAACGTGTATCGCTTTTGTTGGCCGTTCTGGCGGCTTCCACCTTGCTAATCGCCTGTGACAAAAAGCAAGAGCCGGCCAAGGCCGCTGCGCCAGCGCCGGCAGTGGTCAAACCCATTGTGATCGGCCTCGACGACCATTTTCCGCCGATGGGCTTTCGAGACGATAAAAACGAAATTGTCGGTTTTGACATTGACCTGGCCCGTGAAGCCGGCAAACGTCTCGGTCTGGAGGTTAGCTTCAAGCCGATCGACTGGAGTGCCAAGGAAGCAGAACTGAACGGCAAGCGCATCGACGTGCTGTGGAATGGGCTGACGATCACCGAAGAGCGCAAGGCCAATATTCTGTTCACCAAGCCTTATCTCGAGAACCGCCAGATCATTGTGGTTACCGAGAAGTCGCCGATCAAGACCAAGGCCGAATTGAAGGACAAGGTGGTCGGCGTGCAGGATGGCAGCAGTGCGGTCGACGCCGTCAAAAAGGATGAGGGCATTGCCAAGTCGATCAAGGAAATGAAGAAGTTTTCCGATAATGTGACGGCGTTGATGGATCTGTCCACGGGGCGTCTCGACGCGATCGTCGTCGATGAGGTGGTTGGTCGCTTCTATATTTCCAAGAAGCCGGGAGAGTATCGTGTGCTCGAAGAGAATTTCGGCACCGAGGACTATGGCGTTGGCACCCGCAAGGATGACAAAGATCTCATGGCCAGGATCGACAAAGCCTTGGACGACATGAAAGCCGATGGTTCGGCGGCGGCCATTTCGACCAAGTGGTTTGGCAAGGACATCCTCAAAAAGTAATCTTTCCCAAAATCATCCGGCCGGGAAGACGGTACGTCGTCTCCGGGTCGGGTTTCTGTTTTAATCGCGCCCGACCGAGTATTCATGGACTACGTGTTTCAGATTTTGCCGCCCCTGGTCGAGGGGGCGGGGGTGACCTTGCAGGTCTTCTTGATCACCCTCGTACTCTCCGTGCCGTTCGGATTGGCGCTGGCGCTGATGCGCATCTCACGTTTCAGGGCCCTTAGTGGCCTGGTTAACGGTTACATCTGGCTGATGCGCGGTACGCCGCTGATGCTGCAGATGCTGTTCATCTACTTTGCGCTACCGTTCATGCCGGTGATCGGTATCCGCTTGCCGGATTTTCCAGCCGCGATCGTGGCCTTTGTCCTTAATTACGCCGCCTATTTCGCCGAAATCTTTCGTGCCGGCATCCAGTCGATCGACCGCGGTCAATACGAAGGCGCGCGAGTGCTTGGATTGACCTACGCGCAGACGATGCGACGAATTGTTCTGCCCCAGGTGGTCAAGCGCATCCTGCCGCCGATCAGCAACGAAACGATCACCCTGGTCAAGGACACGTCACTGATCTACGTGCTGGCGATGAACGATTTATTGCGCGCGGCACGCGGTATCGTCCAGCGCGATTTCACGACGACACCGTTCATCGTGGCCGGCGCCTTCTATCTGATCATGACCCTGGTGCTGACTTATGGCTTCCAGCGGTTGGAAAAGAAATACTCGGTTTATGATGAATGATTCGATGATCCGTGCCGTCGATGTGCACAAGCGATTTGGTTCGCTCGAAGTCCTCAAGGGCGTCTCCCTGGAGGTTGGCAAGGGGGAGGTGATTGCCATCATCGGGCCTTCCGGCTCGGGGAAAAGCACCTTTCTGCGCTGCCTGATTCACCTGGAAACCGTGCAGCGCGGCAATATCGAGATCGAAGGCGAAAAACTGGTTTCAACGGATTCGGCAGGACACTGCCAGTACGTTCCCGACGCCGAAATTCGTCGTATCTGCGGCAAGATGGGCATGGTTTTCCAGCATTTCAATCTGTTTCCGCATCTGACGGTGCTGCAAAACGTGATCGAGGCGCCGATCGTTGTCAAGAAGATGCGGCGAGAGGACATCCTTCCGAAAGCTGAGGCGCTTCTGAAAAAAGTCGGCCTGTTCGAGAAGCGCGACAGTTATCCGTCGCGCCTGTCCGGTGGGCAGAAACAGCGGGTGGCGATCGCGCGCGCGCTGGCGATGGAGCCGGATCTCCTGCTTTTCGACGAGCCGACCTCTGCGCTCGACCCCGAGTTGACCGGCGAAGTCCTGCGCACGATGCGCGAATTGGCCGAAGAGCACATGACGATGGTTGTCGTCACCCATGAAATGGGGTTTGCTCGTGAAGTGGCGAGCCGCGTGATCTTCATGGACGAAGGAAATATCGTCGAAGCGGGTCCGGCGCGCGAATTTTTCATCTCGCCGGCACATCCGCGAACCCGCGCTTTTCTGGAGAGCATGCTCTAGCATGCCTTCACTTGCCGATGTTTTTGCCCCGGAAGGCCTCCTCGCCGGGGCGATTCCGGGTTACCGGTTGCGTCCGCAGCAACTCGAAATGGCCGAGCGCATTGCCGCAGCCATGGCCGAGAACCGCGTGCTCGTTGCCGAAGCCGGTACCGGTACTGGAAAAACTTTCGCCTACCTCGTCCCGGCGCTGTTTTCGGGTGGCAAGGTGATCGTTTCGACAGGCACCCGGAATCTGCAGGACCAGTTGTTCACCCGTGATATTCCGACCGTGTGCAAGGCGCTTGCTTCGCCGGTTCAGGTGGCCCTGCTCAAAGGGCGTGCCAACTACGTCTGCCCCTACCATCTCGAACGTTCGCTCGGCGATGGACGCTTCGGATCGCGCGAGGATGCCGCTGATGTGCAGCGGATCGCGCGATTCGCAAAACATACGAAGACCGGCGACAAGTCAGAATGTCATGGTGTTCCGGAGAATTCGCCGGTTTGGGGCATGGTGACCTCGACGCGTGAGAATTGCCTTGGTCAGGATTGTCCGCACAACAAGGAATGTTTCGTCCTTGCGGCGCGGCGTGATGCGCTGGCTGCCGATCTCGTGGTTGTCAATCACCATCTGTTCTTTGCCGACGTGATGTTGCGCGACGAGGGGATCGCTGAACTCCTTCCGGCTTGCAACGCGGTGATTTTCGACGAGGCGCACCAGTTGCCGGAAACGGCGAGCCTGTTTTTCGGCGATAACGTATCGACGGCGCAGGTCGTCGACCTCGCGCGCGATGCGCGTGCCGAGGGCTTGGTGTCAGCACGGGATTGCCTCGACCTGCCCAAGCTCTGCGGCGTTGTCGAAAAGGCCGCCAAAGACCTGCGTCTGACGCTGCCGGTCGAGCCGGCGCGCTTTTCGCTGAAACAGCTCGAGGAACGCATGGGCTTCGATAACGCGCTGGTCGGGCTGGTCCGCGAACTAGACGCTTTCACGGCGTTGCTGGAGACGCAGGCGCAGCGTTCGGAAGGCTTGGAGAGCTGCTGGCGCCGTGCCGGCGAACTGGCTGCCGGCCTGCGCGCCTGGCAGAAAGGTGACGCCGCCGATTATGTCCGCTGGGGCGAAACCTACACGCTGTCGCTGCAGCTCAACGCGACGCCGCTGGTCGTCGCCAGTATCATGAAGAAGCAGATGGGGGGGCATCCGCGTGCCTGGGTCTTTACGTCGGCGACGCTGGCGGTGCAGCACGATTTCGGCCATTACTGCGGCGAAATGGGGCTGGAGGAGGCGGAGTCGGCGTTCTGGGAAAGTCCTTTCGATTACGAGCGACAAGCTTTGCTTTACGCACCGACCGGTCTGCCCGATCCCAACAACTACGCCTATACGGAAGCCGTGGTCAAGGCCGCTTTCCCGGTGGTGCGGGCGAGCGTCGGTCGGGCGCTCTTCCTGTGCACCTCGCTGCGCGCCATGCGCCGCACGTACGAACTCTTGCAGGAGCAGCTTGAACGCGCCGGACTTGACCTGCCGCTGCTGATTCAAGGCGAGGGCAGCAAAAACGAACTGCTCGAACGCTTCCGCCGACTCGGCAACGCCATCCTGGTCGGCAGCCAGAGTTTCTGGGAGGGCGTCGATGTGCGCGGCGAAGCGTTGTCGCTGGTCGTCATCGACAAGCTTCCGTTTGCGCCGCCCGACGATCCGGTGCTTGCCGCGCGTATCGAGCGCATGAAGCAGGAGGGCAAGAACGCGTTCATGGATTACCAGTTGCCGCGTGCCGTCATCAACGTCAAGCAGGGCGCCGGTCGTTTGATCCGCGATGAAACCGACCACGGCGTGTTGATGATCTGCGATCCGCGCCTGATCACTAAACCTTACGGCAAACGCATCTGGCGCAGTCTGCCGCCGATGAAACGCACGCGCGAATTGAACGACGTGCTGGCTTTTTTCGGGTCGGAATGAATCCCGCCGACCTGCATCTCCCGAGTATTTCGTTGCCGGCGGATTGCCGCGACGCGGCCGCGTTGCTCAACCGCGGTTGTGTCTGTACTTCAGTGGATTACGAGCGTTTGCGGCTTGCCTTGCAGATCGAAGGCGTGGCGCCGGCCAATCTTCTCGATACGCATCCCAATCTGTTTTCCGACACGCTGGTGTTCGTCGCCGAGGCGCATCTGCAAAGCATGGCCGAACTGATCGCCGCCGTGGAGCGTGTCGTCGCGCTTCCCGCCTGGCAAGAGAGCGTTCTGGCCCGAGCGCCGGCTATCGCCCGCCATGATCCGAAGGCGGCAAGCGTATTTTTTGGCTACGACTTCCATCTCGGCGACAACGGGCCGCAACTGATCGAAATCAATACCAATGCCGGCGGTGCGCTGCTCAATGCCCGGCTGCTGCATGCGCAGCACGAGTGTTGTGCGCGAACGGCCGGAATGCGCACCGAGTGCTTGACCGCGGAATCGGATATGGTGGCGATGTTTCGCAACGAGTGGCGGCTGGTGCGCGGCGATACGCCGCTCGAACGGATCGCCATCGTCGACGAAGCGCCCGCGCAGCAGTTTTTGTCCGCCGAGTTCGACCTGTTCCGTCAGTTGTTCGAGGCGCACGGAATTTCGGCGCGGGTCGTCGATTCCCGCGAGTTGGAGTTCGATGGTGAAAGTCTCCTGCACGAAGGATGGCGCATCGATCTGGTCTACAACCGCCTGACCGACTTTTCACTCGACTTGCCGCAACATGCGCCATTGCGCGACGCCTATCTGGCCGATGCCGTGGTGCTGACGCCGCATCCGCGCGCGCATGCCCTGTACGCCGACAAGCGCAATCTCGCTGCCTTGAGCGATACGGACTGGCTGGCGTCGATCGGCGTTGGCGCGGAGGACCGGCGGGTGCTTGCTGAGAGGATCCCGTTGGCGCGGCAGGTGGCGCCGGAGAATGCGGAGAGCTTCTGGCAAAGCCGTCGGCAGTGGTTCTTCAAGCCGGCGGCGGGATTCGGCAGCCGGGCGGCTTATCGCGGCGACAAGATCACCAAGCGTGTTTTCGAAGACGTCGGACGCGGCGGCTACGTCGCGCAGGCACTGGTTCCGCCTTCCGAGCGGCGATTGTTAGTCGATGGTGTCGAACGCGATCTCAAGCTGGATTTGCGTGCTTATGTATATCAGGGCGAAATCCAGCTTGTATCGGCACGTCTCTATCAAGGGCAGACAACCAATTTCAGAACGCCGGGCGGGGGTTTTGCCAGCGTCTTTGCTGTCCCCTGTAAGAAAGATCCGCGTTAATCCTTCTTATGTTCATTCGCAGCCGGCGTTCAATTCAGCTTGAAACGGCTGACCGATTCCTGAAGCGATGAAGAGAGTTCCTGAAGTCGTTTTGCCGCAGCCGCTGAGTTTTCCACTGCGATCGAACTTTCTTCTGCCATCCTGGCGATTTGTTCAATATTCTTCGCGATGTCGGTGGAAACTGTGCTTTGCTCGCGAATGGCATCGGAAATGTTGGTCACGACGGTCATGACGCGTTGCGCCCCGATCGAGATGTCTTTAATAGCGTCACCAGCCTGTGTCGCCAGTTCAACCCCTTGGTTGGCCTGGACCATACTGGATTGCATGCTCACGACAGCGTCACGCGTACCGGTCTGGATTTTATTGATCATCCCGGATATCTCTGTCGTTGCCAAGCTAGTCCGCTCGGCCAATTTACGAACCTCGTCTGCAACCACGGCAAAGCCTCGGCCTTGTTCACCAGCCCGCGCCGCCTCAATCGCTGCATTAAGCGCCAGAAGATTGGTCTGATCGGCAATTTCGCGGATGGTCTGAACGATCGTCGAAATCTCTCCGGATTGAATTTCGAGTTCTCCGATAACGGTCGAAGAAGATTGGACGGTGTCGGCAATCTTGTTCATTTCCTGACCGGCTTTTTGAGTGATCAAAACACCCTCTTGGGCCTGTTTGTTAGCCTGGTGCGAAATTTCGTTGGCTTCAGACGCGTTTTCCGCGACGTGGGCAATACTTACCGTCATTTCTTCAACTGCCGCCGCCATTGACGAAGCGGATTCGTTTTGATGTCGGGAGCGTGCTGTGATTTCTTCCGAAGATTTGAGTAATTGCAGGGAAGCGGAAGACATTTTGTCTGCGCCCTGCATGATGTCGTTGATCATCGTGCGTAAAGTCTGTTGCATGGTGTTGATGCCGGCCAGAATGCTGTCCGAGTCGCCTGACGCGCAGGGGATCTGGGTGGCCAGGTTCCCCGCCGCAATTTGGCGGGTAACCTGTGAAGCGATCGTGGGGTCTCCCCCGATCGTTTTAAGTACGCTTCTGGACACTAGAATCAGCGTGACGGCAACGAACCCGCCGATCAGAACAACCCAGGCCAAGAGTTTGAAAGCGTTTTTCCGGAACAGGTTGTTTACATCGTCGACATAAATACCGCTACCGATCACCCAGCCCCATTTTTCGGTGCCTTTGACGAAAGAAAGCTTGGGAACCTCTTCGGCTAATCCTGGTTTGGGCCAGACGTAATCGACAAAGCCTTGCCCTTGTTCTTTGACCGTTCGGCTGAACTCGGAAAAGATCCGTTTGCCATTTTTGTCCTTGAATTCGGAAAGGTCTTTGCCATCCAGTTCGGGTTTGATCGGATGCATCACGATGACCGCGTTGGGATCGTTGATCCAGAAATAGTCATCGTTTCCGTATCTCATGCTGCGGATGGCATTAAGCGCCTGTTTTTTGGCTTCCGCCTCGGGCAGCGTGCCTTCCTTGGCCAATTTTTCAAAGTGGGTAACCGTCGTGTGCGCAACCTCGACCAAATTTCGGACTTTCTCTTGGCGGTCAAGAAGAAGTTGATTCTTTTCTCCGATCAAAACGACAACGATCAGTAGACAGAGTCCAGCGATGGTAATGGCGGTCAGACTGTTTAGACGGCTACGTAGCGTCATTTCGCGAAATAGGTTCATTACGCCCTCCGCAACGATGGGTTTCTAATCGGTTGATTTGATACGCAAACGCGTTATTTGAATAAAAACTACTAGTCTGGAGTATTGAGGGTCTAATATGCCAATAAGTTCCTCAGAGCTACAAACTTTTTCATTCGCTAGTCATGACCGGCGTTCGATAACGATTCGAATTTTCGATGGATTTTCGGCTTGAAATTTTTATCGCTTCCCCCATCTGCCTACCATCCAATTCAATTCTAAGGAGCTGTGATGCGCCTTGATAAACTGACCACCAAATTCCAGCAGGCACTGAACGATGCTCAAAGTCTGGCTGTCGGCCACGATAACCAGATGATCGAGCCGCAGCACCTGCTGCTCGCCTTGCTGCAGCAGGACGACGGCGGCACCGCGTCGCTGCTGGCACAGGCCGGAACCAACGTGCAGGCGTTGAAGGCCGCACTCGATCAGGCCATTGACCGCTTGCCCCGGGTCGAAGGGCACGGCGGTGAGGTGCAGATTGGGCGCGATCTCAACAACCTGCTCAACCTGACCGATAAGGAGGCCCAGAAACGCGGCGACCAGTTCATCGCTAGCGAGATGTTCCTGCTGGCGGTCTGTGACGACAAGGGCGAAACTGGACGCCTAGCCAAACAGCACGGCCTGAACCGCAAAGCGCTGGAGCAGGCCATTGCCGCTGTGCGTGGCGGCCAGGGGGTCGATTCGCAGGAGGCCGAGGGGCAACGCGAGTCGCTCAAGAAATACTGCATCGATCTGACCGAGCGCGCGCGTCAGGGCAAGCTCGATCCGGTGATCGGCCGCGACGACGAAATTCGCCGCGCCATCCAGATCCTGCAGCGCCGGACCAAGAACAATCCGGTACTGATCGGCGAGCCGGGCGTCGGCAAGACGGCCATCGTCGAAGGGCTGGCGCAGCGCATCGTCAACGACGAGGTCCCGGAAACGCTGAAGGGCAAGAAGGTGCTGAGCCTCGACATGGCGGCGCTGCTTGCCGGCGCCAAGTATCGCGGCGAGTTCGAGGAGCGCCTGAAGGCGGTTCTCAAGGAGATCGCCCAGGACGAAGGGCGGATCATTGTCTTCATCGACGAGATCCACACCATGGTCGGCGCTGGCAAGGCGGAAGGCGCCATCGACGCTGGCAACATGCTGAAGCCAGCCCTGGCACGCGGCGAACTGCATTGTGTCGGCGCGACGACGCTCGACGAATACCGCAAATACGTCGAAAAGGACGCCGCGCTCGAGCGCCGCTTCCAGAAGGTGCTCGTCGACGAGCCGTCGGTCGAGGCGACGATCGCCATCCTGCGCGGCCTGCAGGAAAAATACGAGTTGCACCACGGCGTCGAAATCACCGATCCGGCCATCGTCGCGGCGGCGGAACTCTCGCATCGCTACATTACCGACCGCTTCCTGCCCGACAAGGCGATCGACCTGATCGACGAGGCAGCAGCGCGCATCAAGATGGAGATCGACTCCAAGCCGGAAGTCATGGACAAGCTTGACCGTCGCATGATCCAGCTCAAGATCGAGCGCGAGGCAGTGAAGAAGGAAAAGGACGAAGCGTCGCGGAAGCGCCTGCAGTTGATCGAGGACGAGCTCGCCAAGTTGCAGCGCGAATACAACGACCTCGAAGAAATCTGGAAGGCCGAAAAAGCCAAGGTGCAAGGCAGCGCACACATCAAGGAAGAGATCGACAAGCTGAAGGCGCAGATGGCCGAGTTTCAGCGCAAGGGGCAGTACGACAAGCTGGCCGAGCTGCAATACGGGCAGTTGCCGCAGCTCGAGGCGCAGCTCAAGATGGCCGAGAAGTCGGGAGACGGCGCGAAGAAGAACACGCTCCTGCGCAACGAAGTCGGCGTCGAGGAAATCGCCGAAGTGGTGTCGCGGGCGACCGGCATTCCGGTTTCCAAGATGATGCAGGGCGAGCGCGAGAAACTGCTCGCGATGGAGGAGAGGATTCATCAGCGTGTCGTCGGTCAGGACGAGGCGGTGCGGCTCGTCTCCGACGCCATCCGCCGTTCGCGCGCTGGCCTCGCCGACCCGAACCGGCCCTATGGCTCCTTCCTTTTCCTCGGTCCGACCGGTGTCGGCAAGACCGAATTGTGCAAGGCGCTGGCCGGTTTCCTGTTCGACTCCGAGGAGCATCTGATTCGCATCGACATGAGCGAATTCATGGAGAAGCATTCGGTCGCTCGCCTCATCGGAGCGCCTCCCGGATACGTGGGGTACGAGGAAGGCGGCTATTTGACCGAAGCCGTGCGCCGGAAGCCTTACAGCGTGATTTTGCTCGACGAGGTCGAGAAGGCGCATCCGGACGTGTTCAACGTTCTCCTGCAGGTGCTTGACGACGGACGCATGACCGACGGCCAGGGCCGCACCGTGGATTTCAAGAACACCGTTGTCGTCATGACCTCCAACCTCGGTAGCCAGATGATCCAGCAGATGGCCGGGGACGACTATCAGTTGATCAAGCTGGCCGTGATGGGGGAAGTGAAGGGCTACTTCCGTCCGGAATTCATCAACCGCATCGACGAGGTCGTCGTCTTCCATGCGCTAGACGAGAAACACATCCAGTCGATTGCGAAGATCCAGCTCGGCTACCTGGAAAAACGGTTGGCCCAGCTCGAAATGATACTGGAGGTCGAGGACAGCGCGCTGGCCGAGGTCGCCAACGCCGGCTTCGATCCGGTGTTCGGCGCACGGCCGCTCAAGCGCGCGATTCAGGCACAGATCGAGAACCCGCTGGCCAAGGCGATCCTCGAAGGCCGTTTCGCTGCCAAGGACACGATCCAGGTGTCCTGCGCGGGTGGGGTGATGCGGTTCGAGAAGGGTTGAGCCGGTCGGGGTCGAACGGCGTCGCGGGAGCGTGGCGGAAGGCGGGAAGCGGAGCAGGAACGCAAGGCAAGTAGGGCGCGAAGTCACGGGCAGTGTGCTGTACGCGCATACAGTATATTATTCTGGTTCATCAACCAGGATGGGTTCGCCCCATCGATGCCGTTGCCAAATGTGCCAAGCCCGGCGCCTCGTGCTATCAGCGCCACCGTTCAAAACGGACGCTGTGGTATCGCACAGTCCAGACTCACTTTGAAACTTGGCGGGTGCAGGTGAGTGGGCCGTTCGGCGAGTCGCCGCCTGCCCATGTCAAGCGCGAGTTACGGCGCTACCTCGAATGCGGCATCCTCGCCCACGGTTTTGCGCGGGCGCGCTGCGACACGTGCGGGCACCTATTAATTCAGAGGCACTTTTTTTATGAGCTTCGTATTCTCTTTCGATAACTCAAGGAGAGAACGGTTAAAGCGTGCGATCAATCGCCTATCGAGCCAATCTTCAACCAACACATAATTGCCCCCGACCCATCCCATGACAGGATCTTTGAATTCGGCTTCATAACCGACTGACTTCAAAGTGTCAGCCATATGTGCTCTCATCAGCGATTGCGCATCTTTAAAGCATGTTTGAAGCTCAGAAACCACACGCTGCTTCGTCTCGGCAGATTGCCCGGAGAACTTTTCTGGTTGCCAAAGAGAATAGTTTGTCGAAAGTGTTACGGCAACTCCATCCATTACACTGGCATTCAGATCGCAAATTACAGAGTACTCAATTCCATCATCTTTCTCAAAAAACAGTCGTGCAGCCGGCGTTAGTACAATTTTTCTGCCGATACTGGATGGGGCTCCAATCTTGTATTTCCCCTGATCCGCGATCATTTTGGACAAGTCGATATCGAAAATCGCAGGAACGCGATCCGCCATCTTCTGCGTTTCGGATTGCACATAAGCGGCATTTGCTGCCCCCGCAATCGGTCCAAACAGAAGTGCAGCAGCCACACTACCACGCTTATTCGATGACACCCCGAAATAGGTATCTGGAATATCTACAATTGCCCATTTTTGAGCCTGTGTTGGCATTTTCTCAGAGACGATAATTTGATGTTTTTGAACATCGACATTTACCGGGATTACCGGGTGAAAACCGCCGCATGCGCCCATCGGCAGAGCTGCCATTGCAATGCAAATGGCATTCAATACACTGGGATAATCTCTCAAAATGCTCCCCTCAAATTTTGGCGCGTCAGAAAATTTCTGTCGATAAGCCGACAATCCGGTCTAAATCAGAGCGCCATAAGAAGTACTCATAAAAGCGCTTTGCATTTTCTGTTGTTTCAGACACCAAGTCACGCTCTTTATAATACGCAACCCAAAAGGAGGCCCCATTTAACTTTCCCCATCTCAAAATTCGCCGTACTGTGCGCCGGAAGCCCTACAGCGTCATCTAGCTTGACGAAGTGGAGAAAGCCCATCCGGATCTTTAACTTGCTCCTGCAGGTGCGGGCCGCGGCAATTGTGCATTGACCGTGGCCCGGAAGGCAGTGATACTTCCAGTCCTAGTTTGATTGCCCGCTGACACGCTGGGCGCCCGTTTTATCAACCCTGATGACCGGGGTATATGAAAGATCATGCCTTGCCGCTGATCGGTAAGAGGTCGGAAATTGAGCAAATTTGAGAGGATGATATGAAAGCAGTGCTGATGGAAGGTTTCGGTGGGACCGAGGTGCTCAAGGTGGGTGAGGTGGATCGCCCGTCACCCAAGGAAGGCGAGGTTCTGATCCGGGTCGTGGCGACCACGATCAACCGGCCCGATCTGGTCCAGCGCGAGGGCAAGTACCCGCCGCCGCCCGGAGACTCGGAAATCCTCGGTCTGGAAGTGGCCGGCACCATTGAGGAGCTGGGGGCCGGCGTCACCGGTTGGGCAGTGGGGCAGCGGGTTATGACCCTGGTCGGCGGCGGTGGCTATGCCGAATATGCCGTCGCCTATGCCAGCCATCTGATGCCGATTCCGGAATCCATGTCCTTCGAGGAAGCGGCTTGTGTGTGCGAGTCGTACATCACCGCCTTCCTCAACGTGTTTATCCTCGGCGAGTTGAAGAACAAGCAGACGGCCATCCTGCACGGCGGTGGCGGCGGCGTGAATACCGCGGCCATTCAGTTGTGCAAGGCGCTGGTGCCGGACACCAAACTGATTGTCACCGTGTCGCCGGAAAAGCTTGACCGGGTCAAACAGCTTGGTGCCGATTTCCTGATCAACTATATGGAGACGCCGGATTTCACCGAGGTGGTGAAGGAATTCACCAACAAGAAGGGGGTCGATATGATTCTCGACCACATCGGTGCCAAGTATCTGGCGCCCAACATGAACTCGCTGGCCTACAAGGGCAAGCTGGTGATCATCGGCGTAACCAGCGGCATCAAGGCCGAGTTGAACCTGGCGCTGATGATGGTCAAGCGCCAGCAGATCATCGGCAGCGTTCTGCGTTCGCGCCCGGTGCCGGAGAAGGCCGAGATCGTGGCCGAATTCACCCGCGTCGCCTTGCCGAAGTTTGCTGACCGAACGATTGTGCCGATCATCGAGAAGGTGTTCCCGATCGAGCAGGTGGTCGAAGCGCACAAGATGATGGAAGCCGATAAACATTTTGGCAAGATCGTGCTGAAGATTCAGTAAGCCGCGATTTGCACGTGGAAAAAAACGGCTGGGAAATATTTCCCAGCCGTTTTTAATTAATTTCCTATTAGCGCAAATCTCGATCTTGAGTTTTTTTGTGTTCTCAAATCCGGCGGTGTCTCAGGTGGTGCTGTCAGTCTCATCCATATAGTGGGCGCGGTCTTCTAAACAAACAATAACGTGAGATGTCTCAGCCGAAAATGCGGTTAGGATACGTGAATTGTTAGATATTGGATAAGTGAAAGTCGTGATTTTGAAAACTCGAAGAAACGATTTATGCAGCTGTGGAAGCGGAAAAAAATACAAAAAATGCTGCGAAGCCAGATCCGGAAACATGAATCGCTCCGGAATCAACACTTTAGTCAAGGGGGGGGCGCCGACCACTGCCGAATGCAACGATCTTGTTGCTTTGTTTAACGCAGGATATTTCGAGGAGCTGGAAAACAGGACACGTATATTGCTAGAACGTTGCCCTAAGTCCGGGTTCGCCTGGAAAGTTTTGGGGGTTGCTCTTCAATCGCAAGGCAAAGACGCACTGGCCGCTTCAGAAAAAGCGGCGCAATTCTTGCCGGAGGATGCCCAGGCGCACTACAACTTCGGGGTGGTACTGCAAGAGCATGGGCATCACGATAAAGCTGTAAAAAGCTACAGCAGGGCGCTGGAGCTCAAATCAGATTACGCGGAAGCTCACTGTAATCTGGGTGTGGCACTGAAAGAACTTGGACATTTCGATAGAGCAGTGGCGAGTTACCGTCAGGCACTTGAAATCATTCCCAACTTGGCAAAGGCGCACAGCAATCTTGGTAATGCTCTGAGAGAACTTGGGCAACTCGATGACGCAGTAGCGAGCTGTATTCGGGCGCTGGAGATAAACCCCGATTACGCTGAAGCCCACAATAATCTGGGCATAGCCCAGAAAGACCTCGGGCAACTCGATAAGGCTGTGGCTAGCTACTTTCGGGCGCTGGAGATAAACCCCGATTACGCTGAAGCTCACAATAATCTGGGTCTAGTCCAGAAAGACCTCGGGCAACTCGATAACGCTGTGGCTAGCTACCGTCGAGCGCTGGGGATTAGGCCTGATTACGTCGACGCACTCAATAGCTTGGGCGTAGTCTTACAAGATCTCGGGCAGCTCGATAACGCATTGATGTGCTACCGAGGGGCGCTGGAAATTGAACCTGATTTCTATAAGGCGTATAGCAACCTATTATTCCTTCATAACTACCAAACTGAACAGTCAGCGGCGGTGCTACTGGACGAAGCGCGAGGCTATGGCAATCAGGTGGCGCGAAAAGCCCGTCCTTATACTGAATGGCTCAATGCTCCCGAATCCGAAAAATGTTTGCGCGTGGGGCTGGTGTCCGGGGATCTGCGCAATCATCCCGTGGGATTTTTTACCGAAGGCGTACTGGCGGCGCTCGCCTCTAACTTCTCTGAAAAATTGGAATTTATCGCCTACCCGACTCAGTCTGGCGGCGATAAGCTGACCGACCGAATCAAGGCATGTTGTCACGGTTGGCGCTCCGCGGTAGGGCTTTCCGATGAGGACCTTGCCCGCCGGATACGCGAGGATAATATTGATATTCTGATCGACCTGTCCGGACATACTGCGCATAACCGTCTACCCATGTTTGCCTGGAAGCCTGCGCCCGTTCAGGTAAGTTGGCTGGGATATTTCGCCACCACCGGGGTCGCTGCCATGGATTATCTTATCGCCGACTTTTTGACGGTTCCGGAATCCGAAGAAGCCTATTTCACTGAAAAAGTCTGGCGGTTGCCGGAAACGCGGCTGTGCTTTACGCCACCTGAGGTGGAGATTGACGTCTCGCCAGCGCCAAGCTTATCTAATGGTTATGTCACTTTTGGCTGCTTTAACAACCTGACGAAAATCAATGAAGTGGTCGTTGCATTGTGGGCGAGAGTGTTGAAGGCGGTGCCGCATAGTCGCCTGTTTCTTAAAACAAAACAACTTCAGGAGTCCTCTGTACGACAACGCATCCTTGAGCTTTTTTCGTCTCATGGCATCGATTCTCAACGGTTGGTGCTGGAAGGATGGTCAACACGGTTTGAATATCTGGCGGCTTATCAGCGAGTGGATATCTCGCTTGATCCTTTCCCTTTTCCAGGCGGCACAACCAGTGTCGAAGGCTTATGGATGGGGGTGCCTGTGCTCACTATGACCGGGCAAAGTTTTCTCTCGCGGCAAGGTGTTGGTATTTTGAACAACGCTGGCCTACCAGAGTGGGTTGCAGCCGACTCAGACGATTATCTTGCCAAAGCGATTAAGCATGCCAGCGATCTTTCTCGTCTTGCTACACTACGTTCGAACTTGCGATATCAGCTACTGGCCTCGCCGCTTTTTAACGCGTCAAGTTTTGCTGGACATTTTGAAGCAGCACTGCGCGGTATGTGGGCACATTGGTGTAATAAAAAACGAGGTGCGACTGTGTTGTCCGCAAGATCTGAATCCACAATAGGTACGCTTCCTGGTGGCAGCGCCGCTGACAGCGGCTAGCGGTTTTAAGGCGTTGCAGCGCACGAGATGCAGTATTGACCGTCCATTTTTTCAAGATAACGCCTCGGTTTTCCGGGGCATTATCTTGTTATTTGCGGGCATTCCGTTGATGAGGAACTCCTGTTCTGGTTTGGTTGCCGCAGAATTGACCAAGGTGCTGAAGACAGGGATACTCCGGATTGTGCTGGTGAAATTTCTTTCCTTCGAAAAAAAGAACCGTTGTAAGGGTTGTCATCGAGTTCCTGATAACCTGCCAGGAACGGTTGACTCCCAGCGACGTGTCGCATGTTCACGCAATTTCGGCAGGAGAACGCCTTGAAGCCTTCCGTCGCAGTCATCGGGACCGGCCCCAGCGGCCTGACGGTGACCAAATCACTGGTTGAGCACGGCCTGGAACCCGTCGTTTATGACAGCGCGCCGGCAATCGGCGGCATGTGGGGGGCGCCGGGACGCGGCGCTTGGGCCTCCGGCGCGCGCACCAACCTGTCCTGTTATTGCTGCGCGTTTTCCGATTTTCCTTGGCCGCAAGGGACCGATATTTTCCCGATGCGCAGCAGCGTGATCGGCTACCTGAACGATTATGCACAAGCTTTCGCTTTGCACCGCTACCTGCGTATATGCACAACCGTCGAACTTGTCGAACCGGCCGGGGAACATCGCTGGAATGTCACGACCTGTTGCGATGGCGTTCGCGAAACTCGTTGCTTTGATCACGTGGTCGTGGCGACCGGCGTGTTTTCCCGGCCCTTTGTCCCTGAATTCGAGGGGCTGGAGGCTTTTCGCGGCGAGGTTTTCCACGCCGCCGACTGCTATGGCGAGGATGTCATCCGCAAGAATTTCAGCGGCAAGCGGGTGTTCATCATGGGAGCAGCGTTTTCCGGTACTGAAATCGCCGGCCAACTTCTCGGTGTTGCGCAATCCGTGACCGTCGGTCTGCGGCACCCAATGTGGTTCCTGCCGCGCTGGATTCAACCTTGGTCAGGGGCGCCACGCTATCCCTCCGACCTCGTGTTCTACAATCGCGACCCCGAAAATCCAATGTTTGCTAGTCCTCGCGCCTATTTGCTTCAGGTCGGCGGTGATCCCGGTAAGATTTCGCCGGAACTGGCTTTCGACGACATCGCGACGGCGCCTCTGACCGTGGTGACCTCGGACGATTTTTTGCAGCACGTCGGCGCCGGGCGGGTTCGGGTGAAGCGTTCGAAGGCCTTCGCTTTCGATGAGAAAGGCGTGCTTTATGCCGATGGCAGTCGCGAGGATATCGACGCTGTCGTGATGTGCACCGGTTATGTTTCCCGCTTGCCGTTCCTGCGCCAGGATGTGCTCGATACGCTGGCGTTTGATGCCTTTGACCAGTTGCAGCCGGTTTTGCTGCACAAACAGGTTTTTCACCCGCGATTGCCTGGGTTGGCCTTCGTCGGCTATTACCGGGGTCCCTATTTCCCGATCATGGAACTGCACGGCCGCTGGGTGGCGCGTGTGGCTGCGGGCGAGTTGCCGCTACCGTCTGTTGACGAGATGAATGTCGGTGTCGAGGCCGAGCGGCGCATTCGTAATCGCCGTCCGCGCCCGCAGTTTCCACATGGCGATTTCGTCCGTCTGGCTGACGGGTTGGCGCGCGAGGTTGGTGCTTTTCCCGACTGCGATGTCGCAGAGTCCCTGATCGATCGCATCAAATTCGGGCCGGTGGTTTCATCGCAATTCCGGCTGTGCGGCCCGCATGCCAAGCCGGAACTGGCAACACGAATCCTGCTGGCGACGCCGGCGCCTTTACTGGATGGCAAAAAATGAAACAATCAAATCAGAATGATGTTGCGCAACAATCGCATCTGGCAGACCGGGTGTTTTCCTTGTTCGAGGGCGCCTGGGAAATCGAGCGTCAAATCAGCGGCAAGGGAACCTATGCCGGCACTGCGACTTTTGTCCGCACTGGCGCGGATTCGATGGACTATGCCGAGAAGGGGGTTATCACCCTCAACAACGGCGAGGTCTTGTCCGGCGAGCGTCGGTATACGTACCGTCTGCACGAAGACCGTATCGAGTTGCTGTTTGCCGATGGCCCCAATGTAGGTAATCACTTCGTCGATATCCTCTTTCCTTCCGATCCTTCCGCCGCTTGGCCGATTTGCTCGGGTGATACCCATTATTGTCTCAAGGACACTTACAAGGCGATGTTCTGCTTCGAGCATGAGGATGAATTCAATATCACCTATACGGTGTGTGGTCCAGCGAAAGACTACGTCAGCCAGTCGGTCTATCGTCGAATTAGACCGGGGGCTTGATTCGCCGGGTGCGGTGGCGACTGAGCTGTCCGCTTTCAAGAGCAGTGTGCGCGCGTTCTTTCATTCCGTGTTACGGAATGAAAGGGGAACGTCGTTGCCACTGAATCTCTTTTCGCTGAGAAGTAGACCCTCGACGTAATTTCCATGAAATCCCTTCAGGAAACTACGCGTATTCCGTTAATTACCATGAGCGCGTGACATTCCTCGTTTTGAGCGGGAATCACAGTGGGATCGATTTCCCGTAACGTTTGAACTTTATGGTTGCCGTGTGACTCCGAGTAAGTATGAAGGCTCGGTCAAGTATTGAAATGGAGGTAAGCGGACGCATCTAGATTCTTGAACAAGGGCGTTTTGTTCGGCAGTAACGTGCAAGACAGCAGAAAGGGGTTGCCATGAACATTGTGTATAACAGCGATAGTTACGCCATCGTCGCGTACCCGATCCAACAAGGGTTTGAGTTGGTCGATAAGCTGGGAAACCGCAGCCTCTTCGTCCAGGGATCAGTAGCCTTGAGCCTGCGTGAGGCGATCGACAGTATTCCGCTTGCGGATCGTGACGAGGAATCGATCGATTCCCTGCTCGACGATTACTGCGTTGGCGCGGCTAAACCGATTGCCATTCACTGAGCGTTTCCGGTGAGACGGTGTGCGGCGGTGAGGCTGCGTTATCGAGTCTATCTGCGCTTGATTATTCCGTGAGTTTGCTCCCGGTTTCCAGGATAATTGCGAGAACATTTAATTTGAATCTGGAAGGCGAGGGCGTCAATGGCACAGTACGAATCGGAGTTTACGAGCTTCATGCGCGAGATGCTTGCACGGCATCCGGAGTGGGCGGCAGAGCAGGATTCTGGACGTGCCCTATTGTGGGACAGAAAGGTCGATCTTGCCGAGCAGGAAGCTTTCCGGGCCGCGAATGTGCCGCAACACGCTTATCCCTATGATGTGAACTGTCCGCAGAAGTGACCGATTTTCGCTCGAAGGGACCTAATTGTTGAGCGTGCAGACAACGCGCTTGATCGCCGGGTCTTCGGGGTGCGGATGGGTGGTGAAACCGAGGCTGGTCATCAGGCGGAACATCTTGCTGTTCAGTGTCAGCACATCGCCGACAATCGCCTTGTAGCCCTTCTGCCGGGCAACTTCGATCAGTGAAGTCATCAACTTGCGGCCGACGCCGTGCTGCTGCCACTCGTTGGCGACCGAGAGCGCGAATTCGACGGTTTCTCCGTCCGGATTGGTGACGTAACGCGATTCTCCGATCAGGTATTCCTTGCCGCTGTCGTCGGGCAGGGTGGCGACCAGCGCCATTTCCCGGTCATAGTCGATCTGGGTGAAGCGCATCAGCATCGTCGGCGTTAATTCGCGCAAGGTGTCCATGAAACGGTAGTACTTACTCTCGTCCGAGAGGCTTTTGACAAAATTCTGTTGCAACGCGGCGTCGTCCGGTCGGATCGGGCGGATGGTAATCGTCCGACCGTCGGGTTGGTCCCAGAACTGGGTCAGGTTGGCCGGATAGGGGTGGATGGCCATGTGCGAATAGCGCTCACCCGCGCTGCTCGCATGGTCGATGACGATGCGCGCGTCGGCGGCAATCGCGCCGTTTTCGTCTACGATCAGCGGGTTGAGGTCGAGCTCCTGCAGCCAGGGCAGTTCGCACACCATTTCGGAGATGTTCAGGAGGACTTCCTCAAGCGCGTCCATGTCGATCGGCGGCAGGTTGCGGAATTCGCCGAGCAGCTTTGATACTCGCGTCGAGCGGATTAGATCCTGGACCAGAAAACGGTTGAGCGGCGGCAGGGCACTGGCGCGGTCGCTGAAAATCTCGACTTCGGTGCCGCCGGCGCCGAAAGTGATGACTGGGCCATAGATCGGGTCGCGAAAGACGGCAATCATCAGTTCCCGGCCGTTCGGTCGCGCCAGATACGGCTCGATGGAAACGCCGTTGATGCGTGCGTTCGGCGCTTTTTTTTGTACGGTGACGATGATGTCGTGATAGGCATTGCGAACCGCGTGTGCATTCGGCACGTTGAGTCGTACACCGCCGGCATCGCTCTTTCGCACGAGGTCCGGCGAATCGACTTTCATGGCGATGGGGAACCCGATCTGCTCAGCGAGAAGCAGCGCTTCGGTCGGGGTGCGTGCGACCATGGTCTGGGCCACCGGGATGCTGAAGGCGTGCAGAACGGCTTTCGACTCCATTTCGGAGAGTACCTTGCGGTGTTCCTGTAGAACGGCTTCGATCAACAGTTTGGCGCCTTCGGTTTCCTGTGGAGCGAGATGGGAAACGGTCTCTGGCGTTTGCAGCAGGAGTTTCTGGTTCCAGTAATAGGTGGAAATATGGTTATAGAGTTCGACGGCCGTGTCCGGAATGCGGAAAGTCGGGATGCCCGCTTTGGCCAGCGCCTTGCGACCGTCCGCCACCTGTTCCTCTCCCATCCAGCAGGCGAGGATCGGCTTGCTGATTTGTTCTCGAACTTCGATGACGGCCTGTGCGACGTCCATTGGCCGTGTCAGAACCTGCGGGCAAAGGATGACGAGGATCGCGTCAACGCCATCCTCCTTCGCCACCGCCTCGATGGCTGCCCGATAACGTTCGGGCGTGGCATCGCCGGCAATGTCGACCGGGTTGCTGCGCGACCAGCTCGGCGGCATGATCCCGTTAAGTGTCTTCAGGGTTTCTTCGGAAAGCGGTGAGAGCGGGATTTCCAGATCGCCAGCGCGGTCGGCGGCCATGGCGCCGGGGCCGGCACCGTTGGTGATGACTGCCAGACGGCGCCCCTGCGGCCGGAATTTTGACTCCATGGCTTTTGAAGCATAGAAAAGCTGGCCGACGTTATTGACACGAACGACACCGGCGCGGCGCACGGCGGCATCGAAAACCATGTCTGATCCGGGGTTCATTCCCGAATGCAGCTTGACCGCCGTGACTCCGCCATCGTGCCGGCCAGCCTTGAGCAGGATGATTGGCTTGATCCGGGCGGCCGAGCGCAGGGCGCTCATGAATCGCCGTGCGTTACGGATGGCTTCGATGTAGAGCAGGATGTAGTGCGTGCGGGGGTCAAAAACCAGATAGTCGAGAATTTCGCCGAAGTCGATGTCGGCCGTCGTGCCGAGCGAAATGACGCTGGAAAAGCCGACATGGTTGCTCTTCGCCCAGTCGAGAGCCGCCGAGCAGATGGCGCCGGATTGAGAAATCAGCGCCTGGTTGCCGCTGGTGGCGTTGACGCTGGCGAACGTCGCGTTGAGGCCCATTTCGGGGCGGATGATGCCCATGCAGTTGGGTCCGAGCATGCGAATGCCGTAGCTGCGCGCGATTTCGAACGTTTTACGTTCCAGCTGGGCGCCGGAAGGTCCAGCTTCGGCAAAGCTTTGCGTCAGGATGATGAATTTGATGCCGCTGTGGCCGCATTGCTCGACGATCTCGGGAACGTTCTTGGCCCGCGTGGTGATGATGGCCAGTTCGACCCGGGCGCCGATTTCCTCGATCGTCTTGAAGGCGGGTATGTCCTGGATACTCTTATGCCTCGGATTGACCGGATAAACACGACCCTTGTAGCCGGCGGTCAGGATGTTTTTGAGGATGACGTAGCCGACAGAGCTTTCGCGATCCGAAGCGCCGATGATGGCGACTGAGCGGGGTTCGAAGAAACCGGCAAGATAGTGTCGTTCCAGCATTGCATTTCACCTTTTTGGGGCTATGCGACGTTCGAAAGAGGGGTTGTGCCAAACTAGCACAGATTCGATGTCGTGTGTGCAGCAAAGCGTAGTTTTCAGGCGGCGGCGATGCGTTGTGCGAGAGCGTCAATCGCGTCTTCGGACAGGCTGTCTGAAGTGAAGTTCTCGGGTTGGCCAAAACGGCTGAAATTTTGTTGTTGCGAACGCGCGTAGAGCGGGTCGTAATGGTTTTCGAGCAGTTCGGCGACAAGTTCTCGCCAGCGCTTTTCGGCGACGTGATCTTTCCAGCGCCGCAGCGTTTCCCGGCTGTGCAGTTTGCCGAGCACGTCTAGCCGGCTGTCGAGCCAGTGTGGATCGTTCAGGAAATAATCGTAATCGCGCAACAGAAAATCGACTCGCGCTTCAAAATCGACGTCGATGCGGATGCATTCGCTTGCCCGCAGGCTTGCGAGCAACACGTCGGGAACATGGAGCAGTCCAATCTTGCGGCTTTCCGCTTCGACGAAGACAGGTTTGTCGGTCGACATGCCCGCGAGCGCGGTCATCAGCCGCGTCTCGAACATTTTCTGCGCAGGCTGTGGCGCATCGGGCAGTACTCCTAGAATGGAGCCCTTGTGGCAGGCTGTGGATTCGAGGTCGAGCACTTGTTGGCCGAGTCGGGACAGGCTTTGCAGGACGCGGCTTTTACCGCTGCCCGTTGCGCCGCAGATGACCTTGAAACGGTAACGGGGGGGCAGCTCGGCGAGTCCGGCAACAACCAGGCGGCGATAGTCCTTGTAGCCGCCTTGCAGTTGTTGCGCATCCCAGCCGACGCGGCGCAGGATCAAGGTCATTGCCCCGCTGCGCTGGCCGCCGCGCCAGCAGACGATCAGCGGTTTCCAGCCTTGCGGCCGGTCGTGAAACGTCTGGCGAATATGGCGGGCAATGTTTTCGGCGACGTAGGCAGCGCCGATTTTCTTGGCGGCAAAGGGAGAGGTCTGCTTGTACAGCGTGCCGACCTCGATGCGTTGTTCGTTGTCGAGTACGGGGCAGTTGATCGAGCCGGGAATATGGTCTTCGGCAAATTCGGCGGGCGTGCGCACGTCGATGATCTCGTCGAAGCTGTGGTAGTCCTCGAAGCGTTCTATCTTGACGATGCCGTTTTTCATGGCCGTCATTTTAACAGCGGCGCCAGTCCCCTCCAGATATTATCGAGCAGGCGCGGTTGTGCGGCGGCAACCGGATGCAGGTTGTCAGCCTGGAAGAGTTCCGGATGTTCCGCAACGCCGTCGAGCAGAAAGTCGACGAAAGCCGTTTTCCGGGCCTTGGCGACTTCGCTGAAAACCTTGTGGAACTGCTGCGCATAGTCGCCGTAGTTTGGCGGCAGGCGCTGGCCGACGATCAGTACACTCGCGCCGCTTTTCTGAGCGGTTTCGGTCATGGCCATCAAATTGCCCCGGATGACGCGGATCGGCAATCCGCGCAGGCCGTCATTCGAGCCCAGCGCGATGATGGCGATGCGTGGCTTGTGCTTATCTAGTGCAGCGCCCAGACGCCCTTTTCCACCGCTTGTGGTTTCCCCGGAGATGCTGGCGTTGACGACGGTATAATCAAAATGTTGGTTCTGCAGCCGCTTGGCGAGCAAGGCCGGCCAGGAAGCCTCTTGTCGGATGCCGTAGCCTGCCGAAAGCGAATCGCCAAAGACCAGAATGGTTTTTGCTGCCAACGCAGCCGGACTGGCCAGCAGCAGGATTGAAATCAGCAGAAATTGGAAAATGGGGAAGCGCCGCATGGATGTTGAAGTCCGGAAAATCGTCGAAGTCAGCCGCTTGACCAAGTGTGTCGATAACGGCGGCGAACCGTTGACCATTCTGCACGAGAATTCGTTTGACGTCTCGGTGGGCGAAACGGTGGCCATTGTCGGCGCCTCAGGATCGGGCAAATCGACCCTGCTTGGCCTGCTCGCCGGACTCGATCTGCCGAGCGACGGCTCGGTCACGCTCGACGGACAGGGGCTCGGCAATCTCGACGAGGATGAACGAGCCCTTCTGCGTGGACGGTTGCTTGGTTTTGTCTTCCAGTCATTCCAGTTGCTGCCGGCGCTTAATGCCGTCGAGAATGTCATGCTGCCGCTTGAACTGGCAGGCGTTGCCGACGCAGCTCGCGAAGCCGAACGCTGGTTGGCGCGGGTTGGTTTGTCGCACCGCCTGAAACACTATCCGAAACATCTTTCCGGTGGCGAACAGCAGCGCGTCGCGCTGGCCCGCGCTTTCGCGCCTGGCCCCAAGCTCATTCTCGCAGATGAGCCGACCGGCAACCTCGATGTTGCGACCGGCCATCAGATCATCGACCTCATGTTCGCCATCAACGCCGAACGCGGTACGACGCTGATCCTTGTCACGCACGACGAGGAAATTGCGGCGCGATGCGGCCGGCGTCTGAGCATGCATGCCGGACTGATCGAGGAGATGCCCTCAGGCGCCGGTTAGCGAGGTGCCGAGAGAATGTATTGGCCTAGAAAAAGCAGTTAACCACGGCGAACACGGCGAGAATCCTGAGTTCCCGACCTGATGTTGCGGTCGCCCATCGGGGGGGCAGTCAAGCCAGCATAAGCTCTTGTCTTTTCGCCGTGCTCGCCGTGGTCAAACAGAGGTTCTCAGGTTGTTTTGATCTAATCTGCCTGCAGCAATAGCCCCTTGAGATACTCGCCCTCGGGAAAATGCAGCGCTACCGGATGATCCGGCCCAGCAGCCAGACGACGCAGGATGCGGGCTTCGCGACCGGCATCGACGGCGGCCCCGGCGACGATCTTCTGGAAAAGCTCGACGCCGATGCCGCTGGAGCAGGAGTAGGTCATCAGCAGTCCGCCGGGATTGAGCAGGCGGAATCCGAGCAGGTTGATGTCCTTGTAGGCGCGCGCCGCCCGTTCGGCATGCGCTGCCGTCGGCGCGAACTTGGGCGGGTCGAGCACGATCAGGTCGAAGCGGCGTTCCTCCTTGCGGAAGGTGCGCAAGGCCTCGAAGACGTCGGCTTCCCGCCATTCGGTGCGGCTGGCGTCGAGTTGCGGATTCAGCGCCAGGTTGGCGCGTGCGCCGTCCAGCGCCGGGGCGGACGAATCGATCGACAGCACCCGGCTGGCGCCGCCGGCCAGCGCTTGCAGCGAGAAACCGCCGGTGTAGCAGAAACAGTTAAGCACGCTCTTGCCGTTCGCCAAGGCGCGGGTGAGCAGCCGATTCTCGCGCTGGTCGAGGTAAAACCCTGTCTTGTGGCCGCCGACGACATCGACGCCGAGGCGGACGCCGTGCTCGTCGATTGACAGCGGCGGATCGCACTCCGGTGGTGCTTCGCCGTAAATCCAGCCGGTCACCGGCTCCAGTCCTTCGAGCGCGCGCACGTCGGCGTCCGAGCGCTCGTAGATGCGGGCGATGCCGAACGCTTCGGTCGCCTTGATCAACGCGCCGACGATGGCCTTGCGCCATTTCTCGGCGCCGGCGGTCGTCAGTTGCAGGCAGATCGTGTCGCCGTAACGGTCGGCGATCACGCCCGGTAGGCCGTCCGATTCGCCGTGGATCAGGCGCAGGCCATCCTGCTCGGCGAGTTGAGGCATCGCTGCGCGACGGGCAATGGCGTCGGCGATCCGGCGCTTGAAGAAAGCGTCGTCGATGATCGCTTGCGCGTCGAAACTCCAGGCGCGGGCGCGAATCTGCGACTGCGGACTGAATGCCGCCCGCGCCAGCGTTCGGCCTTCGGCGTCGACCACGTCGACCGTGTCGCCCGGCTTGGCGCGTCCGTTCATCCGGGCGACCGCGCCGGCGAAAATCCAGGGGTGGCGGCGGAGCAGTGAGCGTTCTTTGCCGGGTTTGAGGATCAGTTCTGCCATGAGTTGATGAAAGATGAGGCCTGTGGGGACAGCGAGGCTATCACGAGAGGCGGAGGATGGGTAAGCTGCGCGTTAGCCAGGCGCCGATTTCTGGACACGCCCATGGCGGCGGCGTAGTATTCCGGCACCATGGAAACGATGACTCTGACGACACCAGCGCTGCTTTTTCCTGCGATTTCACTTTTGCTGCTCGCATATACCAACCGCTTTCTCACCCTGGCCCAAGTCATCCGCCAGTTGCATCCGGGACACTCGGGCCAGGTCTCCGAACTGGCCCAGCGTCAGCTGGCCGGGCTCAAGCGGCGGATCGGTCTCATCAAATTGATGCAGGGCTTCGGTGTGATGAGCTTTATTCTGTGTGCGCTGTCAATGTTCGTGCTTTTCATCGAGCTGCAAATGGCGGGCAAGGTACTCTTCGGCCTGAGTCTTCTTGCCCTAGCTGTGTCACTCGTCCTCTCGTTGTGGGAAGTACTGGTGTCGACCGAGGCGCTCAACATCGTGCTTGGTGACATGGAAAAGCGCTCGGTGGGGTAGAGAAATGCTATTAATCAAATTTGTGTCTTAACCCGGGAAGCATCATGTTTGGGGCTTCAAGCCGTTCGATAAGAAATGAAATCTTCAGAAGCAGCATGGTATTTTCATGCGTAATTCTGATTGTTTTTAGTGGTTATCTGTCGAACATTCTGTACCGTTCAGGAATGTCGAATGCGCACGAAGTCATCAAGCAAAGAAATTTGGCGGTTAATTTTTTTATTGACGGTTTTTTTTCCGAAATCAATAACTCGATTGAGATTCTGTCAGAAGACGTTGGTGTCCAGAATCTGCCTTGGCTTGATCACGCAGGTCGTGAACGCGTCATAAAGTTATTTGAAACGTATACCAAGGCGAACAATAATATCACCTATATTTTTTCGGGATACGAGAACAAGGAACTGTTAATAAACAACTACATTCCTCCTCATGGATACGATCCGACATTGCGCCCCTGGTATCAGGCTGCAATGGCAGTGAAACCCAAAATATCCACTGGTCTTCCCTATCAAGATATAAATAGCAAAGAATGGCTTTTTGCTACCAGTAAGGCCTTGTTGAGCCAGAAATATGGCTATACCGGGGTCGTATCAAGCGATAGTTCGATTCAAATGGTGGTCGACATGCTGAATCAACGGGGTGATGTGTACAAATCATCCTACAGCTTTGTCGCCAAGCTTGATGGCGAAATCATCCTTCATCATGACGAGCGTTACCTAAAGAGAAACATATCGGAAGTTGCCGGATCTTCTCTCTCGGTAAATGAAAACGGAGGTAGCACAGTTTACACTTTGGGTGGAAAAGACAAAATTGCTTATTACAGCCGTTCCAGAGAAACGGATTGGCTGATTTTCACGGTCGTCGACAAAGATGAAATCACTACCTCAATCGCGAGGCAGATTTTATTCTCCATCCTACTGACCGGCCTGATTGCAGTACTCCTTGGTCTTGGCCAGAGTATGTTGTTGAGTCGTCGTTTTTCGACGCCACTGCTTCAGCTGCGAGAAAAGGTCAAGTCCATCATTCGCGGAGAAAAAAACTCCGATTCAAAGTACCGCTATCCTGAAAACGAAATCGGGATGATTGCCAGAGAAGTTGAACAACTGGCGGCGCATGAAATACATGACCGATCCCGGCTTTTGGAAGAGGCAAACAGGCTTCTTGAGGAAAAGAACAGTGAATTGCAAAGGCTGTACGTTACCGATTGGCTGACGGGTTTGTACAACCGGCATAAGATTCACGCCGAATTGGAAAAAGAAGTGCATCGTTCGGAGAGATACCAGAAAGCGTTCTCGGTCATTTTGTTCGATGTGGACTGGTTCAAGAATATCAATGACACCTATGGTCATCAGGCCGGAGATTCGGTGCTTCAGGAGCTGTCCATATTGTTGAGAAACAATTTGCGTGCAACAGAAATTCTGGGCCGATGGGGGGGCGAGGAGTTTGTTTTGATCTGCCCGGAAATTGGCCTGGAAGGTGCGAAAATGTTGGGGATAAGAATTTGTTCATTAGTCGAAAATCATCATTTCTCAGTCCAAAAACAAATTACGATAAGCGCCGGTATTGCTGAATTTACAGGGAAAGAAAAAATTTCCGAATTGATGTCGCGTGCTGACGATTGTCTCTATGCGGCCAAGCGTAACGGCAGAAACAGAGTCGTTTCGGTGTGTTCTCAATCAAATGAATTCCCGGCGCAAGATGGCTTTTCCTGAACGCAGGGTTTCAAGACGCTTGTGGCGGCGTCGATGATGGCCTTGCTGAGCGTGTTGAGTACCGTGGAGTCGAGATTCCAGCAGTGCCAGTAAAGAACGACCGGCAGGTGGAATTGCGGGCAGAGGCTGACGAGCGTTCCGTTGGCGATCAAGGGACGTACCAGTAGTTCCGGGACGACACTCGCCCCCCAGCCGGCCAGGACGGCGCGGACCTGCCCTTCGGAACTTGGGACGAAACGGTGCCGTAAGTTGATTTGCCGGAGTTTCAGGGCGCGACAGACGAATTCGCTCTGCAAGTCGTCCTTGCGGTTGAAGGCGATGAAAGGAAGTTGCCGGACACTATGCGTAGTGAGACCGCCTGGACATGACTTTTCAGCAGTTTCCGGGGTGGCGACAGCAATGTAGTCCATCGCGCCCAACGCCACCACCTTACAACCACGCAACGCGCGCTTCAAGGTCGTGACGCAGCCGAGCACTTCACCCTCGCGCAGCCAGTCATGAGTGAAGTCCTGATCGTCGGTGATGATTTCGAGCGGCAATCCGTCACGGACAAGTCCGGAAAATGCGGGCAATGCCCAAGTGGCGATGCTGTCGGCGTTGACCGCGATGGCAATGCGCTCGTCGCCAATCACGGCGTTTGGCGTTCCCTTGCCCAGTTGCTGCAGATCCTGCTGGAGATCGGCATGGAGAAGCCGGACCTGCATGGCGTGCTTGAGCAGCAGGCGACCGGCCGGCGTCGGACGGAGCGGTTTGCCGCGCACGATCAGGACAGTGCCGATCTGGGCTTCCATAGCCTGCAGCCGCTGCGAAACGGCTGATTGCGTGATCGACAGCCGCCGGGCGGCACGCTCAAAACCGCCTTCCTCAACGATGGCGGCCAAGCATTCGAGCAGATCAGGCGAAAGCGGCGTCATGATGCAGGTCAATTCCATAAGTTTGGCTAATTAAAACAGAAATTATTTAATTCTGATGTATTTCATGACGTGTTTTCCGGAAACTGTTGTCTATCCCATACCAATCCATAAATGGAGTGCGACATGAAAATCGGTGTGCCCAAGGAAATCAAGAACCACGAATACCGCGTCGGCCTGACGCCCGCCAGTGTGCGCGAACTGACCGAGCGCGGGCATGAGGTGATGGTACAGGCGGGCGCCGGAACGGCGATCGGTCTGGACGACGAGCAGTATGTCGCGGCCGGGGCCGAGTTGGTGCCGGACGTGGCGGCGGTCTTTGCCCGGTCAGAGATGATCGTTAAGGTCAAGGAGCCGCAGCCTGAGGAATGCGCCATGCTGCGTCCCGAGCAGATTCTCTACACGTATTTGCACCTGGCGCCCGATCCCGTGCAGACGGCGGCGCTCGTCAAATCCGGGGCTGTTTGCATCGCCTACGAGACGATTACCGGGCCGGGGGGCGGCCTGCCCTTGCTGGCGCCGATGAGCGAAGTGGCGGGGCGGATGGCAGTGCAGGCCGGTGCCGCGCATCTGGAAAAATCGAAGGGCGGCATGGGCGTCCTGCTCGGCGGTGTGCCGGGCGTTGAAGCCGGCCACGTGGTGATCATCGGCGCCGGCATGGTTGGTACGAACGCCTTGCAAATGGCGGTTGGCATCGGCGCGCGGGTCACGGTGATCGACAAGAACGTCGATCGCTTGCGCCAACTCGATCTCATTTTCGGCAATCGCATCAGCACCAAGTTCTCAAACGCCCATACGATCGAGGAAGCCGTACTCGATGCCGATCTGGTGATCGGCGGTGTGCTGATTCCGGGTGCGGCAGCGCCAAAGTTGGTGACGGCTGACATGGTGTCGCGGATGAAAAAAGGCGCTGTCGTCGTCGATGTGGCGATTGATCAGGGCGGGTGCTTCGAAACGTCGCACCCGACCACGCATGCCGACCCGACCTTCGTCGTTGATGGCGTCGTGCATTACTGCGTCGCCAACATGCCGGGCGCGGTGGCACGGACCTCAACCTTTGCTCTCAACCATGCCACGATCGGTCATGCCATCGAGCTGGCCGACAAGGGCTGGCGGCAAGCGCTGCGCGATTCGGTGCATCTTCGCAACGGCCTCAATGTGGCCCTCGGCAAGGTGACCTACGCAGCGGTGGCGCAAGTGCTCGGTTATCCTTGCGTGAGTGCGGAAACCTTGCTTCAAGCCGGAAGCGTTTCGGTTCGGCGCAGAGGGATAGGTTCCTCAGATGTCGAGTTGCCTTCTGGCCAGTCGGCCAAGGGTCAGCAAGGCGTGGATGTGGCGCTCGGGAAAATTATGGCAGCCTGAGAGCCGGATGTGCCGGTTATGACGGCCTGAGGGAGAGAACAGGCTGCCGGGCGTGATCGTGATGCCTTGTTCGAGCGCCTCGTCGCACAGGCGGTTGCCGTCGCAGCCTTCGGGCAACTCGACCCAGACGAGAAAACCGCCGGTCGGCCGGGTGGCGCTGGTGCCGGATGGGAAGTGTTCGTTGATCATCCCGCACAGGCGATTGACCTGGGCCGCACTGATGCGCCGCAAACGGCGCAAGTGCTGCGCATAGCCGCCACTTTCGAGATAGGTACCGAGCACCTCGCCCAGAAGCGCCGGTTGGGCGATCGAGGCAGTGAACTTGAGACTGGCGACGCGGTTCCGGAAGCGTCCGGCATTCATCCAGCCCAGACGGAATCCCGGGGCCAGCGTTTTGGTATAGGACGCGCAGACGATCACCCAGTCGTCGGTGTCGAAGGCCTTGACCGCGGGGTGGGCCGGGACAGCGTACTGCAATTCCGCATACAGCGCGTCCTCGATGATCGGCACGCGATAAGTCCGGGCCAACTTGGCGAGCCGCTGTTTGGTGGCATCGGGCATGCTGGTGCCGAGCGGGTTATGAACGTTCGGCATGGTGACGACGGCTTGCACGCGTTTTTCGGAAAGCAGCAATTCCAGCGCATCAAGCGACATGCCATGAACGGGATCGGTTGGCACCTCGATGGCGCGCAGACCTAGCTGGTCAATCAGGGAAACCAGATTGAAATAGGTCGGCGACTCCAGAGCTACGGTATCCCCCGCTTGCGTCACGGCACGCAGCGCGAGCTGCAGGGCTTCCATGCAGCCGTTGGTGAGAATGATTTCTTCCGGCTCCAGTGTCATTCCCAGTTCGCGTGCGCCGCGGCAGATTTCGCGGCGCAGCAGGAGCGGGCCGGGCGGCAGCGAATAGTCCGTGAGGAGTTGCGGGCGACGGCGCGAAAAATCGGCGATCAGTCGGCCGAGGGTCTTTCCCGGATAGGCTTCGCTGTTCTTCGGACAAGCCAGTGAGAGATCAATGGTGTCCGGGTCGGCTTGTGCGGCCATGACGGCGGAAATCCGGTCAAGCACCATGCTGTCGGCAAGCGTGGGGCGTTCGGCCTGCAGCGGCAACTGTGCCGGGGCGGGCGTCGGCAACTGGGCACGGACGAAATAACCGGATTGCGGTCGCGCTTCGACCTGTCCGCGAGCTTCCAGCTGGTGATACGCGGCAAGCACCGTGTTGATGCTCAGCTTTCGGCTTTGCGCGGTTTCTCGGATCGAGGGCAGTCGGGCGCCGGCAGGGAGACGGCCAGCGTTGATGGCGGCCTGGAAGTCGTCGGCAAGGGCTTCGTAGAGAATTTGCGGCGTTTTCATGACAAAGGGTACAGCGGCATGGTTTTGGTTTGGATACAGTGCAATATATTCAAAACTGTACCCAGTATAAACACAAAATCATGGTGCTGTTGTGGGTGTTGGAAAGTCACTAAAGTGAAGCCTTCCGATAACTGAAGGAAGCTGCCGCCATGATGACTGATCTGCCTTTGATGACCTATGTGGCAACGATGTCCGTGACGCCCGGGCCGAACAATCTGATGTTGGCCGCGAGCGGCGTGAATTTCGGTTTTCGCCGGACGGTCCCGCACCTGATCGGCGTCAGTCTGGGTAATGGTATCCAGATGATGATTGTTGGCGGGATGCTGGCAACCTTCATGGTCTGGCTCGATGCCGTGCGCGATATTCTGGTCGTTGCCGGCTGTAGCTATCTGCTCTGGCTGGCCTGGCGTCAGGCGCGGGCCGGTCAGCCAGGGCAGGGCAAGGCGGTAAAGCCGCTGGGGATGGTCGGTGCGGCACTCTTTCAATGGGTCAATCCGAAAGCCTGGATGATGGTGCTCAATACCGCCATCCTCTTTTTGCCGCGCGGCGGTGGCTGGTCGGCGGCACTCTCACTGGGACTGCTCAGCATGTCGATCAACCTTCCCTGCATCAGCGTGTGGGCCATCGTTGGTGACAGGCTGCGCAATCGCTTGCGCGAACCGCGCACCTTGTTCCTGTTTAATGGTGCGATGGCCTTGCTGCTCGCCGGAACGGCGCTGTGGATTTTGTTCGATGAACTGATGCGGTGAGTTCCGGCCAGGATGTTGGGGGTTGCAGTTGCAGTTGCTGGGGCTGCTGCGTGGGGGGGAGGGCGAAAGTTCAAGGCGGCTGAAATAAAGAAGGAAGAGGGAACAATCCGGGACCCCGGATTGTTCCCTCTTCTGTTTTTTACTGCGAATTTTGCCGCGACCGAGGCGTTCGTTATCCGAACTGTCGGTCAGTTATGCTGACTATCCTCGACTCTTGCTAGATTGGAATTCACCGCAACTTCGCTGCCGACGGCTTCTTCTTCGTTTTGCTTGGCATAGACGTTTTCGAAGAAATCCTTGGTTTCCTTGGCCGCCACACCGCTAAGCAGTAAGAGGCCAATCAGGTTGGGAATGGCCATCAGGCCATTGAGCGTGTCAGCCAGATCCCAAACGAAAGAGAGCTTGGCGACTGCGCCGACGGCAACGAAGAGAACCCAAAGGATTCGGTAAGGCAAGATCGCTTTCACGCCCAGCAAGTATTCGGCGCATTTCTCGCCGTAGTAAGCCCAGCCGAGGATGGTGGAGTAGGCGAACAGTATTGTGCCGATGGAGACTACGGTCCCGCCCCAGACCCCTGGCAGGCCGTCGCTGAAAGCCGCTGTAGTGAGTGCGGCGCCGGTCAAGTTCTGCGGGTTGGCCTGTTGCCACACGCCGGTGACGGCAAGAACCAGTCCAGTGATCGAACAGACGACGATGGTGTCGAGGAAAGTGCCGGTCATGGAGACGAGTGCCTGACGGGCTGGGTGGTCAGTTTTGGCCGCAGCGGCGGCGATCGGGGCGCTGCCAAGCCCTGCCTCGTTGGAGAAAACGCCGCGGGCGACGCCAAAGCGGATCGCTTGGGCCACTGTGGCGCCGGCAAAACCGCCGGCTACAGCCTCATGGCCGGAGAAAGCCGCCTTGATGATGTAGGCAATCGCGGTGGGGATTTGCGAGGCATGGGCCAGGATGATGAACAGGCCGCCAAAAATATAAAAAATAGCCATAAACGGAACCAGCGTCGAGGTGACACGTCCGATGCTCTTGATGCCGCCCAGAATGACAAGGGCTGTGAAGATGGCCAAGACGATTCCTGTGGCAAGCGGCGGCACATTAAAGGTGGTTTCGACGGCAGAAGCCACGGAGTTGGACTGGACCATATTGCCAATGCCGAAACCAGCCAGCGCTCCGAACAGGGCAAAAAGCACCCCCAGCCATTTCATATTCAGCCCTTTTTCCAAAAAGTACATGGGGCCGCCGGCCATCTCGCCGCGTTCGTCTACGGTGCGGTATTTGACAGCCAGAATGGCTTCGGTGTACTTGGTGGCCATGCCGACCAGGGCCGTGACCCACATCCAGAATACGGCTCCGGGGCCTCCCAAGGTGACGGCGGTGGCCACGCCCGCGATATTGCCGGTTCCGATGGTGGCGGCCAATGCGGTCATCAAGGCCTGAAAGTGATTGATGTCACCATGCGATTTCTCGTCCTGATGCCTGCTGAAGGCCAATTTCAAGGCATAAGGCAGATATCTGAAAGAAATGAATTTCAATCGGATGGTTAGATAGATGCCCGTCCCTACCAGCAGGACCAGCATATAGGGGCCCCAGACCAAGGCATTTAATGCACCTACGAATTTCTCAATGGATTCCATTGAATTACGTCCTCCCTGCTATATGTTGTTCTGAAAAAAGGGTTTTTACCGAGTCGACACGATGGTGTCAATCAGCGGGCAGCTGGAGGGCGCGTCCACCGTGGTTTGCGCCGAGCAGAATCGAGTCGTGTTTTTGGTCCGGTTTCATTTTTTCTTTTCAGGGTCGTGTCAGCAGGCCCTGGCCTCGGCGGCGGCTGCAATGCCGCTACGCACCGCTCCTTCCAGCGTCGACGGATAGTCGGCGCAGACGTAATCGCCCGCAAGCAACAGGTCCGGAATTGAGGTCTGTACCGGTGGCCGGGGCAGGTTGGGCGTGCAGGCGAGTGTGGCGCGGCGGTCGCGGACGAGTTTGTGCCAGCCCGGTGGCGGGAGTGTGCAACCGAGCGTTTCTTCAAGCCGATGGTGCAGCACGGCGAGTAGTTTGCCGTGATCCAGGCGGTTCCAATCAACATCGGCGCTGAGGACGAAGGCCAGCATGCCCGGCGTGTCGTTCAGCGCGCCGCGGTCGAAAATCCATTGCCCGATGGCGTCCGGCGCGTAACCTTCGAGGCCGAGCATCGGCGAGGGAAGTCGGGTTTCCGGCGGATAGGCGGCATAAAGTGTGGCGATCGGCTCGTGGCGGTAGGCGGCGAGCATCGCGGCGGTGTCTCGTGTCGCTTCGTGTTGGTCGAGCAGAGTGGCGGCGTGTTGCGGCGCGGTGGCGAGGATGGCGCGGTCGAAGCGTTCGCCGTCGATGGCGAGGCCGGAGGAGGTCGATGTGATCGCGTCGACGCGGCGCGAAAGACGGATTTCGCCGCCATGCTTGGCGATGAATTCAGCTGCGGCGTCGGGGAATATCGCACTCAGGTCGGCGGCGGGAAGGAGCAGGTCGGTGTCTTCGCGGCGACCGCCGAGGCTGTCGCGCAGCACATGGGCGAAAACTTGCGCCGAGGCGGTTTTCGGTGGTGTATTGAGCGCGGCGAGACAGAGCGGTTCCCAGAGGAAGCGGCGCAGGCGGCCGTGTTGGGCGTGGCGGTCGAGCAACGCGGCGACCGTGCAATCGCCGGGGAGGCGGTAGTTTTCGGCCTGCAAGCAGCGCATGAAACGGGCGGCCGCGAGTTTTTCGCGAAGCGGGCAGACCCTGGCCGTGAGCAGCCCGAGGGCGAGGTTGAGCGGCGCCGGTAGATTCGGCAGCTTGAGCCGGAAGCTATCTGCCGGGTAATTGAGTTCGAGCGGCAGACGGCGGAGCAGGCGTTCCGGGTCGGCGCCGACGGTGCGCATTAGGCGCAGGGTTTCGCGGTAGGCGCCGATCAGGATGTGCTGGCCGTTGTCGAGCTTGCGGCCGTCGAGCGTGATGCGACGCGCCCGGCCGCCGAGTTGGCGGGCGGCTTCGAAAACAGTGACAGCGGCGCCGTTCGCACTCAGTTCGACGGCGGCCGTCAGGCCGGCCCAGCCGCCACCGACGACCGCGACCCGCGGCGCGGCACCCACCCGGTCAGCCCTTGATCCAGGTGCGCCAGGCGATCCACAGCTTACGCAGCGGCGTCAGCGAGGTGCGTTGCGTGAGCACCTTGCACCCGTCGCGCTTGATCTCATCGAGCACGGTGCGGTAGATGGCGGCCATGACCAGTCCAGGGCGCTGCGTCTTGCGGTCGGAAGCCGGCAGTTCGCTCATGGCTTGCGCGTAGTAGTGTTCGGCTCGTTCGATCTGGAATTCCATCAGGCGGCGGAAATTATCCGATTCGCGCGTATTCAGGATGTCGGCGACCGGGACGCCGAAGCGTTCGAGTTCGTCGAGCGGCAGGTAGACGCGGCCGCGCCGTGCGTCTTCGCCGACGTCGCGAATGATGTTGGTCAGCTGGAACGCCATGCCGAGGTCGTGGGCGTATTTGAGCGTCCGCCGATCCTCGAAGCCGAAGATTTCGGCGGCGAGCAGGCCGACGACGCTGGCGACGCGGTAGCAGTAAAGCGACAGCGCCTTGAAATCCGCGTAGCGGGCCTGCTGGAGGTCCATTTCCATGCCGTCGATGATTTCGAGCAATTGCTCCTGCGGCAGCGAGAACGACGCCAGCATCGGCTGCAGTGCCCGCGTGACCGGGTGCTCGGGCTTGCCGGCGTAGAGGCGGTCGAGTTCCTCGCGCCACCAGGCGAGCTTGGTGGCCGCCAGTTGCGGGTCGGGGCACTCGTCGACGACGTCATCGACCTCGCGGCAGAAAGCGTAGAGGGCGGTGATGGCGCGCCGCCGTTCGGGGGGCAGGAAGAGGAAGCTGTAGTAAAAGCTGGAGCCGCTCGATGCCGCTTTCTGCTGGCAATATTCTTCTGGGGTCATGCGCTATTCCGTTTTTTCGGAAACCGGATTCTTACATAAACAGGGCGCGGCTGCCCATCCGCAGCCAGTCGCTCGCACCGAGTTTCGGGCGGTGGCGGAAAACGTCGCCGCGCACCGCGCGGATTCGTTCCAGGATGCGTAGTCCGCCCTGCACGGTGAGGCGGATTTCCCAGCCCATGCGGCCGGGGAGTTGGTGCACGAGCGGCAGGCCTTCGCGCATCAGGCTTTCCGCATGGGCAATCCGGTCGTCGATGAGGGTCGCCCATTCCGGCGACCAGCGGTTTGCGGCGATCTGACTTTCCTCGATGCCGTAGGCGGCGAGGGTGTTTTGCGGCAGGTAAACGCGGTCCTTCTGCCAGTCGATGGCGATGTCCTGCCAGAAGTTGATGAGTTGCAGTGCCGAGCAGATGCAGTCGGAACGGTGCAGGTTTTCCGGCGTGGCGCGGTCGAAGAGATGCAGCAGGAGGCGTCCGACCGGATTGGCCGAGCGACGGCAGTAGTCGAGCAATTCGGCGTCGTCGGCGTAGCGCTTTTTCACAACATCCTGGGCAAAGGCGTCGAGCAGGTCGCGCAGGAGTTGTACCGGTAGCTGCCATTCGTGGACGACGTCAGCCAGATCGGCGAAGGCCGGGTCGGTAGGCGGGTCGCCGCGTTCGATGCGGTCGAGTTCGGTGGCGTAGGTGGCCAGTCCGCTCAGACGATCTTCGTTGCTGGCATCGCCCTCGTCGGCGATGTCGTCGGCGCCGCGGGCAAATCGGTAGATGGCCTCGATCGGTCGGCGCAAGTGCCGCGGTAACAGAAAGGAAGCGACGGGAAAGTTTTCGTAATGATCGACGGGCATTGCAGAAGCTTGACGGGGGAGTTTTGGGGTTGTCGCTGGGATTCAGAAGGGGCGGCTGACAGTATAGGGCGTTCTCGGGTAAAATGGCCGATTAGCGCGAGAGTGGCGAAATTGGTAGACGCACTGGATTTAGGTTCCAGCGCCGCAAGGCGTGGGGGTTCGATTCCCTTCTCTCGCACCATATTTACTGAACCGGCGAGCTTGCCGGTTCTATTAAGTCTTTTCTGTCCGATTTTTCAAGCTATCAAGGATTTAATGAATGGAAACGAATGCAACCACCCCCAACGCCGAAGCCACGGCGCCGATCAACGCCCTTGAGCGTCGCATTGACCTGGCGGTGGCGAAAGCCGATATCGAGAAGGAAGTCGGGCAGCGACTCAACAAGATCGGCAAAACGGCCAAAATGCCAGGTTTCCGCCCGGGTAAGGTGCCGGCGAAAATCATCGAGCAGCAGTACGGTCTCGACGCGCGCTACGAAGTGCTGAACCAGGCGCTGGAGCGCGCTTTCGGCGAAGCCGTCCAGGAGCAGAAGCTGCGCGTTGCCGGTTATCCAAAAATCGAACCGAAGAACACTCAAAACGAGACGCACGCCGAATTCTTGGCCGTGTTCGAGGTGTATCCGGAATTTGAGCCGAAAGACCTGAAAGAGGTCGAGATCGAGCATTCGACACTGGAAGTCGGCGCCGCCGAACTCGAAAGCACGCTGCAGGCGCTGCGCAAACAGCGCGTTCGTTACGAACCGGTTGATCGCGCGGCGGCGAAGGATGATCGTGTGACGATCGATTTCCTGGGCAAGTTGGACGACGAACCTTTCAAGGGAGGCGAGGCCAAGGATTATCCGTTCGTTATCGGCCAGGGCGCGATGCTGCCCGATTTCGAAGCGGCCGTAATCGGCTTGAAAGCCGGCGAATCGAAGACATTCGAAATGACCTTCCCGGGCAATTATCATGCGGTTGACCTGGCCGGGCAGACCGTGACTTTCGACATTACCGTCAAGGAAGTGCGCGAGCCGATCCTGCCCGAGATCGACGACGATCTGGCCAAGGAACTCGGCATTGGCGACGGCGACGTCAACAAGATGCGGGCCGAAATCGAGAACAACCTCAAGCGCGAGGTGTCGAAGCGTCTGAAAGCCAAACTCAAGGACCAGGTGATGGAAGCCTTACTCAAGGCCAATCCGATCGACATTCCGTTTGCGCTCGTCGATATGGAGGTTGATCGCCTGATCCAGGCCGCGCGTCAGGATATGGAGCAGCGCGGCGGCGTGAAGATGAAGGATTTTCCGATCCAGCGCGAATGGTTCACCGATCAGGCTAAGCGCCGCGTCAGCCTCGGGTTGGTGCTTTCCGAGATCGTCAAGGTCAACAAGCTGAATCCGAAACCTGAGCAGGTCAAGGCCATCGTCGACGATATCGCGCAAAGCTACGAGCAGCCGGAAGATGTGGTGCGCTGGTACTATGCTCAACCGCAGCGTCTTGCCGAGATCGAGGGGGTTGCTCTCGAAGATAACGTCGTCAGTTGGGCGCTTGAGAGCGCCAAAGTGGTCGAAAAGACCATCGCCTTCGACGAACTGATGGGGCAACAGGCCTGACTTTGTCTCAAACCGGAATTCAAAAACAAGGACAAGGAGTTCGCATGATCCACGATCGTTTTGCAGCCGAAAATCCATGGGATCCGCAGTTGCTCGGTATGGTGCCAATGGTCATCGAGCAGAGCGGTCGTGGCGAACGAGCGTACGATATTTACTCTCGTTTGCTCAGGGAGCGAGTGGTCTTTCTGGTTGGCCCGGTTAACGACGTCACCGCCAATCTGGTCGTGGCGCAGTTGTTGTTTCTAGAGGCCGAGAATCCCGACAAAGATATTCATTTCTACATCAACTCCCCCGGCGGTTCAGTTACGGCCGGGATGTCGATCTACGATACGATGCAGTTCATCAAGCCCGACGTGTCGACACTGTGTCTGGGTCAGGCTTGCTCGATGGGGGCATTCCTGTTGGCTGCTGGAGCGGCTGGTAAACGTTTCGCCCTGCCCAATTCACGCGTGATGATTCATCAGCCCATGGGGGGGTTTCAGGGGCAGGCGTCGGACATCGCGATTCATGCCAAGGAAATTCTTTCGTTGCGGGCCAAGCTCAACGAGATCATGGCGCATCACACCGGTCAGCCGATTGAGCGCATTGAGCGCGATACCGATCGCGATAATTTCCTTTCGGCGCAGGAAGCGGCAGAATACGGTCTGATCGACAAGGTTCTGGCGAATCGCGGAGCCGTTTGATCGTAGTCTTGAGGTTAGGTGTTCAATTCCGGAAGACTCCGGCGCGACATGGGATGAGGTAGGCCGGTATGGCTGAGAAGAAAAGCGGCAGTGAGAAACTGCTTTACTGTTCGTTTTGCGGTAAGAGCCAGCATGAGGTAAAGAAGCTCATCGCCGGGCCGTCGGTGTTTATCTGCGATGAATGCATCGAGCTGTGCAACGACATCGTTCGCGACGAGATTTCGGCTGACCAGGAGGGCAAGGTCGCCAAAAAGGAGTTGCCGACGCCGCGGGAGATATCGACGCTGCTCGATCAGTACGTGATCGGGCAGGAGCAGGCCAAGCGAATCCTGGCTGTTGCCGTCTACAACCATTACAAACGCCTGCGTCATCAGTCCAAGGTGGCCGACGATGTCGAGCTGGCCAAGAGCAACATCCTGCTCATTGGCCCGACCGGCTCAGGCAAGACCCTGCTTGCCCAGACGCTAGCACGCATGTTGAACGTGCCGTTCGTGATGGCCGACGCGACGACGCTCACCGAAGCCGGTTACGTCGGTGAAGACGTCGAGAACATTATCCAGAAACTGTTACAGAAGTGCGATTACGACATCGAAAAGGCCCGGCAGGGTATTGTCTATATCGACGAAATCGACAAGATTTCGCGCAAGTCGGATAACCCGTCGATTACCCGCGACGTTTCCGGTGAAGGTGTACAGCAGGCGCTGCTCAAGCTGATCGAAGGTACGGTCGCTTCAGTGCCCCCGCAAGGTGGTCGCAAGCATCCGAATCAGGATTTTGTCCAGGTCGATACCACTAACATCCTGTTCATCTGCGGCGGCGCCTTCGACGGTCTGGAAAAAGTTATCCGCAACCGTTCCGAAAAGGGGGGCATGGGCTTCGGCGCCGAAGTGAAGAGCAAGGATGACGCGAAGGCGGTTGGCGAAGTTCTGCGTACGGTCGAGCCGGAAGATCTGATCAAATTTGGTCTGATTCCCGAACTGATCGGCCGACTGCCGGTCATCGCCACACTCGAGGAACTTTCTGCCGAAGCGCTGGTGCAGATTCTGATCGAACCCAAGAACGCTTTGGTTAAACAGTATCAGAAACTGTTTGCCATGGAGGACGTCGAACTCGAAATCCGTCCCGCGGCGATGACCGCCATTGCCAAACGGGCGCTCGAGCGCAAGACGGGCGCTCGGGGTTTGCGTTCGATTCTCGAGTCCGTGCTGCTGGACACGATGTATGAACTTCCCGGGATGGAAAACGTCACAAAGGTGGTGATCGACGAGAATATGATCGCCAGCGACGCCAAGCCCATCCTGATCTACGCCGATCAGCCCAGGGTCTCAGGTTCAAACTGAGCCTGGGACCGCAATTCGCGGCTTGAATTACGGCTTGTTGTCCCCATGTGGGGCAATGATTCTCAATTTTTAGAGCGATTTCGATGCCCACGAATTTATTAATGTCTGCCGAGCCAGTCGAACTTCCACTCTTGCCCCTGCGCGACGTGGTCGTTTTTCCGCACATGGTGATTCCCCTTTTCGTCGGCCGCCCGAAGTCGATCAAGGCGCTTGAGGTGGCGATGGAGTCCGGCAAGGGCATTCTTCTGGTGGCCCAAAAATCGGCCGGCAAGGACGAGCCGGCGGCCGAAGATCTTTACGGTATCGGTTGCGTTGCCAATATCCTGCAAATGCTCAAGTTGCCCGATGGCACGGTCAAGGTGCTCGTTGAGGGCACGCGCCGTGCGCACGTCGATTCGATCGAGGCGCGTGACGACATGTTCGTGGCCACGGCCCGCTCCGTCGAGGCCGAGGACGGTGTCGACCACGAAGTCGAAGCGTTGCGCCGCGCGGTGATCGCGCAGTTTGACCAATACGTCAAGCTCAACAAGAAAATTCCACCAGAAATTCTGACTTCGATCGCCGGCATCGAAGAGGCCGGCCGATTGGCCGATACCATCGCGGCTCATTTGCCTCTCAAACTCGAGCAAAAGCAGGAAGTGCTCGAAATGTTCGATATCCGTTCGCGCATTGAGCGCTTGCTGTCGCAACTGGAAGCCGAGATCGACATCCTGCAGGTGGAGAAGCGCATTCGCGGCCGCGTCAAGCGCCAGATGGAAAAGAGCCAGCGCGAGTATTACCTTAACGAACAGGTCAAGGCGATCCAGAAAGAGCTCGGTGAAGGTGAAGAGGGCGCCGACTACGACGAACTCGAGAAAAAGGCCAAAGCCGCCGGCATGAGCAAGGAAGGCATGGCTAAGGTCCAGTCGGAGCTCAAGAAACTCAAGCTGATGTCGCCGATGTCGGCTGAAGCCACCGTCGTGCGCAATTTCATCGAGACACTGATCAGTCTGCCGTGGCGCAAAAAGACCCGCATTTGCAAGGATCTTGCCGAAGCCGACAAGGTGCTCGACAAGGATCACTGGGGGCTCGAGAAGGTCAAGGAGCGCATCATCGAGTACCTGGCCGTGCAGCAGCGCGTCGACCGTCTCAAGGCGCCGATTCTCTGTCTGGTTGGACCGCCTGGCGTGGGCAAGACCTCGCTCGGCCAGTCGATCGCCACGGCGACAGGGCGCAAGTTTGTGCGCATGAGTTTGGGTGGCGTACGCGACGAGGCTGAAATTCGCGGGCATCGTCGCACCTACATCGGTTCGATGCCCGGCAAGATTTTGCAGAACATGACCAAGGTCGGTGTCAAAAATCCGCTTTTCCTGCTCGACGAAGTTGACAAAATGGGCCAGGACTTCCGCGGCGATCCGAGTTCGGCCTTGCTCGAGGTGCTTGATCCCGAGCAGAACTCGACTTTTGTCGATCATTACGTCGAGGTTGAATACGATTTGTCGGAAGTGATGTTCGTCGCGACGGCGAATACGATGAATATTCCGGCACCACTGCTTGATCGCATGGAAGTGATCCGCTTGTCCGGTTACACGGAAGACGAAAAGATCAACATCGCCAGTCGTTATCTGCTTCCCAAACAGATGAAGGCCACTGGCCTGAAGAAGACGGAAGTGACCGTTGCCGAAAGCGCTTTGCGCGACATTGTGCGTTACTACACGCGCGAAGCCGGTGTGCGAGGTCTTGAGCGCGAAATCTCCAAGATCTGCCGCAAGGTGGTGAAGGCGCTGTTGCTCAAGAAGGCGCAAAAACGCATTGCGGTTTCTTCTCGCAATCTCGACAAGTTCCTCGGCGTGCGCCGCTACAGCTTTGGTGTTGCGGAGCGGGAGAATCAGATCGGCCAAGTGACCGGTCTGGCATGGACCGAAGTGGGCGGCGAACTGCTGACCATCGAATCGGTGGCGCTGCCAGGCAAGGGCAAGACGATCACGACCGGCAAGTTGGGCGAAGTGATGCAGGAATCCGTGCAGGCGGCATTGTCGGTGGTGCGCAAGCGCTCGCGTTCGCTGGGTATTGCCAACGACTTCTATCAGAATAACGATATCCACATCCACTTGCCCGAAGGCGCGATTCCCAAGGACGGGCCGTCGGCAGGCATCGGACTGTGCACGGCGATCGTCTCGGTGCTGACGGGCATTCCAGTACGCTGTGACGTAGCGATGACCGGCGAGATCACCCTGCGCGGCGAAGTGCTGCCGATCGGTGGACTGAAGGAAAAGTTGCTGGCGGCGGTCCGTGGCGGTTTGCAGCGTGTCCTGATTCCGGAAGAGAATGTACGCGATCTCGCCGAGATTCCGGATAACATCAAAAGCAAGCTGGAAATCGTGCCAGTGAAGTGGATCGATCAGGTGCTTGAGTTGGCGCTTGAGCGGAAGCCGATGCCTTTGCCCGAAAGTGAAACAGCAAACGCCGTCGGGACATCAGGCGAGAGCGATTCTGCACAATCGATCGTGACTCATTGAGTCGAAGCGTGCCGGGGATGTTTTTTCCCGGCACGTCTCGATTTGTCGAGCCCTTGAAGATCACTTAAACAAGAAATATTGTCTTGTTATAAGGCAGTTGCAGTGATTCCTGTCGTCTGTTTTTTCAAGTACTGAAAAGGGGAAATGCATGAATAAATCTGAATTGATCGATCAGATCGCTGTATCTGCCGATCTCTCCAAAGCCGCGGCCGGCCGTGCGCTGGACGCTGTAATTGCCGCGGTTCAAACTTCACTCAAGCAAGGGGAGGAAGTGTCACTGGTCGGCTTCGGCACCTTTTACGTGGGCAAGCGGGCGGCGCGTAGCGGCCGGAATCCGCGCACCGGGGCGGAGATCAAGATCGAGGCAGCGAAGATTCCAAAGTTCCGTGCTGGCAAAGGTTTGAAGGATGCTGTAAACTAACGTCCTTTGTTTTCGCGGCTTGGGTGCTTAGCTCAGTTGGTAGAGCGCTAGCCTTACAAGCTGGATGTCGGCGGTTCGATCCCGTCAGCACCCACCAGTCACCGCAGCAAAACATATCGCGTCAAATTGGAGTGGTAGTTCAGTTGGTTAGAATACCGGCCTGTCACGCCGGGGGTCGCGGGTTCGAGTCCCGTCCACTCCGCCAAATGATGAAAGGCGAACGCAAGTTCGCCTTTTTGGTATCCGCAGCGATTTTCATTTGACGGGCAATCACATGTTCGACTCCGTACGCAACAACAAGAAAATTGTCCAGATTTTTCTTGCCTTGATTACTTTGCCGTTTGCCTTTTTTGGCGTCGACTCGTACATCAGGAACTCAGGTGCTGGCAGCGATCTGGCTAGCGTTGGTGGCAGCAAGATCACATCTCAGCAGTTTGAAAGTGCCTTGCGCGAACGTCAGGATCAGTTACGGCAAAGTCTCGGCGATACGTTCAAGCAGGAAATGATGAATACGCCCGAAGTGAGAGCGAGCGTGCTCAATTCCCTTGTTGATCAGCGCCTGTTGCTGATCGAGGCGGACAAGAATCGCTTGATGGCTGGAGATGCTCAGTTGCGCGCCGCGATCAGCGCCATCCCGGCGTTGCAGGATAACGGAAAGTTCTCGATGGAGCGCTATGAAGCGGCGCTTCGCTCCCGGGGTTACTCACAAGCGCAATTCGAAGCCAAGCTGCGCCAGGATTTAACCTTGCAGCAATTGACGGCACCGCTTGGCGATGCTGCTTTTGTCTCAACGACCCAGGCCGAAGCCCTGCTGCGCATGCAGCTTGAAGAAAGGCAATTCAGCGAATACCGGATTCCGGTCGGCCGGTTTGCCGAAAAGGTTAAGGTCGATGCCGCTGCCGTTCGCAAGTACTACGAAGAGAACCGCTTGGAATTCGAGGTGCCGGAAAAGGTCCGGGCCGAATACCTTGTGCTTTCGCGGGAGGCCTTACAGGCACAGATTCAGGTTTCGGAAAAGGAAGTCAATGAATGGTACGAGAATCACAAGGATCGCTACCTACTTCCGGAAGAGCGTCGCGCTAGCCATATTTTGATTGTGGCTCAATCCGATTCGGCAAGCGACAAGGCAGTGGCTAAGGCCAAAGCCGAGGATGTGCTGCAGGAGGTGCGTAATGTCCCCTCCAAATTTGCTGATCTGGCGAAAAAATATTCGCAGGATCCGGGGTCTGCGAAAAATGGTGGCGACTTGGGATTCTTTGGGCGTGGTGCCATGGTCAAGGTATTCGAGGATGCGGCGTTCCGTCAAAAAGTCGGCGAGATTTCCGATGTGATCGAGTCGGAATTCGGCTATCACATCGTGAAGGTTGTTTCGGTTCGACCGGAAAAGCTACGGCCGCTTTCCGAAGTGCGTGGCGAAATCGAGGCCGAGGTGAAAGCCCAGACCGCTTCGCGTAAATTCGCCGAAGCCGCCGAGTCGTTCAGCAACATGGTCTATGAACAATCAGACAGTTTACAGTCAGCTGCCGAAAAATTTCGACTCAAAATTCAACAGTCGAGCTGGATGACGCGGCAGGCCGATACGAAGAACAGTGTCGATCTCGGTCCGTTGGCTAACGAGAAACTCCGCACGATGCTTTTTTCCGAGGACTCTATCAAATACAAACGCAATACCGATGCCGTTGAGATTGCGCCCAATACACTGGTTTCCGCGCGCGTCTTGGAGCATGTGCCGGCATCACTTAAGCCCTTCGAATCGGTCAGCGCCGACATCGAAAGGAAATTGAAAGCACGCGAAGCTTCTGCCTTGGCGCTCAAAGAAGGTGAAGCTCAGCTGGCTAAATTGCAAAAGGGTGAGGGTGATCATCTGGACTGGTCTCCCGTGAGGAAAGTGACCCGGTTGCAGGGGAGGGGGATGCCGGTCGCGTCCATGAAGGCCATCTTCAAGGCGGATACCAAAAAATTGCCGGTCTACGCCGGAGCTGCTGCGGACGAAGGCTTTACGCTGTATAAGGTTACCAAGGTTGATAGTCCGGAGAAAATCGATCCTGTCGCTCTCAAGGCAATCCGGGCGGAGTTGGCCAGAATCGTCGCAAACGAGGAAATGTCGGCTTACTTTACTTCGCTGCGCAACCGTTACAAAGTCGAGGTCAACACATCCTTGCTGCAGGATCGCGACCGCTAACCGAATTATTGTCTGCGTTTTTAAAAATCAAAACGCCGGTTGGGGAAACCCTTCCGGCGTTTTGATTTGGCTGTATTTGTTAGTTTAGGCGGGCATCGGGTCCGGGTTGCCGAGTGCGGTTGTGTTCAGACCGCCGTCCACGTACATGATTTCTCCAGTAATCGCGCTGGCGAGATCGGAGAGCAGGAATGCCGCAGCATTGCCGACTTCCTCGATGGTGACATTGCGGCGGAGTGGCGCATGGTGAGCGTTGTAAGCTAGAAGCTTGCCGAAGTTGCCGACGCCGGAAGCCGCCAGTGTCTTGATCGGGCCGGCCGAAACGGCGTTGGCGCGAATGCCCTGCGGCCCGAGGCAGAATGCAAGGTAGCGCGTGGCCGCTTCGAGGCTGGCCTTGGCGACACCCATGGTGTTGTAATTGGGCATGGTGCGTTCGGCGCCGAGGTAGGTCAGCGCGACTAGGGCCGGATGGTTGCCCTTGAGTAGCATCGGCCGGGCTGCCTTGGCCAGGGCGGCGTAGCTGTAGGACGAGATATCGTGAGCGATGCGGAAGGCGTCACGCGAGATGCCGTCGAGAAAATCGCCCTCGATAGCCTCCCCGGGCGCATAAGCGATCGCATGCACCAAACCGTCGAGACCGTCCCAGTGTTGTCCGAGGTCAGCGAAAACCTTCTCGATCTGCGCATCATCGCCAACATCGCAGGGGAACACTAGCGTGCTGTCGAATTCTGCGGCAAATTTACTGATGCGATCCAGAAAGCGCTCGTTCTGGTAGGTGAAGGCGAGTTGAGCGCCTTCACGGTGGCAGGCTTTGGCGATGCCGTAAGCAATCGAGTGTTTTGATAAGACTCCAGTGATGAGAATGCGCTTGCCTGCGAGGAATCCCATGAGTTCTCCTGATGCTGAATTTTGATATTGGTATTCGCGGCGTGTTGAAGAAATGTGCAGTTCGGCGCACGACAAAACGTGCTGTTCAACATTGAACCGAAATCCGAATCGCTATCGCTCCACGCAGCCATTTGTCCAGTGTTTCACAAGCTGGATACAGCTTGGCTGCCTATTATATGGGATATTCGCGCAATCCCGCTCGCCTGATGTGAATGTTTGTTTAAAGTTGATTTATATTCAACCGATTGCAAGGCATAATCTACCGCTGCCATATTTCGCTTAGTCCATGTCCGTATTGCGTTTCGTTACCCTGCTCGCGTTCATGATGCTTGCCGCTTGCGGTAGCGAGCAGAACAGTCCCTATTCAGCGGATGAGCAGGGAAAAAATATCCTGTATAGCGCTTTCACCGATCGCCCCAAGCACCTCGATCCGGTGCAATCGTATACCGAGGACGAGAATACTTTCACCGCGCAGATCTATGAGCCGCCGTTGCAGTACCACTACCTGAAACGGCCCTATACCTTGATTCCGGCGACGGCAGTTTCGGTGCCGATGCCCCAGTACTACGACGCTTCCGGGAAACCCTTGCCTGCAGATGCACCGGAGAAGTCGATTGCCAACAGCGTTTATGAAATCCGTATCCGTCCCGGCATCCGCTACCAGCCGCATCCGGCCTTCGCGCTCGACGCGAACGGTGCGCCCGTCTATACGCAGATCGACCGCGAGGCGCTGAACGGTGTCGAGACGGTGGCCGATTTCCAGCGGACGGGTTCGCGCGAACTAGTCGCCGACGACTACATCTACGAGATCAAGCGTCTTGCACATCCGCGCTTGCATTCGCCAATCTTTGGACTGATGGCCGGGCGTATCGTCGGCTTGCAGGAACTCGGAGAAACCCTGCGCAAGGATGCAAAAGCGATGCCGAGTGACGCCTGGATAGATCTCGACAAGTATGCGCTCGACGGTGTCACGCGCGTCGACCGCTATACGTACCGTATCAAGCTCAAGGGGAAGTACCCGCAGTTTCTCTACTGGCTGGCGATGCCCTTCTTCGCGCCGGTGCCGCGCGAGGTTGACCGTTTCTACAGCCAGCCTGGCATGGCCGAGAAAAATCTCACGCTCGACTGGTATCCGGTCGGTACCGGCCCGTACATGTTGAGCGAGAACAATCCCAACAGCCGCATGGTGCTCGAGCGCAATCCGAACTACCGCGGCGAGACCTATCCCTGTATAGGCGAAGAAGGCGACAAGGCGGCCGGCTTGCTCGACGATTGCGGCAAGACGCTGCCGTTGATCGACAAGGCCGTGTTCTCGCGCGAAAAGGAAAGCATCCCGTACTGGAACAAGTTCCTGCAAGGCTATTATGATGCTTCTGGAATATCGTCGGATAGTTTCGATCAGGCGGTGCGGATCAATGTCGGCGGTGATGTGCAGCTCTCAGACGAGATGCGCGAGAAGGGGATTCGCTTGTTGACCAGCGTGCGCACCTCGACTTTCTACATGGGCTTCAACATGCTCGATCCGCTCGTCGGCGGCCTCGACCCGGCGCAGCGCAAACTGCGCCAGGCATTATCGATCGCCATCGATCAGGAAGAATTCATCTCGATCTTCATGAACGGACGAGGCATCGCCGCCATGAGTCCCTTGCCGCCGGGTATCTTCGGCTATGTCGACGGCGAGGCCGGCATCAATCCAGTCGTCTACGACTGGAAGGACGGCAAGGCGCGGCGCAAACCGGTGGCGGCGGCGAAAAAGCTGCTCGCCGAAGCCGGCTGGCCGAACGGGCGCAACGCCAAGACCGGCGAGCCGCTCGTCCTCAATCTCGACACAACTGGCGGCGGCATGGGCGACAAATCGCGTCTCGACTGGTTGACGCGGCAGTTCGCCAAGATTGACATTCAGCTGGTCGTGCGCTCGACCGATTTCAACCGTTTCCAGGAAAAAATCCGCAAAGGCGCTGTGCAACTCTATTACCTCGGCTGGAACGCCGACTATCCCGACCCGGAGAACTTTTTCTTCCTGCTCGACGGCCACGAAGGCAAGGTCGCGCGCAGCGGCGAAAATGCCTCGAACTACATCAATCCTGAGTTCGACCGCTTGTTCGCCGAGATGAAGAACATGGGCAACGGAACGCGCCGCCTGGAGATCATCGGCCGCATGAACCGCATCCTGCAAGAGGATGCGCCGTGGATTTTCGGCTTCCACCCGAAAAGCTACACGCTCGGCCACACTTGGCTGCACAACCGCAAGCCGAACGATGTCGCCAACAACATCCTCAAATACCAGCGCATCGACGTTGCCGCACGCGAGCAACGGCGGCGCGAATGGAACGCACCGATCCTTTGGCCGCTGGCGGCGATCGGCGTCGTGCTGGCGCTGATCATCCTCCCGGCCTTCCTGAATTACCGCCGCCGAGAACGGCGAGCGGCCCTTTGATTGAGCGGAGTTGTATGCAAATCGATATTGACGATCCTTGCCGGGGTTGCGGCGTCTGCTGCCAGCATTTCCGGATTTCCTTCTATCAAGGCGAACTCGACAGCCAGCCGGGCGGTTTTGTCCCAGCGGAACTGGTTTCCCGCCTGACGCCGTTCCTGGTCTGCATGAAAGGCACGGAGGCCGGCGATGGGCGTTGCATTGCCCTGCGGCCGGACCGCCGTTGCGGCATCTACGAGAAACGCCCGACGCCCTGCCGGGATTTCCCAGCCTTGATGGCAGACGGTTCGCGCAATCCGGAATGCCTGCGCCTGCGCGAGTTGTTCAGCGTCGACGACCGACTCTCCGGCTGCGTTGAGGCATAATCAGAATCCATGCTCGCCTACCTCCTGCGCCGCCTGCTCTATTCGATCCCGATCCTGATTGGCGTGAATCTGCTGACTTTCGCGCTTTTCTTCGTCGTCAATACGCCCGATGACATGGCGCGCATGCAGCTCGGCGTGAAGCGCGTGACGCCGGAGGCTATCGCGCTGTGGAAGGCCGAGCGGGGCTACGACAAGCCCTTGTTCGTCAACACGCAGGCGGCGGGTGTCGGTGTTCTGACCGAGACGATCTTCTTCCAGAAATCGGCGCGTCTGTTCGTCGGCGATTTCGGGCGCGCCGAAGACGGGCGCGACATCGCGCGCGAAATCCGCACGCGCATGGGGCCGTCGCTGGCGATCGCTATGCCGACCTTCATTCTCGGCCTGTTCGTAACGGTGAGTTTCGCTTTGCTCCTCGTCTTCTTCCGCGCCAGTTATCTCGACTTCTGGGGCGTTGTCCTCTGCGTGGCCATGATGTCGATCTCGGGGCTTTTTTACATCATCGGCGGGCAGTACCTGATCAGCAAACTCTGGCGGCTGGTGCCAATCTCGGGCTTCAGCGCCGGGCTGGACGCCTGGAAATTCCTCATCCTGCCGGTGCTGATCGGCGTCGTGTCGGGAATTGGTTCGTCGGCGCGCTGGTACCGCACGATCTTCCTTGAAGAGATCAACAAGGATTATGTGCGCACGGCGCGTGCCAAGGGCTTGTCGGAAGCGGTGGTGCTCTTCCGGCACGTCCTGCGCAACGCGCTGATTCCGATCCTTACCGGTGTTGTCGTCATCATCCCGCTCCTCTTCATGGGGTCGTTGCTCACCGAATCGTTCTTCGGTATTCCAGGGCTCGGCAGTTACACCATCGACGCCATTCACGCGCAGGATTTCTCGGTGGTGCGGGCGATGGTCTTTATCGGTTCGGTGCTGTACATCGTCGGCCTCATGCTGACCGATATTTCCTATACGCTCGTCGACCCGCGCATCAGGTTCGATCGATGAATATTCTTCCTGTCCTGCTCTGGTCCGACGTCTTCATCTGGCTGCTGGTGCTGGCTGGGATTCTGATGGGCGTGCTGTCGTTGCGCAATCCGCCGCTGCGCGAGGCCTGGCGGCGTGCCGGGCGTAGCCGGGCCGGCATGGCTTCGGCGACAGTACTGGCGGTTTTCGTGCTGGTGGGCTTGCTCGATTCGGTCCATTATCGTCCGGCGCTTGAATCGCGCGATGGTGAACGGACCGTTTATGCCGTCGAGGTGCTGTCGCTGCTCGACGCCGCGCTGACGCCCTTGCGCATGCGGCACGAGAAAACCTATTCGGCACCACTGGCGACGCATGCCTTCGCCAAGGAATCGGTAGAAATCAGGATGGAAGATGGCGGCGTGCGCACGACGCGCGAGTTCCCGCGCCTGAAATACGGCGGGGCGCATCTTGACGGCGACGCAGCGCAGGTTGTCAGCGACGTGGTAAAGCGTGTGCTGATCGCGGGAATTTTCGCCGCACTGATCTTCGCAGGTGTTTCACTGGCCGTTGCCGGCGGATTGGCGCGCCGGGCGGGGCGGGGCGTATACCGGATGGCGAGCGACATCTGGTGCGGGCGGACCGGATTCGCCTGGAACGCGGTGCTGCTGACGTTCGGCGTCCTGCTGTTCGTTGCTTTGCCGCTCGCCGCGCTGTGCGTCGATTATCACGCCCTCGGCACCGACAAGGTCGGGCAGGACGTGCTCTATCAGGTGCTGAAGAGTGTGCGGACAGCGCTCGTCATCGGTCTGGTGACGACGTTGGTGACGCTGCCGCTCGGCGTCCTGCTCGGCATCGTTGCCGGCTATTTCCGCGGCTGGCTAGACGACGCCATTCAGTACCTCTACACGACGCTCAGTTCGATTCCCGGTGTGCTCTTGATCGCCGCCGCCGTGCTCATGATGCAGGTCGTCATCGACACGCATCCGCAATGGTTCGACACCGCTGCCGAACGCGCCGACCTCCGCCTGCTGGCGCTGTGCTTCATCCTCGGCCTAACGAGCTGGACGGGGCTGTGCCGCCTGCTGCGCGGCGAAACGCTGAAGCTGCGCGAGCTCGAATACATCCAGGCGGCACAGGCTTTCGGTGTCGCCGACCTGCGCATCCTCATGCGCCACATCCTGCCCAATCTGATGCACATCGTGATCATCGCGCTGGTCATGGATTTCTCCGGCCTGGTGCTCGCCGAAGCCGTGCTCTCTTATGTCGGCATCGGTGTCGATCCGACGATGATCAGTTTCGGCACGATGATCAACAACGCGCGCATGGAGCTGGCGCGCGAACCAGCGGTGTGGTGGTCGTTGAGCGCCGCCTTTGTCTTCATGTTCACGCTGGTGCTGGCGGCCAACCTGTTCGCCGACGCGCTGCGCGATGCCTTCGATCCGAGGATGGGATGAGGGATGGAAACGCTATTAACCACAACGGGCACAACGAACACAACGAGAGGCGCTGCTTTCGGAAGGCATTGTTTTCGGCAGTTGATATGCAATGGCGCGTTGGAGCGGTCGATGGTTTTCTCCGTGTTTTACGTTGTGCCCGTTGCGTACATTGTGGTTGAACTTGCCCTTCAAAACACATGAGTACCTCACCGCTTCTTTCCGTCCGTAGTTTGCGCGCCGGTTTTGCGAGCGGTGGTCGCGTGCTGGCGGCGGTCGACGACGTGAGCTTCGATGTCGCCGCTGGTGAGACGCTAGCGTTGCTCGGCGAATCGGGTTGCGGCAAGTCGGCGACGGCCTTGTCGCTGATGCGTTTGTTGCCGGCCGCGGGAAGGATTCTCGGCGGCGAAGCGGTTTTTGCAGGAAGCGACGTGCTGCGTCTATCGGAAACCGATATGCGTAGGGTGCGCGGCGGCGGCATGGCGATGATCTTCCAGGAGCCGGCGACCAGCCTCAATCCGGTACTGACTGTCGGGCGGCAGATCGGCGAAGCGCTGGAACGGCATGTCGGCATGTCCGGAGAGACGGCACGCGAGCGAGCGCTGCAACTCCTTAAGGCGGTCGGCATTGCCGATGCCGCAAGGCGGCTCGGCGAGTACCCGTTCCAGTTGTCCGGCGGTATGAAGCAGCGTGTGATGATTGCCATGGCGTTGGCCGCCGATCCCAAACTGCTGGTTGCCGATGAGCCGACGACAGCGCTCGATGTCACCATCCAGGCGCAGATTCTTGAACTCCTGCGCGGGCTGCAAGCGGAGCGGGGCATGGGTATGCTGCTTATCACCCACGATCTCGGCGTCGTTGCGCAGATGGCGCATCGCGTCGCCGTCATGTACGCAGGCGAGATCGTCGAGCAGGCGCCGCGCACGGCGTTCTTCACCGCGCCGCGCCATCCCTACACACAGAAACTGTTCGCCGCGCTGCCCGATCTGTCGCGCCGGAATGCGAAGCTGGCGACGATCGCCGGACAGGTGCCGGCGCTGTCGGCGATGCCGTCCGGTTGCCGTTTCGCCGCCCGCTGCCCGTATGCCTGGGCGCGTTGTCGCGAAGAATCGCCGGGCTGGAGCGATCTGGGCGACGGCCATCGCGTGCGCTGTCATCTCGTTGCAGAAGGGAAGCTTCCGGCGATAAGTGGACCGGAAATGCCGAGTATTGCTCCAGAATCGTCGCTTCCGGATAAGGCAGCCCTGCTTTCGGTCAAGGATTTGCGCGTGCATTTTCCGATCCGCCGCGGCCTCCTGCAGCGCACCGTCGGCCAGGTGCGGGCGGTCGACGGTGTTTCGCTGGAACTTGTGCGCGGCCGCACGCTGGCGCTGGTCGGCGAATCCGGCTGCGGCAAGACGACGGCGGGCAAGGCCATTCTGCAACTGATCGAGCCGACGGGCGGCAGCCTGCGGCTCGACGGGCAGAATCTTGCGGGGCTTTCGCGCGCGCAGTTGCGACCGCTACGGCGGCGGATGCAGATGATCTTCCAGGACCCGTTCGCTTCGCTCAATCCTCGCCTGTCGGTCGGCGAAATTATCGGCGAAGGCATGAACGCGCTTGGCGTGAGGCCGGGAAACCAGGGAGTGAAAGACGACATCACCGCCTTGCTGCAGCAGGTCGGCCTGCCCCCCGACGCCGCGCGGCGCTATCCGCACGAATTCTCCGGCGGGCAGCGGCAGCGCATCGCGATTGCCCGCGCGCTTGCCGTGCAGCCGGAACTGATCGTCTGTGACGAGCCGACGTCAGCGCTCGACGTTTCGGTGCAGGCGCAGATCCTCAACCTGCTCAAATCGCTGCAGGACGACCTCGGCTTGTCCTATCTGTTCATTACCCACAACTTTGCAGTCGTCGAGTATCTGGCGCATGAAGTGGCGGTAATGTATCTCGGTCGCATCGTCGAGCGCGGCCTCGTCGACGAAGTGTTGCGTTCGCCGCGGCATCCGTACACGCGAGCCCTGCTTTCCGCGGTGCCGAATCCGCGTCTCGACGGGGCGCTGGAAATCATCCGGCTTGCAGGGGAAATGCCTTCGCCGGCCAATCCGCCGCCAGGCTGTCATTTCCATCCGCGCTGTCCCCATGCTTTCGATGTCTGTCGCGAGACCTACCCCGGTGAAAGCCGAAGCTCGGCAACGCATGCGGTGCGCTGTCACTTATATCGATAGCGGAAGCTGGCTCAGGGGTTAAGCGCCAACTGGATGGTCAGGGTTTTTCCAGGCTGCAGGCTGCGCGCCGAGATGTTATTCCAGCGTTTCAGGTCGTCGATTTCGACCTTGTATTGTCTGGCGATGGAGTAGAGTGTATCGCCACGGCGGACGGTGTAGCGGGCGATCTTCGTCTTTTTGCCCGAAACGTGAGGCCCGCGGTTCGGTGCGCTGCGGCGCGCGGCGGAAGCTTGGCGTTTGTCACTGATCTTCAGGCGCTCACCGGCGGCGACCCGGTTGTTGCGCAGTTGATTGATGCGTTTCAGTTCGGCGACCGTCATGCCGTAATGCCGGGCAATCGTCAGGAGCGTATCGCCTTTGCGCACGGTGTGCGCGCTGCCTGACGCAACTGTTTCCGGTTCGGCGTCAGGAAAGCGCAGTTGCGCAGTTGGCTTGCTCAGGTCTGCTGACGCGTCTCCGTCCTTGTTGGCAACAAGCAGGGTAATTCCAGGGCGGATATTGAGGCGTCCGCGGATGCCGTTAGCCGCTTTGAGTCCTGCGACAGACATGCCGAAGCGTGGCGCAATTTTTTCCAGCTTGTCCCCGCGGCGCACGGTATAGGTCTGCCAGGACGACAACGGTTTGTCGCTGGCTTCGCGGGCCTCGAGGTTGCTCATGAAAGTGTCGAATTTCTCCGTGGGGATGACCAGCGGGCTGTTCGACGTGATGACCGGCCTGTTGTAGGCCGGGTTGAGAGCGATAAATTCCTGCACCGGCATTTCCGCGAGTTCGGCGGCAACCTTGACGTCGATGTTTGCTGATGGCGTTATCGTGCTGAAATAGGGGCGATTCGGAATCTGGCCGATTTCCAGTTGTGCCATGAGCGCCGGGTTGCTGAATATGTTTTTCAAAGCCTGTAATTTCGGCACGTAGTTCTGCGTTTCCCGCGGCATGGTCAGGCTGAGGTAGTCGGTCGGCAAACCGCGCGCCTCATTCTTGTTGATGGCCCTTCCGACGGCGCCTTCGCCCCAATTGTAGGAGGCGAGGGCCAAGTGCCAGTCGCCGTGCATGTCGTAGATCGATTGCAGATATTCGAGCGCAGCCGAAGTGGATGCCAAGATGTCGCGCCGCTCGTCCTTCCACCAGTCCTGATCGAGGTTGTAACGTTTGCCCGTAGCCGGGATGAACTGCCACAGTCCTGAGGCCTTGGCGCGAGAGTAGGCCATCGGGTTGTAGGCACTCTCGACCATTGGCAACAACGCAATTTCCATCGGCATGCCGCGCTTGTCGAGCTCCTCGATAATGTGGTGCAAGTAAAGGCTGCTCCGTTCGACCATCCGGCGCAGGTGGTCCGGGTGGTTCATGTACCACTGCTGGTGACGGAGGACGAGGTCGCTATTGATGTCCGGCATCGAGAAGCCGTTGCGCATGCGCTGGAAGAGGTCGTCGCATTCGCGGGTCAGGTCCAGGGTGTGGGCGACCGTGGGGGGGGCAGAGACCTCGACGCGCGGAAGCATCGTCGATTCTGAAGCGGCAGCTTGTGCCGATATGGCCCCGATGTTTTCAAGCGTGCGGGTATGCAGTGAGGACGAGCCGGGCGCGTAGGAGGCCGCGCGGACAGATTCCTTGTTCGCCGTGGCGCAGCCGGAAAGGAGCGAAACAGCCAGTGCGCAAAGCACCGTTTTGACGAATGGACTCTTGAGTCGTGGAATCATCCGGATTTCCTGTGCTGGTCGGCTGTCGACGGCAGTCGACGCCCGGCGTTGCCAAGTTTGCTCAAAGAAAAATATTGAGCGCAATCGGCGGATTATAACGCAATGACTTTGCCGAATACCTGGCGTATTTCATTTGGGGTTTGTGGCGGCCGGTTTTTTGGAGCCACAAAGAAAAATGCCCTGCAATCGCGTGATTACAGGGCATTGTGTTGGCGGAGTGGACGGGACTCGAACCCGCGACCCCCGGCGTGACAGGCCGGTATTCTAACCAACTGAACTACCACTCCAATACTGCAAAAACTAGGGGCTGCGGCTTGTTGCGCCTGGCAACCCCTATTTCATTCTTGGCGTCCCCACGGGGATTCGAACCCCGGTACCTACCGTGAAAGGGTAGTGTCCTAGGCCTCTAGACGATGGGGACCCGGACTAAAACTTTTCTTTCGGCTTGTGGTGGAGGTACGCGGGATCGAACCGCGGACCTCTTGCATGCCATGCAAGCGCTCTCCCAGCTGAGCTATACCCCCGCTCGAAAGAAGGGCGCATTATAGGGAGCCGGAATGCGCTTGTAAAGGGCTTTTTGCGTTTTTTTGTGTTCGAGCATTTCTTGTTACCGTGTGGCCGCTTTGGAGAGCCGCGCAAGTACTTGTTCCCGTGGGAAAAGCGCGACGACTGCATCGACGGACGGTGTTTGTGCTTGTCCGGTCAGGAGAACGCGCAGGGGCATCGCCAGCTTGGGCATTTTTAGGCCGTGGTTGCCGATACAAGTCTTGATCAGGGCGTTGATCGCCGTTGCTTCCCAGGCGACGTCCTTGACGCCTTCAATGAAGTCGGCAATTGCCGGCAGGGCTTCGGCGGTCAGGTGCTGCGCGAGCACCTCGGGGTTGGGGTGCAGGTCGATGTAGAACGTTTCGGCGCTATCGGCGAGCTCGTTGAGGTTGCTGACGCGCTCCTTGTACAGGCCGACGATGGCTTCCAGCGACGGTGTTTCGCTCACCGTCACGCTACGCGCTTCCAGACGCGGGCGCACCAGGTCGGCCAGCTTCGCGTTGTCGGTCTGCTTGATGTAGTGGGCGTTGAGCCAGTTCAGCTTTTCGGTGTTGAACTGCGCGGCTGACGGCGTGATGTGGTTGAGGTCGAACCAGGCGCAGAACTGTTCCATCGAGAAGATTTCGTCGTCGCCGTGCGACCAGCCGAGGCGGGCGAGGTAGTTGAGTACTGCCTCGGGCAGGTAGCCATCGGTTTCGTATTGCATGACGCTGACCGCGCCGTGGCGCTTGGAGAGCTTCTGGCCGTCGTCGCCGAGGATCATCGACAGGTGGGCGTAGAGCGGCACTTCCGCGCCCAGCGCCTTGAGGATGTTGATCTGGCGCGGTGTGTTGTTGACGTGGTCGTCGCCGCGGATGACGTGGCTGATCCGCATGTCCCAGTCGTCGACGACGACGCAGAAATTGTAGGTCGGTGTGCCATCCTGGCGGGCGATGATCAGGTCATCGAGTTCGGCGTTGGCAATCTCGATGCGGCCCTTGACGAGGTCGTCCCAGGCGACCACGCCTTCGGTTGGGTTGCGGAAGCGGACCACCGGCTGCGCGCCGGCCGGCGGCGTCGGCAGGGTCTTGCCGGGTTCGGGGCGCCAGGTGCCGTCGTAACGCGGCTTCAGCCCCTTGGCGCGCTGTTCTTCGCGAATGCGGTCGAGTTCTTCCTGCGACGTGTAGCAGTAATACGCTGTGCCGGCGGCGAGCATCTGCTGGATGACGGCCTTGTAGCGATCCATGCGCTGCATCTGGTAGAACGGGCCTTCGTCATGGGCGAGGCCGAGCCATTGCATGCCGTCGATGATCGCTTGCACCGCCTCGGGTGTCGAACGGGCGACGTCGGTATCCTCGATGCGCAGGATGAACTCGCCGGCGTGATGGCGGGCGAAGGCCCAGGAAAAAAGCGCGGTGCGGGCGCCGCCGATGTGCAGGAAGCCGGTGGGCGAAGGAGCGAAACGTGTGCGGATCATGATCTGAGGCCGGAAAACGGAAAGCGCGTATTGTAAATGAAGCGCACCGGCTCGGCCCACGATCCGCCGCCCGAAAAACAAAGCCGCTGCGCGAGGGCAGCGGCTCGGGTCAGTATCCCGGCGGAGGCGGCGGGGGCGTCCCGGCGGGGGGCGGCGGGATGGAAGCGTCGTTGCTAACGGGGGGCGGCGAGTAGGTTCCTCCGGACATCTGCTGCAGTGACTTGGCCATTGAGGCAGAGACCGGTACCCGGTGCCCGCGACCGTACATGCATTGGATGTAGGCCTGGTCGTAGTCGCGCTGATCGCCGTAGGACGAACGTTCGCCGGCTTCCGCGCCGGTCATGCTGCCGACGATGAGACCCGTTCCCGCACCGACGCCGGCGCCTTGTTTTCCCCCAATGGCGGCACCGGCCACGGCACCAATGGCCGTACCGACTGCAGCGTTGCGGATTTCTTTCTCACGGGTGCTTTTTCCGGCGTTGGGGCCGCCGATTTCGCGGAAGGCGTAGCGACGGCATTCGGCGTCATCGGCGCGGAACTGGTCGAATGGCTTGCCGGTGCCGGGTAGGGCCATGATGCTCGGGCCAGTCGGAACCGAGGCGCAGCCGCCGACAAGCAAAGCGCCCGAAACCAGGATGATGCCGGTGAGTGTCTTGGTCATGATCGTACCTCGTCGAGGTCAGGGTTGATCGGAAGGTCGCGGCAACACCTTCTGCCAGCCGCCGGGGCATTCCTTCACGTAGGGGTAGTAGCCTTTCGCTTCGCGGCAGTAGTACCAATAGCTGGTCTGTGGCGGCGGGGGCGGCGTCTGTTCGATATAGACGGGAGGCGGTGCGCGTTCGATGACGACCGGGGGGTAGTAGTAAGGCGGTGGGTAGGGGTAGTACCAAGGCGACCAGACGGGGCCGCCGATGACGACACCAACATGGCTATGTACCCGGTGATCTGCCAGGGCGTTGCCGATGTTGCCAATCCCGAGCAGAAGAAACGCAATCGCATAGATGGTTTTTTTCATGATGTCTGTCTGCCTATCGAATATTCACAGTATTCTGAACTGGTTCATTGGCCGGTGCCACAATCCTTGTGTGACGAATTGTTATGAATGATTACCGATGCCAATGCTCTTCACAAAACGGTCGTGGCTCCAAAAGGTTGACCAACGATAAGTGGCGATTGGGGTAGACTCGACCGGATGCTCAATATCCTGCTAGGAGCGGACGAAAGGAAGAAATGAGCCAGATTCAACGCTATCGCGACAACCTGCAGGACGAGATCGACGGCGCCGCCCTCTATACGGCGATGTCCGGGTACGAGACGGACGAGGTGCGCAAGGATTTATACCTGCAACTCGCGCAGGCCGAGAACGAACATGCCGACGTCTGGCGCAAAAAGCTGATGGCCGCAGGGATCAGCGACCTCCCCTTGGGGGCGTCCTTCAAGACTCGATTGCTGATCCGGTTGGCGTGCTATTTCGGGCCGGCCTTCGTCCTGCCGGTGGTTGCCGCCAACGAATACACTGACCGCAACAAATACGCCGGGCAGGCAGATGCCGTTGAAATGTCGGCCGAAGAACAGGGGCATGCGGCGGTGATCCGGGCGGCCGCCGGCCATGGTGGGCCGGTCGTCGGCGCCGACATCGCTGGCGCGGAGCGCTGGCATCGCGGCGGTTCGGGCAATGAATTGCGGGCTGCCGTGCTGGGCGTCAACGACGGCCTGGTGTCCAACTTCTGTCTCGTCATGGGCGTTGCCGGCGCAGGCGCGGCCTCGGCGACCGTTTTGCTCACCGGCCTGGCCGGGTTGGTCGCCGGCGCGTTGTCGATGGCGCTCGGCGAATGGCTTTCGGTGACCAACGCCCGCGAACTGGCGCGCACCCAGATCGACAAGGAAGCCGAAGAACTCGAACAGACGCCGGAAGCCGAGAAGAAGGAACTGGCGCTGATCTACCAGGCCAAGGGCATCGAACGCGAACAAGCCTGGCAGATCGCCACTAAGGTCATGGAAAACCGTGACACAGCGCTGGAAACACTGGCGCGCGAAGAGCTCGGCATCGATCCGGAAGAGCTCGGCGGCAACCCATGGAGTGCCGCTGGCGTTTCGCTGCTGCTTTTCGCGCTCGGCGCCATCTTTCCTGTCCTGCCTTTCCTGTGGCTGGAGAATTCCAACGCGATCATCCTCAGTATCGTCCTCAGCCTGCTCGGATTGGGCGCCGTCGGCATGGTAACCTCATTGTTCAACGGGCGAAGCTTTGCTTTTTCGGCTGCTCGCCAGATTTTGTTCGGCGGCGTCGCGGCGGCGATCACCTTTGGCATCGGCCATCTTTTCGGCGCATCAATCACCTGAGAAATTGACCAGAGGCGCCGGTTGTGGTCTAATGCGCTCCCTCTATCGGGCGGTTAGCTCAGCGGTAGAGCACTGCCTTCACACGGCAGGGGTCACTGGTTCGATCCCAGTACCGCCCACCATGGAATCAATGACTTAGGCCACTTTCTCGGTGGCCTTTTTTATTTGTACGGAAATCGTACGGAAAGTCGGTACTGTCGTCCGTGTAAAAGCCAACCCGTATGAGGTTGGCTTTTTGCTTTTCTGCCCTCCAAAATTTCCACGGTAGATTGCTGCTTTGGCTTAAGGATGTTTCCGTCAGGTTTTCGGCCTTAGCGGCCATCGGGGAATGCCTCCGCTAAGGACAGCAATGTGTAGATCCCCCGTCGTTGCTGTCGTATTCAATTCAGGTGATCGCTTGTCACTTCAACCTTAGTCGGCCCCGGCCAATTGCAGCCGATAGCGATCTCGACAAAAGGGCTGCCGCTAAGAGTAGCTCGGATAGGCTATGAGTCCATGCACCGAAGTTTTCAAGCCGCTGGAAACTGTTCCTGAACGACTTTCCTGTCGTACATCCCCAGCCCCGGACTCCTGAAGCCGTGCGCAGCGAGACGAGGTCAGAGCTGACCGTGCCTTACTGCGCATCCCAATTTAGCAGCTTGGTCTTCAAGCGCTCAACGGTGTGGCGCCACTTGGGCGTAGTGGGTTTGCACACTGTGTTCTGGTTGCCGAAGAGACCGACTTCGTTGACCGCGTTCCTCTCCTCGCGCACATCGAGCCATTTCACCCGCACGAAGTACTCGGCGAGATCCGGGTCGTCTGCGTTTTTTCGGTAGAAGTCGCCATGCTTCAGCACATCCATCGCGAGTTTCTCGCCTTCAGGCGTTCTCACCATGAAGGCACTGACAGGCTGCACAGGCTCCAGCACGCGCCCCACACCCACGTAGCCCGTACCGGGAATTTTCACCCACACGCGGTCGTCCGGTTGCAGCAGCTTGAGTGTCTGGCTGTACCAAGAACCACCGCCACCGCTGATGAAGCCATAGCGGCACGCATCCTCCCAACTACGATTGCCGAACGATACATAGAATTCCCCGTTCCACGGCTCGCGCGCCTCACCGGCGCCGCCCGTCGTTTGCGCCGCATTGACCTGCGTCTCACCCGGGTCAATCAGCCAAGCGCGACTCAACAAGGGCTCGCCTTGATGCTCGAAGACCTGGAAGAACAGCACATTGATGGCGATGTCACGCGCGTTCAGATACGCGACGATACGCTCGGTCGATGCGTCGAGCTCGGACGCCACCAGGATGATCTGATGCGTCTGATTTAGTGTCTCCTCGTCTAGCGGATTACCAAAGCGCTTCTCAAAATCCGCGTCCAGGCTGCCGCCTTGCGAAAAGCGGCCATAAATCTGAACCAGACGCTCTGGCGTCAGCTCGGCAACCCATGAGGCGTAATCCAAGGCCTGCGCAACCACCTCGCGTGGCGTGCGGTCACGCTTGAGCTCGATGAGCACCAACGAGCCGTCCGGCGCAATCGCCAGCAGATCGATGCGCCCGCCATCGTTGGTGCGCTCTTGTCGCCCGATCAGCATCCACTCACTGGAGAGAATGCGTGGATCGCGCACGATCATGTCTTCGAGCTGCTGCTCGCTGGTCAGGCGCGTGGTGTTGAGCGGGGTGGGCGTCTGGCCGACGCGCCAGATGGCGTGGTGGATGGGCATCGCGATTCTTTCGGTATAAGCCTCAGGCAATCAGGTGGAGTAGCTGCTGGTCGTTGCGAAGCTTCACACACCATTTCGCAACCGATGACAGTTCGGCCTTGGGACTGATGAGCGCGCGCATCTGCTGGCGAATATGTTTGAGCTTCTCCTTGGCCGCCGGATTCGCTGCGAGGTCATTGCGCGCCTTCGCTTTGTTGTACTGCTCAATCAGGTTATCAACCTGCTGCCAAACCTTGCGGCGCTCATCTGACAAGGCAGGGTGCTCATTGAGCTTCAGGCGCTTCACGGTCTCTTCAACGCGCTGGCGATCCCAGTCCGAACAACCCGGTCGCGGTATCGCATTGCCCTCTTCATTGAATGCGAGGAGCTGCACGTCCTCTTCGTCAATGGGGTCAATCAGGTAAGCCACTTCAGACTCTTCGCATTGCGCTACATACGTCGAGCACATCGAGCCCGTGCGCAGCGGAAACCAGCCACCTTTCTTGCGGTTACCGACATTGCCGCAAGCGCGAAAATTCATGTAGTTGAAGGCCAGCCACCAGTAGCCATCGCGCTCGTCACCTTCGAGTGCCTTGGCCTGCTTCTTCGGGCGGAAGTGCTCAACGTCGTAGTGCGAATACAGCTCGCGCGCCTCCGAGAACCAGCACTTGCCGTGAGACAGCGCCAGCAGCCAGGGCTTCAGCTCGGCCCAATGCCCGCTGTTTGCGTCGATCAGCTCATTGCGTGCTTCGCGCTGGCCTGCTGCTTCTAGCTTGGCTAGCTCACTCACCAATTCCTGAGAGCTTTCCAGCCAAGCATCCCACTTCGCCTGACTCCAGGCTGTCCAGCCCGGAATGTCCGTATCGGTCGGCAAGCGGTTTTCGAGGTCGATCCAGATCATTGATCGTTTTCCTCCTCGCTCAGGATCTCGTCGATGATCTGCTCGGCAATCTTGTCTTGCTCCGCAATCTCTTCCGCCGTCAGATTCGGGCGGCGCAGCTTGCGGTGCTCGGCCAGCTTGCGCACGAATAGCGCGTAGTCCGGGTCACGAAAATCTGCGTTTGAAAAGCCGAGGTCAGCCAGCTCGGTCGACAGGCAGGTGAGCTCTGCTTCCTCATCCGCCGTGCGGGGCGATTTGACGAACAGATCGTTGCGGCGCTTCAGGCGGCGTTCGGTTTCGATATCCAGCGTCGACGACAAGCCAAACAACTCGCTCTTGAGCAGCCCTGTAACACCCATGCCCTGCGGGTGAATCGCGGGCGATTCGATTTCAGTGTGCGAATCCAGCTGTTGAATCACATGCACCTGTTCGCGCTTGAGGCCGCCGAGCAGGATGGGGTCGTGCGTGGTCAGCAGCACTTGCGACTCACCCGCCGCACCCAGGCCCTGCTCGTCTTCCATCGCGGCCTTGATCTCATCAAACAGGCGCAGCTTCCAGATCGGGTTCATGTGCGTATCCGGCTCATCGAGCAGGAACAGGCAATGGTCATCGCGGGTGATGCGCATCAGGCCCAGCACGGTGAGCATCTGCAGTTCGCCTTCAGAGAGCTGGGTGAAGCTGACCTTTCCACCTTGGTCGTCTTTCTTCTTCACCGTAATACGCACTTCCTCGATCAGGTCGCCGATGTAGGCGCCTTCGGCGTAGCGGAAGAAGCTGTCGGTGCCGCCCACGAGCTCGCCCAGTTGCTTGAGCTTGGCGTCGCTGGGCACGTAGAGGTAGAGCTGGCGTTGCTTCTCGGTGCGGCCACGGAAGTCGATCTGCTTGTCGACCTCCTGCGCAATCGGCGCCCAGGCTACTTGCCAGAGCTTGTCGAGAAACTCGCTCACCACATTGCCACGCGCATACCAGAAGCGCGGGTCGCCTTCGTTGAGTTCGTTCTCCTCGAACTTGCCCTCGCGGCGCTTCGTGCGCAGACGGTGCGGCTCTTTCAGCACGAAGAGCGCGGACTCCAGCGACTCAATGTGCAGGGTCTTCAACACCTTCTGGAACACCGGGTCATCCGACAGCAGGCAGGCCAGCAGCACCAGCTGGCTGTGACCGCCCCGGCAGTAGAAGAGGCGGCGCAGGCGGTCGTCGCCGAATTGTCGATCACGGCTCTCGATATCGCGGCGCAGCTTCTCGGCGGCCTCCGCATCAAAGTCGGCGTTGCGGTACAAGCTAGCCAGGGCTTCGCCACTCAGTTTTTCCGAGGCCGTGATTTCCTGTCGACGGTTGAAGCGCTGCTGATGCGCCTGGAACAGCGTCTCGATGCGCTCGTTGCGCCCCGAGTAGTAGGCGAAGAGGTGCGAGGGCAGCAGCTCGCGGTTCTTGAGCAGATAGCCCTGCGACTGCTTCTCGCCATCCACCCACACAAAGGGCCGCTTCTGCTTGGCCGTGTCGGCCTGCAGTTTCACACCGCGACCGCGAATCTCGTATTCCAGCGTGTAGTCGAGCGGCTGCTTGTCCAGCGTTTCACTATCCAGATCCAGATCGATATTGCGAAAGATGGTGATCAGCGCTTCGATCAGGTTGGACTTGCCCGTGCCGTTCTGGCCGATCAGCGCATGGCTGCGGATGGGCCGGGACACCTCATCCGGGCGGCCCGGAGTGGCCTCCAGATGCGTCGCAAATGTCAGCTCGGCGTTACGCAGATTGCGGAATCGTGGGATCGCGAGATAGCGCAGTTGCATCTACGCGTCCTCTTTCGTCAGAACTTTCGCAACGAGACTCCCGTGTGGGTACTTCTTGGGTCCATCTGGAGCGGACTCGTCGAGCTCATAGCTTGGGTCTTCGATCCAGCCGTGCGCCACTTCGGTTTTCAGCTGCGCGTAGAAGGCATCGATCTCGCCGCCATAGCGCTGCCACAAATCCTGAGCGGAGAGCTCGCCGTTCTGGCGAGCCAGCAAGCTCGCCAAAGGTGCTTGCGCCTTCACGCTGGGTGCTTGGCCGAGGCGCAGCCTGGAAATCAATTCGGTTTGCGGGACTTTCACGGGTTCGTCTTCCTCTTGTTCGATGGCGATGCCAGTCAATTGGCTGACAGAGTTTGTGGCAAGGCTCCCCGCAAGGCGGAAGGACTTGTCGAGGTACTCAGTGTAACGATCACAAATCTCAAACAAACGCTCAATGCTTTCGACAATTTGATCCTGTTCGGACTTTGGCGGAACTGGAACAACTAGATCTTCCACCCCTCCCACACGCAGATGCTTCACCGTCATGCCAATCGCCGCTTCGATCATGCGGGCTTGAAAACTCGGGCTCATGATCACGTACAGCAAATAGCGGTTGCTGAAATGCTTTTCGAATAACCGGATCAGCATGCTTCTTTGACCAAGGCAGACCTTCTCGCCTTCCGGCACGATGGCGGCCTCTCCCATCGGCGCTTCTCGCGTAAAGAAGACGTCGCCCGCGCGAGGTGGCAAGCGTCTCGCCCAATACGCGTAGGTTTCCTCTGAAATCTTTTTCGTTTTCGTAAGGTCCATCCGCCCATTGCGAATGTCTGTCGTACGCACGAGGTGGATACCTTCAGCCACGTAAGGGGCCGTCTTGTTGTGGCAATCCACCACCGCTTGAGAAACCTGGAGTAACGATCCCCAGCACCAGTGCTCCGGCAAGGGATCAGCTGGAACCGAAACACGCTGAGTCCGCAACTTCTTTTGCATGCCCTGCGCTTCTTTTTTCTCCTGATCGCTTGCAGTTTCCCCCCACTGATTCCGCGCCTCGGCAATTGCCTGCAGAACATCTTTCCCGGTAGAGCTATGTCGGTGCACTGGGGGAAGCAGGCGGCCATTCGCTGCCAGATCCAGCACCAAACCCTTGAACGCTGCGACATCCTCCGGCGCGCTGAACAAGCGGCCGAAGTTCGCTTCCAGCCGTGCCCAGCTGGCTTGCAGTTCATGCGGGCTTTGGGCTTTGGCGACGGCTTGCAGGGTGGCTTGGCGCAGGCTGTTCTGCAGCTTGCGGCGTTTCTGCTGCTCATCCTCCAGCTTGTCGCACAGCGACATCAGCTCATCGACTTTGGCGACGATGCGGGGGATCTCACTCTTCGGGGGAAGAGCTACGAGAATGTTGGAAATGGAGTCTTGGTTAAGAGTGCTCCCCTTTATAGCGGCTTTGTTTCCAGCGGTCAGATCAAAGCCGTTCAAACACTTGAAGAAGTACTCTTTCAACACCGGAGAATAGGGATCGATCGTTATGATCGCCTCGTTGTGATAGGCGGCAACCCCAAGCAAACTAACTTTCCCAATTGACAGCTTGAAGCTCATCAACAGGGAACCCGCGGGGCTCGGTGCGCTTTTGAATATTTCCGACCGAGCTTCTTCCGAAACAGTTTCGCTGGAGGTTGTGACGACTTCGCCGCTCTTCAGGTCTGCTATCGAGAACCACGGGTAGTCGCCGGTATTCCAATACTTTCCTTCTTTCCGTGAAGGCGTTCGGCCTGCCGAAAAATTGCAAAGTTCGCCGAAACGGCACCAGATCCAAGTTGCGGGAATCGCCCAGCCGCCTAAACCTCTACCACTTTGGATCTTTCGATTAACTCGAATCGCCCCATCTGCCTGCAGCGTGCTACGCGCAGCATTGATTTCATCAAGAAGATCACTTGCATTTTCGCCAAGGACTTGACTACTCAATCGGCCAGAGACAGCCAGATGAAGCACCAACTCCCTTAGCTTCGCCACCCCACCCGGCGCATTCGCGACATGCCCGAACTCGGCCAGAAACTGCTGGGCGTCCATCAGGCGTCCTCCCCGCTACGGTGTTCGAGCCGGGCGCGCGAGTGCGCAATGGCCTCGTGCAGCTTGGCCTGCAGCACTTCCTTGGGTGGCAGGGCGGTGAGGTATTCGGCGACGTGGATGCCGCTGGCGTCGAGCTCCAGCAGTTCGATCTGTTCCTGCTTTTTGCCGCTGCACAGGATGATGCCCAGCGGTGGCGCTTCGCCGGGCTCTTGCTCGTGTTTGGCGAGCCAGCGCAGGTAGAGCTCCATCTGGCCTTTGTGCTCGGGCTTGAAGTCGCCGAGCTTGAGTTCGATGGCGACGAGGCGCTTGAGGCGGCGGTTGTAGAAGAGCAGGTCGATGTAGAAGTCGTCCTGGTCGATCTGGATGCGTTTTTGCCGGGCGACGAAGCTGAAGCCGGTGCCCAGCTCCAGCAGGAAGTGTTCGAGCTCGCGCAGGATGGCGTCTTCAAGGTCGCGTTCGAGGTAGCGGTCTTGCAGGCCGAGGAAGTCGAGCACATAGGGGTCTTTGAGCAGCAGCGCGGGGCTGAGCTCGCCGCTCGTGCGCAGGGTGGCGAGCTCGCTGGCGATGAGTTCGGCGGGTTGGCGTGAGAGGGCGGTGCGCTCGAAGAGCAGGCTGTCTTTGCGCTCGCGCAGCAGGCGCACGCTCCAGCGCTCCTGGGCGCAGAGCTGGGCGTAGAAATCGCGCTGCAGCGGGTCCTTGAGGTAGATGAGCTCAAGAAAGTGGCTCCAGGCCAATTGTCTAGACAGTGTCGAGACAATCCCGGCATCGGGAAAAGCTTCGGCAAAGCGCAGCATGTGGCGCAGGTTTTTCTCGGAGAAACCCCGGCCGTAGTCGGCTTCCAATTGTCTCGCCACTGCGGAGACAATCTGCTCGCCGTAGGCGGCACGCTCGCCTTTGAGCAGTTCGCTGCGGATGCGCTGGCCGATGTGCCAGTTCAGCACGGTGAGTGCGCTGTTGACGGCACTGGCGAGCTGCTGGCGGCCTTGCTCGATGAGGTTGCGGATATCGCCCAGCAGTTCGTTCTGTGCCATGCGCTCGGCGAGGGCTGGGGCGGGATTGGATGGCGTGGGTGCTTTAGGCGGCTTGGCGTCTTTGCGGCTGGGGCTCATTCTTCAGCGACCTCCGCCATGAAGTGATGCGCCAGCGCGGCAGCCAGTTCGCTTTTGAGCTGGTTCTCGGTTTCTTCGATCTGGCCGAGCAGGGTTTTGTATTTCTCCAGCAGCACGTCGGGGTCGTGGGTTTCTTCTTCGGCCGCGTAGGGGTTCTTGCGGTCGAGGTTGTAGATGGGCCAGTAGATGCGGTCGCCGGCGGCTTGGGCGTCACGGGCCTGGAGATCCAGCCCATCGGCAGTTTCACGCAAGCGACTTGCGGATGATTCCAGCAATGCGATGGCTTGCTGCGCGCTTTCGCGCTCAATGGCAGATTGCAGTTCAGCAATGAGGACCGAGAGATAGGCTTGCCCCTCGGCATCGGCTTTGTTGAAGTCCTCGTTCAGGTCAGCCAACTGCTCTTCCAGATACTGCAGCAACGCTGAATCGTTGCGCCGTCCGGTCAGACTGTCAGACAGGTATTTGGCTTGGCGACGCTGTAAGCCCGCACTTGCTCGAAAATGTTCGGCCTTGTCCCAATGTGGCTTGGCTGCGGCAACCGCCTGCTCACGCGCTGTACGGAAATCGTATTTCCACGCTCGCTTCTCGGTGATCTCGGGGTCGGCATCATAGGCTTCGCGCGCTGCGAAGTTGTCGGCTTCATTGCCCCACCAAGCCTTGATAGGCGCGAACTCTTCGATCTGGATGGGCTTGGTCTTGGAGTAGCTCTTGTAGCCCGGTGGATAGGGATGCTCGTAAAACCAGATGGTGTCGGTGTGGAAGTGGTCGCCATCTTCATCGTCAACCGTGGCGCCCTTGGTGAAGAAGAGCAGATTGGTCTTGATGGTGGTGTAAGGCGCGAACACGCCCTTGGGCAGGCGGATGATGGTGTGCAGTTTGCAGTCGCGTAGCAGCATCTCTTTGAGCGTGCCCTTGATGCCGTCGCCAAACAGGAAGCCATCGGGCAACACGACTGCAGCGCGACCTTCCTCCTTCAGAAGCTTCTTGATGATCAGCGCCATGAACATGTCGGCGGTTTCGCGAGTGCGGACGGCAGCCGGGTAGTCGCTGCCCGCCACGTTGTCTTCATAGCCACCAAATGGCGGATTCGTAATCAGACACTCGACCTTTTCATCTGCCGTCCACGCGTTCCACCCTTTGTTGAGCGTGTTCGTATGCTCAATCTGGCTGGGTACGTCGATCCCATGAAGCAGCATATTCGTGGAACACAACAGATGGGGCAGTTGCTTCTTCTCGATGCCGCGAATCAAAGATTGCAAGGTGTGCTCATCTTTTGGGCTCTTGCGCTGCGCACGGAAGTGATCAATCGCTGCCGTAAGAAAGCCCCCTGTGCCGCAAGCAGGGTCCAGTACATGTTCCTTGGCTGCGAGATTTGGGGCAACGCGCTCCACCATGAACTGCGTAATCGCTCGGGGCGTATAGAACTCCCCAGCATTGCCAGCGCCGCGCAAGTCGTTGAGTAGTTGTTCGTAGACGTCACCAAGCTGAAGACGCTCTGTGAAGTCGTCGAAATGAATCGCCTCCTCAAGCTTTTCGATGACCGCCAGCAGCAGCGTGCCGGACTTCATATAGTTGTTCTGCTCTTTGAACAGATCGCGAATCACCTTGTGCTGCAGACTGAGATCAGCGTCCAACTCTTTAAGCGCGGGAAACAAATCATTGGTTACGAAACCAATAATGTCGCTCGGGCTTTTCTGCGGCGCCTTCTTGCCATCTTTGTCGGGTACATAGGCGGCCCAGTTCCGCCAGCGATGTTCAGGGTGCAAGGGGGATTTGTACTTTTTGCCGCGCTCCTTGGCGTCATCTTCCCATTCCTGCTCGCGCTGGTCGAAAACCTTGAGGAAGAGCATCCACGTGAGCTGGCCGAGGCGCTGGGCGTCGCCGTCGACGCCGTCGTCCTTGCGCATGATGTCCTGGATGGATTTGATCGTGCTGCTGAGATTCATCGCTTACTTTTCTTAGTGTGTTGGCAGAGCCAAGTGCTCAGGCCTGTTTTTGTTCGGGCGAGTCGTAGAGCGCTTGCTCCAGTTCGTGTACCGCTTGCGTGTATTGCTCGATGCTGCCGAAGATGCCACGCCGGATTTGCGTTTTGCTGCCGAACTGGTCGAAGGGCGGCAGCTCCAGCACCTTCGCATCTTCAATGTCTTGCACGCCATGGTCGGCAAATTTGTCGAGCAGAGCTTCTAACACAGTACGAGCCTGATCACCATATTTGCCGAACACGTCACGTTTCTTGACGTTATTGGCGCGCTCGCGGCGGGTGAGCGGCTTCTGGTTGAAGGCGACGTGAGCAACCAGATCGAAGGCGTCGAGTTCGTCGCCGTTCGCCACGGCTTGCTGCAGAACGGCCAGCGGGACGCCGTGCTCGGCCAGCTCTTCAAGGACGGCCTGTTTGCGCTCCGCTGTGTTCCAGCGGCGCAGAAAATCGGTGAGACTGCCGAACTCGGCTTGAAGGGCTTTCTTGATATCGTCCTTGAGCAGGACGCGGTAGTCCTCAGTGATGAGCTTGCCGTCGGCGTTGAGGTATTGCGAACGCTCGACGGCAAGGCGCACCTTGACGTCGTCAATCACGTACTTTGTGCGAGAGTTGCCGCCGCCTCCACCATCGTCATCTTCCGAATCGGTATCGTCTCCGCCTACGGCACCGGGCTCGTAGGGCGGTGGTTCCGGTTCGCCCGTACGGGGCGGCTGGGTTTCCTCTGGAGGTACCACCGGCTCATCGGGCTTTGGCTCATAGACGACCACCGGCTCGCCATCAAAGTCCGGGTCGGCAAAAAGGCGCGTGGCGCCCTTGAAGTCCATGATGGTGAAGTAGAGCTTCTGGTAGTCCTCACGCAGCCGCGTACCGCGACCGATGATCTGCTTGAACTCAGTCATGGAGTTGATACTTTGGTCGAGCACGATGAGCTTGCAGGTTTTGGCGTCCACGCCGGTGGTGAGCAGCTTGGACGTGGTGGCGATGACCGGGTAAGGCTCGTCGTTGTCGATGAAGTAGGAGAGCTGGGCCTTGCCTTCGTTGTCGTCGCCGGTGATCCGCATCACATAGCGGCGGTTGCGTGCGGCCGCGGGGATGATCTTGACGAGCTCCTGCCGCATGCGCTCGGCGTGGTCCTGATCGTCACAGAACACGATGGTTTTTGCCATCTTGTCGGTACCCTTGAGGTACTCCCAGATCTTGCTGGCAACCAGGCGGGTGCGCTGTTCGAGCACCAGGTTGCGGTCAAAATCCTTGGTGTTGTACTGGCGTTGTTCAACGGCGCGTCCGAATTTGTCGAGCTTGCCCTGCTCCGGGGTGTAGCCAATAGAATCTACATCAGTGGCGATGCGGATGACTTTGTAGGGCGCGAGAAAACCGTCTTCTATGCCTTGTTTGAGGGAGTAGGTGTATACAGGTTCACCGAAGTACTTGTAGTTGTACTCCGGGTCTTTGATGACGCGCAGGCCACTTTTCTTGTCGAGACGGCTTTTTTCTTTCGGAGTGGCCGTCAGTCCGAGATGGGTCGCGCTGCTGAAGTAGTCGAGTACGTCGCGCCACGCGGAATCATCGGCCGCGCTGCCGCGATGGCATTCGTCAACGACGACGAGATCGAAAAAGTCCGCCGGGAACTGCTTATAGATTTGCTTCCACTCTTCCTTGCCGGTCACCGCCTGGTAGAGCGAAAGGTAGATTTCGTAGTTCTTCTTGACTTCGCGATTGGTGACCTTGTGCATGACTTCGCCAAAGGGTGCGAAGTCTTGCTGCATGGTCTGATCTACTAGAATATTGCGGTCCGCCAGGAAGAGAATGCGCTTCTTGGACTTGGCCTTCCAGAGCCGCCAGATGATTTGGAACGCGGTATAGGTCTTGCCGGTACCGGTGGCCATTACCAGCAGGATGCGCGGCTGACCATTGGCAACCGCTTCAATGGCACGGTTGATGGCGACGCGCTGGTAGTAACGCGGTTCGCGGCCACTGCCATCGGTGTAGAAGGGTTGCTCGACGAGCCTGACGGCGTCGGGTGCTTCCAGCCCTTTCCATTGCAGATAGATCGGCCAGAGATCGTCAAGAGTCGGGAACCCGCTCAACTGAAGCTCGCGCTCTACAGGTTGCGTTATTGCCGTTCGGTCATGAATGAGAAAACCGTTTCCATTACTACTGATGGCAAATGGCGCATCCAGCATTTCTGCATACGCCAAAGCCTGCTGCATGCCATGGCCAACAGAAAACTTGGCCTGCTTCGCTTCAATAACCGCGATCGGGACGTTTGGCCTTGCGTAAAGAACGAAATCTGCACGCTTGGGGCCACCTTTAGCTTCCGGATTCTTGACACGGGCGGCGAGATTTCCACGTACCATGACACGGCCGTCCGTGAGAATTACTTCTTCACGGAACTGATGCTGCTGCCAACCCGCTTCCATGATTGAAGGCGTGATGAACTTGGTGCAGATGTCTCGTTCACTCAGTTGCAGCTTGTCCATCATCTAAATGCCCTTGAAAGGTTGCTCAGTACATGTAGCCACGGCATTTATAATTTTGCCAGCCAATCTGACTATTCACTAGGCAAATCGTGTTGGTGGAGAAAACAATGTGTACCAGTTCAAGTCAGTGTCGGATTATATATCGAGCATATGCGAATGCTAAGGCAGGAGGCGGCTTTGGGCTACTTCCAGAATCAAGAAACACCAAGTTCTTCGCATCATTTCGTTGAGGATGGCGCGGTTAAACCGACCTTCACCACAACGCCCGATCGAAGGACCGTTGACCGCGAGACACCTGCCGCTCAATTGGCGCTGGTCGAACGGCCGCATTGGCCGATCAACTGCCTGTTGCCTCTGGCATGAGACCGGATTTCGGCCTTTGCTGCCGTTCCGCTGTGACTCTGATTGGGGCGGCAAGATGTCTCTTACCAGCCGTTGAGCTTTGAGAGGCAGCAAACGGCAGATTCGATATGATGGCTGGTAGAATTCTTCCCCCTGCGCTGTCCAAAACCGAAGTAATGCCCCCGAAAACTCTGCCCAAATATCTAACTGGTTATCCACCAGCGCTAGTGAAGCAGGTGCACCAGCTCATTGAGCAAGGTCGGCTGGCGGAGATGTTGCTGCAGAAATATCCAATCACCCACGGGGTGCGCACCGACAAGGCGCTGTATGACTACGTTTCGGAAATCAAGAACACGTACCTGCGCAATGTCGGGCAAGTTAGCAAGGTGATGTTCGATAGCCGGCTGCAGGTGATCCAGCATGCCTTGGGTACGCACACTAGCATTTCTAGGGTTCAGGGCTCCAAGCTGCAGGCAAAACGTGAAATTCGGATTGCGTCGATCTTCAGGGACATGCCGATCGAGTTTCTACGCATGATAGCGGTGCACGAGATAGCCCACATGAAGGAGCGAGCACATGACAAGGCGTTTTATCAGCTCTGCCGGCATATGGAACCCAACTACCATCAAATTGAGTTCGATCTGCGCGCTTGCCTGAGCCACATGGAAATCAGCGGTCAGCCTCTCTGGGCAGTTGCCGCACCGCTCCCGCAAGACTTGCCGGATTAAAGCCGGCAGTCCCATCCAAATTAAGCCGAAAGCTGACAAAGCAACAAATTTTAGAAATCAGCCTTTGCAGCAGTTGGCTGATCGCGTAATGTCGGTTAGCAGTCTGGCGGTAAGCTGAGGTTGGGGCACACCTCACAGCGATTGGCAGCTTTCTGCCCCTGCGAATACGTACTACCGACCTCAATCGGCCCGTCAGCCTCTTGGAAAGCTGACGCTCAATGCCGTAGTTAGGCGTCATCGCTCGAACTTGCCTCGTAGTCTCTCCACGATCGCCATCGCGCGCCGTTCCCGAGTGGTGGGAGCCTTCGCTGCACGAATGTGCTCACTAGCATCCCTTCGTTCTCTCTCGGGGAGCGCGAACCACGCGTTTGCCACGTTCCTATGCTTCGAAAGGATCTTCTCCAGTTTGGGCGGCGTAGATGTCTCCGCGATTCGGAGCTCCATAGCTACGCGATCTACAACGCTCAACTTTGCGGCTTTGCAGAAGGGTGAATCGCCCCGGGTTTCGTAGATGCTCCGAGGTTAAAGTACAGGCGTGTTCGGCCAGTAACGCGTAATGGAGTTGCGCTCTAAGCAAGGGGCGCTATTGGGCGTGATCCGGCAAGGACATGGTTCAGTGGAGCGGCAATATTATGGTTCCCGGGACAGCTTCCAAGTCAAAGCCAGCCGGGTTTCGGTTGGCGTTTGGCTTTTTTATTTCGCAGAAACGCTTCACCAGACGCCGGCAATCCGTATCGGGGACAAAAGCACTTGGTCAATCTGCCCCGTTTGATCCTCGATGCCGACACTTGCGGCGATCTTCTTGGGCGGCCGTGCGTACCATTGGTCGCAGATGCGCACGAGATCTGCATAGGCGGGCTGGTCGGTAAAGCCCTTCATCAGCTCGGTGGTCAGCCGGTCGTTCGGGATGTGAAGATATGCGCCGGGCGTGTCGAGGCTGACCGTGTTCGCGTCCGCGACCACGGGCTTCTGGAACATGAATCGGGGAATGCTTTCTCTTTCGCGATCGTTTGCTGCCATATCGTCGAACAACGGTGCCATGAGATCGATTACCCAGCCGTCAACTTCAATCCAGCAATGGAAAACACGGGCATCGGAGATGATGGTGTCGTTTTCCGGCTTCCCGAAAACAAGCGTGATGTTGCTTTGCGGTCGCAGGTTGTATCCTGCCACGCCGGCAACCGGGCAGGCCGAAGCGAGCTTGTGATGCCGTTTGAGCAAATAGGCACCGGTCACCGCAAAGAACAGGCAAGCCTTGGCCGGATCGCCTTGCTCGTTCGCCGCAACGGCATGAATCGTCCGAAACAGTCGCTCGTATTCGGGAAGCGTCATCGGCGGGGTGGAACGTCGTGTCATGAAAATCTCTTCGGGTGTTGTTTCGTCCGGCATTATCCTGCGTTAAGGGGGTAACGCAAAACCAGATAGGCCAGCATACGTTGGCTCCGCTACAATTTCGGCGAGGATTTCGTTAGTCAATGCGCGCCGCTGCCTGTTTTTTGGGCGCCCTCTGTAACTCCTTTCGGCTGAGTCAGTTAGGCCTTCTTTCCAATGATTATCCACAGAGTTGCTGACGGCAATTGTGGGTAGGTGGCGTTAGTTGCGTAACGCAAACCAAGTTAGTCAGTATGCTCTGACGTCCCTGCGATTTCGAGCTGGATCGCGTCAGTCAATGCCGAATCGCTGCCTGATTTTTAGGCGCCTTCTGTAACTCCTTTCGGCTGAGTTACTTAGGCGTACTTTCCAGTGCTTATCCACAGAGTTGCTGATGGCAATTGTGGGTAGGTGGATCAATCGTCCGATTTTGTTTGCAAAATGCCAATGGTGTTTTGGAAATCGATTTGTTCGTGAATGCGCCAGTCGGGTCCGCCAGGGGGAGCTGAGCATCACTCCCGAATTTACATTTGTTACAGGATCAACATAGAACGAAACAAACGGCTAGATTTCCTCAGGTATCCTTCACGGATGCGAAATTTACTGATATTGATACTTTTTCTGGCGCTCCCGGTACAGGCCGAAACCCTGACTGGGCGTGTCGTCGGCATTACGGATGGCGATACCTTGAAAGTTCTCGACGCCAAGCGCGTTGTTCACAAGATCCGGTTGTCTGGTGTTGACGCCCCGGAATTGAATCAGGATTTCGGGCTGCGGTCGAAGGCCAATCTTTCGGCATTGGCCTTGAACCGGATGGCCGCCTTGGAGTGCAGGAAGGCCGATAAATATCGGTACAAGGCTTGCGTCGTTATGGTGGAGGGGCTTGATGTCGGCTTGGAACAAATCAAGACGGGCATGGCCTGGTGGTCCCGGAAACACACCAAGGAGCAAAGTCTGCATCAGCGCGTCAATTATGAGGACGCAGAATTCAACGCCCGAAAGAATCACGTTGGCCTATGGGCCGCTGAAAATCCTGTCCCCCCATGGGTTTGGCGAAAATGAATCGGCATTGAGCGGCTTGATCTCTTGAAGCCTTGTTTTGAAAGGAAAACACAAAGCCAACCGAAATCCGGTTGGCTTTTTCGTTGGAGGCTTGGCCCGGGAAGGATGATCGAGGCTTTCATTTCCTAGACCATTACCACTTCGGATAACGAGACAGCGATCCGGCAGTTTGCTCCATAGCAGATGAGTTTGTTCGTGCCGAGAGTGACGGTAGCGACCACGAAAATGTTTTCTAGGTGGTAACGCTTATCGGTGCTATCCGAAACTCTCCTGAAAGTCGAATCTTCCAAGCGAACATTACGTCCGATATATCGATTCAATTTGTTTTTCATTTTCAGCGCCTCTCTAGTGATGTTCGATCCGCCAGCTGACGAAGCTACACGTCACGGCGGGGACATCCAATACGTGCAAGCGCGTACCGGGGTGACCTTATTTGGCGAATTACTGCGGACGAGGATACGGACGTGCCTGATGCACGTTGTTTTTTGCATGTCCATAAGGGCAAGCGCTTACGTGGTCGCACGGATGCTTTCGCATTAAGAAAATGCGTAGCATTCAGACAAACCGCTCTATTTCGTGCTTTTGAAGGCAACTCAAGCGTAGTTCATCTCAGGAGATAACGCATGGCCAGCAATCGGAATGTCGGAGACGGTTCGCTTCAAGGAGCGGACAACATAAACTACATGAGACAGTCCATGCGGACGACAACGTCGGTCACGAACAAGACCAATACAGGCAAGAAGCCGAGCCAGATGTCCGCGGAGCAAAAGAAATTCGATCAGTGCTTTGCCCTGTTGTCGCCGCGAGAGCTGTTGGTCCTGCAAGGAATTTCCGAGGGCAAGACGACCACCATGATTGCGGAACAGCTCGACATCGGAGAATTGACGATCGAGACTTACAAGCACCTGATCATGCTGAAATTCGACGTTGGCTCAACCGCCGAGCTTACGCATATCGTTGTCGATGCTTTGCCGTAGTGGTAATACCGTTGATCATGTCCGATGCATGTTTCGGGATGCCCAAGCTATTCACTGAGGAGGCTGAAGTGAGAACCGGAAAGGAAGCGAGACCCATGCGCCCAGGATCTATGGCAATAGCCATCTCGGAGCTCGATGAAGAAAGAAGGAATGTAATAAAGCTTATTGAGCTGCTAGAAATCAGACCGCTGTATTCAATTGCCAGTGACTATTTTTTGAACCGGTTTGCCGCCGTGCGAGCCGCAATTGAAGGGTTCATGGCGCGCGAAGAGACCTTCTTGCGTGAATGCCAGGTTCCAGAAGAAACCATTTGTCTTCACATTGCCGATCACGAAAGAATCCGGACGATACTGCATCGTATCCATCAAAACGCCATCAACAAGAAGAACCAGACCGCACTAGATGTGCACGCTCACCTCAAAACAGAAGTCGAGAGACATGCATCGAGGTTCGGTTTCGAGATGAGCAAGCGCATCCAGCGATCGGAGAAGGCATTCACATTCAATGTGGTGGAAACGAACTGACGACAGCTTCGTCAGCTAACGGCTCGGCTTCTTGGCGCAATGTCCTCGCCCAGAAAGTGCTCAGGCCACTATTCCACACGCATTTGCGATGCGAGCGAGGTCAAGCAAGGTTTCTGCCCCAGTCTTGCGCATGATCCGGGCCTTGTGAATCTCCACGGTCCGATGGCTGATGCCGAGGTGACGTGCAATTTCCTTGTTGGGCAGCCCCTTGACGGCCAGAACCATGACTTCGTGTTCGCGCTCGGTCAGCGTCGAAACCCGGGCTGCGGCTGTCAGATTCTCAGCGGCTTGCGAGTTCAGCCTTTCGCTCTCGCGTAGCGCCTCTTTGACACTTTCCAACAGCAACGCGCCAGTGATCGGTTTGGTCAGAAAGTCGACCGCGCCCGCTTTGATAGCGTGCACGCTCGACGGAATGTCGCCGTAGCTCGTGAGGAAGATGATTGGCAACGGATTGCCGCGCTTCGTCAGTTCGGCCTGCAACTGGATGCCGTCCATTCCTGGCATGCGGATATCCAGAATGGCACAACTGCATGGCACAGACCGGCAAGCGGCCAGAAAGACTTCCGCGCTTTCGAAGGACTCGACATGGATATCCTCTTGTTCGAGCAACAGCGTCAGCGCTTCGCGCACGGCGGGGTCGTCGTCGACTACAAAGACGGTCGGGATCGTATTCATGAGGCAAAGGGAAGGACAAAATGAAAAGTGGCACCGGGAGTCGCGTTGATATCGGCCCATAACTGCCCACCGTTGGCTTCAATGAGTGCCCGGCTGATCGCCAATCCCATGCCGATACCTTTGGGCTTGGTCGTAAAGAAGGGATCAAAGATGCGGTGAGCGGTTTCCGAATCGAGACCCGGGCCGCTGTCTTGTACCGTCACCTGGGCCAGGTTGCCCTCGGAGGCGGTTCGTACCGTGATGGTGATAGTCGCCAGCGGGATATTCGCGCCGTGCATCGCCTCGACCCCATTGTGCAGCAGATTGACGAGCACCTTTTGCAATTGCAGTCGATTGGCCAGAACCGCGGGCAAGCCCGGTTCCAGTTCAAGCACCGCCTGAAAACCACCGTAACCGCTTTCGTCCGCGATGGCCAACGCCTCCCGTACGACGTCGTTGAGATCGACCGTCTCAGGCGTGGCTTCGCCCTTGTGCAGGAAGTCGAGGAGTTGATGCAAAGTCATTCCTGCGCGTTGGGCTTGTTCCATGGCGCCTTGAAGCGCGCGCGCCAGTTTTTCCTGATCCTTGATGCCTCCGCGCAGGATGCGTAGCGCCGCCTCGCTATAAGCAGAGACGGCAACCAGCGGCTGGTTCAGATCGTGGGCAATGGCGGCGGCTGTCTGGGCGGCCACTTGCTGATTGACGAGGTTTTCCATCTCGTTGCGTCGCTCCTGAATCTCTTTTTCCAACAGCTTCTGTTCCGTGATGTCTTTGACCGTGCCGACACAGCGGACGGAACGGCCAACATCGAAAAACACTTGTCCGTTGGCCGCGATCCGACGGACGCGACCATCAATTCGGCTGACGACGCGGAACTCGGCGCGGTATTCGCCCGTTCCGCCCGGGTCGAGCGCTTGATCGATACTGGCCTGCATGGCTGCGATGTCGTTGGGATGGATGCCTGCAACAATCATATTTATCGTGATGGGGTCGTCCGGGCCAAACCCCCAAAACTCGCGTGCATACCCGTCCCACTCGCCATTGCCGGTGGCAATATCCCAATCGATGATGCCGAGGCCGGTGGCGATCTTCGCCAGTCGCAAGCGTTCTTCGCTCCGCCGCAATTCAGTCATGGTCCGCATGCGTTCGGTAATATCCTCCTTGACGCCGAGATAGTGCGTGACTCGTCCGTCCGGCTGACGGACGGGGGATATGGTGGACGCTTCAAGGTACTCCGTACCGTCCTTGCGTCGATTCAGGAATTCGCCGCGCCAGACTTTCCCGGCGACCAGCGTGGCCCAGAGGTCCGTGTAGGTTTCGGGCGGTGTACGACCGGACTTGAGCACCCGTGGGTTATTTCCCAATACCTCCGCGGCCGAGTATCCCGAGGCAAGGCCGAACGCCGGATTGACATACTCGATGCAGCCGTCCAGGTCGGTGATGACGATACTGACCGGGCTTTGTTCGACCGCAAGAGAGAGCTTGCGTAGCTGATCGTCTGCCCGTTTACGTTCTGTGATGTCGCGTAGGAACACAAAGAACTCGCCAGCCGCGCCATCACGATAAGTGGTGCTCACCTCGACATGCCAGACTGATCCGTCCTTGCGGCGGTGCATCGATTCGAACTGCTCGCCGAAATTTTCCTTGATACGCTGAACGCGCGCTGCTGTTTCGGCGGTGCTTTCCTTTGCGTCGAGATCTGAAATGTGCATGCCCAGCAGTTCATCGCGGGCATAACCCGACTGTTGGCAGTAGGTCGGATTGACGTCGATGAGATACCCCTCAATGTCAAGACGCCAGAAGCCATCCATCGTTGTCTCAAGAATGCTGCGCAAGACTTCGTGGCTGTCGCGTAGAGCAACTTCTGCCTGCTTACGTTCCGTGATGTCAAGGATGACGCCAATCAGCCCCTTTACCTTGCCGTCGGAATTTGCAAAGGTCGCCTTGTTGAAGATAACGTCGTGACGTGTTCCGTCCGCATAGACGACAGACGCCTCGTAAACCTGAATGCCGGGATTGTTCAGCAACTCTTTGTCGGCATGATCATATTTCTCGGCCAAATCAAAGGGGGCGATGTCATACACGGTCTTGCCGACGAATTGCTCTTTCGATAGCCCCAGATACTGCTCAAATGCCCTGTTGCCTCCGGTATAGATACCTTCGGCATCCTTGTAAAAAACAGGGCAAGGGATGGCCTGAAGCAGCATTTGCAGTCTTGATTCGCTGTCAACGAGCTTTGCCTCGGCCTGCTTGCGTTCGGTGATGTCTCTGAATTCGACCACCCGGACAGCGCGACCCTTGTGGGAGAAGTTCTTGCCATGAAGACCGAGCGGGTAGCGGCTGCCATCTTTGTGGAGGCCCTCGACTTCGTATATTTTTTCCAAGCCGCTTCGGCTGTTCTGCCTTGCGAATTCTCGCCAATCCGGTGCGATCAGTTTTTCAAAAACATCCGTACCGACGAGTTCTTCGCTTTCATATCCCGTGAGATCCAGCAAGCCTTGGTTGCAGTCGATGACATATCCATCGGCATGAATAAGAATGCCGGTAAACGAGGCGTCATGGAGTGCCCGAAATCGCTCCTCGCTCTCCAGCAAAGCCGTTTCGCGTTCGCTCAGGGTTGTCAGCAACTGGTTGAAGCTAACGATGAGTTGTCCGATTTCATCTGCCCGGACAATAGGCAGTTGTTTCAAGGGGGAATCGGTTTTCGGCCATCTCGCCAGCGTACTTGCGGCAACGGTCAGCGGCCAAAGCTGCCGTCTTAAGAGCCACCAAGTCACCCCGGCGGCCAACACGGTCAGGAGGGCGGTGGCAAACCGCATGTGTTGCTCCATATCTTGGATCGGGGCAAAGGCTTCGGCGGTGGGCAGTTGGGCAACGATCTTCCAGCCGGCCACCGGAACGCTTCTCGATGCCACCAGTACTTCGATCCCGCGAGGGGCGGTCAGGATGGCAGGTCCTTCATCGCCCCCGACTAGGCGGTCCAAGGTTGTATTGATGCCAGGGGCGGGAAGCGTTTCCATGATGCGATTCTTGTCGGTCGCGGTTACTATCTGTCGATGGTGCGGCGCGACTATCAAATAACCGCCGGTTTTGCCGTAGCGACTCGCGGTAATTCCATCGAGGAAGTTGGGAATATTTAAGTTGATCGAACCGCCAAGGGCACCGATCACTTGTCCCTGACTGTCTCGAATCGGGACTGCCATGACGATAATCGGCATCCGAGTATTCTTTGCGACGACTGGGCGGCCGATCGTCGCCTTGCCTTCCTTCAGCGCGCCGACCGCGTAATCCCGATCCATGAGATTGAGGCCGACTTGACCCGTTGACAGCGGAAAGTCAGCGATCACCGTGCCATCAATCGATGTGACAAAGACGCCATTATTGAACAGGACGTGCAGATCCGGGCGCTGATCGATGACGGATTGCACTCGTGATGGTTTGGCATGCGAAGCTCTGTCGATCAGCCGGGACACCCTCTCCAGGGCGGCGATCCGGTCCTCCAATTCACGGTTGACCTGAGCCGCAATCAAGGATGCCGTCGATAACTGCTGCTCCCCCAGCAGTCGTTCCATGTCCTCATGCAATATGCTTCTGGCGTAAAACGAGAGTGCCCACAGGCTCGCTAGAAAGATGGCCAGCGTAGCGAGCGTAATTCTGGTTTTCAGAGAATGCAGAACGAACTCTTTCAAGGCCATGCGGGTATCCGTCGGATGTGATGCGGGCGGGGTATGGTCAGAGCGCCATCTTTCCAACAGATATTACTCCGGCCTTTTCGCTCCGGGCAACCAACGGAACCCCTTCTTTTGCCTCATAAGGGGTAGCCCTTATGAGCAAACACGGATTCGTTTGGCATCAAAAAACGGGTGGTGTTGCTCCGTCAGGGTTACGTCGCTACACAGAGATATCGACGAAGATTGTTTCAGTCATTGTCATCGCAATGGTATTTCATCAGCATAAGATGAGTACTTCGAGCATTACCAAATTGCCGGCAACGATCCTCAATGGCAAAGGCAAGGCAGCGCGTGTTGGCTCGTTTTTTTGTGGCTTCGCTCAGGCCGTTTTCGAGGCCGACCGCCGTTGTCTTGCTCCGTTTCTACTCAGTTTCCGATTGGGACAAAAAATCGATCGCCGGCTGGATTGCCGCTAATTTTGTCGTCCAGTTGACGTAGGAAACGAAAATCGGAATGCAGAGTTCCGGCGCGTCGAGGACTTGGTGCATTTCGACCTGCGGTTGCATTCGTTCGACGATTCGCGTGGGGAGATAAGCGGCGCCAGGGAAGTCGGCAAGCAGTATTGAAGCAAGTCTGGCGTTCGAAACATTGATCTTCGCGGCAACGTAGTCTGGGAACGCACTCTGGAACTGGGTGTTGAAGGAGGTGCTCCATTCGATGTGCAGGTAATCGGAGGACAGCGCTTCGGCGACGGTTTGTCCGGGCACGTCGCTCATCAATCTAAGCTTGAGATCGAAGATCTTTTTCGAGACGATTTCCGTTTCTGAGAGCTGCTCAGTCGTCAGGCCGAGATCGACCGAGCCTTGCTGAAGCTTCCTGAGCACATCGTTCGGGTTGAGCGTTTCCAGTGACAGTCTGGTTTCGTTGCGGAAGCTGAGCAGATACTTGATCCAGCCTGAATCGAGGCTTTCCCAGACCCCGAAAGAGGCGGCAATCGTCAGCGTGGGGCGGGATGACGTTTCCGCAGAAACCTGGTGCCTGACTTGGTCCCAGGTGGTGACCAGGCCGCGAAACTGGGTCATCAACCGCTCGGCAATCGGAGTGGGTTCGATGCCGTTCCGGAGCCTGAGGAACAGGCTGACGCCCAACTGCTCTTCCAGCGCTTTGATTCTTGCACTGATCGCAGAGGTGGTCAGGTGCAGGTTCTCGGCGGCCCGGCCGAAATGCCGGGTGTGGCACACCTCAAGAAACGTTCTGATCAGGTTCAGTTCCACGGGGAAAGCCTCGGCGACAAAGGGGAGCTATTTCAGCATCAAATAATCTTGATTGCATCAAATGCTTTTGATTGTCTGTCAAAGGGAATTGTTTTCCATCTGATTTTTTTACGGATCGTTCATTGATTCGATTTGTGCAAGCTGGGGGAGGAGGCTGACGATTCGATGGTCGCAATGTGTAGATCATCTTATGACGTTGTCGCTGAAGAATTCAACAACCAAGGATTTGGGTTTTGTCATGAGCCTTGCCCTGAATGGCGCTCGTCACGGCCATTTCGACCCGAGAGTTAGCACGGAAAAAGAGGCGTACCGGGCGTATTTGAACTCGGCGATTACCTATCAAACGGATTTGAGCGGTTATTCGACCCATGTCATGGTGGCCTACGATAACGCGTCCCGGATTGGCGCCACCGTGGTGACCAAGGCCGTCGGGACTCCGGATGCCGGCGTGGAGATTGCCCTGATCGCGCTCAAGAATGAGCATCGGGGAAAGGGTTATGGCGCGGATATGCTGGACGTGCTGATGAACCACTACTTGCCGACGATGAGCGTTTATGCACGCTGTTTTCCGGCTTCCGAAAAATTCCACCAGATGCTGCTTCGACGCGGCTTTTCGGAGGTTGGCCAGTCCGGGAAGAGCGTGATTCTCCGTCACGGCGCGATCGGGCCGGTCTGAAGCGGGGTTGCCGGTTTGGGCGCCGGGGATTGTTGAGGATTTCCAGCGATTGGTTTGCTCGGTATTCGATCTTTGCCGTGAAATAATTACAGATCGAAGCGATAGGCGGTTTGAAGGTACGCCGTCGCGCGCGACGATCTGAAACGCAACGGAGATTCCGGCTCGCCGGGGAAGCGGGTGCTCCCGTCGGCTTCAAGGGATAGATAGCGCACACCTGTTCCGAATGACCACTGTCGATTGATCGCATAAGCCAAGCTGGTTTCGACCTGAAAGCTCCGTGAACTGCGGCCGCGTTGTTCCATGGGATTGATGTCCGGGCGGAGCCAGTGGTTATCGGTCGAGTAGAAATGCGCATAGGGAAGCCAGGCAATTTCTCCCGATATTTTCAAGCGTTCCGCAGGGGTAAAGCTTCCGGTCAGGCCGAGACGAAATACATTCCATTCTTCGTTTTCGCTCAAGCCCAAGGTACTCGACGCGATTTGTCCGGGATAGCACATGCTCGGATTGCTGGCGACTTGCTGGCAACCGTAAGCGTTGAGATGTTGGCCGTAGTAACCATAGCCGACGAAAGCACCCACGTCCCAATCGGCGTTCTGCGCCAGCATCAGACCCAGATCAAGGGTGCCGTAGAAGGTTCGGCCATTCTTGGTCGTCGAGACGGTATTCGAGTACGGGCCGGGGGCCATGGCCGCGGCCGTATCTTCGTCGTGCATGCGGCTCGTCCGTAGATTGAGTCCGCCAAACGTTCCTTTCACGAACCAGCCAGCTTTATGATCAAGGCGGCCGAAGGCCTCGAGCGCCGTGCCTTTTTGTCTGGACCAGGTGAGTATGGAAAGTAGGAGGTCGTGCTGATTCGGGTCGTACAAGTGTTTCTGGAATCGTCCGCTCGAATAGCCGAGGCGAGTCCCGAACTCGGCGCGAAAATCGTTGCCGAGGGCCACCTTGACACTTTGATTGCCAATGTCGCCCAGCCGGTAATTGAGTCCGAGCTTGGCGACATGTTGGGTATGAGCGATCGCTACCGAGGCAGGTGCGCCGTTTGCCGTCAGATGATAAGTATGTCGTCCGAAGTCGTAGTAGTCGTATTCGGCATTGACCGACCACCTTGAATCGAGGGCGTAAGAGAGTCCGGCGCTGATGACCCAGCCCAGATGACCGGTCGATGTCGAAGCTGGTGGCATCGGCGTCAACAAGTCGTTGGTGACCTTGATTTTGTCGTGGGAGTACGCGGCGCCCGCTTTGGCGTAAACGAGCGAGCGGCCGGCCGCGTAGCCGAGACGGGCCGAGAGGCTCGCCATCCTGTCGCTCTGGTTCTGGCAGCTGTCTCCGGAGCCGCCGACTCCCCATGTCGAGCCGCAAGTGGCGTAGCCGAACAACTTGCCGAAGCTGATGTCGCCTTCGATACCGACGACCAGTCGATCGTATTGTTTGTTGTAGCCCAGTTGCAGTCCGCCCAGCAGTCCGTCGTTGTATCCGGTGGCCGGAACATTGTTGCGGGAAAGACCGCTTCTATTCAGGACGCCCCATTGGGTGGTGCCTCTGCCGTAGGCGGCATGCACGCCGAGATAAGGCCCTTCCCAGTTGGCGGCAGGCGACAAGGCAAGTTCGGTCGCTCTGTCCGGAGATAGGTCCTTTTCTTCGGCTGAGGCCCCGGTGCAAAGAAAGGCGGGGAGCAAGGCTAGGAATAGCCGGATTCCTCCCGGCGCACGTGGGCGTGATTCTAGGAGCATGGGAACAAGTCAACTTCCGGTGGGGTAAGGTCCTTCGTTCGCGTGAGCGTCTGTCTGGTGGCGCTGTTTCGGCGTTGTGCTGGTGCGATAGGTCATTAATGCGCACATTCGTCGAAATTCGGCGCTTGTTCGCGGTTGTTTGTGCCTATTTCGGGAGAGAATTCTAAACTAGCCGCGTGGAATTAGGCAGCAAGTTCTTGCGACTTTGAGGGTGCCTAATCCGAAACAGTATTGCTATATATCGTCCCGCAATTGGCTTTTGTTGGCATAGGCCAACCATAAGGTTATACTAATATTCCCAATGGGCTGCACCGTGTAGCCCGTCCGCTGATCACGCCAAGGAGTCAACGATGAGCAACGAGGCCGTCCTGCACGAGGAGTCCCGGCTGGTTCACTTTCCGGTTTCATTTTTTTCCACGGTCATGGGGTTAACCGGCCTCGCCATCGCCTGGCAGAAAGCGCATCACGTCTTCGGTTTGCCGGCGCTGGTCTGGCATGTCGCCGCGCTGGCGGCGAGTGCTGTTTTTGTCGCTCTGTTCGTGATCTATGGCGTCAAAGTGCTGCGCCATCCGCAGGCGGTCGGTGGCGAATGGAAGCATCCGATCCGGGTGAATTTTTTCCCGACGATTTCGATCAGCTTGTTGCTGCTCAGCATCGTCTGGCGGGAAGCTGTTCCGTCGGTGGCGCATGTCTTGTGGGGCACCGGGGCGGCGATTCATCTCTGCTTTACGCTGGCGATTCTGAGCAGCTGGATTCATCACACGCACTACGATATCAAGCACGCCAATCCGGCCTGGTACATCCCTGTCGTCGGCAATCTCATCGTTCCGATTAGTGGCGTGCATTTTGCCCCGACGGAATTGTCCTGGTTTTTTCTCAGCATCGGGCTGGTGTTCTGGATCGTCCTGCAGACCATTGTGGTGTATCGCGTGATCTTCCACGATCCCATTCCCCCCAAGCTGATGCCGACCCTATTCATCCTGCTCGCGCCGCCATCGGTCGGTTTCATCGCCTACGGCGCATTGGTGCCGGAGTTCGACGCGTTTGCCCGCGTGCTTTACTACACGGCGCTGTTCCTGGTCTTGTTGCTCGGCAGCAATGTGCTGCGCTTTTTGAAAAGTGGTTTTTTCCTTTCGGCCTGGGCGTATTCATTCCCGCTGGCGGCGATGACGATGGCGACCTTTGCCATGGCCCATCGTTCGGGGATCGGGTTTTTCAACGGCCTCGGAATGGTTCTGCTCGGGATACTCAGCCTGGTCGTGCTGGTTCTGGTCGCCAAGACCTTGGCCGCTATTCGCCGAGGCGCCATCTGTGTTCCTGAGTAACATGCCTGGAGGGGCGGGAAGTTATGAGATGGCTCAAGTACTGTCGGCGCGGGGTGTGATGCTAAGGAATCTCCTAGAGGCTCCAGTCGGTATTGGATTTGGGAAAGCGGCAATGCTTGACCCGGATCGTACCGACGCGTTTTTTCCCCGCGGCTATCGGGGCGCGTCCACCCGCTTGTCCAGCCAGTACAGGATCTTTTTCAAGAAGTCGTCCGGTTCGAGCGGTTTGCCGAGATGATCGTCCATGCCAGCCTCGAGACAGCGTTCGCGGTCTTCGTCGAAGGCGTTGGCGGTCATGGCGAGGATCGGGGTTCTATTTGCCCCTTCACGGGATCGTATGGCGCGCGTTGCCGATATGCCGTCCAGAACGGGCATCTGCATGTCCATGAGGATCAGGGCCACCGGGTGGGTCTGAAGGTGTTCGACGGCTTCCTGACCGTTGGTCGCAACCTCCGTTGCGAGTTCGGCTTCCTGAAGCAGCAGGCAGGCGACTTCACGATTGAGCGGGTCGTCGTCCACAACGAGAATCCGGGCACCCCGGTGCCTGAGCGCAATTTCCTTGGCGGGGCGAGGCGTTGACGCAGGAACGTTCTTAACCGGCGCGGCCGGCTCAAAACGGGCGGTCAACCAGAATGTGCTGCCCTTGCCGGGGTGGCTCACAACGCCGACGGTCCCTCCCATCAATTGGGCCAGTCGTTTGGTAATGCTCAGGCCCAGACCGGTTCCTCCGTGCTGGCGCGTATCCGAATTGTCAGCTTGGGTGAAGGGCTGGAACAGCCGGGACTGTTGTTCTTCCGTCAAACCGATGCCCTGGTCGTTGACTGCGATCTTCACCAGCAGGCCGCAGCTGTCCCCGGTCTTTTCCTCCTCGACGGTTGCTCTGAGCGCGATCGTGCCGGAGTCCGAGAACTTGATGGCATTGTCGAGAAGATTGATCACCATCTGCTTGAGGCGCAGATCGTCGCCCAAGACCGTGCCCGGAATTCGCGTGTCGAATTTCAGCGTCAGCTTCAGCCCTTTGGCTTTGGCGCGGTCCTCGTGGATACGCAAGGCTTCTCCGATCGCCAGCCGGAACGTGAACGGTCTGGGTTCCAGGCGAAGTTTCCCCGACTCGATGCGTGAGAGATCAAGAATGTCGTTGATGATGGCGAGCAGGTGTTTGGCTGCCTGTGCGCTTTTGTTCAGTTGATCGATCTGCTTGGGGTCCTTTGCCGCAAGCAAGGCCAAGGCATTCATGCCCATGATGCCGTTCAGCGGTGTGCGCAGTTCATGGCTCATGTGGGCGAGAAAGGCACTCTTGGCGAGGTTGGCCGACTCGGCGGCATCGCGCGCCTCGGCCAACTCCGCGGTCCGTGACTGAACCAGTTCTTCCAGATGGTTGCGATGTTGTTCGAGTTCTTCCAGCGTTTGCTTGTGTTCCGAAATATCGCCGAAAGCCCAGATCGATTCGTCGCTGCCGGGAAAGAGCGCTTCGCCGTCGAGTCGGAACCAACCCAGCGAGCCGTCCTTGCGCCGGAATTGCATCTCGCTTTTGTAGATCGCGCCGCTTTGCATGGCGGGATAGGCTTTTTTACCGAAATCGACGTAACTCTGCTCGTCCGTATAAAGGATACGGGTTGGTTGGCCGATCAGTTCCTCTCTCGCGTAACCGAGCATCTCAGCGAAAGCCGCATTGATCCAGACGAATTTGCGTTGCCGGATTTTGACAAATCCCATGACACGACTGTTGAGAATCGCCGTTTGCTCGCGGACCAGCCGATCAATCTCGGCGGTAGCGCGGGTACGTTCGGTGACATCATTGACCAGGCTGATGATGACGGGTTTTTCGTTGATGATCACGATGCGGTGATGCATCTCGATATCGATGATCGTGCCGTCCTTGCGTAGCCCTTGCAGCATTGCGATTTCGCCGGGGGGGGATTCTGACTGCGGGTTTTGCGTCAGGCTACTGAGTTGCCGACGTGATTCGGGAGTCAGCAGGTCAGCATGATCGTGCGCTCTGATTTCCTTTCCGTCATAACCAAAAATGGTGTTGAACCGGTCATTGGTATAGCTGAAACGATCATTTTCGATGATGGCGATCCCCACCATCGATTGATTGACCAGTGTGCGGAAGCGCTCTTCGGATTCTCGCAGCGCACGATTGACCGACTCGTTCTCGCGCAGTGCGCGTTCAAGTTCTGCGGTACGCAGTTTTACCTGGTCCTCCCGCATGATGGCGGTCTGGAACAGGCCAAAATCCGAATCCTGAAGTGTCGTTCCTTGTTCCGCCCGATCCATCAAAGCGGTAATGATCGTGTTCAGGCGCTTGATTTCTTCTCGTAGCGCCGGTGCTTCCAGGTGTTCGAGGTCATCAGGCATGGCTTTATGTCCCTCCTGACGGGGTTTTCCCGATGGCGATGCCAACAAAGGTCTGATTGATATGGACCCCGCGGAACTGCTCGCCATAGGTGGCGAACCCCGTGACGTTGTTGGCTTTCAGCAAGGCGGCAATTTCCTCCTTCTCATTGCGCCATTCGGCTTCGAACTTGCGGTGCAGGCAGTCGCCGCCGAGGACCAGTTGCGGGACTCCGATCTGATCATGGAGCTGCGCGAACGCTTGAGCAAGGTTGCCGAGAAGATCGGTGCTTTGGGCGACGCGTAAAACAAGTCCCTTTTCAATGGCGCAGTAAAAGGTCAGGCTACCATCGGCGTTGACTTTCTGAATCGAGCGGACATGGGTTGCACCATTGATCAGGACAACCATCGTCCAGCACGCAAAATGTGACAGATTCAGGTTGTTTTCATCGATGCCAATGGCTCTTGCATATTCACTGGCCGCTGGCCGCCCGTTAATTGTCATGACGATGCGGCGGGTTGGATCGGCCTCAGTGACGACCAGACGTTCGGTCGTGGGCGTGAAATTATGTGTATTCAGCAGGCGGAAGGGCAGGGTTGTTGTGATCAGCGTCAGGACGGCGCTGTCATCATGGAATCGGCCTCCGGAGAAAACGCGGGTGCGTTTGAAATTCGCACCGTCGCCAGCGGAACCCCCAATCAGCGGGATTTTTCCGAGCGTGCTTTGCACTGCCCGACTAACCGGCTCTTCCCGAATCGACAGTCCGTCAATCAGCAGCAGAGCGAAACTGCTGTCCAGCATCGAGTAGGGAACCTTCTCTGTCAGTCGTTGCATCAGTTGAAGCGTAAAGGACTGGCCCGCTCCGATCCTGAACTGCTGGAGATGGCTGATCAGGCCACTGACGGCCCTGAACTGCTCCGTAGCGAAACTGGCGCCGGATAGGCTGTGTTCGCAGTAACCGGCGGGGCCGATTTCGCCTGCCGTGGTGCATCCTACAACCTGGACTCCGGCGAATTGCTGAGACATTTCATCCGCCAATGCGTCGAGATCATAGTCGCTGGCGCAAAAAAATACGACCAGTTCCATGTTCGGTTGAACGACTTCGGCATGGAATTCGCGGACGGCTTGGCGTGCGTCGATGGCGAGAGAATGAGCTCTGCGTATCGTGTTTTGCGCTGGTGTGTTGGGCACTTTTTCCTCCCGCAACGAATTCCCGGTAAATTTCGGGGCGCTTCTTCTCTGCGAATCTTTTCGTTTCCAGTATATGAAACGGGCGGGAAAGCGTCTACATACTATGCGCCCCAATAAATCCGTGTGTTTTCAGGCTGGAAGATCAAGTGTCAGGGCTGCTAACATTGGTTCTCCATGACGGTCAATCCGTTGCGGTCGAGGTTCGTGCCATGCACAGAGATGTCTTGGTGCCTGACATCAGGCGCAATCGCTGTTTCCAACGGCCTCGGACGGCGCTTGGGTGTCAAGACTCCGAGAGTTATTGGTCGAGGCGCCATTTGTGTTCGGGAGCAACGATTCCGGGGTAGGCTGATTTCGGGAGGTGTGCCATGAGATGGATGGTTTTGACGTCATTGCTACTGTTGTCGGCCTGCGGGGTGGCGGATGTGGCGAGCACGTCGGCGGTCGGTGCCAAGCTCCAGGCCGAGCAGGCCAAGCAAGGCAAGCAGTCGATGGACAAGATGCGCGCCGACCTCGACGCGGCGGCGAAAGCCCGGCAGGAACGTAACGCCGCCGCCGAAGAAGCGTCAAAGTAGCCGCTGATCAGGCGCGGCGCGAAGCGCGCCACTCGGCGGTAAAGTCCAAGGCATCCGGCAGGAAGCTGCGGAAATCGGCCGCGAAACCTTCGGCGTCGGCCAGAAATTCCTCGATGCCGCCGCTCAGCGTGTTCGGCTGGCGCAGGCGATGGACCGCCATGCGGTCGATGATGCGCCCCGTTTCAACGGCATCGCGATAGCTCCCCAACCAATCTTCGCGGCGCATTTTGCGGGCGATGTCCTGCGCGCTCGCGGATAGCTTGGTTTCATACTCGGGGAGTTCGGCATACAGCCGGACGACGAATGAGTCGAGCGTACCGGATGCGTGGGTTAGCCAATCGCGGGCAAGCAGGTGGTCGTAGAACATGTCCACGAGAATGCCGCTCACCCGCCGCCGCAGCGGGCTGATACGAGCGCGGCTCGCCTTGAAGGTCGGATGGCATTCGGCAAAAACGTCGATGGCCCGATGCAATGCTACGCCCGCTGCCAGATCGACAGGCAGGCTTGCCGGCAGGGGCCCTTTGACGAAATCGCCGAGCAGGCCGCCGATGCGGTCTGCGGCGCAAGGGCCGGCGAGAAACGCGTGAGCGAGGAAGTTCATTGGCAGACAATAGCACGGAGAATGGTTATGCCGTTGCCGGTATTGAGCCAGTTCCGTGCACCTTGGGAATGCGCTGGCATGCGCGCACCTTGCCATGTTAATGCGAAAATAAAAATTAATATAAACAATAAAAAATTTAACTTTTTATTAACTTGAATGGTTTCTAGAATTCACGACGTTTCGTTCTGCGATCAGAGGGCTTTTTGCTATGGCTTCAGGACGAATCCCGGAGGTTTTATCCGGATCACCACAGACGGCTCAGACCGTGAAGACCAAAGAGAGATGAGGAGACGAGCGTGACTAAGTCCTGGAATCGAGGCTGGATTGTTGTTCTGGCCGGATTGTGTATCAACCTGATGTTCGGTGTGCTTTATGCATGGAGTATCTTTGCGGCCAACCTGAGCAGCTTGTACCAGTGGAGCGGCTTTCAGGCTTCCTTGCCGTACACGGTGGCGATTGTGATGTTTGCTTTGGTCATGCTGGTCGGCGGGAAGTTGCAGGACCGTTTTGGTCCGCGCCTGGTGGCCACCATGGGTGGGGCGCTGACCGGCACCGGTCTGGTGCTTTCCAGCTTTTTTACTAGCCTGGAAGGGGTGATCGTCTGTTTTGGCGTTCTGACTGGGGCGGGAATTGGCATGGGCTACTCGGCGACGACGCCGGCAGCCGTCAAATGGTTCCGCCCAGAGCAGAAAGGGTTGATTTCCGGGGTCGTCGTGACCGGATTCGGCCTCGCCGCCTTGTACATTGCGCCGCTGACGAAGGCGCTCATCGCGAGCTATGGCGTTTTTGACACCTTCCGCATTCTGGGCATTGTCTTCGGGCTGATGATCATGGGCTTCGCGCAATTTCTCGCGGTTCCCAAAGTGACGGCTAACCCGACGGGGGCTGCGGCAAGCGCTTCGATCGGCGCCGTCGACTGCACTTGGCGGGAGATGGTGCGGACGCGGCAATTCTGGATGCTGTGGTTGATGTTCCTTTCGGGTTCGATGGCCGGTTTGATCCTCATCGGCCACCTGGCCAAGATCGCTGTCCTGCAGACCGGGATCAACATGGGAGTGACTCTCGTTGCCATGATCGCCTTGTCCAATGCCCTCGGACGTCCGGTAGCCGGTTTCGTCTCGGACCGCATCGGTCGTGGCAAGACCATGACCATTCTGTCTATCCTGCAGGCGATGACCTTGTTTTTCTTCTCGGATCTGAACAGTTTTGCGAGCATTCTGATCGGTTCGATGATCGTCACTTTTTCTTACGGCGCAATGCTTGCGGTCTACCCTTCGGCGATCGGTGATTTCTACGGCATGCGGAACATGGGCTTCAATTACGCGATCCTGTTTACAGCGTGGGGCGTCGCCGGGTTTTCGGGGCCGCTTGCCGCGGGGTATCTGCTCGACCTGACTGGCGGTTATCAGGCGACTTATCTCATTGCCTCGACTCTCTGTTTCTTTGCAGCGGTCTTGGGTGCGCTTCTGAAATCGCCCGCCGTTGCCGGGCAAGAGGAGGCTTTGAGCTTCAAAACGGCGACCGAAACCGCATGACGGTCGTCGCTCTTGCCTGACGAGGTTATCGCGGCAGCCTTTTCGATACTAATCGGGAAGGCCCCAGCCTCGAAGTTGAATTGAGTCTCGCTTGATGCGAAAGACGGTGGTCCGGCCTCATTGGCCGGACTTTTTTTGTCCTTGAGACCTGTTGCCCGTCGATGTTCGTTCGTTGGGTGTGACTGCCGTGTGTTAAATTCGGCTTCGTTTCGGGAAGGCTGTCGCGCTTGGGTATTCATCCCTCGCGTCGACAAATGATCCTTGCCGTAATCATTCGCTAAGACAACGCAACCACGACCATGGAAGACCTCAATGCCAGCTGATTTTGCGCGCTGCGCGCGCCTGATCGACCAGGCCGATGGCCTGTTGATTACCGCCGGTGCGGGGATGGGCATTGATTCCGGGCTGCCGGATTTTCGCGGGCCGCAGGGTTTCTGGGGTGTATATCCGGCGCTCGGCCGGGCGCGCATCCGCTTCGAGAGCATCGCCAGCCCGGCGGCGTTCGCGAGCCAGCCGCGGCTGGCCTGGGGGTTTTACGGGCATCGCCTCAATCTTTACCGGCGCACGGTGCCGCACGACGGCTTCCGCATTCTGCGCGAGTTGGGCGAGCGAATGGAGAATGGATGTTTCGTGTTTACGAGCAACGTCGACGGCCAGTTCCAGAAGGCCGGTTTCGACGACAGCCGGATCAACGAGTGCCACGGCTCGATCCATCATCTGCAATGCGTCGACGGGTGTTGTGAGGACATCTGGCCGGCCGACGATTACGTTCCCGAGGTCGACGAGGAGAACTGTCTGCTGGAATCGGATTTTCCGGTCTGCCCGCGCTGTGGCGGCATGGCGCGGCCGAACATCTTGATGTTCGGGGACTGGGGCTGGCTGGAAAGCCGCACTGCCGGACAGGACGCGCGCATGCGTTCCTGGCTACGCCAGGTCGAGCGCCTGGTGGTGGTCGAGGTCGGCGCCGGGACGAGCATTCCGACGGTACGCATGATGGGCGAATCGGTCCGGGGGCAACTTATCCGCATCAATCCGACCGAGCCGGAGCTCGGAAGGGCAACAGGGGTTTCGGTCGCGTGCGGCGGACTGGAAGCGCTATCTTCAATTGCCGCCGTGAGGGATCGCCATGAATGAAGCCAGCCTTGAACTGATTTGTCACGAGATTGCCAGCCAGCTTGTGGATGCGGGCCGGGTGCTCTTCATCACCGGGGCCGGCGTGTCGGCCGATTCGGGCTTGCCGACCTATCGCGGCGTCAGTGGGCTGTACAACAGCGAAACGACAGAAGACGGACTGCCGATCGAGGAGGCGATGTCCGGCGGCTGTTTTGCCGAGCATCCCGAGATTACCTGGAAGTATCTCGCGCAGATCCAGCACAACTGCGAGGGCGTGAAACCGAACGCGGCGCACTACGTGATTGCCGAACTGGAGAAACGCGTCGAAGTAGTGGTGCTGACGCAGAACGTCGACGGCTTGCACACCGCGGCGGGCAGCACGAATGTGATCGAAATCCACGGCACGCTGCGAGAGCGTTTTTGTCCGAAGTGCGGTACAGAGGCGCGTGCCGACGATCCCGAGGTGCCGCCGCGCTGCGCGGTTTGCGGCGCTATCGTGCGGCCGAAGGTCGTGCTTTTCAACGAGGTCCTGCCCGAGGCAGCGTTGCAGCGCTTCACCGAAGAATGCCAGCGCGGTTTCGGCATGGTGTTCATCGTCGGCACCAGCGCGGTTTTTCCGTACATCGTCGAACCGGTCATTCAGGCGCTCGACGCCGGCGTGATGACGGTCGAGATCAATCCGGCGATCACCCAGCTTTCCAATCACGTCGATTGCCATATCCCGGTGGGTGCGGCCGATACGCTGGCTTGCCTCTACGAGGCGGTATTCGAGGGTGAGGAATAATCCTCGAAAAAACAATTAACCACGACGGGCACAACGATCACAACGAATAAACCTGGAAGAAGCAGTTAAGGAAGTGCTGAACAATTCGAGAAACGTCATTCCGGCGAAAGCCGGAATCCAGAAAAATCAACGAACTGGACCCCGGCTTTCGCCGGGGTGACGAATAAATCAGCATTTCCTTAACCGCTCTCGACACGGAGGGCACAGAGGCACGGAGAGCACGGAGAAAAGCAAAGCAGATCACCCGTTGGGTGAGTTATTGAATTTGCTCTGTGATCTCTGTGTTGAAAGCGGTTTCAACAGAGCTTTTCAGGATAATCAACAGTTCTCGAGGTGTTCGATCATCAGTTGCGGCGTCTGCACGCCGTTGTACTCGTTGATCGACAGCCGGTAGGCGGCGCGGATTTTTGCGCCGGGCGCGACGCTGAAGTTGAACTGGATGGCGTCGATGCGTAGTGCGTCCTTGCGCAGCCGCAGTTTCAGGTGTTTTTCCTTGAGCACGCGCTGATTCTCGACGATGAATTCGTCTTCGAACAGCGGCGGCGGGAAACCTTGTCCCCAGACCTCGTTTTCGAGCAGGCGCGCGGTCTGGATCGAGACATGGCCGGCCTCCAGGTTGCCGTCGGTTTCCAGCGTGCGGGTCAGATCGGCGGGCGAGAGCAGTTCGTCGGCGATCTGCGCGAAGAGTTCGCGAAAACGCGGGAAGTCGTCGTGCAGGATGGTCGCGCCGGCAGCCATGGCGTGGCCGCCGAAGCGCAGCAACAGGCCGGGCGCGCGCTTGGCGACGAGGTCGAGCGCGTCGCGCAGGTGCAGGCCGGGGATCGAGCGTCCCGATCCCTTGAGTTGGCTGTTGTCGCCGGGGGCGAAGACGAAGACCGGCCGGTGCAGCTTTTCCTTGATGCGCGAGGCGACGATGCCGATCACGCCCTGATGCCAATCGGGGTCGAAAAGCACGATGCCGGGGCCGTCGGCGTCGTCGAATTTTTCGAGATGCAATTGCGCGCTTTCCTGCATGCCGGCTTCGATGTCCTTGCGTTCGCGGTTGAGGGCGTCGAGTTGCTGGGCGATGGCCAGCGCGCGCGCTTCGTCGTCGGTGATCAGCGCTTCGATGCCGAGCGACATGTCCGATAGCCGGCCGGCGGCGTTCAGGCGCGGGCCGACGATGAAACCGAGATCGAGGCTGGTCGCCTTGGCCGGGTCGCGGCCGGCGGCGCGGAAGAGCGCGCGCAGTCCGGGCGTCAGCCGGCCTTCGCGCATGCGCTTCAGGCCCTGATCGACGAGGATGCGGTTGTTGCGGTCGAGCTTGACGACGTCGGCGACAGTGCCGAGGGCGACGAGGTCGAGCAGGGCGCCGAGATTGGGTTCGCGGCGTCCGTCGGCGAACCAGCCGCGCTCGCGCAGTTCGGCGCGCAAGGCGAGCATGACATAGAACATGACGCCGACGCCGGCGATGCATTTGCTCGGGAAATTGCAGCCCGGCTGGTTCGGGTTGACGATGCAGTCGGCAGTCGGCAAGGTCTCGGCCGGCAAATGGTGGTCGGTGATCAGTGTGGCGATGCCGAGTTCGGCGGCGCGGGCGACGCCCTCGATGCTGGCGATGCCGTTGTCGACGGTGACGATGAGGTCGGGGTTGTTCGTCGCCGCGAGGTCGACGATCTCGGGCGACAGCCCGTAGCCGTAGGTGAAGCGGTTGGGGACGAGATAGTCGATGACGGCGCCGCTGTCGCCGGCCAGGGCGCGCAGGGCGCGGATGCCGACGGCGCAGGCGGTGGCGCCGTCGCAGTCGTAGTCGGCGACGATCAGGATGCGCGCCTGCGCCTCGATGGCATCGGCAAGCAGGACGGCGGCCTCGTCGGCCCGGGAAAGCTGCGCCGGCGGCAGCAGCGACTTGAGTTCGTAGTCGAGTTCGCTTTTCGTCTGCACGCCGCGCGCGGCGTAGATGCGGGCGAGCAGTGGAGGGACGCCTTGCTGTTCGAGCTGCCACTGGATGCGCGGTGGGACGCGGCGGGGTTTGAGTTGGGTCATTTTTGAAGGTGTTATGCGGTGATCAGCTTCCGGCGAGCGATTTGACGAGCGCTTCCGGCGCTTGCGGTTTCCGCCACAGTTTACACAGATCGTGGCGTTGGATCGTCCAGAAAAGCGAACCGTATGCCGTTGGGGCCGCGATGCGCAGTTGCCGGATGCGGCCGGAAAACAGCGCTGAACGCAGCGGCGCGAACCAGCGGGTTTCAAGTTCATTCAGGGCCGTACGCCAGGCGTCGGCATCCTGGTATTGTGCGGACGCGAGCAGGTCTTCAATGACGACGAGCGAGTTGGTGTTGTTTCCCTTTGCTTGCAGCAAAGCAGTCGCCTCGGCGGGAACGGGGCTGGCAGGAATTGCGGCAGCCCGGGCGAGGCCGCGCGCCAGCGGGTTGTCGCTCCAGATGTTGTCGAAAGGGCATTCGGTTTTTTCCGGCGAGCTGCCGGCGCCCCACAGCCAGAGGCTGTTGATCGTCATCTTTCCGTTTTCTTCGCGCTGGCGGTTGACGGGATGGGCGTGCAGTAGCATCTGCACCTCGTTGAGCAACCGGCGCAGTTCCCGCGCTTCGGGCTGGATCGTCTCGACGCTGCGTCCGGCGACGGCGGAGAGCGGCGGTATCGTGGCAAGCTCGGACGCCACATTCCCGGCCAGGCGAAGATACCAGCGGTCGGCCGTGGCGACGACCAGGTTTCCGGTGTCGGCGAGGTGTTCGTTGAGTGTTGCGGCAAGCTGGCCGGCTTCTTCCGGCGAGATGATAAGGCGTGAAGCGTCGGCAAGGATCAGTCGCTCTTGTCGGAAGTGGAGGTGCACGGGGTCGGCGCAAATCCAGGTTCCAGATGGGGTTTCTTCATCCGCAGCGGGGGCGATTTCGCCGAGCCGGCGCAGTGCCGCCAGACCGCTTGTCCCGGAATGCCCGCAGAGGCCCGCGAGACAGGATTCAAAGGCCTGATTCGGTTCGCGCAGGAAACGGCTGCGTGCCAGCAGCGTTGACAGCGACGGACAAGAAAGCCCATCAAAAGCGCGGGCATCTTGAGGCTCTGGCCAGAGCAGTTCGGGAATGAGCAGGGTGAGGGACATGAAGTCTGGCTGGGTCGGGGACGAGCGATGATGAAGGGGAAAAAGTGTACCATAGCGACTTTGCGTGCCCCTCCACCTGAAACATTGCATGGCATCTGCTGACTGATGGCTCTCCCTTATGAATTGCTGATCGGCCTGCGCTACACGCGTGCCAAGCGGCGCAATCATTTCATTTCGTTCATTTCGCTGATTTCGATGCTCGGTATCGGGCTTGGCGTCGCGGCGCTGATCGTCGTCCTCTCGGTGATGAACGGTTTTCAGACCGAGCTGCGCGGACGCATCCTCTCGGTTGTCTCGCACGTGCAGATCAGCGGTGCTTCCGGCGAAATGGCCGGCTGGCAACGCGTCGCCGAACAGTCTACGCGCCAGGCCCATGTCCTTGCCGCAGCGCCTTACGTGCAGGCGCAGGGCATGTTGTCGTTCGGGCCGTCGGTGCGCGGTGCGATGGTGCGCGGCATCGTTCCCGATCTCGAGGACAAGGTCGCCGATTTTCGGTCGCACATGAAGGAAGGGTTGCTCGATTCGCTGACGCCGGGCGCGTTCAACATCGTTCTCGGCAGCGAACTGGCGCGCGCGCTCGGTATTTTCGTCGGCGACAAGGTGACCGTCATCGCGCCGCAAGGCGTCGTGACGCCGGCCGGCGTCATCCCGCGCCTGAAGACTTTTAACGTCACGGGGCTCTTCGAGGTCGGCATGTTCGAGTACGACAGCGGCCTGGCGCTGATCGACATGGAGGACGCACAGCGCCTGTACCGCATGGACGACCGTGTGTCCGGCGTGCGTCTGAAGTTGGACGATCTGTTCAAGGCGCCGCTGGTCGCACGCCAACTGGCCAATACGCTGGATACCCCGGCCTATCTCAGCGACTGGACGCGCAGCCATGCCAATTTTTTCCGCGCCGTGCAGATCGAGAAAAACATGATGTTCATCATCCTGTCGCTGATCGTTGCCGTGGCGGCGTTCAATATCGTGTCGACGCTGGTCATGGCGGTGACCGACAAGCAGGCGGACATCGCCATCCTGCGTACTCTCGGCGCCAGTCCGGGTAGCATCATGGCCGTGTTCATGGTGCAGGGGGCGCTGATTGGCTTCATTGGCCTGGCACTCGGCGTGGCAGGGGGCGTCGCACTGGCGCTCAACGTCGATGTCGTCGTGCCTTTTATCGAGCGCTTGCTCGGCACGCAGTTCTTGTCCAAGGAGGTGTATTACATCTCCACGTTGCCTTCCGAATTGCAGTGGCGGGACGTGACGACGATTACCAGCGTCTCTTTCGTGCTCTCGCTGGTGGCGACGATTTATCCCAGCTGGCGCGCATCGCGCGTCAATCCGGCGGAGGCGCTGCGTTATGAGTGATAGGGAAGAAGCCGTTCTGGCCTGCCAGGGCTTGCAGAAAATCTATCGGCAGGGCGCGGGCGTCGAAGTGCCGGTCCTCGACGGCGTCGACCTTGAAATCCTGGCTGGCGAACGCGTGGCGATCGTCGGCGCTTCAGGTTCCGGAAAAAGCACCCTCCTTCATTTGCTCGGCGGGCTTGATGCCGCGAGCGGTGGATCGATCCGGCTGATGGGGCGCGATTTGTCTGAAATCGGCGATGCCGAGCGCGGCGAACTACGCAACCGGCATCTGGGGTTCGTCTATCAGTTTCATCATCTGCTGCCGGAATTTACGGCGCTGGAAAATGTCGCCATGCCGCTCTACATCCGGCGCATGCCGAAAGCGGAGGCGGAAGCGCGCGCGGCAGCGGTACTGGAAGAAGTCGGCCTGTCGCACCGGCTCGATCACACCCCGGCTGAACTTTCGGGCGGCGAGCGTCAACGGGCGGCGATCGCGCGGGCGCTGGTTACGGGACCCGCTTGCGTGCTGGCCGACGAGCCGACGGGGAACCTCGACCGACAAACGGCGGCAGGCGTGTTCGAACTGATGCTCGAACTCAATCGTACGCACCGGACGAGTTTCGTGATCGTTACCCATGATCTGGATCTGGCGGCGCGGGCCGACCGGATATTGACCCTGCGCGATGGACGTATTCAGGGCAGCGCTGAATAGTCCCGGCCGGAGCCGCGCAAGCCGGGATCGGCAAGCGCGGTCGTTCCTTTGGCGACGACTCAGGCCGTTTCGTTGATTTCCTTGACCACGCCGGCCAGGATCGGCAAGCGGTCGGGGCAGAGGTTTTTCGTGGCGTCGAAAACTTGTTTCAGATAGCTTTCGAGTTCACGAACCGTCTTGGAAGCGCGGATCTGGTCGACGAAGGTTTGAGAGTCTGTTCCGAAGCTATCAACGCAGAAGTCGACGAGCAGGAATTTGGCTTCGGAAAGCATGATTTCGTCATCGAGACGGAGGCCGCCGGCTGAGGCTGGGGCATGCGGAGGTGGTGAAGGCGGCGGTGTTGCCGCAGGAGGCTGTGCGCCTTCACGGGCGAGCTCGATGAAGCCGTCGCGGACCAGCAACTGGATGCCTTCGAGGATTTCCTCCTCGGGAAACACCGTCGTACGCAACACTTCCGCGATTGTGTGCGGCTTGTCCAGCAGCAGCAACACACTGCGCCTTTTGATGTCGAGCTTGTATGCCCGGTGTTCGACTTCTTCCCGGCCTTTGGCGGTGAGGTTCAGATAGGCTGACGTATTTGCATTCACTTTTCACCTCAACTGTTCGTTGAATTGCGACAAGGCGCAAAATGATGTCAAGAAGACATCACGTTACAGCTTGAATCTGGAAATCGATTTTCCAAGGATGTCGGCTGTTTTGCCCAGTTTCTTGACGCAACGCATCAGCGCGGTGAATTCATCTTCCGATTTTGTTTCGGCGTAGGATTTGGCCACTTCGTCGAAAACTTGTACCTGTTCCGTGAGGGCCGTCGTGTTTTCCTGAATCGAGGCCGTCATGTTCTTCAGTTTCATCTGCATCAGCTTGAGCGATGCCATGAGACTGTTGTTGTCGTCCTTGGCTAGCACGATATCGACGTTCATGTCGCCGTTGGCGATCCGGCGCATGCTTTCGGCGGCGTCCTGAGGCTCGCCACCAAGCTGCTTGAGGATGACGGTGCGCATCTGAAAGATGAGGACGGAAAGGAAGACGACCACGACGCTACCCACGATCAACAAGAACGTCGCCTGTTTCCAGAAACGTGCGTCGATGTCATCCAGATAGAAGCCAATCCCCGGCATCCAGCCCCAGGGCTCAAATTTAAGGACGCCGTTCAGCTTCGGGTAGCGTTTGTCGTCATTGGTCCCGGGTTTGAAGGTCTTCAGTTCGAGGAATCCCTTGTTGTCCTTGCTTGTCGCCAGCGCGTCGCGGTAGGCTTGAACCACGCTCCGGCCATCATCGATGCGCCCGCCATCATTCGGCTTGCCGAGCATCCGGGAGAGCGGGTGCATGACGAAATAATCGTTGTCCAGATTGCGGATGAAGAAGTAATTGTTGTCTCCCTGTTTTTGCGCTCCGATAGCTTCCTTGGCGCGCGTCTGGGCTTCTTCACGGGACAATCTGCCCGAGGCTTCGAGACTCTGGAAGTAGCGCAGCTGCGAATCCGCAAAATCAAGCAGCTGGGTAATCTGGGCGCGGCGTTCGTCGAGCATGCTGACGCGCATGCTGTAAAGGCCGATGATACCCATGATCAGCAAGCCGATCAGGGAGGCGGTGACAATGATGAGAACCCGGGTTTTAAGACGCATTTTTTCCCTCCAAAAGACTCATTCTGTTTTTATGATGAATCATTAGACTGCAAATGCTTTTCTGGAAACGTTGAACAACGTTGATCGGGGATATTACCTTCGTTATAGGCCGCATGCAATTCGCTTGCGTCGATTCCGTTCCTTTCACTTCAAATTGTTATCTTCGCTGAACTGTCATCCAGGTTTGCTAGAATCGACGCATCAGTCGGACCGGCATCGGTTTTCGACGCTTTTCTTTCCAATCAGAAATCGGGAAATCATCATGTCCAATAACTTGCTCCAGCAATTGCGCGAAATGACGGTTGTCGTCGCTGACACCGGCGATATTCAGGCCATCGAGGCTTTCATGCCGCAAGATGCGACAACTAACCCTTCCCTGATTACCGCGGCGGCGCAGATGCCGCAGTATCAGGGGATCGTTGACGAGACCTTGAGGCAGGCTCGCCAGGATTGCGGCGCGGCAGCGCCGGCAGCCACGGTCGTCACGCATGCCTTCGAGCGTCTGGCGGTTGCTTTCGGCACAAAGATTCTCCAGATTATTCCGGGGCGGGTCTCGACCGAGGTCGATGCCCGTCTTTCCTATGACGGTGAGGCCACGATCGCCAAGGCGCGCGAACTCATCGCGCTTTACGAAGCCAACGGCGTTTCGCGCCAACGTGTCCTGATCAAGATCGCGGCGACTTGGGAAGGTATTCAGGCGGCGTCGGTTCTCGAGAAAGAGGGCATCCACTGCAACCTGACCCTGCTTTTCGGAATGCATCAGGCAATCGCCTGCGCCGAGGCCGGCGTGACATTGATTTCTCCCTTCGTCGGCCGGATTCTCGACTGGTACAAGAAGGACACCGGCCGCGATGCCTACCCGCCGCAGGAAGATCCGGGCGTGCTGTCGGTGACGAAAATCTATAACTACTTCAAGAAATTCGGCTACAAGACCGAGGTCATGGGCGCGAGCTTCCGCAATATGGGCGAGATCACCGAACTGGCGGGTTGCGATCTGCTGACGATTTCGCCGGCGCTGCTCGCCGAATTGCAGGCGGCACAGGGCGATTTGCCGCGCAAGCTCGACGCGGGTAAAGCCGCGGTAATGACCATTGAAAAAATCCACGTGGATCAGTCGGCTTTCGAGCGCATGCACATCGCAGACCGCATGGCCAACGACAAGCTTGCCGAGGGGATCGAGGGTTTCACCAAGGCGCTGGTGTCGCTCGAGGAGCTCTTGGCGGCCCGCCTAACCGTCCTGGAAAGCTAACCTTTCCGTTGTGCGCCGGGCAGGGCGCGCGGCACTCCCGGCGTCATGCGCCTTTTCATTCTTGCCTTCGTCGGGGGCGTCGCTTGTCTGCAGACGCAGGCCACCCTGCCCGCACCTTGGCTGCTCGCGCTTGGTGTCGCGCTCGCGGCGCCGGCGATTTACCTGAGCGCGCGATGCAGGTCGAGCCTGTTTCGTCTCGTTTCCCTGGGTGCTGCTGCCGTCATCGGCTTCGCTTGGGCTGGCGCGATGGCGCACTGGCGTCTCGCCGAGCAGTTGCCAGAAGCCTGGGAGTCCAAGGAAGTCCAGCTTAGCGGTGTCGTCGCTTCGCTGCCCCAGCGCTTCGAACGCGGCGAGCGTTTTGTATTCGATGTCGAGTCCGTCGATACGCCGGGCGCGCTCGTGCCGAGCCGGATCATGCTTTCCTGGTACGGTCGGCGTGACGATAGCGACGCGGAAGCGATCGTTGCGGTCGACGATAGGGGATTAGTCCATCCGGGAGAACGCTGGGTGCTGACGGTCCGCCTCAAGCGGCCGCACGGCAACGCCAATCCGCACGGTTTCGACTACGAGGCCTGGCTTCTCGAACGCGGGATTCGGGCGACCGGCACAGTCGCCACCCGGCGGGATATGCAGCGTCTCGATACGTTCGTCTGGCACCCCGTTTATCTGGTGGAGCGGACGCGGGAGCAGATTCGCGACCGTTTTCTCGCCGTTTTGCCCGATGCCCCTTACGTCGGCGTATTGACGGCGTTGGCTGTCGGCGATCAGCGCGCGATTCCGGCCGGACAGTGGCAGGTCTTCAATCGCACCGGGGTGACCCATCTGGTCAGCATTTCCGGCTTGCACGTGACGATGGTCGCGGCGCTTTGCGCCGCGCTGATCAATGCGCTCTGGCGGCGTAACGACCGCTTGATGCTGGCCTTGCCGGCGCAGAAGGCCGCGGTCGCTGCCGGCTGGCTGGCGGCATTCGCCTATGCGCTGCTCGCCGGCTTCGAGGTGCCGGCCCAGAGAACCCTGTTCATGCTCAGCGTTGTCGCCCTGGCCCTGTGGTCGGGGCGTAATTTCGGGGCGAGCCGTATCCTGCTTCTTGCCATGTTCGTGGTACTGCTGCGCGATCCCTGGGCCGTCATGGCGACCGGATTCTGGTTGTCGTTCGGCGCTGTCGCCGTCCTGCTTTTCGTCGGTAGTGCTCGCCTTGGGCAGGGGGATGGCGCGCAGACGGGATGGCGGGCGATCGTTCTGCGCTGGGGGGCGGCACAATGGGCAGTGACGCTGGGCAGCCTGCCCCTTCTCTTGCTGTTCTTCCAGCAATTCTCGCTGGTGTCGCCGCTGGCCAATGCCGTCGCGATCCCCGTCGTCAGTTTTATCGTGACGCCGCTGGCCCTGATTTTTGCCGTACTGCCTTGGCCGCCTTTGCTGCAGCTCGACCATTGGGTAATGACGCAACTCATGCAATTGCTCGATGGGTTGGCCACCTGGCCGGTCTGGCAGCAGCCTGCACCACCGTGGCCGACCATCCCCCTAGCCCTGTTGGGCGTCGTTTGGCTGTTGTTGCCGCGAGGCTTTCCCGCCCGTTGGCTCGGCTTGTACCTGATGCTGCCGGCGCTGTTCTGGCCGCCGCCGCGGCCGCTGGCCGGCCAAGCCTGGATCGATGTGCTTGACGTCGGGCAAGGCTTGGCCGTATTGGTGCGGACCTCCAGCCATACGCTGCTCTACGACACTGGTCCACAGTATGGCGCCGATGCCCATGCCAACGCCGGCATGCGCGTGGTTGTTCCCTATTTGCGCGCGGTTGGGGTGAAGCAACTGGATATGCTCATGGTCTCACATCGCGACAAGGATCATTCTGGCGGCACAGAGACGGTCAGGACGAACGTGCCGGTGGTGCGGACGATGTCTTCGATCGACGATTTTGACGGCGAACGATGTGCGGCGGGGCAGGCTTGGGAATGGGACGGTGTGCGCTTTGCCGTCCTGCACCCTCAGGTTGAGGATTATTCGGTGAAGACAAAGAAGCCAAACAATCTGAGTTGCGTGTTGCGGGTTTCCGCCTCGGGGCGTGGCGTTCTATTGACCGGCGATATCGAGGCCAAGGACGAAAAGTCGTTGATTCAGCGGGACGCCGCCGAGCTGCGCCATGATGTTTTGCTCGTCCCGCACCATGGCGGGCGCGGTTCATCGACGCCCGAATTTATTGCGGCCGTCGGTGCCCCTGAGGCCGTTTTTTCGGCGGGTTACCGCAACGCATTCCGGCATCCGCGTCCGGAGGTGCTTGAGCGTTACGCCGACAGCCGCCATTGGCGGACGGATCGCGACGGCGCCATCCGCATCGGATTGGCCGGTAGTCTCGAAATTTCGGCCTGGCGCGGTGAGCGTCGGCGGTACTGGCAGGGCCAGTGAGAGGAGCGGGGTGATGGACATCGATGATGAAGGTGGATTCAGCGAGCGGCAGGTCTTGTGCAGTTCGCCTTCGGGTCTGCACCGCATGGTTTATTCGGAGTGGGGGGCGCACGATAATCCCAACGTGCTGATTTGCGTGCACGGACTGTCGCGCAACGGACGCGATTTCGACGACCTGGCGCGGGCGCTGGCGGCGGATTTCCGAGTGATCTGCCCCGACGTTGCCGGGCGAGGGCGTAGCGATTGGCTGCGCGATCCGCTGGATTACGGGCTCCGCCAGTATGTGGCCGACATGGTGACGCTGATTGCCCGCCTCGATGTCGAACAGGTGAGCTGGCTGGGGACGTCGATGGGGGGCTTGATCGGGATGGTGCTGGCCAGTCTCGACGACACGCCGGTGGCGCGTCTGCTCCTCAACGACGTCGGTCCGGCGATTTCGCTCGAATCCATCCGGCGTATCGGCGCCTACATCGGTCGCGCCCCACAGTTCGACAGCATCGAGTCGGCCGAGAAATACATCCGGCTGGTGAGCGCTCCCTTCGGTGTGTTGACCGATGCACAGTGGCGGCATCTGACCCTGACCAATCTGCGCCGGACGGCGGACGGGCGCTGGGAGATGAATTACGATCCGGCCATTGCCGAATCTTTCCGTCGGGCGACGGCCGACGGTGAAATCGACTTGTGGCCGCTGTATGACCGCATCCGCTGCCCGACGCTCGTTATTCGCGGTGCCGAATCCGATCTGCTGACGCACGAGACCGTGGTGGCGATGGCCAAGCGCGGTCCGAGTCCCGAAGTCGTCGAAGTGCCGAACGTCGGTCATGCGCCGATGTTCATGGACGAGGCACAGATCGACCTCGCGCGCCGTTTTTTTGCGGTTTCCTGAGTTTGGCGTCAAAGGACGTTTTGACAGTGCGCAAGGTCTCGGGGATACTCTTCTCGTGCTTTTGAAAACCCAGACCGGCGTCTTGTCCGGCACTCGAGGAATGTTCGTTGATGATGCCGCTTCGCAGATTGCTGATGTTCCTGATCGGCGTGCTGGTCTTGCTGGCGTTTTTGCTTGGCGTCAACGAATTCCAGCGCAGTCGCGCGGCGTATCGTAATGCGTCGACGCTGATCGAGCGCAACGCTTTGGCCGACCTCTGCGTGCAGGCCGCCCGGAATTTTGTCTTCGAGTGGGGGCGGAGTCTGGTTGCCTTGCACAGCGGGGACGTCATTCGGCAGGATCAGGTCGATTTCATCCGGCAGCGTCGAAGCGAGGCGGACGAAACTATCGGCGCGATTCTTTCCCGTGTCGACAGTGAGATTGAAGGCGATCTCGACATCCTGCGCCAGGCGTGGGAGCGAGTCCATGCGTTACGTAGCGAGGTTGACCGCAATGTCGGCCAGGCGTTCGTTCAGCGCGATCGCTCGCTTACGGAGCGCTGGCCCGCGGCGGCAGACCGGCTGATCCTGAGCCTGGAAAATCTGGTCGTCGATTCTTCCGGTCTTACCGGTCGTCACGATGCCGAAGTGGTCCGTTTAGGCACCTTGCGCTTGCTGGCCATGCAATTCAGGAATGTTCTCGGCTTCGAGTCGAGCATCATCGCTTCTGGCTTGTCTTCCGGACAGCCGCTGACTCACCAAGCGATGGCCGGCGTCAATCAATTGCGGGGCCGATCGGCACAACTTGGTGCTCAACTCGAACAGCACCTCTCACAGGTTTCGAACCCCGACCTTACCATCGCTTTTGAAAACCTGCGCCTCGCCTTGCGCACCGGCTTGCGCCCCTTGCAGGATGAGATTCTTGCCGCTGGCGAAAGCCACCAGAAAACGCGGGTCGATCTGAACGATTATTTTGCCAAGTCGTATCCCGTGCTGGACTTGGCTTCGGAACTCGGAGAGAGCATTAACCGGGCGGCGACGACAACGGCAACTCAGCGCTTGCAGGCGGCCAGTCAGCGCCAACTGTTTGCCGTCATTTGCATGGTGCTAGCGCTGGTCGTGGCGGCCTCGGTCATCTGGTTGCTGATGCGCCGTTTTACCCGGCCGCTGAACGAGATTGCCATACGCGTCAATACCCTGCTGGCGGCGCATGCGGCTCCGGCGGCGAAGCTGTCTCGCCGGTGCTCTGCCGCGGATGAATTCGACAAGATCAAGAGCGCCCTCGAGTTGCTCGAAGAGGCGGTCAAGGCGCGAATGCTTGGCGAGCAGGAGCAGGCAAAGCAGAACAAGCTCTTGACCACGCTGCTCGGCACGATTCCGGCCGGTGTTTTCATGGTCGAGGCGCCCTCGCGGAAATTGCTGGTGGCCAACGATGCTGCGCGGATGTTGCTTGGCCCGAAGGCCTTCGAAGGAACCGATGGTCTTGCCGTTTGCGGAAGTCTTTCGCTTTACCAGTTGCCGGAGCGGACGCCCTATCCCGAGGACAGGCTGCCCTTGATTCGCGGACTCAATGGGGAGTGCTCGCATATCGATGACCTGCTGCTTGTTGACGCCGAGGGCCAGGAAACCATTCTCGAAGTGATGGGGGCACCGGTCGTCGATGGCGAAGGGCATGTCTGGGCGTGCGTCGTCAGTTGCGTTGATATTACCGAGCGTTCGCGGACGGCGGCGGAAATGTCCCGGCTCGCTTACTACGATTATTTGACGCAGTTGCCCAATCGCCGGTTGTTCCATGACCGGATGCAGATGGCCATTACGCGAGCCAAGCGGGAGGAGGGGCGTCTGGCCTTGCTGTTGATCGATCTCGACCGCTTCAAGCCGGTGAATGACAATCTCGGGCATGCCATCGGCGATAAATTGCTGAAGGCGGTTGCCGGACGCATGCAGTTTTGTTTGCGCGAGTCGGATACCTTGGCGCGTATTGGCGGCGACGAGTTTGTCGCGATTCTTTCTGGGATCGAGGTGGCGGACGATGCGTTGCATGTTGCCGAAAAAATCCGGCTGGCGCTCAACGAACCGTTCGACATCGAGGGCGGTTACAAGATTTCCATCGCCTGTTGCGTCGGGGTGGCCATCTATCCCGAGCACGGCAAGGATGAGAAACGCCTGGTCAAATGCGCCGACGACGCCATGTATCTGGCCAAGGAGCACGGGCGGAACAGCGTCAGTCTCTTCGACGGTGTCGGCATGGTGCCGCATGCCGGCCGACAGGATCGGCAAATCGTCCGTCTGGTTTGGCATCAAGCCTATCGTTGCGGCGAACCGTCGATCGACCAGGAGCACAAGGAGCTCTTCGACCAGGCCAATGTATTGATCTACGCCAGCATGAGTGGTGATGCGGCGTCTGTCGCGGTGGGCAAAGCGCTCGATGATCTGATCGAAGTGGTGACGCATCATTTCGCGAACGAAGAAACCGTCCTCGAGCAATGCCAATACCCCGGCCTTGAAGAACACCGTCTGAAACATCAGCGCCTGGTCGGCGAGGCGCTGCAGTTGCGTGAATTGTCGCGTGCCGGCGAAGTGACTACTGGCGATCTCGTGTCTTTCCTGGCCAACGACGTTGTGCTTCGGCATATGTTGGGCGAGGATCGGAAGTTTTATCCCTATCTGAAAATATCGAAGCCGCACAGCGCTGGCGACCAAAGAGTTGATTTCCGTGAGCAATGATCGATCGCCGCAAGTGCGGCATGAAGGAACCGGAGGCGCGACGCTGATCTGGACCGAGGGCGCGGAGACGCATTCCGCGTTGTGGCGTTCGGAGGCCGGTGTGCCGTTGCCGCGGCGCATCGTGGCGGCTGACGATACCTTGAGCGCCGATGCGGCTTATCGTCTGGCCTGTGAGGGAACGGCGTTGCTCTGGCGCGGCGATTTCCAAAATGCCCGCCAATTGCTGCAGGCGATGGCGCGCCGTCTCGAACGCAAGCCGCGCCGGAAACGCGGGGCGGGAAGCGGAACGCTTCCTGCGGCTTCCGCTGAGGTGTTTCATCGGCACCGGATGGCACAGGCGCAGCGGGCGCGAATTCTCGGCATGTTGCTGGTGCCTGTCGAGGCCGGTCATGTCATTCCGTTGCGCCGGGCGCCCGATGTCTGCAAGGCTTGTCAAGAAGCCTTCGGCGCGGCGGATGCGCCGTACGTCTTGTCCCTGCGCGAATTGCTCGGGGTGATCGGCGCGCACGAATGGCGGCGGAAAGGGGTCCCGGTTCGGGCGCTGGCCGCAAGCATTCATCCCTATCATGGCGTGTTTTCGCCGGTGCGCGGCGAGTATGTGCAGCTGGTGGCGGAGGCGCCGTTGCCCGATGCGCTCAAGGCCAAGAGTCTGGCTTTCGATATCGGCACGGGAACCGGCGTGCTGGCCGCCGTACTGGCCCGGCGCGGCGTGGCGCATGTGGTCGCCACCGACATGAACGAGCGGGCGCTGGCCTGCGCCCGTGAGAACGTCGAACGGCTTGGTCTGGCTAATACGGTCGAGGTGTGCCGGGCCGATCTTTTCCCGCCAGGGCATGCGACGCTCATCGTTTGCAACCCTCCCTGGCTGCCGGGCAAGCCGGCTTCCCCGCTCGAGCATGCCATCTACGATCCCGATAGCAGCATGCTGCGCGGCTATCTCGCCGGGTTGGCGGATCATCTCGAAGCGGGGGGCGAAGGGTGGCTGATTCTTTCCGATCTGGCCGAGTACCTTGGTCTGCGCTCTCGTCGCGAATTGCTCGGGTGGATCGAACAGGCCGGCTTGAAGGTTCTCAATCGCCTGGATACGCGACCGACGCATGCGCGCGCCTTCGATGCCGACGACCCGTTGCATGCCGCGCGTTCAGCTGAGGTGACCTCGCTCTGGCGTCTCGGTCGTGCCGCCTGAACGCGGGACCTCTGTTTTAGCGCTTTTTCTTTTGCGCACACTTTCGGGACGTTCATCCTCCTTCGTGGTGAGTGGTGGCACGAAAATGGTGCAATATGCAAAAGTGTGGCGGAGGCGGCTTGCGACGACATAAATATTTCTCTTAGTTAACATGGTGTTGGTTTGTCTTCATCGTTCCTGGCATTGATGTTGCTTTTTGGCGGATACGAATTCTAATCCGCCATGATCAATGTTTCAGACCAATAATAATCTTGCTGTCAGTGCTTTTCCGGATCTTCTGCCTCGGGCACCATTTTTTCCGAAGTCTGGGCGCGGAGAGCGGTTCGGGAAATACATCCTGAACAGCCATTTTCAGCCGGTATTCAGTTTATCGATGCGTCGGCCCGTCGGTTACGAGGCGCTGATGCGCGCTGTGGACGATGCTTGTCTCGCTGTGCCACCGCGCGAGCTTTTCGAACAGGTCGACGCCGCGCAATGGGGGGCTTTGGATCAGCTCTCTCACCGCATGCACTTGTGGAACGCAAAGGCGCAGTTCGATAACGACCGCTGGCTGTTCCTGAACATGACCCCGGAGGTTTTCTTGAACGCCAGGCATGCCTCTGCAGGTCACTCTTTTGCTGATTTGCTCGTTGAAACGGGGTTTCCGGCGCAGGCGTTGGTCGTTGAGGTGCTCGAAGAGACGGTACGTGATACCGCCGAATTCGAGTCCGCCGTGGCTTTCTTTCGCGAACTGGGGTGTCTGATTGCGCTCGACGATTTTGGTGCGGGGAGTTCGAATTTCGACCGGGTCTGGAAAATCCGTCCGCAAATCGTGAAGCTGGATCGCAGCCTGATCAAGCAGGCGGCAATGAATTCCCGGGTACGCCGAATTCTGCCCCAACTCGTCTCTCTGCTGCACGAGGCGGGATCGATGGTGCTTGTCGAGGGCGTTGAGACGGCCGAAGAAGCCTATATCGCGCTGGATACCAATGCCGATTTTGTTCAGGGTTTCCTTTTTGGATGTCCGCAGGCTGCTCTGGCCGATACTTCCCCCGCTCGTGCGGCATTGGAGGCCGTCTGGGAGGAATTCGACGGCCGCCTCGGAAAAGAATGGAGCCAGCAGAAACGGGTTCTGGCGCCATACATGAATGCGATCGGGAATGCCTCCGTCCTGTTGTCGGCCGGCCGTTCAATGCGCGAATCCTGTGCTTCGTTTTTCGAGCTTGAAGGCGCCTCGATTTGTTACCTGCTCGACGATCGGGGGCATCAGATTGGTTTGAACCAATTAGGGCATGAAGCCTTTCCGCAGGCCGATTCCCGCCTCGAACCCTTGACGGATACGCGAAATGCCCGCTGGTCGAGAGCGCCCTATTTTCGCCGTGCCACCGAGAATTTCGGCAAGGTTCAGGTGACGCGTCCCTACCTGTCGGTGACGAGCGCCAGCATGTGCGTCACCGTTTCGGTGAGTTTCAGGTTCCAGGGGGCGGTCCGTGTGATCTGCGGAGATTTTCGCTGGCCTCCGGTTGCCGACCAGTTGTCGATCCGCTGACGATTGAATATTTTGAACCATCCCATGCTTTGCGCCAAATGACGCACGACATGAAGCTGCATCAATGACTGAGGAGTGAAGTGGTATGAAAAGCGATTCGATGGCGTTGTCGAACGACGAGCGGAAATGGTTGCCTTGGTTCGGCAAGACCGGAAAATTGTCCATGCGCTGGGCAACCAGGCTGAATCGCCATAGTTATCCGTTTCTCGAGGCGGCTTTTGAAGGCATCGCGCAGACGCGGGTGAGAATTCTCACCGATTGGGCGGAGCAGCAATGGGCGCATCTTGAGGGTTTTGCCCAGGCCATGGCGTTGAGTGGTGTGCCCGGAAACGACTGGTTTTCGTCGCATTTGCGCATTTGCGGCGACTGCTCCGAATTATTCGTCGTGGATGATCAAGGGAAGGTCATAGCGTCGAGTTATCGAGCGCATGTGGGACGGAGCGATGTGCCGCGCAAGGCGCTCGACATCGCGCGCCGGAAACGCTTCCTGATGGGACCGTTTGTCGATCCATTGACGCTGGAGATCGGCCCGAGTACGTCGAAATTCCACGATGCTGTCACCTTGATGTTCATGCTGCCGGTGATGCAGGAAGGGCGTTTGCTGGCGGTCTTGTGCGCACGCGTGCCTAACGACGTCGTCGGCGATCTCATTCAGCGCGAGGGGGGGCACGTCTATCACGAGTCGGGGGACAACTATCTGTTCATGGCCCGGGCGGAGTTTGATCCGACAATCAAGCCAGGGGTGGCCCTGTCGCGTTCGCGATTCGAGGATCGCTCGTTTTCGCTCGGCGATAACCTGAAGGACGGGGTCAATACCGCTTACGGCGTGGTGCGCGTCAAGGATCACACCGAATTCGAGCTGGTCTTCAACGACCCGGCCACGAAACAGTTGCATCCCGGCGTGCGCGAGACCATCCGTGCCGGCAGCAATCTGTATGTCAAGTACCCTGGCTATTCCGATTACCGGCACATTCCCGTGATCGGCAAGGGCGTGACCTTCCATATGCCGGGGTCGCTCGATACCTGGGGGATGATGTGCGAGGCCGATCTGGAAGAAGTCTATCGGTCGAGGCCCCTGAGTTATCGCGTCAGCAAATCCTTGCTCGGACTTTATGCGCTGGTGACGGCAGCAAGTGGGGCCGCCGTATACGGACTCGATCTGAACGCTGGTGGGGCAATGGCGGTTCAGGCGACCCTGCTGCTGGTCGGTACGCTCGCCTTTCATCGCCTAGGTTTGTCGAAGCTGTCCCGGCGCGTGGCGGCGACGGCGGAAGCGGTGCAGACCGTCGCCGAAGGGGGCGGGAGCCTGAAACTGAGGCTTGAGAAACCGGGCGATTACCGCGACGAGGTGACGGCGTCGGCGCAGTGGATCAACAGTCTGATCGACAGCATGGAGGGGGTGTTGGCCAGGGTCATCGCGATCACCAGCGAGGTCAGTGCGGCGAACACTTCCCAGACTCGGACGAGTTCGGCGACCAGTGCGCGTGCCCAGGAAGTGATCGAGTCCATGCACCGGATCATGGCCTCCATGCATCAGCAGATGCAGGAAATCGATAACGCTTCCCGTCAAGCGGACGACATGCGCAGTGATCTGTCTCGCACTTTCGCTGAAGGGCAGAAACAGTTCGAGTCGCTGCAGGAAATGTCGCACACCATCCGCGACCGGATTTCGCATTCGGCGGGCACTATTGGCGATTTACAGCAAAAAACGACGGAAATCGATCAGATCGTGCATGTCATCAAGGAGATTGCCGAGCAAACCAATCTTCTGGCGCTCAATGCCGCGATCGAGGCCGCGCGTGCCGGCGAATCCGGGCGCGGCTTTGCGGTCGTTGCCGACGAGGTGAGAAAACTCGCGGAACGGACGCGCAATGCGACACAGCAGATCGGCGGCATGATCGAAGGCGTTCAGACCCAGGCCAACCTGGCGGTGGAAGCCATGAACCGCGGGATGGGCGAGCTGGAGGCCGGCCTCAATTTGGCGGTGGAAAGCGCCGCCGACCGCAGCGGTACGGAATCGATGGTGACCTCCGTGCTGGAAACCATCCGGCAAATCGCCGCGACGAGTCGTGCACACAGCCAGCACATCGAGTCGGTGGCCGGGACCGCCGATGCTATGCGCCAGGCCTTGGAAGATTCGGAACAAAGCCTGCATGAAACCGCCGCCGCCGTGCATAAGCTGGAAGGGTTGGCCGGTCATTTCAATGTCGGCAAATCCTGACGTTTTTTTTGGGGGGCTGCACAGGCGAAGTCTCCCGGGGCGCAGTCGCGGGCATTTGCGAAGATGGGGAAGGGGGGGCGCTTTGAGTGAAAGTCGTTTCATGATGATTGGATAGGTCTATAATCAAGTCAAGCCTTGTGCCGGCAGGACAAGCCGGATTGTGCTTCGCCATACTCTGCGGAGGCTTGACATGGACGCATGGAAGTATCGTTGGGGAGTCGAACAATGGTCGGCCTACTTCGAGAATCAGGCCCTGCCGGTCATGCGTCGTTCAAAGGATCACTTGTTGCAACTGGAAAGTGCCGAGGGCGACCGGCTTTCCCCGCGCGAACTTGCCGATATCGTCCTCCAGGACCCCATGCTGTGTCTTTGTTTATTGCGCGAGGCCGAACGCCGCAAGTCGCACCGGCTGGATCACGAAACCACCACGGCGTTGGCCGCGATCCTGCAGCTGGGTGTCGACGAGTTCAGCGAGCTCTTGCTGACCAGTCCGGAAGTCGAGGAAGCCAATGCCGGCTTGCTTCGAGTCGAAACCCGCGCCTGCGTTGCCGCCCAAATTGCGATTGTCTGGGCCAAGGGGCGGATGGATCTCAATCCAGAGGAAGTTGCGGTGGCTGCCTTGCTAGCCGGGGCCGGCGATTTGCTGCTTTGGTTTTATGCCCCCGAATTGCCACTGAAAGCAGACGACGAGTTGCGATCCGGACGCGCCCGACGCAGCGAACAAGCGCAAAGCCAAGCGTGCGGATTCACGTTCAAGCAACTGACCATGCGTTGTGCCGAGCGCTGGAAACTGCCGGCTCTCGTCATGCAACTCCTGCGCGGGTCCGATTCGGTCCGCGCCCAACTGGTTCGTACCTGCTCGAATGCAGCACGGCATCTTCTTGACGAATCCGATACGTCGACGTTGGCGTTGGCCGCCGATCTGAGCGATGCGTCCAGGCTGATCCCCGGGGTTTCCCTCGATTGGCTGATCGACGCGCTGCCTTCGTTTGCTGCGGAGCGTCGGCCGGCACTGCTCGATGCGACGCGCGAACTGTTCAAGATCCCTGCCGGCTGACGAGATTCAACCTGAAAACCTTTACCTAACTACGAAGACGACCGAAGGGAAGTGCAAAGCTCACGAAGTTTACAAAGCAAGCCTTGCAATTCTTTGTTGTTTCACCCGATGGTTTGGGCGCCCCGATTCGGCAAGTTATTGTCTTTCTCCGTTTTCTTTGTGAGCTTCGTGGTTGACTGCTTTTTCAGCTCAACCCGAAAAGCGCTGTTTCCCAAGGTTTAGTGCACCGAAGGCGGCGTGTCGGGGACGTTGCTGAACAGCGCGTCGATGGCCGCCTTGTCGAAACGGTATTCATGGTTGGCGAGGTCGTCGCGGATGAGGATGGCGCCGTGTTCCTTGAGGGCCCCATAGACCTCCTCGCGGCCGAGCGTGCGCAACATGTTGCGCACCTTTTCCCAATCCTCCGGGCAGTCGTTGGTCACCGGCTGCCGCTCGAAGACGCGCACGGTCTCCTCGTGGAAAAGGCGGGTGAGGATTTGCTCACTGGCGAGTCCCAGCAATTCGTCCTCCTTCGCCGTGCCAGCCAGCGCCTCGATGCGCGACCAGCCGTCGACGTCGCGTTCGTCGGTCGTCGGCATTTTTTGCAGGAACAGGCCGGTAATGCCCGTCGGCGAAGCGGCCAGGAAAAAGCGGGAGGCCAGTTGTTCCGACTGCTGCAGGTAGTGCTCGAAAATTTCGGCGATACTGTTGCCGTTGAGCGGCACGACGCTTTGGTAAGGCTCGCGCATCGACTCCGTATCCAGCGACATCAACAATTGCCCATGACCGAGCAGATCGGAAGCCGAACCGCTTTTGAGATCGTCGCCATGCTGCGCCATGCAGCGCACGTTGAGCGCCTCGTTGCAATCGATGACCAGCAGCGATACCGGGCCGTTGCCGCGCAACTGAAGGGTCAGTCGACCGGCTTGCTTGAGGTTGTCGGCGAGGAGCACTGTTGTCGCCGTCATCTGACCGAGGAGCTTGACGACCGGCGCCGGATAGTTGCGATTCGTCAGGAGCTTCTGCCAGACCGTGTCGAGGCGCACGATGGCGCCGCGAATGTCGAGGTCGTCGAACAGAAAGCGTTGCACGTAGTTGTTCATTGCTTCAATTCCGATTCATAAACGGCCGGATCGAATCCAACCAACAGTGTCTTTCCCGTATCGAGGACCGGGCGCTTGATCAGTGCCGGGTAGGTCGCCATGAGCTGCAGCGCCTTGGCTTCATCAACATCCGTGCGCTCGGCCTCGGACAGTTTTTTCCACATCAGGCCGCGTGTGTTGAGCAGGGTTTTCCAGCCGGCGCGCGTGTTCCAGTCCGGCAGATGGCTCTCAGCGACGCCGGCCTTCTTGTAATCGACGAACTCGTAGGCGATACCTTGGCCGTCCAGCCAGGCCAAGGCCTTTTTCATCGTGTCGCAATTCTTGATGCCGTAAATCCTGAAGGATGCGCTCATGATCTGCTTGTGTAAGTTAGGGGGTAACGCCGGAGCGGTGTCGAGGCCCGGCATTTTACCGGAAAGTGCGGCTTGAGCCTTACGGGGCATCGAACCACGGTGCGCGGCGTTGGCGACGGATATTGTCGCGCCAGCGCTCGCGGACGGTCGCTTCTCCAGCCTCGGTCAGGCCGCCGACGCAGCGCAGCCATGCGCACAGCATTTCCTCGTCGGCGAAGAAACCGTGCTTTCGCGCCTTCGTGCAGCGCGGCGTCTGATTGATGCGCGCATCGATGATGGCGCAGTCCTCGTGGCTTTCGGGAACTTGCCCGATTTCATGGCAGTGATCCATGAAATCCCACACCGCTTCCTTCAAGTGCGACTGCGTGCTGCGTTCCGTGCGGCGGACGAACAGAAAGCGTTCATTGGTCTCGACAAAGCGCGCGAGCATCGTCTCGAAATCAGCCAGCATGGCGACGCTGGTGGCCGCGAGCACCATCTCGTTCATCAGCCGTGTGGCAAAGGCGTTGAGAAATCCCTCCGGATCGCCCTTCTTGAGGTGCGGAAAGACCATCGCGTAACGCGTGTCGATATCCATCGCCACCGCACACGGCTTGCGCTGGACGCGGACGAAATGCACCAGCCACTGCTGCACGTGGCGCGGCGGCTGGCCGTCGACGTCGATCAGATGCGGCCCGTCCTCGGACGGATGCGGCGACGGCGGCTCGCACACCAGCGGTGCCGGGCCGGCTTGCTTCGGCTCGATGAACTCGGCGAAGGCTTGGGAACAGTTGAAGACGATCATGCTGCGACCGTATCGGCAAATTCAGCGACCAGCGCGCTGGCGAGGCGCGCTTGCACGGCGCGGGCGTCGGTGAGGTTCACTTCCTCGCGCATCTGGCTGTGTGTATTCCAGCTGGCGGCGGCGATGGCCGGGGTGATGAATTTGGTGCAGATGTCGCGTTCGCTGAGGGTGGCTTTGTCGGCGGGGTTCATGCGGAGTTTTTTGCTGGAGGCGATAGGTCGGGATTGTACGGTGATCTGCTGGCAGCACTCAGCTATGTGTCGGCCAATCCGGCAAGACGACGCAGTGTTTCGATTAGGTCCGGCAAGCGTTCTTGGCTGGCTGTGTCGCCTGACAGGTGCCCAGCCAGTGCTTCCACAAAAGCAGGGGTGGCTAGCAGCGTGCGGAAACGCCCGCCGAGGTAAGCTCGAAGCTGTGAAGGGCTAGAAAGGCATTCGTCCAACAACGTGGCGCGGCCGTCAATGACGGCTATAAGGTCGCCGAGATCATGGCTGAACAGATAGTCGCCGTTACCTCGCCCGTCGAAGGCTTCGAGCTTGGTCGCCAGGAATGTTGGCGCGGGGATTAGGCGGATCAGTCGGCCGCTGGGCAGCGCGACTTGCTCGGCGGTCTCCAGAGCCAGCGGATACCAGCGATTGGCAAAGCCCAGAACTTCCTCCAGCGGTGGCATGACATCGACCACGACGTTTCCGACTCGCCAGCGACAGATCGGCGCATCGGGTCGCATGTCCTGCACGAAGCCGCGGACGCGCAAGGCTGTTTCGACATGATGGTATTCCCCGAGCACAACTGCACGGCAAACGAGGTCGACATCCTCGGTCGGGCGGATTGCTGGCATCGCCGGATCGGTAATTAGCAATCCCGTGACCGCGCCACCGACAAACACCATTTCCCCGCGCAAATCATCACCCAATCGCTCGGCGACGATTTCCAGCAGAGCAATATTGGGATCGTTGGCATTCATGGTTGCAAGCGCTTGTCCAGCAGCTCGATTGCGAGGGCCCGTTCGCGGGCGCTTCCGCCGCGTACGGCGTCAAATAAGGTTAGCAATTCGTACAGCGCCGGGTTGCGTCCGGCGGCTTCTGGTACGCTCGGATAGAGCGGTTGGAAGGCAATGCCGCGAACGGTACCATTCTTGTGCGGCCACACCGGTACGGGATCGGTACCCGGCATGATCGTTTCTTTCAGCGGTGGTGCCGCATATCCCGTGGGCACGCCGCGTGTGAGGCTGCCTCGGGTGGCGGGGAAGCAATAGCGTGCGCCGTGCTGAATGAATGAACGGAGTGCGGCGAATACCACACCGGGTTTTCCGTTTATGTCCTTGTGCGCCAGCTGCGCCGCTATTGCGCGTTCCACAGCACCGTGTACCTCAGAGGCCGTCATTCCCAGCTCTGTCGCCAGTACGGCGTAGGTGGGGGCCGGGCCTCGATCCAATGCCAGGCGTAGCAGCACGACCAGGTCTTGCGGACGTAGCACGATTTGCGGGTTGGACTTTGCACGAGGCATGGATCGGCTCCTTCATTCGCTATTCGCGAATAGCGAATATATGCCTGGTGGCAGGACTTTGCAATGCCTTTTTCACTGGCTGTGGCTCCCATTCTCGATTCGCGAATGGCGAATGGAAACTGCAGGAAACATTGAAAGAGTCCAAGATTCGGCGTTCCGGCGAAAGCCGGAATCCAGAAAATTCAACGAACCGAACCCCGGCTTCGCCGGGGTGACGGGGTTGTTACCGTTTCAGCTTCGCGAACGCCGTCGCCATGGCGCCGGCCGGTTCCGCTTGGCGCGATTGTTGTTGCCGGGCCTTGTTGCTCATCGGTACGTTCCCGGATTTCGGGGCAGCCGGTGCATCGTCGGTGAGGCGCATGGTGAGCGCGATGCGGTTGCGCGGCAGGTCGATCTCGACGACTTTGACCTTGACCACGTCGCCGGCCTTGACGACTTCGCGCGGGTCCTTGACGAATTTGTTCGACAGCGCCGAGATGTGCACGAGCCCGTCCTGGTGCACGCCGATGTCGACGAAGGCGCCGAAGTTGGCGACGTTGGTGACGACGCCTTCCAGGAGCATGCCAGGGCGCAAATCCTTGACGTCCTCAACGCCGTCCTTGAATGCCGCCGTCTTGAATTCCGGGCGCGGGTCGCGGCCGGGTTTTTCCAGTTCCTTGAGGATGTCTTGCACCGTCGGCAAGCCGAACTTGTCATCGGTGTATTTCGTCGGCTGCAGCGATTTGACGAGACGCGAATCGCCGATGATGTCCTGGATGCCTTTCTTGATGTCGGCGAGGATGCGCTCGACCAACGGGTAGGCTTCCGGGTGAACGGCCGAGGCGTCGAGCGGGTTGTCGCCGCCGGTGATGCGCAGGAAGCCGGCCGCCTGCTCGAAGGTCTTCTCGCCGAGGCGCGGTACGTCGAGCAGCGCTTTACGGTTGGGGAAGGCGCCGTTCTTGTCGCGGTAGCTGACAATGTTGGCGGCGAGCGTGCTGTTGAGGCCGGAAACACGTGTGAGCAGCGGCGCGGAAGCCGTATTCACATCCACGCCGACGGCGTTAACGCAGTCTTCGACGACGGCGTCGAGCGCACGGGCGAGTTTGGTCTGGCTGACGTCGTGCTGGTACTGGCCGACGCCGATTGACTTCGGATCGATTTTTACCAACTCGGCGAGCGGGTCTTGCAGGCGGCGGGCAATCGAGACGGCGCCGCGCAGGCTGACATCGAGCTCCGGGAATTCGCGTGCGGCGTATTCGGAGGCCGAATAGACCGAAGCACCGGCCTCGGAAACGACGATCTTGGTCAGGCGTAGTTCCGGTACCATTTTGATCAGGTCGGCGGCAAGTTTGTCGGTTTCGCGTGAGGCGGTGCCGTTGCCGATGCTGACGAGGTCGACGTTGTGCTTCTTCGCCAGCCCGGCCAGGGTATGTAGTGCGCCGTCCCAGTCACGACGCGGCTCGTGCGGGTAGATCGTGGCGGTGTCGAGCAGCTTGCCGGTGGCGTCGACGACGGCGACCTTGCAGCCGGTGCGGATGCCGGGGTCGATGCCCATCGTCGCGCGCTGGCCGGCCGGCGCGGCAAGGAGGAGATCGTGCAGGTTGCTGCCGAAGACGCGGATCGCTTCTTCTTCGGCGCGTTCGCGCAGGGCGTTCATCAGGTCGAGTTCGAGGTGCATGAAGACCTTGATGCGCCAGGTCCAGCGCACGGTGTCGGCGAGCCACTTGTCGGCGGGGCGGCCCTGGTCGGCGATGTCGAAGCGTTTGGCGATGCGCGCTTCGCAGGGATTGTGGCCGACGGGTTTGTTGGCGTCGTCGAGTTCCGTATCGAGCACCAGCGACACCTGCAGCATGCCTTCGTTGCGGCCGCGGAAGAGGGCGAGGGCGCGGTGCGATGGCACGGCGGCGACCGGTTCGGAATAGTCGAAGTAGTCGCGGAATTTGGCGCCTTCGGTTTCTTTGCCTTCGACGACGGTCGATTTGACGACGCCATGCGCTTCCAGATATTCGCGCAGCTTGCCCAGCAGGGCGGCGTCCTCTGAGAACTGCTCCATGAGAATTTGCCGCGCGCCGTCGAGCACGGCCTTGACGTCGGCGAATCCTGCCGCTGCGGTATCGGCATTGATGAATTTCTCGGCTTCCGCTTCCGGGGAAAGGGTCGGGTCGGCGAGCAGGGCCTCGGCGAGCGGCGCGAGGCCCGCTTCACGCGCGATCTGCGCCTTGGTGCGGCGCTTGGGCTTGTACGGCAGGTAGAGGTCTTCGAGGCTCTGCTTGGTCTCTGCGTCGTTGATCGATGCCGCCAGTTCCGGCGTCAGTTTGCCCTGTTCGTCGATCGAAGCGAGGATCGCGGCGCGCCGGTCTTCGAGTTCGCGCAGGTAGGTCAAGCGCTCGTCGAGCAGGCGCAGTTGCGTGTCGTCGAGGCCGCCGGTGACTTCCTTCCGGTAGCGGGCGATGAAGGGCACCGTTGCGCCTTCGTCGAGCAGGGCGACGGCGGCAATGACCTGCTCGCGTCGGGCGCCGGTTTCCTCGGCGATTTTCTGAAGAATGCGTTGTTCTGCGCTGGATGCCATCGGGACTCTTCGCTGCGAAAAAAGGGCGAACACTACGCAATCGGGCGCCAAAACTCAAGCCTCGGCCGGTAATTGACATTGTCGTGTTGCAGCGCTTATCCGATTCGGGTCTAATGGGGCGATGGCCGATTTGACGGCTTTTTCAACAACAAGGGGGTTGCATGAAAATCGATATCGAACGTCTTGGCTTACAGAATGTGCAGGTCGATCCGGAGTCCTTGTTTACCTTTCCACAGGGAATCGCCGGCTTCGAGAGTTGCAAGCGCTTCAAGTTGTTTCACGAAGAAGGCAAGAACACCGTGTTCTGGCTCCAATCCATCGACGATTCGACGCTCATGTTTCCGATCGTGACCCCGGACGCTCTCGATATTGAATACCAGATCGAACTGTCGGACGACGAATGCGGCGTGCTCGAATTGCAAAGCGCCGATGAGGCCGTCGTTGTCGTGATCGTCTATCGCGATGAAGCGCAGGGCGGTCGCATTGCGGCGAATACCCGGTCGCCGGTGATCCTGAATCTGAAGGCGCGCAAAGGGATGCAGAAGATTTTGCAGGAGGTGCATCCGACGCTGCTCTATCGGGCGCGCTGAACCTCAGTTTGCACGGGGGAGCAATGGGAGAGGTTTGGCCCGAGAATCGGGCGACGCCGCGCCTGCTGGCGCTCGGCGATGCGGCTTGGACCGTCGAATTCGGCGACAGTATCGACCCGCTACTGCATGGTCGGGTGATTGGGCTGGCGGATGCGCTTGGCGAGGCGCGCGCAACGGGGATGCCGGAATTCGCCGGCATTGTCGACGTGGTGCCGACCTTCCGTTCCCTGACCGTGCATTTCAACCCCTTGTTGACTGAAGGAACGCGCTTGGGCGAGGCTTTGCTGCGGCTGGCGGGCGAAGCCGGAATCTGCGAAACGGCAGGGCGTCGCTGGCAGATTCCCGTGTGCTTTGACGATGAATTTTCCCCCGATCTCGAGGAACTGGCCCATGCCAAAGAGATGCGCCGGGATGCCGTGATTGCGCTGCTGACCAGCACGGTGTTTCGGGTGTACATGATTGGTTTCATGCCGGGTTTTCCCTATATGGGCGGGCTGCCTTCAGTCCTTGAGATGCCGCGGCTGGCATCGCCGCGCAAGACCGTGGCGGCACGCTCGCTGGCGATTGCCGGTGCCATGTGTGCTGTTTATCCCTGGGAAAGTCCCGGGGGGTGGCGTTTGCTTGGCCGGACGCCGGTGCCGTTCTTTTCGGCAGCGGACAGCGAGTCTCCGGCACTGCTGGCCAGCGGGGATAGCGTCTGCTGGCAGGCTATTGATCGGGCCGAATACGACCGGATCGAGGCGGAGGCACGAAACGACGGCTTCGATCGCAAGCAATTTCTTTTGCCCGGTGGGGGGCAATGATGCCGGGACTGCTTGAAGTGATCGAGGGTGGATTCGGCAACAGCATCCAGGACCAAGGCCGATTCGGGTTCCGGCACATGGGGATTGCCGCTTCCGGCTTTCTCGACACCTATAGCGCGCGATGTGCGAATGCGCTGGTTGGCAACGATCAGGGTGCGGCGTGCATCGAAATCCGCGTGCTTGGGCCGACCCTGCGGTTGGCGCAGGGCCGAATCAAGGTGGCGCTGGCCGGTAACGTAAGCGCTAATTTGACGCGTGTCGATGGGCAAACAATTGCCGTTCAACCCTGGTGCAGCGTAACGATTCTCGCGGGAGATACGCTGAAAGTGTCTTCGATCAAAGGCGGCACCGCCTATCTGGCCGTTTCCGGCGGTATTGAAACCCCCAGCCAGCTGGGGAGCCGCTCGACTTACATGCGAGCAATGATTGGCGGTGTCGGCGGGCGTTTGATCGCGAAGGGTCAGCAATTGCCGGTCAAACTCCTGGTGTCTGAGCCTGCGCCTGATCTTGCGGCAGAGCCTTGGGTATATGGCGACGAGCCGATCCGGGTCGTCGCCGGCCCCCAGGATTCGCATTTCAAGCCCGAGTCCGTTGAGCGCTTCCTGTCCTCGGAATATCACGCAACATCGCAGATGGACCGGATGGGGGCGCGTCTGGACGGTCCGGCACTCGAACACTTGTCGGCCGCACATGCCGACATCGTTTCCGACGGGATCGCACCCGGTGCGATCCAAGTTCCTGCCAATGGCGAGCCGATCGTGTTGCTGGCCGATTGCCAGACCGTCGGCGGTTATCCGAAGATCGCCACGGTCATTTCGGCCGATGTGCCACGTTTTGGCCAATTGCAGGTCGGACAAAAGGTGCGTTTCCAGGCCGTTGATGCCTCGCAGGCCCGGATGGCGTTGCTCGAACGCGAAGCCCAGTGGGCTGCTTGGGCGGATCGGGTACGGAGCGTCGATTCGGCAAGCCAGTAATTTCACGAAATTCGCAGGAATCAATCATGAACGTGACCCTCCTCAATCTCAACGCCGATCTCGGCGAGAGTTTCGGCCCGTGGGAGATGGGCAACGATGCCGCCATGCTTGACGTCGTCAACTCGGCCAACGTCGCTTGCGGGTTCCACGCCGGCGATCCGCTGGTGATGCTTGAAACGGTATCGACTGCGGCGTCGCGGGGAGTCAGCGTTGGCGCGCATCCTTCCTTCCCCGATTTGCAGGGTTTTGGACGGCGGCGTATGGATGTGCCGTTGCCTGAACTCGAGGCCATGATCGTCTATCAGATCGGGGCGCTGGAAGCCTGCGCCCGGGTGAAAGGAATGCGCGTTACCCACGTCAAGCCGCACGGTGCGCTGAGCAATATCGCCTGCGCTGATCGTAAAGTCGCCGATGCCGTCGCGCACGCTGTTCATCGGCTCGATCCTGCGCTGATTCTGCTGGCGCCAGCGGCGTCGCAGTTGATTGCGGCCGGGCGAGAGTTGGGGTTGCCGGTGGTCGAGGAAATATTCGCCGACCGCGCCTATCTCGATGACGGCAATCTGGTGCCGCGCAGCCAGCCGGGGGCGATGGTGCACGGTGCCGAAGCCAGCCTGAAGCACGTCATGCGCATGGTTGAGGAGCGCGCGCTGATTTCGATCAACGGCAAGCGTATTCCCGTCAATCCACAGAGCATTTGCGTCCATGGCGATAATGACGATGCGGTGGCAACGGCGCGAGCCATTCGCGAGGGCTTGCTCAAGGCCGGATTCGAACTGGTTTCGATTCCCCGGCTATTGGGGGCGGAATGATCCTGAGAACCCGTTGGGGCACAGAGGCACAGAAGAGCAAAACCTTGCCGCGCGAATGACCGTCACTGGTTCTAAGAGTGGGCCGGCGCTCAAGTTTTTGCTTTTTCTTGTGCCTGTTTCTCTGCGGTAACGGAGCGTCAGATTTCCTGAAGTTCTTTGCCGTAACGCTGGCCATTGGCCACGTAGCGTTTTGCGCTTTCCCTCAGGTTGGCGACTTCTTCATCCGTCAGCTCACGGATGATTCGTCCGGGCGAACCAACGACCAGCGAACGGTCCGGAATGACCTTGCCTTCCGGGATCAGCGTGTTGGCGCCGATCAGGCAGTTCTTGCCGATCACTGAACGGTTGAGCAAAGTGGAGCCCATACCGATCAGCGAGCATTCGCCGACCGTGCAGCCGTGCAGGATCGCACGATGACCGACGGTAACGTCGCGGCCGATACTGAGCACGATACCCGGGTCGGTATGCATCACGCAGTTGTCCTGGATGTTGGTGTTCTCGCCGATATCGATCAGCTCGATGTCGCCGCGCAGCGTGCAGTTCCACCAGATCGAGACATTACGCGCCAGACGGACTTTGCCGATGATGGTGGCGTTGGGGGCGACCCAGGCTTGCGGATCGATTTCCGGAGTGAACTCTCCTAGTTTGTAGATAGGCATGATGGATGGTTTGACAGAAAGGAAAAGATCTACCACGAAGGGCACGAAGCACACGAAGAAAACCATCCTGACAAGATGGGGGGCTTTTCTTCGCTTTGCTTCTCTTCGTGTTCTTCGCGTGGTTAATATCGAATGGTTGGGATTACTGGTAACGCAGAGCCTCGATCGGATCGAGTCCTGAAGCTTTCCGGGCTGGATAAAAACCGAAGAATACGCCAACTCCGGCTGCAACTGCAAAGGCTACGAGCACGGAACTGCCGGAAATCACGATCACCATGTCGGTCAGGGCATTGACGAGCAGGGCGCCGCCGATGCCGAGAAGCAGTCCGATCAGGCAGCCGGTGACCGAAATCATGATGGCCTCGAGCAGGAACTGGGTCAGGATGTCCTTCTGCCGTGCGCCGATCGCCATGCGAATGCCGATCTCGCGGGTGCGCTCGGTGACCGAGACGAGCATGATGTTCATGATGCCGATGCCACCGACGAGCAACGATACCGAGGCAATGGCGCCGAGAAGCAAGGACATGACGCGGGTGGTCGCGGCGGCAGTATCCGCCGCTGCCGCCAGATTGCGGATGCGGAAATCGTCGTCCTGGTCGTCGCGCAACCTGTGGCGTTGGCGCAACAGGGCGGTGATCGACTTCTCGACCGCCGGCATGGCTTCGGCCGAAGCGGCCTGCACAATGATGGCGCGCACCGAGCCGGCGAAGGGGACGCCGAAGACCTTGCGTTGTGCGGTGGTGAGCGGAATGATCAACGTGTCGTCCTGATCGCGGCCATCGAGGTTCTGGCCCTTGGCGGCAAGCGTGCCGATGATCGTGAAGGGGGTTTGCCCGATGCGGATGGTTTTGCCGACCGGGTCTTCGCCCGGGTCGAAAAGGTTTTCCAAGGCGGTTTGGCCGATCAAGGCGACGCGCGTTGCGGAACGCACATCCGAATCGCCGAAAGAATTTCCGCTGGTCAGCGACCAGGCGCGAGCGTCGAGATACGATGGGGTGGTGCCGACGACCACGCTGCTCCAGTTCTTCGCGCCATAAACGATCTGCCGTGTTCCCTGATGGACAGGGGCCACGTAGGTGACGTCGTCGAGTTCGGCGATGGCTTCGCCGTCAGCGACGCGCAGGGTATAGCCATAGCCGCTTCCCGAGCGGACGCCGGATGCCTGCGTCCAGCCGGAGAGAATGACGTAGAGGTTGCTGCCCATGGTGCTGATGGTTTGCTCGACGGCATACTGCGCGCCTTGGCCGATGGCCATCATGAGCACCACCGAGCCGACGCCGATGACCATGCCGAGCATGGTGAGCGCGGTGCGTAGGCGGTTGGCGCCCATGGCGTGCCAGGCTTCGCCGAGCATGGCCTTCAGCATGTTTCGGTCTCCGCGGTGGTTCGGCTGGGCGTCAGAGTATCACTGACGATCAGGCCGTCGAGAAAACGCACCTGGCGTTTGGCGTGGGCGGCGATGTCCGCCTCGTGCGTGACTAGCACGATGGTGATGCCTTCCCGATTGAGTTGTTCGAACAGCGCCATGATTTCCTCGCTGGTATGGCTGTCGAGATTGCCAGTCGGCTCGTCGGCGAGGATCAGGCTTGGTGAGTTGATCAGGGCGCGGGCGATCGCCACACGCTGTTGCTGTCCTCCCGAGATGCGCGACGGCAGCGATCCGGCGTAATTCTCCAGGCCGACTTTCGCCAGCATCTGCCGCGCCTTTTCCCGGCGCGAGGCGCGTTCCATGTGCGCGTAGACCAAAGGCATGGCGACGTTGTCTTCGAGGCTCATGCGCGGCAGCAGGTTGAATCCTTGGAAGACGAAACCAATGGTCTGGTTGCGAAGCTTCGCCAGCTCGTCGCCGGGAAGGTGGGCGACGTTGCGGCCGACCAAGAAGTAGTCGCCGAAGGTCGGCTGGTCGAGGCAGCCGAGCAGATTCATGAAGGTCGATTTGCCGGAGCCGGACGGTCCCATGATGGCGACGAACTCGCCGCGCCGGATCGTCAGATCGACGCCTTTGAGCGCCGGAAAGGGGCCGGCGGCGGTGACGTAGTCCTTGCCCAGTCCGCAGACGCGGATGACCTCATTGGGCGCTTGCTGGGGCATCAGAACAGCCTCATGCCGACGCTGCTCGGTTTGCTGTTGGCGACAGGTTTTTCACCGACAACGATGCGGTCGCCCGGCTTGAGATCGCCGCCGACGACTTCGGTGTTGCGGTTGTCGGTAATGCCGATCTGGAGATTGACCGGACGCAGTTCGCGGCCGTCGACGACATAAACCGTGCCGCTATTGGTATCGCGCTTCTTGCTGCGTCCGCCTCGCTGCTGGGCGCCGTTGCCTGGGGCCGGGGGAGCGGGGGGTATGGCGGCGGCGGGCTTGGGTTCGCGATCGGATACATCCGCCGGCTTGAAACGCAATGCGGCGTTGGGAACGGTGAGGACGTCCTTGCGCCGGGCGACGGCGATGTTGACGTAGGCCGTCATCCCCGGCAGCAGGATTTGGTCGGGATTTTCCAGCGAGATGCGCACGTTGTAGGTGACAACGTTTTGCGTGATCGTCGGATTCATGCGGATTTGCTGCACCTCTCCGGTGAAGCTGCGATCAGGAAAAGCATCGACCGTGAAACGGACCTTCTGCCCTTCCTTGATCTTGCCGAGGTCGGCTTCGGCGAAACTCGTGTCGATGCGCATTTCGGAGAGGTCCTGCGCAATCTTGATCAGCGTCGGCGTTTGCAGGCTGGCGGCGACGGTCTGGCCGAGATCGACGATGCGATCGACGACGATGCCGGAAACCGGCGAGCGGATGACGGTATAGCCGAGATTGACGCGGTCCTTGTCGGCGGCCGCTTTCGCCTGCGCCAGTTGCGCCTCGGCGGATTTGCGCGCTTGTACCGCTTGGTCGAGTTCCTGTCGCGAGACGTATTCCTGCTCGAATAGCGCTTTCATGCGCACTTCGTTGGCACGGGCGAGATCGAGCGCGGCGCTCACATTCACGACGTTGGCCGCAGATTGCCGCGATTGCGCCGAGAGCAGCGACTGGTCGAGTTCAAGCAAGGGTTGGCCTTTGACGACCTTGTCGTTGAAATCGACGTAGAGTTTGGTCACCGTGCCCGAAACCTGCGTGCCGACATTGACCAGCACGACCGGGTTGAGCGTGCCGTTGGCGGAAACCATTTGCACGAGATCGCCCTTCTCGACGGTCTGGATGCGGAAACGCTGCTCCGGCGATTGCCGCTGATGCTGGCGGTAGAAATAGTAGCTACCGCTAGCGATGGCCAGGATGGAAATCACGATGAGGGTTTTCTTGAGCATCGGGGTCATGGCGCGGTCGTTGTGTTCGTCGATTGGGGTTGAGCGGCCGGTTCGAGCAGGCGGCTGTCGAGACGACCTGCGGCGCGGGCCAGTGCGGCACGCGATACCTGCCAGTCCAGTCCGGCCTGGATGCGCTGCACACGGGCGGTGGCCAGGGCGCTTTGGGCGTTGAGCAGGTCGAGGATGGTGCCGACACCGGCCTTGTAGCGGCCGAGGGCGACGCGTTCGGATTGTGTGGCGCTGGCCAGCAGGTCGGCGCTGGTTTTCAGCGTCTGGGTCGCCGTGGTCAGGCCCTGGTACGCTGTCCACACATCGAGCGCCACTTGCAGGCGCAGGGCGTCGCGCTGGGCGCCGGCGACTTCGGCGCGGGCTTGCGCCGTGCGGACCTTGTAAGCGGTGTCGAAGCCGGAAAACAGCGGCACTGTTAGCGTCAGGCCGATGCCGTTGTCGTGAGAGTTGATCTCGCTGCCGCCTGTCTTGGTGCTCTGCCAGGCGGGGCCGGCGGAAAGCGACAGGGTGGGTAGGCCGTTGGCGCGTGCGTAATCGACACCCGATTGGGCAGCCTTCACTTGGGCTTCGGCGGCTTTCAGATCCGGCCGGTTCGCACGTGCCTCGTCGATCAAGGCAGCGATGTCGCGCTCGAAGGCTGCGTCGGCAACAGCCTCGGGAATGTCGTCGAGCTTCAACGGCTGACCGGCATCGAGCCCCATGGCGTTGGCCAGGGTGCCATAAGTGTTCCTGAGCGTGCCCTCGGCCTTGATGCGGTTGAGTGTCGCTTGCGACAGGGCCGTTTGCGCTTGCAGGCGGTCGGCCGGCGTGGCGACGCCGACGCGATAACGCGTTTCGGCGGCGGTCAGGCTTTCGCGGCTGGCGCGCTCCGATTCCTGCGCAGCGACGACCGCAGCGCGCGCCGCCTGAGCGTTGAAGTAGGACTGAACAGCGGCGAGGAAGACGGTCTGCACGGTGGCGTCGAGTGTCGATGCAGCGGCGCTAAGCAGTTGGCGGGCGTTTTCGAGATTGGCCGAGCGTGCGCCGAAATCGTAGAGCAGCCAGGATAGCGTCAGCGAGGCACTGCGGGTCCGGCTGCTATCACCGTCATTGCGCTGGCGGTTGGCGGCGGCTTTGCCGTCGAGGTTAGGCAGATAGTCCGATTGTGCCACGCCGACCTGAGCCGCCTGTACACGGGCGTTGGCCCAGGCTTCATGGGTTTTTGGATTTTTACACAAAGCCTGGTCGACGACGTCAACGATGCCGTAGGTGGTGTCTGCGGGGAGCAGTTGGCAGGGAGTGAAGGTCGGATTGGCGACCAGCGTGAGCCGGGGCGACGGCGGTGTGGCGGCGGACGTGTCGAAGGGATCGATCGCACCGAAAGCCGATGCGCCGGAGCTCAGGGTTGTGGCGAGAACCGCCAGGGCATATTGTGACAGGCGGCGAAGGGGCACAGTGTCGATTCCGCGAAACATGACAAGCATCAAGCCATGAGAAGTTTTCGGCTAGTATAGCGGCCTTCAAATCGACCGATGCGAATTGCTTGGGTCGATCCGTTAGCAAATATTTCATCCGGCGAAACTGTCGCCGGCGCAGGGATTCCCGATGGCGCTCAAATCAACCGTGTTCCGTGTCGACCTTTCGGTTGCCGATCTCGACCGCAACGTCTATGAAGATTTTTCGTTGCGGCTGGCGCAGCACCCGTCCGAGAACGATGCGCGCATGATGGTGCGTCTCTTCGCTTTCATGCAGCACGCCGACGCCCGGCTCGAATTCGGCAAGGGGTTGTCGACCGACGACGAACCGGATCTCTGGCTCAAGGATCTCACCGGCGCCGTCGATCTCTGGATCTACGTTGGGCTGCTCGACGAGCGCTGGCTGCGGAAAGCGTCCGGGCGCGCGTCTCGGGTCGTCGTCTACGCCTACGGCGACCGTGCTGCCGACGTGTGGTGGGAACAGAACCGGACGGCGCTGGAAAAGCTGCCCAATCTGACGGTCTATCGGCTGTCGGCCGACGATACGCAGGTCTTGGCCGGTTTGGTCGAGCGTTCGATGAGCCTGCAATGCACGATTCAGGACGGCGAAGCGTTGATCGTGGGTGAGAAGGGGCAAATCCATCTTTCGCCTCGACTTATCTTGGGGGCGGATTGCTGAGCTTGATGCGCCTGTGTTATCGACCGTGCTAGATCGCTTCGTTATTCACCCAGATGGGTCGTTTCTGCCCAAAGCTGGATCGACCACTGGCCGTTGTTGACCGTAAGTAGATTGATGCCGGCGTTCGGAATCGGAAAATTTCGGGGTTTGTCGAGGGCCATGCCGGTGGTGTGGCGGTAGATGAGGTCAAGCACACCGCCGTGTGTGACCACGACAACGGTCTGACCGGCATGACATGCGATCAGTTGTTCCAGGCAGGTGAAGATTCGCTGCCGATGCTGGTTTAGGCTTTCCCCGCCAGGAAGGACGTAGTCGGGATCGCGCGCCTTTAACGCGTGGGCGTCTTCCAGATAATCGGTGACCAGTTGTTCGCGGGTCAATCCTTCGCAGCGTCCATAGTTTCTTTCGCGCAGATCGGCGTTGTGCATTGCCTGCAGATTCAAGGCGCCAGCGATAGGCCGTGCCGTCTGTTGAGCACGAACCAAGTCGCTGCAGTACAGGGCGTTGATGTGTCGTCCCACGAAATAGCGACCAACGGCTTCTGCTTGCGCTAATCCTCTGTCGTTCAAGGGCACATCCCGATGTCCCTGGATGCGTTGTGAGGCATTCCAGTCCGTTTCGCCATGACGGACAAGAAAAAAATGAATGGTGCATTCAGAGGGGCGTTTGGTGCATGAATGGTCCATTGTGTCTTGCTTTGGTGCGTGAAGTGATGGGGGTGGGCTGTAACTGCCCGAATTGATGGGGGAGTGTTTTCTGGCACGTCTCATGCTTAGTATTGCTTGGCTGGGTTAAAAATGCTTTGGGTATATTGGCAAATGCTTTTGAAATAATTCGAAATGCTTTGGTAATAGTCCGGTAATGTTTTTTAACTAAGCTGCGCTACAAATGTTAACAAGGAGAGTGACATGAGAAACGCCAAACATAATCTGGGCAATGCACAGAAGGCCTTTATCGACGCCCTTGCAAAATATCAGGCGGCAACGCTGAAGAAAAATCTGGCCATTAAACGGTTGAGCGGACATGCCAGAGACTATTGTTGCGCATTGCACGCGGTGGTTGAGAAAACCGGAGTGCTGGTGGTCGCGCAACGTTAAACCCTTTGAATAATAAAACTGTTTGCCGGGGTTCGTTGCTGAAGCGTGTTGGCTTCTCGTTACCGGCCCAGATAGAGGGCCGTAACGGCAACGATGACGGCAACGGCGGTCAGGGCGCCCAGCCACAGCATGCGCACCCGGTTCGTTTCGATGTGCCGGACCAATTGGGCATTTTGTTCGGCAAGCGTCTTGATCAGTTCAGATGAGGCCAGCATCTGCTCGCGTAACTCGGTAACGGCATTTTCCAGAGCGATGGTCCGTGTTTCCAGCGCTGTCCTTTCTCCGGCGGTGTTTGCCTGAGAATCCGCAGCGTCGCTCGCTACCTTGTCCGGAGCCGATTTTCTGGCGACGGCTTTCCATAATTTCCGGGCGCCTTCGGCAACGGCAGGGGCATTGCTGATGACTTCCGCCCAGGGAACACTTTTCAGAACCGTAAGCCAACCGACGGCCATGCGGGTTTCTCCGTGAAATTCAGCTGCGAATGGTTTCGTCGAGCGTGATGTCGACCATCAGGTCGTTCGACAACTGTTCGAGTTCGCTGGTCAGCGTGCGGCTATCGAGTTGAGGCGACGCCGTCAGTTCGGCCGTCGCGTGAAACAGGATTTCGGCCGACATCGGCGCGCTCGCCGTGTGTGTGCTCAGCGCTTCAACGTTGATTGCGTGGCGGGCCAGAACCTGGGACACCTCGCGCACGATGCCGATGCGGTCGTGGCCGACCAGCGACAATTTCAGGCGCCGGTTGCCCTTTTCACCGACGGTCGCGGTCGAATCCTCGGCGACGACGCGCAGGCCGTTCAACCCGGCAAGGGTTTGTTTGAGCGGATCAAGCTGCTCGGCAGGCAGGCGGATGCTGACGATGCCCGCGAATTTCCCGGCCAGGTGGGACATCGATGATTCGAGCCAGTTGCCCTGATGGCGGCTGATCGCGGTCGATAGGGTTTCAACGAGGCCGGGGCGGTCATCGCCGATAGCGGTCAGAACGAGAGAGATTTCATTGCTGCTCATGATGGACTCCGGGAGGATTGTCGAAAGAATTGTACGCCGGGTGGCAATTTGCGGACATGCCCGCCAGCAAGCACTGTTATTTGTCGGCGGATACGGATAATGTCATGTAGATTTCTCCTTCGCCGATTCTATCCCCGGGGCTGACGAAAACCTCGATGATGCGGCCGGAACGCGGCGCGGGAATGTCGAGGGCGACCTTGCCCGTTTCCAGTACGATGAGCGGATCGTCACGCGCTACCGCATCTCCCGGGAAGGCCAATACGTCGTCGACAATGACTTCGCCGGCGGCGCAATTGCCGCAGGACTCCCAGCATTCCGGAAATTTCGGAATGCGCAGCTCAAGGATTTCTGGCGGTTCGTTCATGATGGAGGGCTACCGGCAGTTACCGCATGCCCATGGGCAGAAAGGCTTTGCTTTCTTGTCGGGCGGAAAAGAATTTGAATCCGGAATCCAAACATTGTCATTCATTTACGCCGTTCTGAAAACCCTTGTCAGAAGGCTCGAAAAGGCGATAATCCAACAAGAGGGGCCTCATATTCATTTGAGATTTTCCGCATGTTTGAATGCCGGTATCGGAAGGCGCGCGTCACAAAAATGGGCTTGGGAGCCTCGCTTTGGTGCAAAAAGGGGAAGTGGCGCTGCATAACTCGATGTTTTGGCGAGCTTTAATATGTGGCCTGCTTCGTGCTTTTTCTGTTTTGATGTAACCGAAAAATAACCGAAGGGCTGACGATGAAACACCCTTACGACGAAATGTACGCGGCAGATGGTTCGGTACGGGAGAATTACCGAAGCTATAGCGAATGGTTGCAGGCGATGCCCGATGAGGTGATCGCCCGTAAGCGCGAGGAAGCAGAAATCACTTTTCACCGGATGGGGATTACCTTTGCGGTTTATGGTGAAGATACCGGGCAGGAGCGCCTGATTCCTTTCGACACTATCCCGCGCATCATCCCGGCGCATGAGTGGTCGCGTATTGCGGACGGATTGCGCCAGCGGGTCAGGGCGCTCAATGCCTTCCTGCACGATGTTTATCATGACCAGGAGATCTTCAAGGCCGGACGCATTCCGTCCGGACAGGTGCTGGCTAATTCGCAATTCCGGAAGGAGATGATCGGTGTCGACGTTCCCGAAGGCATCTATGCACATATCGCGGGCATCGATCTCGTGCGTGCTGGCGAAGGCGAATATTACGTCCTCGAAGACAATCTGCGTACGCCGTCCGGCGTCTCGTACATGCTCGAAGACCGCAAGATGATGATGCGGCTTTTCCCGGAGTTGTTCGGTCGCCAGTCGATCGCGCCGGTCGACCATTATCCGGATCTGCTACTGAACAATCTGCGCTCGGTGGCGCCGCAAGGCGTCCTCAATCCGAATGTGGTTGTGCTGACACCGGGACAGTACAACAGCGCTTATTTCGAGCACGCCTTTCTCGCCCAGCAAATGGGCGTCGAACTGGTCGAAGGGCACGATCTTTTCGTGCGTGGCGAGACCGTATATATGCGAACCACGCAAGGGCCGCAGCGCGTCGACGTCATCTATCGCCGCATCGACGACGATTATCTCGATCCGCTGGCCTTCAACAAGGAATCGATGCTCGGCGTTCCTGGCCTCTTTTCGGCATATCGCGCCGGCAACGTCACCCTGGCCAACGCGGTCGGCACCGGTATCGCCGACGACAAAGCGATCTACATCCACGTTCCGGAGATGATCCGTTTCTATTGCGGCGAAGAGCCGATCCTGTCCAATGTGCCGACCTGGGAGCTGCGCAAGCCGGACGATTTGGCGTACGTCCTCGATCACCTGCCCGAACTCGTGGTCAAGGAGGTCCATGGTTCAGGCGGCTATGGCATGCTCGTTGGACCAACGGCGTCTGTCGAAGAGATTGCCAAGTTCCGCGAAAAGATAGTCGCTGCGCCGGAAGGTTACATCGCTCAACCGACGCTGGCATTGTCTACTTGCCCCACGTACGTCGAAAGCGGGATTGCGCCGCGACATATCGACCTTAGACCTTTTGTCCTTTCCGGAAAAACCATCTCCATGGTTCCGGGCGGGTTGACGCGCGTGGCGCTGAAGGAAGGGTCGCTGGTCGTCAATTCATCTCAGGGGGGCGGCACCAAGGACACCTGGGTGCTCGAATACTAACGGGGAGAAACCGAGATGCTTTCATCCACCGCAGATCATCTTTACTGGATGGCCCGCAGCATGGAGCGCGCCGAGAACACCGCGCGCATGCTGGACGTGACCTATCGCATGTCGCTGCTCAAACAGATCTTCATGGAGCCGCACCACGAATGGCGCGCGATGATTTCGATCAGCGGCCTGCATGAGGATTTCGAAGCCCGCTATCCGGAGCCGACCGCCGACAACGTGATGTACTTCATGGCGCTCGACAAGAAGAATCCGGGCAGCATCTATAACAGTCTGCTCAACGCGCGCGAGAATGCGCGTGCCGTGCGCGGAACGATTACCTCCGAAATGTGGGAGGCGCTGAACCAGACCTGGCTCGAAATGAAGCGCATCCATCCCAAAGGGGTGACCGAGCAGGGCGTTTCGCGGTTCTACGACTGGGTCAAGGAACGTTCGCACCTCTCGCGCGGGATCGCCTACGGTACCCTGTTGCGCGACGATACCTTCCGCTACCTGCGGCTGGGAACCTTCATCGAACGGGCCGACAACACGGCGCGCATTCTCGACGTGAAATACCACATCCTGCTGCCCAGTCCGAGCGAAGTGGGTGGCGCGGCGGACTATTACCAGTGGGGGGCTTTGCTGCGTTCGGTCTCCGCGTTCGAGTCGTACCGCAAGGTGTATCGCGACCAGATTACCCCCAAACGGGTTGCCGAACTGCTCATCCTGCGTCCCGATATGCCCCGGTCTTTGATGGCATGCATTGAGTCTGTCAATCGACTATTACAGGAGATCGGTGGCGCCCGCGCCAAGGAATTGCAGCGACGTTGCGGCATGCTTTACGCCCAGTTGCGTTACGGCAGCATCGACGAGATTTTTGCGAACGGTTTGCACGAATACCTGTCTGCGTTCCTAGAACGGATCTACGATCTGGGTGATTTGATCAATACCACTTACTTTTGGTCTACGGATGAATGACGTTGTTTTTACACGATATTTCATACTTGCTCCGCCGTCGGGATTCCTGCATGATGCGCGCCTCGCGCCGAAAATCGGCGGTATGAACACGGAACCTGAGAGCTTATGACTTATTGCGTTGCAACCATGATCGATGCCGGGATCGTCTTCGCGTCGGATTCGCGCACCAATGCCGGGGTGGATAACATTTCCACCTTCCGCAAGATGAAAACCTTCGAGAACCACGGCGAACGGGTGCTGGTGATCCTCTGTTCCGGCAACCTGGCGATCACCCAGGCGACGATCAATCTTCTCGAACAGGCTATCCGTCACAATACCGGCCCGCACCTGCTGAACGTGTGCACAATGTACGAGGTGGCCGAATTGATTGGACATTCACTGCGCGAGGTGCGGCATCGCGACGGGCCGTTCCTGATGCAGAACAATGTCGATGCCGGCGCGAACTTCATCGTCGGCGGCCAGATCGCTGGCGAGCATCAGCGTCTCTTCATGGTCTACTCCGAGGGCAACTTCATCGAAGCGACGCCCGAGACGCCATATTTCCAGATCGGCGAGGTCAAGTACGGCAAGCCGATCATCGATCGGGTGATTCGCGCCGATACCAGCATGGAAGACGCCGTCAAATGCGTGCTGGTGTCTTTCGATTCGACCATGAAGTCGAACCTCACCGTGGGGATGCCGATCGACATGGCGTGTTACGACAACAATGCCTTGCGACTTGGACATGTTCACCGTTTCGACGAAGAAGACCATTACATGCAGCGCTTGCGCCAGAGCTGGGGCGAGGGCGTGCGGCGTGCTTTCGCCGAACTGCCAAGCCTGGAATGGTAATCGTCATGTGAGGCGAAGTCCGGTTCCGGCAAGGCGCGAGCAGAATCTGATTTTCCAGGCGAGAAAGGCTTTCGATGACCATCCGCGTTGCCCTCAACCACCGCACTTCCTACACATTTGATCATCCTGTAAAGCTCTGGCCGCATGAGGTCCGTTTGCGGCCAGCGGCGCATGCGCGCACGCCGATTCACAGCTACTCGTTGAGGGTTGAGCCGGCGGGGCATTTTCTCAACTGGCAGCAGGATCCTTTCGGCAACTGGGTTGCCCGCCTGGTTTTTCCGGAAAAGGCGCGCTTGCTTGAAATCAGCGTCGACCTTGTCGCCGACATGACGGTGATCAATCCCTTCGATTTCTTCATCGAAGATTTCGCCGAGAACTATCCTTTCGACTATCCCAAGGGGTTGAAGCACGAACTGAGTCCGTATCTGGAGGCCGACCCGGCGACGCCGCTGCTCGCCACCTGGTTGGAACGGACGCGCCGGGAATTGCTCGGCCAGCCGCTGCGCACTATCGACATGCTGGTCGAAATCAATCGCCGGTTGCATCAGGACGTCGGCTACATCGTCCGTCTCGAAGCCGGCGTGCAGACGCCGGAAGAAACGCTTGAACTCAAGCGAGGTTCCTGCCGCGATTCGGCTTGGCTGCTCGTGCAGATCCTGCGCCACCTTGGCCTCGCGGCGCGTTTCGCCTCCGGCTACCTGATCCAGTTGAAGGCCGACATCGAGGCGCTCGACGGCCCGTCCGGAACCGATCACGATTTCACCGACCTGCATGCGTGGACGGAAGTGTTCATTCCCGGTGCCGGCTGGATCGGCCTCGACCCGACTTCGGGGCTGCTGGCCGGGGAAGGGCATATCCCGTTGGCGTGTACTGCGATGCCGTCTTCGGCGGCGCCAGTGATTGGCGCGACCGAGGTTTGCGAAACGACTTTCGATTTTGCGATGAGCGTCACCCGCATTCACGAAGATCCCCGCGTGACGAAGCCCTTTTCCGATGCGCAGTGGCAGGCTGTGCTTGATCTTGGGCATCGTGTCGACGCCGAACTGGAAAAAAACGATGTCCGCCTGACCATGGGCGGGGAGCCGACTTTCGTTTCGATCGACGATATGGATGGCCCGGAGTGGAATTTCACCGCTCTCTCAGACAAAAAACATGAACTGGCCGGTGATCTACTCAAGCGCCTGCAATCGCGATTTGCACCGGGCGCGCTGCTGCATTACGGGCAGGGTAAGTGGTATCCGGGCGAACCTTTGCCGCGTTGGGCGCTCGGTTGTTACTGGCGCACGGACGGTCAGCCGCTGTGGAAAGACAAGTCGTTGCTGGTGACTTCGGAAATCCGTGGCGAACGGACGTCCGCGGACGCTCTGGCGTTCATCAAAAAGTTGGCGGGCAATCTGGGGCTGCATGAGGGATTTGTCATTCCCGCCTACGAGGACGTGGTGCCGAGCGTTCTGGAAGAAAGACGCTGGCCGGAGAACTTCGACCCGCTCAAGGCCGATCTGACTTCGCCGGACGAGCGTTTGCGCGTTGCCTTGGCGATTGAGAGAGGGTTGGGTGAAGCGGTGGGTTATGTCCTGCCGGTCAAACCGCTGGATGCGGGTCAGGCCAAGGGCGGAAAAAGCAAGCAGCCGGCAGCGCCGGGTTTCCGTTCCAGTCGTTGGCCGCTGCGCCGCGAACATCTTTACCTGATTCCTGGCGATTCGCCACTTGGACTCCGGTTGCCGCTGAACTCCCTGCCCTGGGTTGAACCTGAGGACCGGGAGGAAGAATTCGAGCGAGACCCCTTCGAGGAAACCGGCGCATTGCCGGATGCGGATGCCATGCCGGCGAAGAAGAAAGCAGCGGCACCGAAAAAGCGCTATGAACCGCGCGAAATCGTGCACACTGCGCTTTGCGTCGAGGTTCGCGAGGGCGTTCTGTGCGTTTTTTTGCCCCCCGTCAATCGCCTCGAGGATTTCGTCGGGCTGCTTGCCGCCCTGGAAAAGACCGCCGCTGCGCTCAAGCTGCCGGTGCGCATCGAAGGTTACACGCCGCCATCCGATGCCCGCCTGAAGTCCTTCCGCATCACGCCCGATCCCGGCGTCATTGAGGTTAATATCCATCCGGCCACCAGTTGGGACGAACTCGTTGCCAACACGCAAACGCTCTACGAAGAAGCGCGCCTGAGCCGCCTCGGCACCGAAAAATTCATGCTCGACGGCCGCCACACCGGAACCGGTGGCGGCAATCACATTACGCTTGGCGCGGTGACGCCCGCCGACTCACCGTGCTTGCGCCGCCCCGACCTGCTGATGAGCCTGATCAGCTACTGGCAGCACCATCCGGCGCTTTCCTACCTGTTTTCCGGCCTCTTCATTGGTCCGACCAGCCAGGCGCCGCGCGTTGACGAAGCGCGTCACGAAGGGATCTACGAGCTCGAAATCGCTTTCCAGCAGATGGCCGAGAAACTCGTGCCGGGCAAGGAGTGCGAGCAGCCGTGGCTGGTCGACCGGCTGTTACGCAACCTGCTTGTTGACCTCTCAGGCAATACGCATCGCGCCGAATTCTGTATCGACAAGCTTTACTCGCCCGATGGACCGACCGGGCGTCTGGGCCTCGTTGAATTTCGCGGTTTTGAAATGCCGCCACACGCCCGCATGTCGCTATTGCAGATGTTGCTCCTGCGGGCGCTCGTCGCGCGTTTCTGGACGACGCCATATCTCGGCTCGGGTAAGCTCGTGCGTTGGGGCACCGAACTGCACGACCGCTTCATGCTGCCGCATTTTGTCGCCCAGGATATGCGCGACGTCGTGCTCGATCTGCGCGCCGCAGGTTATCCCTTCGAATTCGAGTGGTTTGCGCCTTTCCTCGAATTCCGTTTCCCTCGCTACGGCAATGTTGTCTACCACGGTGTCGAGATCGAACTGCGCCAGGCCATCGAACCTTGGCATGTTCTCGGCGAGGAAGTTTCGGGCGGAGGTACGGCGCGCTACGTCGATTCCTCGCTCGAACGCATGCAGGTCAAAGTGCGCCACATGAACGACAAGCGCCACATCGTCACCTGCAACGGCCGGCCGCTCCCGCTGACTTCAACCGGCGTGCGCGGTGAATATGTGGCCGGTGTGCGCTACCGCGCCTGGAGTCCGCCCTCGGGGCTACATCCGACCATCGGCGTGCAGGCGCCACTCGTCTTCGACCTCGTCGATACCTGGAGCCAGCGCTCGATTGGCGGCTGTACTTACCATGTCGCCCATCCCGGTGGGCGCAATTACGACACTTTCCCGGTCAACGCCAATGAAGCCGAGGCGCGGCGTTTTGCCCGCTTCTGGGAGCATGGTCATACGCCGGGAATGATGTCGGTCGTCCGCGAAGGCCGCAATCCGGACTATCCTTTCACCCTCGATCTTCGCCGTGCGCCTGAGGTCTGTCTGTATGGCGATACCATGATTGGTAGCAAGGAGATGCCGGCATCCGGCGAAGGACCACAGTAAACAGTAGAGGATGGGACTTTGGGTTGGCACGTTGAGGGTCGCGTTTGCTCCTTCCTCAGCACCGCATCTCCGAGAACAGGTAATGGCCTTGCTACCGTGGGATAGATAATCGGTTTGAGGTGACCGGGTCAAGGCAACCTCGTGCGCTTATCGAGGTTGGGAAGGTGGTTATGCATATAAAATATAACCCGCTTCTCCGCCCCGTTAATTGATTATGCCGGATGATAGTGAGAGAGCCTACGAAGCTTTCTTATCTCCAAAATTGATATTCTGGCCGAGCAGTATCCTTATGTCAGAACGGAGGCGGCGGAATTTTGCGGGGACCAGGCGGGCGTTGATTTGCAAATGCTCTGCCATGGCGCGGGCGGCGTCCTCGTGACCAGGTTGGTATTCGATGACCGTTTCCTTGAGCGCATATGAAATATAGTTGGTGATTCTACTGACCGGGATATTGTCCGTGCGGAGCTGAGCGCTGAATTTTTTGGCAAAACCGGTTACCCCGTTAGCGTTTGTAACTTCGACTTTGACTTTGGAGGTTTTGAAGTCAAAAGCCTTTGTGGTGCTGGAATTGGCCGATGCTTTGGAAACCGGCGTGGCAGATTCCGCCTTGGCTATTCTAATGGGTTCGGCGAGCACCGGTTCGGCCAGTACAGGCTCAGCTCGCATCGTTTCGGTCGAGACCGGTTCGGCCAGATTCACGATTTCTCTCTTGGTTGAAGCCAACATGAATTTCCCGTCTTGGAGACGTTGGTCGTCGTTTTCTGCCGTCATTGCTTTAACCGTTACAGTGGGGCTGTTCACAGCGGATACAGAGGTTCCGATCTCTGGCGCCGTGGTCGGGGTACCCTTCTTTCCCACGGTTGGCGCCGGTGATGCCCCTACGCTTGGGGGAGGGGGGGCAACGGCGGTTTTTCCCGGTATCGGCGCTGCGGCTTTGGGTGTGGCCGGGGCAGGGGGGGCGCTGGCCAGAAGCGTCGGCGGCAGCGACTCGATCCGCCGCGATTTTACCGCCGCGATGAGCAAGGTTTCGTTTCGCTCCGTGGCGATTCGCTCCAGATTAGCCCATCCGCGCTCTAGGAATGCGTCTTTCGTCAAAGCTTGGCGCAGGGCCTCGTAAGCCTCGGACAGCCGTCCTTGCAGGTAATAGGCAAAGCCAAGATTGTTGTAGAGGTAGCCTTTGCCGGGTGCTTTCGACAAAGCTTTTTCAAATTGCTGCACTGACCGGTCGAGATCCCCGCGTTCGGCATAAAGACTACCCAGCGCGTTATAGGCGTCCTCTTGGTTGGCATTGATCTCGATGGATTTTTTGTAGGCGGTCTCGGCCAGTTCGAAGCGTTTCTGCCCCTGATAATAGCGCCCGAGATGATAATACGACTGCGCGTTCGGCATGCCATGACGGATTGTCGAATCGGGAGCGATCTGGTAAGTCAGTCGGGAGTTGTCGAGGGAGGCGCAGCCGGAACCGAGCGCCGTGGTCAAGGCAATGACGAGTATACGCAGCTTCATGACGACTCCTTTCAATCTCGTTTCAACTTGTATTGTCTAGTCGAATCCACTCACCTCGTCTAACCCCCGCCGGTTATCGTTGGCAGGAGCACGCGGTAAATCTGAATGAATGCCGGGCCGAGCAATACCAGCAGCAGGGACGGGAAAATGCAGAAAATCAGCGGGAAGAGCAGTTTCAGGGCGATTTTCGCGGCAGCTTCTTCTGCGCGCTGGCGACGCTTGGTGCGAAGCATCTCGGAATGGATGCGTAAGGCCGAGGCGATGCTGGTGCCGAATCGTTCGGCCTGAATGATCAGTGCTACCCACGCTTCGACTTCTTCCACGCCTGTTCTCGTCGCGAGATTCCGTAGGGCGCGTTCACGATCGCTACCGGCTCTCAGTTCCAGGCCTACCATGCTGAGTTCTTCGCTCAGCACCACGCTTTTGTGCCGGATGTCCTCGGCGACCCGGTCGATAGCGGCCTCGACGCCAAGTCCAGCCTCGACGCATACCGTCATCAAGTCAAGAGCATCGGGGAACGTCTCGAAAATTTCGCGCTGGCGCACCATCACCAGGCGAGAAAGGATCAGATTCGGCAAATAGTAGCCAACGGTGGCGGCGATGAGCAAAACCAGCAGGATATTGTTGAGTGGCATCGAACTGCCGGAAAGAATCAGGTAAAAATAGGCCAGTCCAGGGAATCCAAGCGCCAGAATGGTTTTTGTGCCAAAAAAGATCATGGGGGCGGAGGCGTTGCGAATGCCCGCGTTCATGAACCGGGTGCGTATTCCGGACTGTTCCCAGCCTTCTTCCGGGACTGACAATTTGCTGAATCGGGCGGTCAGTCGCGCTGCGCGATCGATCCACTGATTCGGTGGGGGTTTGCTCTTTTCCGGCGAATGTGGAGCAAGTTCGCGTAATCGCTCTTGTTCGGCCGTCGGCTGGAAATACGTAATGGCAAAAGTGACGCCGGCGAAAACCGAAAGGAATATGAGGACCAGGAAGATTGCTTGCATAAGGGTCATTTTTGTTCTCCTGCAAGAATTCTCGCGTGGCGATGGCTCAGACTCTGATCTTGATGATTCTGCTCATCCACCAGATGCCAAAAGCCATCATGAATAGAGCCGCGTAGATCAACTTCAGTCCGAAGGGGTCTTCCCACAAGACGTCCATGAAGCCCGGGCTTGTGAGATTAATCGTCAAGGCCGCGACAAACGGTAAGAGCGACAGAACCCAGGCCGACATTCTGCCTTCGGCCGAGAGCGTGCGTATTTCTCCCATCAACTTGATGCGGGCACGAATAATCGCGCTGATGTTGTCGAGCAACTCAGCCAGGTTGCCCCCCGTTTCGCGCTGAATCAGCAAGGCCACGACGAAGTATTGCAAGTCGGTGCTCGGCATGCGTTCAAGCAGGTTGAGCAAGGCGTCTTCAAGTTTTACGCCGTAATTGATTTCGTCGAAAAGCGTGCGGAACTCGACGCCGACCGGATCGGACATTTCGTCGCCGACCATCTTCAGGGCATTGGGAAAGGCGTGGCCCGCACGCATTGCGCGCGCCATCAAATCGATGGCATCGGGCAACTGGTTTTCGAACCGTTGTCTGCGCTTCGTTCGTGCTCGGAAAATATAAAAGGTTGGCAGTGAGGCGAGCACAAATCCCAAGGCGATACCGATCGCGATACCCCGCCCCATATAAACGGGGACGAACAAGCCGATGGCACCGAGCAGCAGGGACAGAAAGAGGAAATCACCGACGGTCATCGAAACGCCGGACTGCACGATGAATTTGTCGAGCGAATGAACACGCGGCAAACTGAGCAGAATACGTTGCATGCCTTCTGACCGGCTGAGTACGCGCTGTTTGAGAATCGATAGTTGTTCGATGCCATGTCCTCCGGCCGATGCTTCGCGGAGGCGGCGTTCCATGCGCTTGGCCTCGGGACCGTGCACGGAATTCCACCACATGAACAACCCTTCGATTCCGAGCACCACCGCGACGAATAACGCAATGGCGAAAAACAGGAAAAAGGTATCGAACATTTTCGGCTCCTTATGAATGGATCATTCGAAACGCCGTAAAGGATCGAACATGGAATCGGCCAGGGGGAGACCGTAGGCGCGTATGCGATCGGAGAAACGCGGACGGATGCCCGTTGCCGCAAAATACCCTTGGACTGCGCCGCCTTCGCCAATGCCGGTCTGACGGAAAGTGAAAATCTCCTGCATCGTAATCATTTCGCCTTCCATGCCGGTGATTTCCTGCAAACTGACGATTTTTCGCTTGCCATCCGTCAGCCGCGCGACCTGCACCACGACATTGATCGCCGAGGCAATCTGCGAACGCATCACTTTGGGTTGTGAAACAACGCCCGCCATTCCCAGCATGTTTTCGATCCGGGTCAACGCATCGCGAGGCGAATTGGCGTGAATGGTGCCCATCGAGCCTTCGTGGCCGGTATTCATCGCTTGCAACATGTCTAGTGCTTCTGCGCCGCGCACCTCGCCGAGAATGATGCGATCCGGACGCATCCGTAGCGCATTGCGGACCAATGCGCGCTGGGTGACTTCCCCGCGCCCCTCGATATTCGCCGGACGCGTTTCCAGGCGGACGACATGCGGTTGCTGGAGTTGCAACTCGGCGGCATCCTCAATGGTGATGATCCGTTCCTGCGCCGGTATGAAACCTGACAGGATGTTCAGCAAAGTGGTTTTTCCAGTGCCTGTCCCTCCGGAGATCAGGAGGTTGACCTTGGCCTGGGTCAGCGAAGAGAGCAACTCCGCCATCTCGGGCACCAGTGTCTTGAATTCCAGGAGGTTATCCATGGTCAGCGGGATGACCGCGAACCGGCGGATCGACAGCACGGGGCCATCAAGCGCCAGTGGCGGAATGATGGCATTGACCCGCGAACCGTCGGGAAGTCGCGCATCGACCATCGGACTTGACTCGTCAATGCGCCGACCGACGCGTGAAACGATCTTGTCGATGATTTTCATCAGGTGCGCATCATCAGTGAAACTGACGTCGGTTAACTCGATGACGCCGCGCCGCTCGACATAGACTTGCTGTGAGTTGTTGACCAGGATGTCGGAGACCGTCGGATCGGCAAGCAAGGTCTCAAGCGGCCCAAGTCCGAGCATCTCGTACTGGATATCACGAACCAGATTGCGGCGCTCTTGGTCATTGACCGCCACATTTTCTTCCTGAAGCAGTGTTTCAACCAGCCTGCGCAGTTCATCGCGAAGATTGTCCGGCGTCAGGCTTTCCATTGCTTCGAGGTCGATACGCTCAAGCAGTGCCATGTGCATATGGCTCTTGAGTTCCTGATAGGCGCGAGTGTTGCGCAAGGAAGGCGCGCGATGGGGCGTTTCCACGCGCGCTTCTGGCGGATTTAACCCGCCTAAGGCTTCGAGTCGTTCTCGTAATGACACGTTAGCTCCTCCTCTATATTTCCCTAGTGTGGCGTTTCTCAACCTTTGGCGCCAAACATTCGGGAAAACCAGCTGTTATTCGTGACTTTCGTTTCTTTTTGCGTGAATTCGCGTCCCATATCGATCAGGAACATGCTGATCGGGTCACCACGATTGGCCTTGACGATCGGAATTCCGAGGTTCACCGAAGACGCTGCTGCCTGGTAACTGTTCGGCACAACAAAGGAAACCTTCGTGTCAATGGCCTTTTCGAGGTCTTGCAGCGTGAATTCGCCGCCTTTTTCATGTCGATTGACAATCACCTTGATCCTCGACTTTGGATAATCGAGTGATCTGAAGATGGATAACAGCCGCTTGCCGTCCCGTACGAAAGGCAGGGTGAGTTGCATCACCGGGAAGATGGCGTCGGCAATGTCAAGAACTTGTACGCTGAGGTTGTCCAGTGTTCGCGGTAGGTCGAAGATGACGAAATCGTAGTTTTGCCGGGCGACGCGCAAGATGGCTTCAACGTGCTCGCGCCGGATTTCCAACGATTGTTCCGGATCGTCGGGGGCGGCAAGAACAAATAAATTGGGCGCAGCCTGGAGCATCGAGGCTGCCAGAAGCGATGCGTCGAGACGGTGAATCTGCTCCGAGAGTATGGCGATATTGCTTGGCGGGTGGGAATCGGAAACAAACAGCGCCGCGTCGCCGAACTGAAGGTTGAGGTCGATCAGTGCTACCCGCTTGTCGAATTCCCTGGCCAGCACGTAGGCAAGGTTTGACGCCAGAAAAGTGGCGCCGCTGCCGCCTTTGCAGGAAAGAAAAGCCAAAACCCGGCCTTCGCTTCCGGTCGATTGCATGCCCCGTTTATGCATGATTCGGTTCAGGGCGGTTTGAAGAGCTTCCTGGCTGGCGCTGGAGTTAACGACTTCACGCACGCCGGAACGCATGGCATCGAGAAGGAACTCGCTCGATGTGTCGGACGAAATAAGCAAAATGTCCATTTTCGGCAAGGCCAGGTTCAGCGGTTCGATGGCGCTCAACCCTGTGCGCGTGGCCTCGTCGACAATCAGCAGATCCGGAATGGTGCCATTGAGGACAGTGTGCAAGGGTTCGCCAGCGTGTGCCAAGCCTGAAATATCGACTTCCGGATTCATTTCCGAAGCCGCGCGCCGGATCAGTTCGAAACGTGCATTGTCTTTATAGATGACTTCGATTTTCATTCTTGCACTCCCTTGTTTTGGCCTTTCTTCTCATGTTCCTTGATGATGTTAATGGCACGATCACTGGCAGACGGGGTTGCCTCCGCCGCTATCCATGCTTTCTCGCGTCAGCGTGGTAGTGAATGCCGGCATGGTCAGGCTCAAAGGGACGAATGGGATGTAAGTGTCGATCGGCGTTCCCGGAGCAACGCTGACCGTGACCAGTTCACAATTGCTCGCCGAGCAGCCTGCCGGCTGGTAATCCAGAGAGATATCATCGGCCTTCAGCGTGGGGGAAAGGGCGAGCATTTTTGCTTTTATGTCCGCATCGTTCTTGTCACAGACCACGGCCATGCGTGCGCCAAGCCGCGTGACTTCGGCGGTGGTGTTCCAGTAAAAGAGCATGCGGCCCATCTCCATGATGCCGATCAGCAGGATGAAGAAGGCGCTGGCAACCAATGCGAACTCGACGGCAGTTACCCCGCGTTGGCGCTTATCAAGGATTTTGCTGGCGGCGTTCATGATGGCGGGGAAGCGAACATGGTGGTGCCGATTGGGGCGAAGGTGATGCTGGGCACGACAAAGGACACCAGTGAATTGAACTGAAAGCCGGAAACCTCGACGGTCACCAGATTGGCCATGCCGGTGACCGGGCCGCCGCCGACGGAGACCGGTTGCAGCGCGTGCGTGTTGGGGTGCGTCGAACTGTCCTTGATCGTCACCAACACATTTCCACCATCCAGGCCAGGGGCAAGCGGCGTTCCTGAGCACCCTTTGTTTCCGTAGATGACCAGGCACCTGGACGTTGCCGCGGCGCCAGCATCTCCCGGCGTTTGCATGCTCATGAAGCGGGCCGCGTCGCGCGTGGCTTTGGCGATCGCATTGTATTGATACATGGCACGCCCGTATTCGGTGATGCCAAAGGACAAGGTTACGAGCGGGATCAGAAACAGCCCGAACTCGACTGCGGCGACGCCTTTCTGATCGAATGAGAACTTCATGTTGAACCTCACTGCACAAGCATCGGCACCATGGGGCCGGTGCTGCTGCTGTTGCCCGGAAGGCCCGTGCTCCGGCAGGCCGTCGGCGCCGTTGTCGTGTTGGCCGGTTCGCGATATTCAAGGTAAATCGTGCCGCTGGCGCCATTCGACATGGGGTTGAGCATCAGCACGCAGGCCATGCCCAGGATCGGGGTTGTTTGCCCGGCGCTGCAATCGATGACAGGGACGGCCACCAACCGCCGGTCGCTTCCCGAAGCGTGTTCTGCCGGCGAGATCGGAGAGCCCGGAATGTTCCCGCCTGGGCCGCTAATTCCATATTCATTATCTATAAAGGGCGTGTTGAGACCCTGGCGGTATTGGTAATCGGCAAAGGCGCTGGTGTTGATGGGAATGATGGGGCTGCCCGGCGCCTTGTTGGGGTAAGCGTAGCCCGTGCGATCGGGGGGGGCTGTGGCAGGCGTATACGCGTTCGCTCCGCTGGGATACATCCCGAAGCGCGTGTTATATGCGGATTTCGCTCCTTGCTGCGTTCCGTGCTGTTCAATGTTCTGCCCCACCCTTAGATTGCATACCTTGCCGCCTGCCAACTGGTCGCGAATTTCACTGTTGCCTCCGGCCTGAATCGTAAAGTCGACCCACCTGAAGTTTCCGGCCAGGGAGTCGTCGCTACCCGCCGATGTGAATTGCGATTGAATCCATTCTCCAGTCGAATATCCGAAATAAGGGGCCGCTCCCTTCGAACAGATGCCCATTGGCGCCGAACTGCAAAACTCCTGACTCGGCCCTAGTGTCGCCACGGCGGTCGCGTTGACGAAATTGGCATTTCCCAATCCAAGAACACGCATGAACCAAGGGATGATTCCCGTCGAACGCGCGATGCACATCGCGTATTTGGAGTTGGTGCTGGCGCTGCCGGCGGGTAAATACCCGGAGTTAGGTGCCAGCATCGTACTGAACCTCACGTCGCTGGGGGCTATCGATACGGAAGCTCTCTGGAAATCGCTAGTGTTCTTACTCGCGGCAAAGATGCCGGCATTTTCGGCGTTCTGCAGCTTGCTTGCCGGACAGGCGCCCACGCTGGGGTCGCAGGTCAGCTCACCCGCGGCGGCCAGCGCGCAGGCGTCGGCGGCGTTCTGCAATTCGGTCTTGTTGATGTATAACCGTCCGAGATCCAGAACGAGTCCGGCAAATCCGACCAGCACGGCAAGAGTGACACCGACGATGACGGCCACCGCACCGTTCTGTTTTCCCCGGTTGCGAGCTTGCCAGCGCATGATTCATCCCTCCTTGGTCCGATCGTTCTCAATTGTTGGTTGAGTTAGCGTTTGGCGATACGGATATCGCCGGCGATCTGCCCTCTACTTGCTTGGTTTCACCAAAGCTCTTGCGATATTGATCCATCGCTCCCTTAGCCGCTTTGCCATCGATTCCTGCCACCGGATTGGTATTGAGCGAAGCTTCGGGGTTGAGCGTCTGTTGAGACTTGATCAGCCCTGTCGCCATGCCGAAGCGGGTATCGGTATCCGGGGTGGAACTGATCGAGTTGCAGGCGGTTAGTGTCAAGATGCCGACAATCGTTATTGTCGCTGTTGTGCATTTGATCATTTTGGGCTCCTCGCTTACTTGACTTCGAAGCCGCCGCTCGGCGGGGTGGCTGGTGCGGGTTTGTCTGGCGCATCGCTCTGAGCCGGTGCATCGCTTTTCTGCCCTTCAAGCCGGCCATGGAGAATCATGTCCGAACGTGTCGGCGGCACGTAACCATCGGTCGGCAATGCATAGTCTGCGGGCAAAGGCTTGACGAGGCGAGGCGTGATGACGAATACCAGTTCGCTGCGATCGTTCCGGAAACTCGTACTGCGGAACAGAGCGCCAATGATCGGCAGTTCGCCAAGGAACGGGAAAGCCGTCACGTTTGCCGTCACATTGTTCTTGATCAGGCCCCCGATGGCGAAACTTTGTCCATCCATCAACTGAACCGTCGTATCAGCCGTTCTTTCGGTGAAGGCCGGCAGTATCTGAGTTCCGCCAGTGTTGGTCGAAGTGATCGTGACTCCCTGAGGGCTCAGTTCGGAGACGACCAGGCCCACTTTGAGGTTGACGCGTCCATCACTCAGCACCGTCGGCGTAAATTTCAGTCCGACGCCGAAAGGTTTTTCCTCGAGGGTAATGGCCGTGCCGCCGCCGGTATTTTGCGCGACCGGGATGAATATTTTTCCGCCGGCATTAAAGCGTCCTTCCTGGCCGCTGATGGCCATGATCGTCGGTTCGGCCAGAATCTTGACCAAACCATCCTGCTTCTGGGCGTCGATACCAATGCTCGTTGCGCCCCTGCCGGTGCCTATCGGCCATTCGGTGACAGCACCGTTTTCGGCCGTGATCGAGCCGGCTGGGGCGGCAATGCCCGATGCCGTTGGGCCATATTGCGTGACATTGGCTTGGCCAAGACCGACGGTGGCATTCGTCATACCCGAGAGTTGTCCAGCGATCAGCGAATTGCCGCCAAGAATTCCTGAGAGGAAGCGCATGGTTCCACCAGAGGCATAGGCTCGCGAGAAATTGATTCCGAACTGGTCGAGCAAGGCTTTGGAGATTTCCGCCACCTTTACTTCGAGCATCACTTGTTGCGGTGCTGCAACTGACATCAAATTGACAATCTGGTCTTGAACGGCGGCGCGCGTTCCCTGCATTTGAGTGCCGCCGGAGGCCCGGCGCACATAAGCACTCGCAATATCGATCACACGATCCGCCGCTGCCGCGTCGCTCACAGTTCCCGACAGCACCAGTGAGTCGGCTGCCGATGAGATTTTGATATCGTTTTCCGAAGGCAATAATTGGTTCAATGTGGCGGTCAGTACCGCAGTGTCCATGCCGACCGCGATATCGAGCAACGTGCAACGCCCGGAACGGTCGAGCATGACAATATTGGTTGAACCGATCGTCTTGCCCAGCAGATAGATTTCCCGCGAGCTGAGCAGCAAAATATCGACATCGGCAACCCCGGGCCTACGCGCATTCTGCTGGATGTTGGCATAGGCCGGCGGACTGCCGGATCCCGCTGAATTCCCGGTTCCTGCCGTGGGTCGAACGGCTTGCGATCGCTCTGGATTGCCGAGCAGAATGCGCTTGGCCGGAGATTTCAGTTTGAGAATGGATGCCTTGCCAACAGCGATATTGACGATTGGGCCCATATCCACCGTTGAACAGGGCGAAGCACTGTCCAGAGAAGAGGTTGGTGCTGCGAATACAGGGGCACATGCCATCACCAAGGCCAGGCTGATCGCCGAAAGGCGCGGTAAAAATTTCGCTGACTTCATTTGAA